>Ga0326727_10001651_pt1 | contig 81228 bp, 69 predicted proteins | sample MB2enrmetagenome_FD_207643 | JGI IMG/M metagenome (GOLD analysis project Ga0326727, IMG submission 207643) | Lab enriched peat soil microbial communities from McLean, Ithaca, NY, United States - MB29MY | ecosystem: Environmental > Terrestrial > Soil > Wetlands > Peat | place: USA: New York... | reverse complement strand
TCCCGCCCCAACCTTTGGCACACTCCCCCCGACCCTATGACTTGGCCCCAATTCAAGAAAAAGTGGTCCCGCTACTCCGGCAAAGAATCATCCGCCTACCAGTCGCACTTCAACGACCTCTGCCAACTCCTCGGCCAACCCACCCCCGCCGATGCCGACCCCGAACCGCTAGCTGCCCGACAGTCGCCCAATTGCTGGAAAGACTTAACACCGTGACATGAAATGTGCTAAGAATGCTGCGTGAAATACGAGGCGGGCATCAATGTAATTCAGAAGACGGATACGCCGATCCACGGCTGGTACCGCTTTGTGCTGTCTTATCCGCCCCATTTGGTCCGCCAGTACATCGACCGCCTTGGCTTCCGCACGCGTGATTTGCTGTGCGACCCGTTCTGCGGAACGGGTACGACCTTGGTCGAGGCGAAGAAGCTCGGCATTCCTAGCGTGGGTTGTGACGCTCATCCGTTCGCAGTATTGGTTTCCAGCGTCAAGACGAATTGGACTTTGGACCCCAACCTCCTGTCATCTCTTCTTAGAGGAATTCTTACTGGCGCCGAGGAGAAGATGATTCGGCATAGTTTGCCCCCTCTTTCTTTCTACACTTTGTTTGTTAAGGAAGAGGGAACCCACCAAAGAAACGGCTACCGACTAAGCGAGGACGAAGAAAAGTTGCTACCGACAGGCTTTCTCAGCGAGCGACCGCTACGGCGCCTGCTGATTCTAAGGGACGAGATCGTGGAACAGACGGAGAAGTACCCTCAGGGAATTCGGGACTTCTTCCTTCTCGCAATGGCTCACGTAATCGCTAACGGTGCGGGTAATTTCTCTTTTGGCCCTGAGATTTACCGCACCAAGGCTAAACCGGACTACGATGTTTTGGAGCATTTCTCGTCACACGTCAGCCTGATGATCATGGAAATGGAGAGGGCACAGACGAGCGGGCAAGACAGAATATCCGCGCGGGTGTTCTTCGATGATGCGCGCCAGCTTGACCAAATCCCGTCTGGTCTGGCGGGTATCATCACTTCCCCCCCATATCCCAACGAAAAGGACTATACTCGCACCACGCGTGTCGAATCCCTCTTGCTTGGCCTCCTGAAAGACCGGAAGCAGCTTCGTTTCGTCAAGGAGTCGCTCCTTCGCTCCAATACGCGCAACGTATTCGTAGCGGACAACGACGGTGACGAGGTTGCTGAGTTCGAATCGATCCAAGCTGTCTGTCAGAAGATCGAACGCAGACGGATCGAGTTGGGTAAGACGAGCGGATTTGAGAAGCTTTATCACAAAGTTGTCGCGCATTATTTTGGCGGAATGCGTCGTCATTTCCGAGCACTCCGGCCGAAACTCAAGTCGAAGGCTCCTCTGGCGTACGTGCTTGGCGACCAACTGTCCTTCTTAATGGTGCCGATCGCCACCGCCAAGCTGCTTGGCGAGGTTGCGGAAGCCGAGGGTTTTAAGGTCGTCAGCAGGGAATTGTGGCGCGAAAGGTTCGGGACAAAGGTGCGGAATGCCGAAACCAAAATGCGCAGCATCAAGGTGCGTGAGGAAATCCTCATCCTGGAGAAGAAATGAAACATTCTGCTGACAAGGGAACGAAATACGACCAGCTGCTGGCCTCGTTGTTCAAAGAGAAATGGAAGTCGTCGCTCGCCGAGATTCCTTTCTCGAAAGATGAGGTCATTGACGCCGCGACCGCGTTGGGCCTGCGAATAAAGAATTTGGCCGATGTAATCTACACGTATCGCTCACGCAGGCCAATGCCAAAGGAGATTCGACGCACCGGCAACTGGGTCATCGCAGCACGCGGCTCCGGTCTCTACGCGTTCACAAAGGTTGCCGGCGAAACAACCGTCACCATCCCCGAGTCACTCAAGGTCTACTCCATTCCCTACGCCGTTCCGGAGATCGTTGCCCAGAATCTTGCGCGGGATGAACAGGGGTTGCTCACCATCGTCCGCTACAACCGAATTCTCGATGTCTTTACCGGGCTCGCCTGTTTTCATCTCCAATCACACATTCGCACGCAACTCCCCGGGCACGGACAGGTGGAGATTGACGAGCTTTATGTCGGCATCGACAAAGACGGACAGGGCTTTGTTCTGCCGGTTGAAGCGAAGGAGGAAAACGAGCGGCTCGGACTCGACAAGGCCGTTGCTCTCACACTTTTCGCGCAGGCACGATTTCCACGCCTCATTTGCCGTCCAATCGCCGTCTTACGCACGGGACTCCATTCATTTGATTGCGTTGAGTTCGAACCTGCAGAAGTACTTTCAAAAGTCGTCGTGCTCGAGATGCGCCGCTACAAACTCGTCACAGAAGAGTAGCAGTGGGCTCAGCACTCTACAACGAGCGCCCGACATGGCTCGATCTCGCTCACAAGAAACTCGATGCCGCCGTTGCCGCCGCCTACGGCTTCCCTGCCGACCTCACCGACGACCAGATCCTCGAACGCCTCCTGAAACTCAATCTCGAACGCGCCGCCGCCGAGCTCAAAGCCGGCCAGACCAGGAAGCCCAAGACCTCCCGGTCCAAGCAACCCGACGAATTGATCTAGGGCCGTATGGCCAATCCCGAACATCTAGCAATCCTCAAACAAGGCGTTGAGGCTTGGAATGAGTGGAGACGGAAGGACCCAATGGAACGCCCGGACCTATTTCATGCGGACCTCAGCCGCGCGAACCTCCGCGGCGCAGTCCTCCGCGGCGCGGACCTCGGCCGCGCGAACCTCAGTGGCGCGAACCTCAGGGGTGCGTACCTCAGCCACGCGCACGCCAGCGACGCGAACCTCAGAGGCGCGAACCTCACGGAAGCGAATCTGTGCAGCGCGAGCCTCCGCAGAGCGGACCTCAATGAAGCGAATCTGAGTGGCGCACGCCTCGGCGGTGCCGACCTTACTGAAACTCGCCTAATTGGAACAAATCTTGAGAACGCCGATCTGACTGGTTGTAACGTTTACGGTGTCTCTGCGTGGGATTTGAAGCTCACCGGAGCGAACCAGACTTCACTTGTCATTACCCCCCCAAATGAATCCATGATCACGGTAGATGATCTTGAAGTTGCCCAGTTCATCTACCTGCTACTGAACAACGCGAAGATACGCGGCATAGTGGACACGATCACCACCAAGGTCGTCCTGATCCTTGGTCGTTTCACGCCAGAGCGTAAGGCCATTCTGGATGCAATCCGAAACGAGCTACGCAAGCGCGATTTGTTGCCTGTCTTGTTCGACTTTGAGAAGCCGGCGAGGAGAGACATCACGGAAACAATTTCAACGTTGGCGCACATGGCCAAATTCGTGATAGCAGATATTACGGACGCTAAAAGCATCCCTCAAGAACTACAGCGTATTGTCCCTGACTTGCCGTCTGTTCCAATTCAACCGCTGTTGCAGGAAGGAGCCGATGAATACGGCATGTTCGAACACTTCAAACGGTACCCTTGGGTCCTGGCGGTGCATCGCTACCGCGACCTTGGCGATTTGCTTGTGTCGCTCTCCGAAAAAGTGATTGCACCAGCCGACGCGAAGGTGAAGGAACTCACAAGACCATGAACAGAAACAGAGGAACCGGGCTTTTTGTGACAAATGGGAACACGAGAGAAAGGCCGATGTCGTGAAGAAAGTAGTCGGCGATTTCCGCCACTGGAAAGACCACGACGCCTACCAGAAATCCCTGGTAAAACTCCTCCAAGACCTCCAGGCCACCGATTCCAAACAACCCTGACCTTCCGCCGTCTACCTTTCACCATCAACCATCTCCGCCTTCTGTCTCCTGACTTCTGAATTCTGGATTCTGTCACCCGGTCTCCCGTCTTCCGCTGTCTTTCACGATACATTAGTCACTAATGTATCTGCCTCATCGTTCCCATCCACGATAGATGTCACTGACACCTCTCGTCCCCACCGCACTGTTTTATGGATAGTGCTATCTATAATCTCCAGACGCGCCCGGAGCCTGCCCTGCCTGCGGTGAGCGACGTCGAACCGAGCGGAGCCGAAGGGTGGTATGCTAAAAATCTAGCACGTCACGACAAACACGTTGTCCAAGCCCTCACCGCTTTCCAATTTCCACATCCGTCAGTGAACCATCGTCCCCAAATGCCACGCCCCGGCCTTCGTGTTCTTCGTGACTTCGTGGTGAACATCCGTGTGAACCTGTGGCTCGCCCCTCCGGTCCCCCCCGTTCGCCCCCTACTTCCTGCCGAGGATCGCCTTCGCGGCTGGGGAATCTTTCATCGGAAGTTTCGTGCGGCGGATGCCGTCGAACTTGTAGAGTGCGCCGGCGACGGCCGGCGCTGTCGGGATCAGGCCGATTTCGCCGACGCCCTTGGCGCCGTACGGGCCGGCGGGTTCGTGCTCCTCAATGAAGATGCATTCGACCTCCGGCATGTCCTTGGCGCGGAGGATGCCGAGCGCGCGCAAATCCTTGCTGACAATCTGGCCGTCCTTAAGTTGCAACTCTTCTGTCAGCGCGTACCCGAGTCCCATGTGGATCGAGCCTTCGATCTGGCCTTGCAGCAGAATCGGGTTCATCACCTTGCCCACGTCGTGCGCCGCCACGACCTTCTTCAATTTGCCCGCGTCATCCAGAATGACCACCTGCGTGGCGAATCCATACGTGATGTGCGTCTTCACGTTCGGGCCGGTGTAGCCCAGCGGGTGCGTATCGTTCACGACGAACTCGCCGGACCATTCCTTGCCCGCCAGCCTCTTTAAATCGTCCTTGGTAATCGCGCCGTCGCTGCGGACTCTTTCCAGATCGGGTTTGAACTTTGCGCACGCCGCGCGGACCGCCTGGCACCCGAGCAACGTCCCGCGCGAGCCGGTTGTCTGCGCGCAATCCAGCGCATAGCGCGTGTCCGTGACCACCCGCACGCAACGCGGGTTGATTCCCGTCTCCTCGCAGAACGTCTGGAGCTGCACCGTGAACAACCCCTGCCCCATCTCGGTAAATCCCGTGCGCACCACGACCGTGCCATCCTTCTCGACCGTGATCATCGCCCGTCCCGCGTCTTCGCCGCCGTTGCCGATACCGACGTTCTTGATGCCGCACCCGATGCCCGCAAATTTGGCATTGCGATAAGCGTCCTTCACCGCCAGCAGCGTCTTCTTCAACCCGACGCTCGCCCGCAACACCTGGCCCGTGGCAAACATGTCGCCGACCTCCAGCGCGTTGCGCCAGCGAATTTCCCAGCCATCAATGCCCACCTTCTCCGCGAGCATGTCGATCACCGTCTCGATCCCGAACGCCGCCTGGTTCGCGCCGAATCCGCGCATCGCGCCGCACGGCGGATTGTTCGTGTACGCGCCGACCGATTGAATGTCCACCACGGGCACGCGGTATGGCCCGCACGCGTGACCGCCCGCCCGCTCCAGCACCTTCGTACCGACGGACGCGTACGCACCCTTGTCGCCCAACGCGCGCACCTTCACACACGTCAGATGGCCGTCCCGGTCGCAGCCCGCCCAGTATTCAAATTTGATCGGATGCCGTTTTGGATGGAACCGCGTGCTTTCCTCGCGGCTGAACGTCGCTTTGCAAGGCCGCTTCGTCAGCCACGCCATCAGCGCGACGTGCGGCTGCATCGCGAGGTCTTCCTTGCCGCCGAATGCGCCGCCATTGCTGACCAGTTCGACGTAGAGTTTGTGGCGCGGCAACCCGAGCACGTCGGCAATCTGGTCGCGGTCGTCGTACACGCCCTGCCCCTGCGAGTACACGATGAGGTGCGCCCCGTTGGCCACCGCCGTGAGCGCCGCGGCCTGTTGCTCCTTCGACAAATTCCCGAACCGGGCCGAGGTCGCGCCATCGGTCAGCGGAATCGCCAGACACGACTCGGGTTCGAGGAATGCGTGCTCGATGTGCTGGGTTTGCACCTTGACGTTGACCGTGTGCGCGGCGTGCTTCCAGGCGTCGTCGAAATTGCCGCGGCTGATCCCGGCCTGGCACAGCTTGTTCGGTTTCGGCGGATGCACCAACGGCGCGTCGGGTGCCATCGCCTCCTCGGGCGTGAGCACGGGCTTCAGGACCTCGTACTCAAGCTGAATGAGTTTTGCCGCTTGGCGCGCGGTACGCTCATCGTCCGCCGCGACCATCGCGAGGATGTCGCCGACGCAATGGGTCTCGTCGCCCGCGCCGATGAACACCGGCCAGTCCCGGTAAATCAGTCCGACGCATTTTTCGCCGGGTACATCTCGCGCCGTGATGACCTTTATGACCCCGGGCAACCGTTCCGCCGCGCTCGTGTCGATCTTCAACACCTTCGCGCGCGGGTGCGCCGAGAACACGAATGCGCCGTGCACCATCCCCGGCACCTTTAGGTCGTCGATGTAGTTCTTGTCACCGAGCGCCTTGTCCGCGCCTTCGTACAGCATCAGCGACGTGCCGATGCGTCCCGACTGGTCGAGTTCGGGGAATTTCCCGCCGCGACGCACTTTCCCCGCGAGCTCGATGGCGTCGACGATCTTGGTGTAGCCGGTGCAACGGCACAGGTGCGGGCCGAGCCAGCGGTTGATCTCGTCGCGCGGCATGGCGGGATTCTGGTCCAGCATCCATTTGGCCCGCATGGCAATGCCGGGAATGCAGAACCCGCATTGCAGTCCGCCGGTCGTCACGAACGCCCGCGCCAGCAGGTCGCGCTCCGTGGATGGAAGACCTTCCAGCGTGGTCACGGTCTTGCCCGCAACGGTCTTGGCCTTGACGACGCAGGACAGCACGACTTTGCCGTCGACCATCACCGCGCAGCAGCCACATTGCCCCATGGGCTGGCAGCCGTTCTTGGGGGAGACGATGTCGAATTTGTCGCGAAGGAGATTGAGCAACATCAGCTCGTCGTCGACTTCGGACGACACAGGACTGCCGTTGAGCGTGAACTCAACGTCCCGGGCGGTTGCGACTGCGACCTGCGTGCTACCCTGCACAGTCGCATGATACGCCAAAACCCGCCCCTGTGAAAGCCTATTCCTGTTCGTCGAGCACGTCGTAGATACAGACCAGGCCGGCGATTCGACCCTGTTCGTCGCGATACGGGATCTTGCTGATCGACGCCCGCATCTTGCGCCCTTTGCGGTCGGTCAGGACCTCCGCCCGGTGCAACACGGCGTGTTCGGATGCCAGCACGGCGGTGTCGTCGGCATGGATCTGCGTCGCCACGTCGTGCGGATAGAAATCGAACACCGTCTTGCCGACCACCTCTTCCATGGTCCCCACACCCAGGTAGGCCCGGTGTGCGGCGTTGGTGAGTAGATACCGGCCCCGGGTATCCTTGATGAACACGAGGTTGGGCAGGTGATCCACGAGCGTCCGCAACTGATTCCGCTCTTTTGCCAACGATATCTCGGCCCGTTTGCGCTCGGTGATTTCGCGCGAAATGCCGAATGTGCCAACGATGGCGCCATCCTTGTCTCGCAGGGGCATCTTCGAGGTCGACACCCATCGCTCCGCCCCGTCCGCCAGGGGAGATCTCTCTTCCACCCCGATCACGGGCTGGCCCGACTGGATGATCCGTTGTTCATCCCCGAAGGCCTCCTCGGCATGTTCCTTCGCGAAGAAATCGAAGTCGGTCTTGCCGATGGCCAGCGCCGGATCGCTCAGGCCGAATCGCTTGGCCTGCGCCCGGCTCGAACGCAGGAAGCGTCCCTTCACATCCTTGAAGTAGATACTGTCCGGAACGTTGTCCAGCAGCGTCCGCAGCAGGAACTGCTCGTGTTCGAGTTCCCGGGTCCGTTCCCGCACGCGTTCCTCGAGTTCGACGGTTGTCTGGCGCAACACGATCGCTTCGCTGCCGTACCACGCCGCCAGCAGAGCCACGAGCGCGACCGCGGCCAGGCCGACCAGGCTGTTGCGCAATTGCCTGTCCGCTTCCGCGAACGCGATCGCCGTCGGCACGCTGGCGGTCACATAGGTCTCGGTTCGGGGGGTCTTCCCGCCGGCCGGGTAGAAGGCGTAAATGCGTTCGACACCCGCGGCATCCGGGCGCTGGTCCGTGCCTCGTCCGCGGAACGACGCGACCTGCTTGATCCGGTCCGCCTCGGGAGCGAGTTTTCCCACAGGATTGTCCTTCGTGGGAGTGTGGGCCACGGTGACACCGTTGCGATCCACCAGCGCGAGGTCCACACCTTCGGGCGCCATGACCAGGGACAGCACTCGTCCCAGGTACTCGACATCCAGTGATGCGAACACGACCCCCTGGACCTGGCCGCCGTCACCGAACAGGGGATAGCCGAAATTCAGGAACGGACGGCTGCTGATGCGGCCCACCTGGTATTCTCCCACGGCAAAATCCCGCAGTCCCGAGGCCTCTTGAAACCATGGCCGGTCCGCCACGGAGACCGGCCCCGTTAACGGCACCGCGCTGCAAATGACATTGCCGTCGGGGGACACTACACCGAGATTGGAATAGACCTGATATTTCCCCAAGAGTTTCGCCAGGGACGCCGCGCACCGCGTTGAGTCGCCACTCCGGACACCGGGCAACTCGGCCACGGCGACAAGCAGTTGATGGGCGCCTTCGATGACACGCCCGCAGTCGGCGGCGGTCAATCGCGTGATGCGCGCCATGTCCTCCTGCGCCTGCTCGATGGCGGTCGCCCGCTGTTTACGGGCAGTGTAGTAGATCAACACCAGGGACGGAATAATGGCTATCAATACAACCAGGACAAGACGCCCACGCAAGCCACCGAGAGAGCTACGGTTCATGGCACAATCTCCTTTCATGCATTCGAATCCCGCATTCGCATGCTACCCAATGACCAACGAAAACGCAATCCTTCGCTGACCAGTCCGGGAATCACGCCACGAGGCGCGTTCCCGTCTTGCCGTCAAGCGCCAACGGAAGGGATTCGGGACTGGTGATGAGGGCTTCGGTACCGCCGTTCTCGATGAATTGGATGCAGGCTTGGATTTTGGGCAGCATCGAGCCGGGTTTGAAGTGGCCCTCGGTCGCGTACCGTTTGGCTTCCGCGACGGTCAGGCGGTCGAGTTCTTTCTGGTTGGGCTTGCCGAAATTGAGACACACCTTTTCGACGGCCGTGGAAATCACCAGCAGATCCGCGCCGATTTCTTTTGCGAGCACAGCGGCGGCTAGGTCCTTGTCGATTACGGCAGCGGAGCCGCGCAGATTGCCCTGATCGTCCTGCACCACGGGAATTCCCCCGCCGCCGGCCGCGACAACGATACAGCCATCGGCGACCAATTGTTTGATCACGTCCGCCTCGATGATGCGCGACGGTTTGGGCGACGGCACGACGCGCCGCCAGCCGCGCCCGGCATCCTCGACCATGGACCACTTCTCGACGCGGATGCGGTCGTCGGCTTCGGCTTTCTTGTAGAATTGCCCAATCGGCTTGGTCGGCTTCTGAAACGCCGGGTCGTTCTTGTCCACCAGCGTTTGCGTGACAATGGTGGCGACCGATTTCTTCAGTCCGCGCCGGCGAAACTCATTCTGCATGGCCTGCTGGATCTGGTACCCGATGGCTCCTTGCGTGTCCGCGCCAATCGAGTCCAGGGGCACTTCATGCAACAGTCCCCGCGAATGCTCGCTGCGCAACAGGATGAACCCGACCTGCGGGCCGTTGCCGTGGGTGATGACCACGCGAAAGCCGCGCGCGACGAGGCCGGCGATGTGGTGCGCGGTCTCGACGACGGCGGCGTACTGGTCGGCCACGCTCCGGTGTTCCTCGTCCTTGATGAGTGAGTTCCCGCCGATGGCGATGACGATTGTTTTCATGAGTTGGATTTCGGTGCCGACAGATTATCCCTTGACAAGAACTTTGCCTAGTGAATTGTACGAATCTCAGGAAGGCGGAAGGGCGAGCCACAGTTTCACACGGATGCCATGAATGTTCATTACGAAGGCCGGGCTGGATCGGTTGGGGACGGCGTTCGCTAGCGGATTGGTCGAATGGTGAAGCGGTGAGAACCAGTCCCGCTGTACTTGATTCTTTCGGTATCATTTGTCGTCTTCACCTATTTTTCTTTCCAAAAATGTTACAGCTCGCGCAATTTGCCGATTCGCTGCTTTCGATCAATTGAAGCACAAAGGGAATTGGAGATGTCTCCAGAACAAGCGGGTGAAATACAGATAAGTAATTGATGCCCAAACTATTACGGTGGCACACAGTTGGTTGCGATATTCAGGAATGACCACTGGCAGGCCAATTTGGCACTCTTCGCAAGAACTAAGGGATTGACGAAATTGGCCGTTGCGGGTTTAATATGGCCGTTGGTCTTGAAGTGATGCGCTCATTATGGTACAGTGTTGCAGGTATAGGATTTGGGAGTGTTCGGGTAGGGCACACCAAAAAAAGGGTATTCAGGGTACAGGTATGAAAAAATTGGCGACCGCTTTTGTCGCTCTCGCACTGTTTATTGCCGCGTCAAACGCTCACGCTGTGACCGTCTCCGTGACCTACAAGACCAATGCGCTCACTAACATCAAGAAGGAAAAGGGCGAGATTTTGCAGGCATCGGCGACGTTTGTCGTGTCGAACCTCCAACTCTTTGTCACGCTGTCAAACACTGGCACAGTCGTCCCCAAGAGTCCTGGTGACATTCTAACAGGGGTCTTTTTTGATATCGCAGGAATCCAGTCTTTGAAACCCGTCTCCGCGACGGTCGCGCCCAGCAGCTCGGTCATTGGTCAGCGCCTGCCGACTGGCTTCGACGGGAACGTCGGCGGAGAGTGGGCGTACAAGGGTGATTTGGTTGGTGCTCCGGCAGGAGATACCTACGGGATCTCCAGTACGAAGTTGTCATTTTTTAAGACAATCGACTTGTTCCCTGGTGGGAAAATCCGGGGAACCAGCCCACTCAGCGGCGCCCAATTTGGCATCACGACACTGGACGACCTCATTCCCAATAAGCAGAGCGGCATCAATAAGGGTCTCATCCGAAGCGCGGTCGTCTTCGTTTTCAACATCAGCGGGCTGCCGAGTGACTTCACGGCGAATGACATCAAAGATGTCACCTTCCAATACGGTACGAGCATCAAGAGCGGACTCGATATCACGGGCCAAATGGTTGCTCAGATTCCCGAACCCAGCACCGTCACTCTCATCGCGCTGGGTCTAGTCGGGGCTCTCGCGCTCACGCGATCCCGGACGCCTCGCCGGTAGTACGCCGGCTCACACACGAGCGGATGAGAACATTCTGATTCCGCGTGTCTTCTTCTCGAGGTCAACTACGGCGCGCCTGCTGAACAAAGCGCTAATTGTAATTCTTGTCGTGTCACGTGGAGAAAGCGGCCGCCCCGGCCCGTTAGGCATCCGGTTCCTTCCGTTGGCACACCCGTACCGCGAGATAGACCACCACGACAACGTTGACCGCCAGCAGGCAACCACGCATCACGGTCGTGTGTCGAACCAGCTCGTACACCTCAATCGGAATGAACGACGTGGTGATGAATATGGTCATGTACTCCGCCCAGACTTTTTCCATCAGCAGCCCGATCCCCTCTGTCAGCAGCAGCCCCGAGTACACAAATGTGGTCGTGACGATCAGCTTGAGGTCGCGCTGCTTCACCACCCCGATCGCCACCAGCCATCGCTGGATGAACCGGCTGTGCACGTGCACGTCCGCCTGAAACACGTTCGCCCAGTGTGTCATCACTTCCGTCGCGTCCCTGTTGATCAGGGTCAGCGCACCCACCCCGACGAAAAACAGCAGCAGGCCCTTAACCAGCTTCAGGATCGCGATGGCAATGAATCCGATGTCGTGGCGTTTTTTCGTTCCCATGCGGCGGCGATACTATCGCAATAGTTCTGGTGAACGTCGAGCAGTGTTATTACCCGGCCGCTTTCATGGAAACGCTTCACGCCCAACTCACCGTCAATCAAAACACTCGACGTCCTCGCCACCAAATCGCCACGCGAGAAAGACGAAGATCTCTCTGTTGCGGCCAGGCGGTTTTCAGGGTCGACCGCCCATGACGAGGGACAAAATCGCCTTCACCGTGTGCAAGCGGTTTTCGGCCTGGTCGAACACCACGGATTGCGGACCGTCGATGACGGCGTCCTCGACTTCCGCGCCGCGATCGGCGGGCAGTGGGTGCATGTAGCAGGCTTCCTTCTTCGCCAGCTTCATCCGCTTCTCGGTGCACACCCAGCTCTTGTACTTGTTGAGGATTTTCATCCCCTCTTCTCTGCGCTTGTCCTCGGGCACGCCCTGATCCTGGAGATACTGGTGGCAACCCCACGACTTCGGATAGCACACCACGGCGTCTTTGAACCCGTCGTCCATGTCATGGATGATTTCGAACTTGGTCCTGTTCTCCTTCGCGAATTTCTTCGCGGCTTCGACCGTGCGCGGCATCAAATTAAACTCCTTCGGGTGCGACAATGTCACATCCATCCCGAATCGCGGCAACAACCAGATCAATCCCTGCGGCACGCTGAGCGGACGCGCGTACGCGGGCGCATACGTCCACGAGACCAGACATTTCACGCCGCGCAGATTGTTGCCGTACTTCTCGCGCATCGTCATCAAATCGGCAATCGCCTGCAGCGGATGATCGACATCGTCCTGCAAGCTCACCACCGGAATACTCGCGTACTCGGCCACTTCCCGCAGGTATTTGTTCCCGATGCCGTAGAAACAGTTGCGAATCGCGATGCCGTGGCCATAGCGCGACAACACCTGGCCGGTGTCCTTCGGCGTTTCGCCATGGGAAATCTGCATCTTGTCAGGGGTCAAATCGTGGGCGTGACCCCCAAGTTGCGTCATGGCTGCTTCCGTTGAGTTGCGCGTGCGCGTGCTCTGCTCGAAGAACATCATGAACAGCGTTTTGTCCTGCAACAGGCGGTGGGGTTCCCCCAGTGCAAAGCGGCGCTTCAGGTCGCCCGCCACGTCGAGCACGGTTTCCAGTTCTTCCTTCGTCCAGTCCGGCGTCTCAATATAGTCCTTGGCTCGCAACAGCGTCTGCATGATTAATGCGGTCTCCTCGTATGGGTTGATTCAGGCAAGAAATAACATCGTGCCGCACGGGAGGCAATCAGAAATGCGAAGCACGGCAAATGTGCTGGATGCCCTGCGTGCCACCGCCGAGGAATCCCTTCTTTCGCTCTTGCCTTTCCAGAGTTCTTCCGTTACCGCTTCCTACTGAGAGGAGATTTTTCGATGAAACGTTTGCTATCTTGTTTGGCGATTCTGGTGATGGTCTCGCTGCTGAGCGTGGGTTGCGCAACGAGTTCGGGCGGAGGGCGCCAGTCTACGGGCGCGACTACCAACTCCAGTGGCAGCCCGACCCCGCCACCCGGGGAAGTTTATACTCCGCCGGTCGCCGTGCCACCGGCTAATCCGTGAAGGGTGGACGCGCGTTCGGCGTCGAACCGGCAGCGTGCGCCATAACGCTGCCCACACCGATTACCGGCCAACAGCGCTGTGGGCAGGGACGGCTGATTTCACAACGGTGGCGATGATGCCCAACTTCCGCGGCATGGCGTCCTGCTGCCCGAGAAGCGTCAGGTCCTTTGTCTGCATACCAAAGCGCCACTCTTGGTTGACTGTCTTGACCGGACCTCCCCAACGGTAGGCCGTCAGGTGACGCTCGATGGAAAACTCCAATCCGACCTGGGTTTTCTTCCACCCCACCGCTCGCACTTCAATCCTGCCCTGAGAAAGTTTCTCCGGCATACCGCCCATCGGGTAGAGACGCTCGACATAACGACTGAATAAATTCTTGAATTTGTCGGTCGGCTCGCGCACCCCGTCCCAGGTTGCGTACGCTTCCAGAAAGGCCTTTTCAAGTGCGGGGAAATAATGAGGTCCGCAATAGAACTTCCCATGCACATCCCACCCTCGGCCGGCCAGTCGGCCACAGTCCGCCCACTCACAAGCCCTGTCGCTCATAGCCATTTCCTTCGGGTGCCTTGGGGCACGTACTAATCCCCGCCGTCTCGGAATTCAACGGTAATCTGCGATGTCCGGGGCGAGATCGAGGCGTCGACCGCACCGCTTGGATCCGTGCCGCGCTAGAACACCCAGAGACAAACTCCCGCCACGGCAATCGCCGCGCCTGCCCAGCGCACCACCGGCACTCTTACTGATTGCAGAAGCCAAGCCGTCCCGATGCCACACGCCTGCAACCCGACCGTCGCGAGCACGAAACCCGCGCCGTAGGCGTAGCCAACCGCGTTCGCGGGCATTTCCGTGCCATGCGAATGTCCATGGAAAAACGCCAACAGCCCGACGATAGCCATGCTGACAGCCAAGGGGAACCGCGCCGCCACGGCAACCAGGATTCCCAGCACGAGTACCGAAAGCAAAATACCCTCTTCGGTGAATGGCACACGAAGTCCGGCCATCGCCAGCGCTCCCCCCAGTGCCATCACGCCGACGAAACTCGCGGGCACCAGCCACCGTGCCCGTCCACCCAGTTGCACCGCCCAGAAACCAACGGCAACCATTGCCAGAATGTGATCGAGCCCGTGCAGCGGATGCGCGAACCCGCTGCCAAATCCCCGGACGTCGCCGGGAATGATATGCGCATGAGCCCCCGCGCTGGTCAGCAGCAGCAAAACCGCGGAAATCAATAGTGAACGCGAAATCGTCTTCATGTCGTTGAGTCTATTTCTCGCGGTGTTGGTCTGTCAAGAAACTTGCAGACCGATTTCAATTGCCCATCGCGCTTTCGCTCACTACTCCGCCAGCAGCGCCTTGACCTGCTCGGCGAGGTTTGCCCCGCGAGCCTGGGTGGTGCGCACGAGCCCTTTCTTGTCCACCAGCCAGGCCGCAGGAATCGCGTTGATCCCGTACCGGCTGCTGATGTCATTGGCCCAACCCTTCCCGTCGAAGTACTGCGGCCACGTCATGCCGGCTTGTTGGGTGTACCCGAGCAACTTCTCCTTGCTCTGATCGAGCGAGATGCCCACGATTTCAAACCCGTTTTTGTGAAGCTCGTTGTAGGTGGCGACGACGTTCGGCATTTCCATGCGGCACGGACCGCACCACGTCGCCCAGAAATCCACCAACACGACCTTCCCACGAAGCCTCCCGATGTCAACGTCCGCACCGTCCACTGCCTTGAACTTCAGATCGAGAGGCGCCTTGGCGAGTTGGCGGGTCGACTCGAGAGACTCCAGTTGCTGTTGCGCCAGAGCGGCGACGTGAATGTCCCGGCTGGTTTCCAAGGTCCGCAACATCGATTCGGCGGCGTTGGGATCGCGCGGTTCGAGGAACGCCGCCAACTCCAACTGCAAGACCGCGGCGCGCTGGTCAGCTGGATAATCCTTGCCCAACTGGGCAATGTCGGCCTCCACTGCCGTGAGGTTTCCGGTCGATACCGTCCCGCCTGGCCGCGCCAGCGCTTCCAAATGCGCTTTCGCGACGAGGAATTTCGCGTCAGCCTTGACCGACGCCGAGGCATCCGCAGCACTGACAACGTCCCCGGCTGTTTGCAGCACTACGGCATTGTTCGGAGGGTGGCCTGCGACTTGTGCGCTCAGGGACTCGATTTGCACCCGCAACAGCTTTGCGTCCCACCGCCGCGGATCGTTTCCAAACCGGGTCTCGAACTCCAGCAACGCCCCGCCCAAATTCCGCAACTGCTGGATATACTGCACCCGGTCATTGACAGGTGGCGTGTTCTCCAGCGTCTGCAGGTGATTCCACAATTCATCGGCCGTCTTGTACTGCGACAAGTCCTCGCCGCGGACCAGCCCGATCGGCAGGACCGTGATGAGGATGAGTAAAAGGATTCGTCTCATGTGTGCACGGCAACCAGAGATTCAATGACACCGACTTGCCCGAAAGTCAAACCTTGCCGCGGGGGCAACCGTCGAACTCCCTCGTCCTGCCGCCGTTGCGCGCCGTTATTTCAGCCCGATTCCGGGTCGGGTCCCGACCACGCACGGGTCCACGAAACCGCTCGACTTCCCCCTCCACCTGTGATTTACTTGCCCCCCCGAGAAGCGCAGTACAGCAGCGGTGGTCGCAGGGAAAGGAGGGAGACGTGCAGAGTTGTACCGTTCGCGGCCGTATCGTTGTGGGCGTCTTGGCTGGTGTGCTGGGGTTGGGCCTGGTCCCACTGGCGCACCCGCAAACCAATAGTTGGATCAATTTCTCCGATGGCAAATGGGAAACGGCTACCAACTGGTCGTTGGATTTACCGCCCTCCGCCAACCTCTCCGGCGCGCTCATTACCAATGCGGGCTCGAAGATCGTTACCATCGATGCCGTCACCGCCAGCAATTACCCCGGCTCGATGACCATCAGCAACCTGACGGTGTCCGCGCCGACAGGCTCGACCAACACGTTGTTGCTCAGGGGCGCGGGCGGTGTCAAGCCCTTTACTGTATTGGGCGTGGCCACCATCCTCCCGGGCGGCCTCATCGATATCGAGAACTCCTCTCTCCAATTCGGCACAGCGTATCCCTTTCCGGGGTGTGTGCTGACCAATGATGGCACGCTGCTCCTGGGAAGTGGCGGCATGATCACCATCAGCAACCCTCCGACCTTTGACACCTCCAACAACGAGCTCGTAAACGAGCTCATCATCGGCGGCAACGCCACGGGCCAGATGACGGTATCGACGGGCACCGTCGCCTGCGTCGGCGGCGGCGAAGGCATCGCTGTGGGCTACAACGCCAATTCACAAGGCACACTCACAATTCAGGACGGAGCGTCGCTTACCAACTTCGCGGCCATTGCCATCGGCCAGTCCGCCAACTCCCAGGGCGCCATCTGGATGACCGGCGGCGAACTGGTTGCCACCGATTTGGTCTATCAAGCATCTGGCGGCACGGGGCCCGGCGTCTCGTTTATCGGCAACAGCGGCAAAGGCCAAATGACCATTTCCAATGGCACGGCCATCCTCGGCGAAACCTACGTGGGATATGTCATCGAGTCGCAAGGAACGTTGACCATCGCCGGCGGCAGCCTGACCGTCGTCTCTTACCTCAATGTCGGCACCTCATCCGGAGGCGCGGCGGCCGTGTGGGTAACAGGCGGACAGTTAACAACCACCAATTATTCCGGACGGCCCTCCGGAGACTCTGGTATATTCATCGGCTCCTACGACGGCGAACCAACCACGATGGTGATATCCAATGGCACCGTCTTGACGAGTTTGTTAAATGCCAGCGGAACTTTAACCGTCGCCGGTGGCAACCTCACCACCTCGAATCTCAATATTGCGGGCACGGCGTGGTTCACCGGCGGGCAGACGGCAACCGCGGGTATGGGCCAATCCAATGCGGTCTATGTTGGAGGCAAGATGATTGTTTCGAATGGTACAGTTTCGACGGGGCCAGTGAACGTCAACTGGTCGGGGACCTTGACCATCGCGGGCGGTAGTCTCAGCACTTCGAATCTCAACATCGGTATCTCCGGCCCCTTCGCCTCGGCTTCGTTGACTGGAGGCCAGCTCAACGTGACCAATGGCAGTACGATTATCGGCCTTTCCGGAGCCCAAGGGACACTGACGGTCACCGGCGGCTCCATGCAAGGTCTGTCCATGGTCGTCGGACAGTCCCTAGGGGACGGCCGTGGTTTCCTGGTCATGTCGGGCGGCACTGTTTCGATCTGGTCGAACCTGGTGGTGGGAGATTGCCACTCGCCCGGGTTTGGCAGCGTAACTGTCTACAACCTCGGGAGCCTGCTCGTGACCAACGCCAGTCACACCGCGTTCTTGGATGTGCGTGACGGTACGCTCACTGTGACGAACGGCGGCTTGCTCCAGGTCGATACCCTCGTCATGACCAACTCTTGCGGACTGCTCGTCCCTAATGGCGGCACGATCATCGTCAGCAACCTCGTGCTCGACCCCAACTTGAGCGCGCTTGGCGACGGCATTCCCAATGGCTGGAAACAGCAGTACAATCTCAATCCGCTGGATCCCAATCTCGCCAACGAAGACCTCGATGGCACCGGCTTCACCGTCTTGCAGGGCTATTTGGCGGGCGTCGACCCGACCAACCCCGCCGCGGCGTTCCGCATCACGTCGATTGTGCCAACGGGTAACAACCTGCTGGTGACATGGATAATGGGACCGAACCGGACCAACGCGCTGCAGGCCTCCGCAGGTAACGGGAGCGGCGAATACAACACTAACGGCTTTGTCGACATCTTCGCCGTGACGAACACGATCGGCACGGTCACAAACTATCTCGACGCCGGCGCCGCCACAAATTTGCCATCTCGGTACTACCGCGTCCGCATTGTGCCGTAGGGGCGAGCCTCCGTGTCGGCCCATCTATAGCGTGGAGATCGCCGACTAGTAATCGATATTCGATATTCTGGCGACGGATGTTGCATGGGTTAGTCTGGGGCAATCACGCCGCGGCAAGAGGTAGTACCGATTTCGCGTCTCGGGTTCCTGTCTCTTCACTTCGGTTCCGGCCCGAGGCTCGCCTGCACGAGATTCCCCGGGTGGACCCATTTGGCGAACGCGGCTTGCACGTCGTCGGCCGTTAGCGCGAGGCAAATCGTTGCCGCACGCATCGTTTCATCGAGCGGCAGATCGTGCGTCGCGTAGAACAAGAGCTTCCCGGCAATGTTGCCCGTGCTCGATTCGGACATCGGAATTCCCCGGAGCCATTCGGCCTTGGCCTGTTGCAGCTCATCGGCGCTCACGGGCCTGGTTTGCATGTCCGTCAGGTCGCGCGCGATGATGGCGCGCGCCTTGGAAACGTTCGGGGGGTCGCAGCCGTAGTCAACCTTGTACAACCCGCGCGTCTCCTGAATGTCGAATGACGAGTCCACGGCGTACACCAGCCCGTTCTCCTTGCGCAGGTCGCGATACAACCGCGTCGCGTAAAACCCGCCTCCCAAGACAAAATTGCCGAGCCGCAACGCGTAGTAGTCCGGGTTCGAGCGGTTCAATGCCAGCATCTCCGCCAGGGTCACCTTGTCTTGCACGCGGCTCTTGTCCGGCACCGCCGTAACCGCCGGCGCATTGGTCGGCACCGGTGCCGGAAGCACCTCGGGTTTTGGTCCCGTCGCCGTCCAGTCGCCAAACCATTTCTCAACAACCGATTTCGCCTGCTCCGGAGTCACATTGCCGACGACTACGATCGTCGTCAGGTCGGGACGGAACACGTGACGATAATAGTCGCGCACATTGTCGAGCGTCAAAGCACTGACCGTCGAGGTCGTCGCCTGGCGCAACGCCGGGTCGTCTTTCGGTAGCAACGCCTTCGCCAGGGCCCGGTGCACGAGGTAGTCCGGGCTTTCCAGTGTGCCGGCTACCGTGTCCGACACCTCCTGACGCACGGTCTGGAACGCTTCCTTCGGCAGGGCGGGATGCAACAGGTTGTCCGCCACCAGCTGCACGCCCCGGTCGAAAAAATTGGTCAGGACGTTCACAGAAAAATCCGTGCCGGCGGATTCCGTCGCGCCGATATCGTCGAGCGCTTTCTGAAAGGCCACGCGATCCAACGATTCGCTGCCAAATTCAAACAGCTGGTCAAGGACCTGGTCCACGCCATCCTGCCCCGCCGCCGCTTCGAGGTCCGGGTTGTTGCGTATCCGCCCGGAAAGACTTGCCGTGCCGCTCATCGTTTCGGTCTGCACAATAAGTTGAAGCCCGTTCGGGAGCGTCGTGACCACGGGATGCAACGTGGACGCGGGAACGGGAAGACGCGCCAATTGCGCCGCGGCCCAGTCCGGCAACGGCACGGTCCCCTTCTCACTCGATGCAAACGATTCGTGCCCGCCGTAACTGGCTGACGACACCGGCTTGCCCGATTCCTCGGGGGTCACGATCGCCGTGATCGCGCGGTCGAGGTTCAGGTATTTTCGGGCCACGCGGTTCACGTCCGCCACCGTCACCTTCTTGATCGCTTCGATGTCGTCGTCGGGTGAGTGGCGGCCTTCCAGCGCCAGCGCTTCCGCCCAGGTCATGGCCAGTCCTTCGATGGAATTCCTCTCGAACTCTTCGTCGGCGAGCCGATGCCGCTTCGAGGCCTCCACCAGATCGGCCGGGAGGCCATGCTTCACATATTGGCGAAATACACTCCGCAGTTCCTTGATCAACGCCGCGCCGTCGCCTCCCTTCGGGAACGTGCCAATCCCGTAGGCGAGACCCGCCTTCGGCAATGCTTCCAGCGAGAAATCCGTCGAGAGCGCTTTGCCGGTGGGCACCAAGGCGTAGAGGTCCGCGCGATGACTGGACAACACGTCCCCGAGCACCTGTGCCGCCGCGTAATCAGGGCTGTCGGAACCGGGCGCCCGAAACGTGATCACGGCGAGTCCATACGCAAGATCGCTGGTCATATGAAGGCTGTCGGGTTTTACGGATTGCAACTCGATCGTGGGACGTCGTGGCAGTTTCTTGGGGGGAATATTCCCGAAAAAGCGTTGCACGATGGCCAGCGCCGATTGTAGGTCCACGTCGCCAACGATAATCAGGATCGCGTTGTTCGGCGCGTACCAGCGGGAGTAGAAACTCTTCAGCATCGCCCCCGTCGTCTTGTCAAACGATGGCCGCGTACCGAGAGCATCATGTTCGTACGGCGTGCCCTTGAACATCGCGTCCAACAGCTTCGTATACAGCACGTACTCGGGATTGGAAAGGTCCTGCGCCACTTCCTGTTCGATCGCCCCGCGTTCCTTGTTCCACAACTCGTCGGTGGCGAGGATGCCGCCCATCCGCAGCGATTCGACGTGCAGCGCCGTCTCCAGATCGTCGGCGGGCACGGTGAAATAATACTGGGTGATGGTTTGTTGCGTATCGGCGTCGAAGTTGCCGCCCATCGCGGCGGAAATCTGGGCCAGCTGGTCCGCCGACAGGCCCGGATTCCCCCGAAACATCATGTGCTCCAACGCGTGCGCCATGCCGGGAAACCCCGCCGGCGCCTCGTCCGACCCGACCCGGTAATTCACGACCGTCGTCACCACCGGCGCGATCGGGTCGCGCACGATCACCACCCGCAACCCGTTCTTTAGTGTCGCCCGTAGAATGTCTTTGTCTGTGGTGAGTTGGCCGCTGGCCCGGCACTTGCCCTGTGCGAGCAGGAGCGCTGCTAAAACCAGAATTGCTGATGTTTTATGTCTCATTCTTCCTGTGCGCCGACATGGGTGCTCATTGGATACATCCATCACGACCTCGGTTCATATGTAACATTACGGACGGCTCACGATGCCACCACCGGAAATTGGGTTCGTTTGGTAACCCCTCCCCCGCCAGCCATTTCCGGTGCCGTCCGCGCCCCCCCTGCCCGGAGCGAAGCCGAAGGCGGCACGGGCCGCCAAGCGACGACAACACCAACGGCAACCCTATTCATCACGCAGTAGCATATTCAAGGACGATAATAAGTCAAATGAAAAGGCGATGGCCCGTCCCGCATGAGATGCGGTTGCCGCCATGACCTCTAGACCTGTCCGGTCCAGTTGTCATCGTGTTGCGCGAACGTCCTGTGTATCTTGTCGACGACATCCGCCGGCAACGGCCCGCGCGCGATCGAGGCGATGTTACTGCGAATGTGGTCGATATTCTTCCCGCCAACAATGCAACTCGTGACGCCGTTCGTGAATGCCGTGAAGCGCAAGGCGACATCCGCCCAGTCCGCGCCGAAATCGAGCCCCATCGCTTTCATCCGCAACCAGTATTGTTCGCAGTACTGGCCGCTCGGCTGGTTCGCATGCAACCACGGCGCGTTGCCGATCGGTCGTTTGGCGATCAGGCCGATGTGCCGTTTGCCCGACGGTGTGACGACCCGATCAATCGCGCGTTGGTCGAACACATTCACCGAGCACATCAGCCCACGAAATCGTCGCGACGCCAGCGCCCACGCCAACGGTTCGTTGTCGCCGGAGTAGGCCGCGAAACGAATCTTGCCGTCGGTCACGCACCGATCCAGCGCATCGATCACCTCGCCGTGTTGCAGTGTCTCTTGTGGACACGAGTGCAGGTGCGCGATGTCGAGATGGTCCGTCTTCATCAATTTCAGCGCACGGTCCACGCCCGCCAAAATGCAGTTGTACGTCCAGTCCGGCACGCCGTCGATGCCGTACCCGACCTTCGTGGACAAAACAAATTCCTTCCGCCGATGCGCGATGTGTTTGCCGATCCGTTCCTCCGACAATCCATACCCCCGCGCCGTGTCGATCAACGTGATCCCGAGATCGAGCACTTCGTTGAGCAACTTGCCGACCTGCGCCTCGTCCAACTGGCCATCCCCAATCTGCCCCGCCCCAAGCCCAAGCACCGAGAACCGCAAACCCGTGCTGCCGTAAGCCCGTTGGGGTATCGTCACCGTTTTCATCGCATGCAGGAATAGCAGACAGTTGGGCTTGACTCAAGCGCAGGAAAAGGAATGAGGCGACGGGCTCACCGCCCCAGCGCGTGGCGCAACTACGGTTCGCCGGATCGCCGCCGCGTATAACCGTTTTCGCACACGAGTGGAATTGTCGCACGGCACCGACTCCTCGCGGTGCGAACAACCATGGACAGAAAACCGCAGATTACCAGCGCACCTGAGCCGGGCTCGGGAATCGCGTCGAAAACGATATTGGTGATGTAATCATTTGGTGTGCCACCGGCCCCATACGCGCGCGAGAAGTCAATCCCAAACGTCTGTGGCCCGGACGACGTGGCTAGATAGTCGCCGGACAATACGGCATACTCGTTAACCCCCGCCGTCACGGCCCCGAACGAATACGATGCGATCGGAGTTAAGCCAACAACGCCAACGATCGTTCCGCCGTCGGCATTGTCGCCCTGTGTGGTCATCGCCAGGTTGGCTGAAAGATGATAGGTGACCCCTAATGTCAGGGTCACGGTCTGCTGAAGATCCACCAAAGAGTCGTCTCCTGGATTCGCGTAGTACGCCGTGGAATTCGTCAACGGCCCTGGCCCATCAATGTCAATCGTAGTCAACCCGTTGGCCGGTGGGAAAATGTTGCCGGGGGGATAATAGACGGTCCAATTAGTTAGCCCTTGCGAAAAGTCGCCATTGAGAAGCTGAGCGTATGACAAACTGCTCCAGCAAGTGACAAACACGACGGCAAGAATGACTTTCCGAAAGGTTACGATTCCTCGCATGACCATGTCAGCAATTGCGTACATCTCGCCTCTCCAGACGCGCTGCTAGCGTGGATTTAGCAAACCAAATCTGCTCGACGGTTTCAAGCCTTTTCGGCTGCGTTTAGGGCGATTCTGGACCCCAAAGCTGGTAACCGGGAAACGCGCCGCTGAAGTGCCGGTAGTTACCGCCCCAGCGTGAGCATCCGCTCGATCGGCACGAGGGCGCGCTGGCGAACCTCCTCGTCGAGCGTGATCTCAGGCGAGAGATTCTCCAGCGCGGCGACGGCTTTCTCCAGCGTGTTTTTCTTCATGAAACTGCACTCGTTGCAGTGACACGAATCCGTCGGGCCGGGAATGAACACTTTGCCGGGCACTTCCTTCTGGAGCCGGTGCAACATGCCGGCTTCGGTCACGATGATGAACTCCGGCGCAGGGGAATTCCGGCAATACCCCACCATCTTCTCCGTCGAACACACTTCGTCGGCCATCATGCGGATGGCGGGCAGGCATTCCGGATGCGCGACGATCTCCGCCTCGGGATGTTCCTGTCGCAACCGGAAAATCGCCTTGTGCGTGAACAGGACATGCGTCGAACACGCGCCCGGCCAGAGGATCATCTGCCGGCCCGTCTGCGCCATCACCCATTGACCGAGGTTCTGGTCGGGCACAAACAGGATTTTCTTGTCGGGGGGAATCGAGTTGACGACCTTCACCGCATTGCCCGAGGTGCAAATGATGTCCACCAACGCCTTCACCGCCGCCGTGCAATTTATGTACGCGACGATATAGACGTCCGGGTGCGCTTCCTTCCATTTCGCCAGCGCCTTCGCGTCGCAGGAGTCGGCCAGCGAACAGCCCGCGTCGAGATCGGGCAAAATCACCGTCTTGCTCGGGTTGACGATCTTGGCCGTCTCGGCCATGAAATGCACGCCGCAGAACAGAATCACGTCGGCATCGGTCTCCTTCGCCTTGAATGACAACCCCAGCGAATCGCCGACGAAATCCGCCACGTCCTGCAGCTCCGGCACCTGGTAATTGTGCGCGAGGATGACCGCGTTCTTGAGCTTCTTCAGATCCCGAACCCGTTCCTGGAGTTCCACCGTGTCTGCCGTCGTAATTATTGTCGCCATGTTGCCTGTAGCCGCACCTTTCAAGGTGCGCGCCTGCTTCAAGGTTATCGGAATCACCCGCGTTGTCAACGCGGGGCTATGGACAAGTTGGCGTCCGAGGGAATCCATCCCATCGCACTTGCCGGTTCACACATTTTCGGCGATATTGGGCGGGGCGTTTCTGGCATACCAATTGCATGATTGGCAGCACGGATTGAACACGCCCGTGTGACGCGGGTCAAAAGGCATACATATGGACAAACATACGTTTCGCAGCAGTTCCCCAGTGGCCCGATGGTTGACCATCGGGTTTTCTCTCATTTTGGCAGCGTCGATGCCCGCGTGTTTCGCGGAGAGCGCGGCCACGACGGCGTCGAACGGCGACATCGAGCTCGCCCGGCACCTCGAAGGCGCGTTCGAGCGGGTCGCCGAGCAAACCAGCCCGTCGGTCGTCGTCATCACCACCAAGCACAAGGCCGCGGAACCGGAATCCCAGGGTGGCGAGGATCAGGAGAATGGCCAGGGTCAGCAGTTCGAGGGCTCGCCTTTCGAGTTTTTCTTCCGCCACATGCCGCAGCAACACGAACCCGACGTCGAGAGCCAGGGTTCGGGGGTCATCCTGCGCAAGGACGGTTACATCCTCACTAACCAGCATGTCATTGACGGCGGCGGGCAGATCACCGTGTTATTGAAGGACGGCACCAAGTTCACCAACGCGGTGGTGGTCGGCGTCGACGATCGCATCGACGTGGCGGTCATCAAAGTGGATGGCAAGGACCTCCCGGCGGCCAAGATCGGCGACAGCGACGCGGTCAGGGTCGGGCAGTGGGCGATCGCCATCGGTGCGCCGTATGAACTCGATTACACGTTCACCGTGGGAGTCATCAGCGCGAAGAACCGTAGCGGCGTGGCCAGCCGTGGCGGTAATGCGTACGAGGATTATATCCAGACCGACGCGGCGATCAACCCGGGCAATTCGGGTGGTCCGCTCTGCGACATCGAAGGCCGCGTCATCGGCATCAACACCTTGATTCGCGGCCTCAACCCGGGGCATCCCGGGTTTGCCATCCCGATCAGCATGGCCATGGATTCCGCCGACAAGCTCATCAAGGATGGCAAGGTCAAGCGCCCATGGATCGGTATCGGCATCAGTGAATTCTCCGAAGACAAGGATTACGCCGACCTGGTGAAGGGTGTGAAAGACGGCGTTGTCGTGACCGAGATTCGCGAAGGCACGCCTGCCGCAAAGAGCGATCTGCAGCCCGCCGACGTGATCGTGGCCGTGGACGGCACCCCGGTGAAGACGCCGCGGGAATTGCAACAACAGATTCTCCACAAGAACATCGGCCAAAAAGTCGTGCTCGATGTGGTGCGCGGCGCCAAGAAGTTGGAAGTCACGATTCAAACCGATGAAATGCCCGCTCCGCTCCAGACGGTCTCGCTCGAGCGACATGTGATGCCGAAAGCGGAGAGTGCGTTCGGCCTCACCGTGCAAACCCTGACCAAGGACCTCGCCGAGCGGCTCAAAATTGAGGCGTCCGACGGCGTGGTGGTCACCGATGTCGCCGACGGCAGCGCGGCGCAGGAAAAGGAACTGCGGCGCGGGGATATCATTACTTCCGTGAATCGTGCCCCAGCCCATTCCGTCGAAGATTTCAAGTCCGCCATGGCCAAGGCCGATCCAGACAAGGGCGTGCTGCTGTACGTCCAGCGCGGGAAGGCCACCACCTTCGTTGTGCTGAAGGACTCAAAATAGTCTGTTGTTGTTCTCCCGTCACGAGACCTCCCCTGACTGGCCACGGGGGAGGTCTTTGTTTCTATGTTGGCGGTCGCAATCGCTGTGGGCTTGTCACGCGAGGGCATTCTGTTACACTCCGCGATGATGAAGATCGCCAAGGGGGCGCTGAATCGTCGCTTGCGCAAAATCCGCTGCCTGTTGATGGACGTGGATGGTGTGTTGACCGATGGCAAACTCCATTTCACCAGCGATGGCATTGAATTCAAGACGTTCGACGTACAGGATGGTCATGGCATCGCAATGGCGCAGCGGGTGGGATTGACGATCGGGTTCATCTCGGGTCGGCCCTCGAAAGCCACGACCGAACGCGCTGCCGATTTGGGTGTCAAAATAGTATTGCAGAAACCCGTCAACAAAATGGAGATGGTCGAAGTCGTCAAACGCCAGCACGGGTTCGCCAACGAGGAAATCGCGTTCATGGGCGATGAGTTGGTGGACCTGCCCGTGCTGCGGCGTGTCGGGCTGGCGGTCGCCGTGCCGAACGCGGTGGACGAAGCGAAACATGTGGCGCATTACGTCACACGGCATCGCGGCGGAGATGGTGCGGTGCGCGAGGTCATCGAGATGATCCTGAAAGCGCGCGGCACGTGGAAGAAGGCGATTGCAAAATATCTGACACTGGTCGTGGCGGCCTTCCTGTTCGCCTCCCCTCGCCTGTTCGCAGATGGCGACGCGAAGCCCGCAAAGGATCAAGCTCAGAAGCCGGCGGACACCGGGAACGGGTACATTGAAAAGTTCGAGGTTCCCCAGCGCGATGAGGACGGTAACCTGAAGTGGAAATTGTTGGGTGAACGCGCGGTGATTCGGCCGGACGGGTTGATGGACATCCAAAACGCGCGCGCGGAATTTTACACCAGCAACAAGGTGGACATGGTGTTCAGTTCGCCGACGTGCCTGCTCGATCGCGCGAACAGCCACGCCACGACCACCGATCACGTCCGCATCGACCGCCAGAACATGGTGTTGACGGGCATTGGCGGCGAGTGGGACGGCAACACCTCGTCGATGGTGATCCGCAGTAACGTCTGCGTGGTCATTACCAACGGACAACAGAATCTTGGGGGGCTACCGAAACAGCCATGAAAAAAATCCTCGTCCTTGCCGCGGCCGGCGCCGCCGCTCTGGTTCTGGGTGTCGCCGCCGTGTCGGCGACCAACTCCACGGAACAAGCGACCGCACCGGGCGCCACGTCGGCTCCGCTCGCCGTTGCGAAATCTCCCCTTCCGATCGCCAGTTCGACCAATGAGCCCACAATCATCACGGCGGACGTTTTACACGGGGATTACGCGCACAACCTGGGCACGTTTGAAGGCAACGTGCTCGTCGTCGACCCGCGCATCACGGTGCGCGCGGACAAGATGGTCGCGTTTTTCGGCAGCACGAACGTTCTGACAACCACGGGCACCATCACGACCACCAATACCACCCGCGCGGTGCAGAGAATCATCGCCGATGGCGCCGTGGTCATAACCACGCCCGACAACAAGAAAACCAACAGCGAACACGCGGAGTACACCGCCGCCGACGGCAAGGTCGTGCTGACGGGCGGCCACCCGCGCGCCGAGTCCGCCGACGGCGTTGTCACCGGCGACAAGATCACTTTCTGGCGTGACTCGCAACGGATGGACGTCGAAAACAGCCAGACCAATACCAACCGCCCGCGCCTGCTCATCTATCCCGAAGAGCAGCGCAAACAAAACGAGATCGAGGACAGTGGCGGAAGTGGCAAGGCCCCGGCGCCATAGCCCGGCCCCACCGACCGCACCGAGCCCGCATTCCGTCTCTCAGGGATTCACCAAACCGACGCGGTAGCGGCGTACCAAGCGCTGCATCTGACCGGTTGCGGCGCTTGTAAGCTGCGCTGGTTCTGCTACACTGCGGTACGATGAATCGAGGCATGCGGCGTTGAAAATGCGGATGGATGTCGTTTGGGGGCAAAGGCATTGAGCGAGGCGGCGGACAATAACGTCCTGCTGCGTACGCAGGGGCTCGTCAAGATTTACGGCCATCGGCGCGTCGTGGACGGTGTGGACATCAACGTCCGCGCGGGGGAGATTGTCGGCCTGCTTGGTCCCAACGGCGCGGGGAAGACCACTTCGTTTTACATGACGGTCGGTCTGATCAAGCCCAACGCGGGCAAGGTTTTCTTTGACGGCCAGGACGTGACCCGATTGCCGATGCACAAACGGGCGCGGCGCGGCATCAGTTACCTGTCCCAGGAACCGAGCGTGTTCCGCAAGCTGACGGTCGAAGACAACATCATGGCGATCCTGGAGACGCTGCCGTTGTCGTTGGAGGAGCGGAAGTTTCGTCTGGATTATTTGCTGGAAGAACTGGATATTAAATCGTTGGCGAAGAACAAGGCGTACACCCTGAGCGGCGGGGAGCGGCGGCGGCTGGAGATCACGCGGGCGCTCGTCACCGGGCCGAAGTTGATGCTGCTGGATGAACCGTTCAGCGGCGTGGATCCGATTGCGGTACACGAGGTGCAGAAGATCATCGTCGAGTTGAAAAACAAGGGACTCGGCATCCTCCTGACCGACCATAACGCCCAGCAGACGTTGCGCATTGTCGATCGCGCGTACCTGATCCATCACGGCAAGGTTGTGCGCGAGGGCACGAGCGAGTTTTTAACCAACGACCCACACAGTCGGGAGATTTATCTGGGGCCCGATTTCACGATGTGAGTCGGGTGGCCCGAAGCGAGAGGAGACGGTTTTCATGGACATGACAGTGACCGGCCGGCACGTGGACATCACGCCGGCCATTCGGGAATACGCGGAGAAGAAACTCGATCATATCGAGATCGATTTCCCGCGCATTCTGAGCGCGCATTACATTTTGGAAGTGGACAAGTTCCGCCACATTGCGGAACTCGTGTTGCAATGCGGCAACCACATCACCATCGAAGCTCGCGAGGTCAGCGAAGACCTGTATGCGTCCATCGACCGCGTGGTGGACAAGGTGGCGCGCCAGATGCACAAGTACAAGGCCAAGATCCAACGTCATCGCCCGCGCAAAGCCGTGCCGTACCATGTCGACGAACAGGTCATGACGCACGACCTTCAGGAGGAGGACGGGACGACGCAGATCGTCCACACGGAGAAATTCGCGATCAAACCGATGTTCGTGGACGAAGCGGTGCTGCAGTTGGAGCTTTCGGACCGGCAGTTCCTGGTGTTCCTCAACGCCGAGACCGAGAAAGTGAACGTCATGTACCGGCGCAATAAAGGCGATTTCGGGCTGATCGAGCCCACCCTGACCTGACCATGACCACCGCTTCCATCCCGACCGTCACCGTTGAGCGGTTCTACCTGAACCACGCGGAGAAGCTGCACCTGAAGCTCATCGCCGGCAGCGCCGGGTTATCGCGGAAGATCCAGGAAGGCTCGGTGAACCGTCCGGGGCTGGCCCTGGCAAAGTTCCTTCGGTATTTCGCGATGAAGCGCGTCCAGGTGATCGGCGGAGCGGAGTGGGCGTTCCTCAAATCGTTGGGTGAGGAAGAAGCCGCCCGGCGCATCGAGCGGGTGCTCAAGTCGAAGATTCCGTGCCTGGTGTTCGCGCGCAACGTCAATCCTCCCGCGCTGGTGCAGCAGAAATGCGACGAGTACCAGGTGCCGTTGTTCAAGACCAAGATGGTCACGATGAAATTCATCAATGCCTCGACCATCGCGCTGGAAATGGAGTTTGCGCCGCAGATCAGCGAGCACGGTTCCATGGTGGACATCCTGGGCATTGGTGTGCTAATTCGTGGGGAGAGCGGCATTGGCAAGAGCGAGAGCGTGCTGGCCCTGTTGGAACGCGGTTACAGCCTGGTCAGCGACGACATTACGCGGATTCGCCTGCTGGAAGGCCGCGAGCTGGTGGGAACCTCGTCCGAGACGACGCGCTACCACATGGAGATCCGCGGCCTGGGCATCATCAACGTCCCCGCGGTCTTCGGCGTCGCGAGCGTCCGCCCGGAAAAAAACCTGAATCTGGTGGTCACGCTCATGGATTGGGAGAAAATGGAAGAGGTGGACCGCACCGGCATCGAGCGGCAAACCTACAAGATTCTCGGGATCGACGTGCCGCATGTCACCATCCCCGTGCGACCGGGACGGGACATCGCGCGGTTGATCGAGGTGGCGGCGCTGGACCAGAAGTTGAAGAGCCTGGGCCACAACGCGGCGCGGGAGTTTAACGAGCGGCTCATCGAGCGGATGCGCACGCCGGCGGACTAATGGAAGGCTACCACGCAGATGATTTTGTCACGAAAGAGCAGCGGTGAATCGGAAGCCAGGACGGCGAGCCGGGAGGTCATGGTGATCAACAAGCTCGGCGTCCACGCGCGGCCGGCGGCGCTGTTCGTCAAGACCGCCAACAAATTTGCCAGCGACATCACCGTCGAGAAGGACGGCGAACAGGTCAATGGCAAGAGCATCATGGGACTGATGATGCTGGCGGCGGGCCAGGGCTCCAAACTCATCATCATCGCCGAGGGAGCGGACGCCGAGATCGCGGTGCGGGAGCTGGAGTCCTTGTTTCAACGCAAGTTCGACGAAGAATAGACGGACGATAGCCGTATGGCAGAACGCAGCTTTCAAGGAATTGGCGTATCCCCGGGCGTGGCCCGGGGCAAGATCTACGTGTACAGCGTGGCCGAAGAGGTCGTCCCGGAATATGACGTTGCGGTCGCGGACGTACCCAAAGAGGTGGCGCGGTTCGAGCAGGCGCTGATCAAGACGCGCGAACAACTGCATGAACTGCAGGACCGCATCGCCTCGGGCATCGGCTCCAGTTCGCCATCGACCATCCTCGACGTACATCTGTCCATCACCGAGGACCCCGCGCTGATCGATTCGGTCATCAACCGCCTCCAGCAGGAACGGAAAAACGTCGAGTTTGTGTTCAACGACGTCGCCCGCAAGTATGTCGCGACGCTTTCCGAATTACAGGACGAACTGTTTCGCGAGCGGGCGGCCGACGTGCAGGACGTGACGCGGCGGATCATGCGCAACCTTCTCGGGCACGACCATCGCGCGCTGACCAATCTCCCGTCCGACACGATTGTCGTGGCGCACGAGCTGTCGCCGTCCGACACCACGTCGCTGGACCGCCACCATGTCGGCGGGTTTGCCACGGACGTGGGCAGCCACACGTCCCATAGCGCGATCGTCGCGCGGTCGATGAACCTGCCCGCTGTCGTCGGCCTGCGCAATCTCAGCAAATTCGTCCACGACGGCCAGCCGGCGATCCTCGATGGCTACAGCGGCACGTTGATCGTGGAGCCGAGCGAGCAGACGCTGTTTATCTACGGGCAGTTGGAGGTCAAACGCCACAGCGTCCAGGAGCGCCTGGATGCGCTGCACGATCTGCCGGCGCAAACGCTCGACGGGCATCGGATGATCCTGTCGGGCAACATCGAACTGCCGTCCGACGCTGAGGTGGTGATCGCGGCGGGCGCGGAAGGCATCGGGTTGTTCCGGACCGAGTTCCTCTACCTCAACCGCTCGGAGTTCCCCACCGAAGACGAACAGTACGAGCAATACCTCGAAGTCGCCCGCGTGGTGAAACCCCACTCGGTCATCATCCGCACGCTCGACATTGGCGGCGACAAGTTTCGCAGTGAAGACACCTCGCCGCAGGAGGTCAACCCGTTTCTGGGTTTTCGCGCGATCCGGTTCTGCCTCGCCAATGTGGACATTTTCGAGGCGCAACTGCGGGCGATCCTGCGGGCCAGCGCCGAGGGCAACGTGAAGATCATGTACCCGATGATCAGCGGCGTGGCCGAGGTCGTGCAGGCCAACGACATCCTGCGTCAGGTGATGCATGATCTGAAGAAGGAGGGAGTGGCCTTCGACGAGCAAATCCAGGTCGGGGCGATGATCGAGATCCCGTCCGCGGCGTTGACGGCCGAGATGATCGCGCCCGAGGTGGATTTTTTCAGCATCGGTTCCAACGATTTGATCCAGTACACCATGGCTGTCGACCGGGTGAATGAGAAGGTCGCCAACCTCTACGAACCCACGCATCCGGCGATCCTGCGGTTGATCCGCTCGGTCGTCGAGGCGGCGCACAACAACGAGATCTGGGTGGGCGTGTGCGGCGAGATGGCGGGCGAGCCGCTGTTCGCGCCGCTGCTGCTGGGGATGGGGATTGACGAGTTGAGCGCGGCGTCCTCGAGCCTGCCGCGTGTGAAGGAAGTGATCCGCCGCCTCACGCTGCGCGAAGCCCAGGAACTCGCCGCGGCCTCGTTGCACGCCAATTCCGGACGCGAGGTGCTGGCAATGCTGAATGCGCTGTTGCAACGCGTCGATCCCGATCTGCTCGGGTAGGCTAGCCTGCCTGCGTCTGTCTGCCGGGCGGAACCTATTTTTTGTGCCGGGCGAAACCCTACACGACTTAGTCGAGGCTAACATCGGGAAAAAGCGGCAAGCCCTTATAGAACAAGGCTCTGGAGGTTATTGGTCGGCTGCGAGTCGCGTGAGGGCGTCTTTGGCCGGACCAAAACCCGGTCGGAGTTTCAGGGCCTGCTGGTAGTGCTCGATGGCCTCGGGCGGGCGGCCCATCTTTTCGAAGGCGACCGCCATATTGAAATGGGCGTCGGCGTCATGGGGATTGATCCGCAACGTCTGCTCCCATTGTTCGATCGCCTCCTGCAGCCTGTCCGACTGGGCCAGGGCAAGCCCGAGGTTGTAGTGGGCCTTGGCGTCATCGGGATCGATCCGCAACGCCTGCTCATAATTTCGGATGGCGTCGGTGGGCTTGCCCTGTGCCAACAGGGCGTTTCCAAGGTTCACGTGCGCCGTGACGGAATCGGGATCGATTCGCAGCGCCCGTTGGAATAGATCAATAGCCTCCGGCGTACGGCCCAGCTTTTCCAGTGCGAGGCCGAGATTGAAATACGCTTCGACGTAACCGGGTTCGATGCGCAGGGCCTGTTCATATTGTGCGATGGCTTCCTCGATCCGGCCCGTTTGTTCCAGAGCGAGTCCGAGGTTGTTGTACGCCTGGGCGTAATCGGGCTTGATCTGTATCGCTTCCTGGTACTGTTTGATGGCATCCTCGGACTTTCCCAGCCTGCCCAGAACCAACGCCAGATTGTTGTGGGCCGCGGCGTAATCCGGATCGAGCCGTAGCGCCTGCTTGTACTGCCCGATGGCCTCGCTGACTTTACCCTCCTGCATCAGGATGGTTCCCAGAATGTTGTGCGCCAGCCCCAATTGCGGCGCAATCGCGATATCTCGTTGCGCGTATTCGAGCGCCTCACCGATCCTGCCCTGAACGAGCAACGCAGCGGCGAGCGACCGATTGGCCACTTCGTAGTCCGGAAACTCCACCAAGACGGCCCGCCATTCTGTTTCCTCGTTACGCCAAACGGGTATCAGGTTGCGAGTGCGCACTCCGAAGAAGCAAAGTTGCCCTGCCAACAGGCCGATCAGCGCGAGATGGGCCGCCGTCGTCAATCGCCGCCACACCCACACGCCGATTCCGCTGGCCAACAGCAGCAGCGGCACCATCGCCGCGTAGGCAAAGCGCATTGACGCGGCCTCCATGACAGTCAGCATTAGCCCCGAGACAGGAAGAATCAATGCCAGATAGGCCCCCCAAGCCGCCGCCAACATCGGTGTGCGTTGTCGCTCCATAATGACCACGGTCGTGATTACGACAACGCTCAGTACCGACCCCAACACCGGCCACTGGTGGAGCGATAGGCCGGGAGTTATCGGATAGACAGGCAACAGATGAGACGGCCAGACCAGTTTCAACGGATAAAACGTCAGGCTCTCGAACACCAGGAACAAACGCTCGGAGAGCGGGACCGCCGTCAACGGGATCAGGTTGCCGATCTGTGATTTGGTGATCACCGTCGCCAACCCCGCCGCTCCCGCAAGGACAATCCACGCTGCCTTCTCCCACACCAACCGGACCCAACCCAATCGCTCGTGACGGCGCAGCGGATAGTAATCGATAGCAAGCATTACGAATGGGACTGATACCGCCATCGGTTTGCACAACAGCGCCGCCACATACAATGTCCACACCAACCAACGGCGTGCACCCGCAGCGTAGGCCCACAGGCAACCGATCCCAAACATCGTACATAGTTGCTGCGTCCGCCCGGACGTCCACGCCAGCGATTCCGTTTGCAGTGGATGAATCGCGAACACCACCGCCACCCAAGAAGCCACCGCCAGCCGCTCACCCGTGGTCAGGGCTGTCGCACCCAGGAGTGTCCACAGGAAGCCGAACACAAGTGTCGCGTTGAGTGCGTGGAATACGATGCCCGTCGCGTGGTGGCCGGCCGCACTTGTTCCAAACATCTGGTAGTCCAGAACATGGGACAACCGCGGCAAGGGCTGATAGTACTCGTCCGTGCACGTGAACGCCCATTTCACAGCGTTCCACGTCAGGCCATACAAGCGCACCGATTGCCGCAAGTACTCGTAATCATCCCCGTTCAAAAACTCCCCGTGGACGCTTGGCCAAAACAGCCAGACCGTGACCGCAAAAATCACCAGCGCCACTGCAACCAGCTTTGTGCGGCTGACAGTCATGGAAAGGAATCCAACCACACGTCCCGCCCACACGCAATCGAGAACGCCTTCTATATTTCGGGGGCGTCAGGCGGCCCGCTGGGCGCGCTGTCCAGGCGGGCGGGTGCATCTTGACACTATCACCACATTTGCCCGCGCTGTAGTCGCCCCGCTCTGTCGGGGTGCATCCCGGCACGGCGACAGAGCGCCGTGACTACATCTTCCCGCCTCGCATGGTGGCGGTGTCCAGATGCACCCTGGGCGGGGTGCCCCCTCACCTCGATCCTTTGCGACCGGGGCACGGCGACGTCGCGTCTCGCGGACTCGGCTCCCCCCGGAGGGGAGAGGATTCGGCGCAAAAAACGGCGGGATACCTACACAACAGGCATCCCGCCCTCCAATATGGAGCGTCGCGCCCTGCCACTTGCTCGTGTTGCGCGACACGCGACCTGTCATCGTTTCGGGCTTGACTGTTGTATCGGTGTGCCGATAGGCTGGGTGGGTTGGGAAGTGTTTTGCATTGCGACCGGGACGCGACGTGTTCGCGTTTGCGAGCTGGGCACGACATGCTCGCGCCTCGTCTGACTCGGCTCCAGCGGCTAGTGCCGCTTTCGGCTCCGCGGCCCCCAGCGGCTCGGCTTTGAAATGGGGAAGAGGTGAAAATGATCAATGGGAAATGGCTGATGGGCAGAAGCTGGGGACGCGGCTTGCCGGGAGACTTGCCCTCCAAACGACCCAACGCACGGCGACAGAGCGCCGTGGCTACAGCGCGACGGCAGCCCCGAAAGGGATTCGGGGTAAACCGGGCCGGCTGCCCCACCAGAGGCGGGCAGGCCTGCAACGCAGAAGTCGGCGGGGGGAGTAACCCCAGAAATGTTAAATCTGACAAAACGAAGCCAATTCTCCTGGCTGTTTGCGAACTTGGATTGGCTTGAGGGACAAGGTGTTAGGAGTCCAGGTGAGGCAATTTGTCAATTGGCTTCGTTTTGCCAGAATTGGCTTCGTTTGGGGCCTCCGGAGGCGAATTACCCACCCAAAGTGATGGTAAACTATGGGGATTGCCAAGGGGCCGAAGGAGGTTCATGAGGCCGGTTCTGGGTGACCTGGAAATTCCTTGTGACCAGAGGCTCTTTCCGGTAAATTATCTCCCCAATCGGCGAGGTAACCTTCAGAGGAGCACCTCCCATTGAACACGAAGGACTCTATGGATAAACAGCGGTACTTGTTCTCATCGGAATCGGTGACCGAGGGTCACCCGGACAAGGTGTGCGACACGATTTCGGACGCGGTGCTGGACGCGTGCTTGAAGCAGGACCCGAAGAGTCGCGTGGCGTGCGAGACGCTGGCCAAGTCCAACCTCGTGGTGCTGGCCGGTGAAATCACGACCAAGGCGCACCTTGATTATTGCCAGATCGTGCGCGACGCGATCCGTGAGATTGGCTACACCAAAGACGTGAGCCGGGTGTTCAATGATGAGGACTGCCAGATTCTCACGGCGCTTGTCAAACAGAGCCCGGACATCGCACAGGGCGTGGATGACAAGGCGGCGGAAGGCAAGGCGACGGCCGAACAGGGTGCGGGCGATCAGGGGTTAATGTTTGGGTTTGCGTGCACGGAAACGCCGGAGTTGATGCCGGCGCCGATCATCTTCGCGCACAACCTTGGCAAGGCGCTGCGTGATGCGCGCAAGAGCGGCAAGATTCCCTGGTTGCGGCCGGACGGCAAGACGCAGGTCACGGTGGAGTACGAGGGGTACCAGCCGGTGCGCGTGCACACGGTCGTCATTTCCAACCAGCACGCGGTTGATGTGAAGCACAAGGAGATCTCGGAAATCCTGATCGAGACCATTATCAAGAAGACCATCCCGAAGAAGTTGCTCGATAAGGACACGCTCTATTTGATCAATCCCACCGGGCGTTTCGTGATTGGCGGCCCCGAAGGCGACAGCGGGCTGACGGGCCGCAAGATCATCGTGGACACGTACGGCGGCATGGGCCGTCACGGCGGCGGGGCATTCAGTGGCAAGGACCCGAGCAAAGTGGATCGGAGCGCCGCGTACATGGGCCGTTACGTCGCGAAGAATATTGTTGCCGCATGCCTGGCGGAGCGGTGCGAAATCCAGTTCGCCTACGCCATCGGCTATCCCGAACCCGTGAGCGTGCTGGTGGAGACCTTTGGCACCGGCAAGGTTTCCGCGGAGAAGATCGAAAAGGCCGTGCGCGAGATTTTCAGTTTCAAACCCGCGAACATCATCAAACAGTTGAACCTGTTGCGGCCAATTTACGGCAAGACGACCAATTACGGGCATTTTGGGAAGACCGATGATCTGGAGGCGCTCACTTGGGAGCGCACTGACAAGGCCGAAGCGCTGAAAAAGGCCGCTCGCTAGTTCCCGTCGATCCCTGAATCGAATGTTGGACGGCTGGAATGGCCGAATATGTAAAGCGGTTGACCTGCGTGATATATCGACGCAAGGATGGGTACGAGCGTATGTTGTTTAAACTCGGGATGAATGGTTTGTACTACCAAGTTGTCACGTATGCAACTGGGCCTGCACGGACTTTGCTCTCATCCTACGCGTCTATGGCCCACAACAAATTCACCTCCTGCGGAGCGCGACGATCACCATGAAGATTCTTCTCATCACCCTCTTAGTCGGCGTCGCTGCCGCAGCGCAAGCCCAGCATTACCCGTCGCCCACGGACTGGCGCAACGAGAACATTTACCAAATCCTGACGGATCGCTTTTACGACGGCAATCCATCGAACAATAATGTGGAGGCCAGCCACGGCTCGCCGTATTCGCCAACAACCAACAACGGCATCAATGGCGGCGACTTCCAAGGGATTCAGGACAAGCTGGACTACATCAAGTCGCTCGGCGCAAGCGCCATCTGGATCTCGCCGATCGTTTTCAATGTGGGCGGAACTTCCGCCTACCATGGCTATGGCGCACAGGATTTCTACCAGTTGGCGCCGCACTGGGGCACGATGACCGACCTGTCCAACATGGTTGAAGCCGCGCACGCGCGGGGGATCAAGGTCATTCTCGATCTGGTCTGCAACCACACGGGTTCGCTGCTCACGAGCACAAACTCCGGTTGGGCGTCTTATATCGCGCCGCCCGGCGGGTACCACCTCCAGTATAGCAACACCAACAATGAGCATGCGTTCCCGTTCAATCCGACGAACTTCACGCCGGCGGTGGACCTCTCAACGATCTTCCACACCAATGGCGATATTGCGAGTTTCAACTACCCCACGGACACCCAGCAGGACGTGTTGGGGGAATTGGACGGTTTGGACGACCTGCGCACCGAAACATCCTACGTCCGCACAAACCTGATGAACATTTACACCAACTGGGTGGGGATCGCGGATTTCGACGGGTTTCGCGTGGACACAGCGATCGAGGTGGACTACGGGTTCTGGCAGTACTGGTGTCCGCAGTTGCATCAGGCCGCCATCTCCATGGGCAAATCGAACTTCTTCATCTACGGTGAGGCCTTCAGCGGCAACGAGCAGCAGGTTGGTTCGTATACAGGGACGGAGGGGGGCGGCCCGTTCAAGTTCGACGCGATGCTGGACTACGCATTGTTTGAGAACAGCATCAACTCGGTGTTTGCGACAGCGTCGGGCAACCCGGGGCAGATTTCAGCGCATTACGCCTTCTTTCCGACCTACTACGATTCGAATTCCTGGTATCGGATGGTCACATTTCTCGACAACCACGACAACGCGCGGTTCTTGAGTTCGGGCAACGCCAACGGCAACACCAACCGGCTGACGGTGGCGCTGCAGTTCCTGTATACCTCGCGCGGGGTTCCGTGTCTGTATTACGGGACGGAGCAGGGGTTCGAGGGCGACAACAACAATAACGACAACCGCGAAGACATGTTTGCGGGTGGCTGGCAACCACAAGTTCCCGTGGCGGGCGACAATTTCAACGAGACGCAACCGCTGTTCCAGCAGGTGGCGAAGCTAAACAATTTCCGCCGGTTATATCCCGCGATGTGCACGGGGGTGCAGAATGTTTTGTATGCCAATACGAGCGGCCCCGGGCTGTTTGCCTATTCGCGCGTGCTCAGCAACGAGGAGGTGTTCATCTGTTTCAACACGGCCAGCTCGAGCCAGACGCTGACCAATTGTCCGACCACCTACACTCCGGGCACGGTCCTCGTAAATCTGCTGAACACCAACGACACCGTCACGGTCATCTCCGGCGCCGGCACGAACGAGACGCCGTCCATCGCCGTGGCCAGCACCACCGCGAAGATCTACATTGGTCAATCATTGGTGTTGCCGCTCGATCCCGTCGTGACGAACCAGGTTCCGTCACACGCGGCGACGAATGTGTCCATCGCGGCGTCGGTGGTCCTGCGGTTCAGCAAGCCGATGAACACCAATTCGGTCGAGGCGGCGTTTTCGGTGACGCCGGCGACGTGTATGTGCACCAACAGCGGGTCGCTGGTCATCTGTTCGGCGCAGGCTTCCCCGACGACGCCACCCGTTGTGGGTACGTTCACGTGGGACGCCTTGCAGGACACCATGACGTTTACCCCCAGCGGGGGATGGACGCCGTCGACGACGAACCTGGTGCATTTGAGTACGAACGCGGTCGATGGCGTGAGTGGCAATTCGTTTTTCGGGGCGTTCGATACCTATTTCGTCACTTCCACCAACAATGTGGTTGATCTGACTCCGCCGACCATCGCCATCAACTCCCCGACCAATGGCGCGACCCTCGTCGGCACAGTTTTAATTTCCGGAACAGCTTCGGACAATGTCGCAGTGGCGAGCGTCCAGATCAGCATCGACAGCGGTAGTTGGATTACCGTGTCGGGCACGAAGAACTGGTCGTATTCGTTGAACACCCAATACATGTTGAACGGTCTGCACACCATCTATGCTCAGGCGACTGACACGTCGGGCAACGTCTCCACCATCCCGTCGGTCACGGTCAACGTCTTCAACGTGCCCGGCGCCTACCTCACGCGCGTCAGCCCCGGCGACCCGTACACCGTCACCGATTGCAGCGCCAATGTGTGGGTGAAAGATCAGACCTACAGCTTCAACTCCTTTGGGTATACGGGCAGCAGCGCCACGGGCTTCGTCAACAACGCGATCACGGGCATTTGCACGAATGCGTACCGGTTGTACCAGTGGGAACGCTACAGCAGCGGCGGCAGCTTCAGCTATATATTCAATTGTCCCGAGGGAAACTACGAGATCCAGTTGCTGGAGGCGGAAACTTATTGGAGCACCACCAACCAGCGCCAGTTCAACTTGTTCATTCAAGGGCAGCAAGTGCTGACCAACTACGATATCATCGCCCATACCGGCGGCCAGAACATCCCGATCACCCTCTTCTTCACTGCGGCGGTGAACAATGCGCAACTGGAAATGGACTTCGTCCCCGGCGCACACGACAACGCGCGGGCTTCGGGTATTCAGGCTCGCAAGATTGGCGACCTGGATAGTGATGGCGACGGCATACCGGATTGGTGGATGCTCGGCTACTTTAATCATCCCACCGGCCAGTCCAACGACAATTCGCTGGCCAGCGATGATGCAGACGGTTCCGGGTTCTCGAACCTGCAGGACTATTTGGCGGGGATGAATCCGCTCGATCCGAGCACGGCGTTCCGTATCACGAACATCACCATTACAAACAATACGGATGTCCAGGTCACGTGGACGACCGAACCGAACAAGACCAATCAACTCCAAAGCAGTAGTGCTCCCGGCACCAATAGCACCTGGAACAGTGTCGGCTCCATCACTCTCGGCACCGGCTCACCCGCCATCCAGACCGATTATGGCGCCGCCACCAATAATCCGCTCCTCTTTTACCGGGTGTGGTTGGTACAGTAGCGCTCAAGGCCATTCTCCCCACCAGCAAAACCACTCGCCTGCGGACTGGCCCTGTGATAATAATGGCTGGTGCCGAACATGAGGGAACAAACGCACACTGGACAGCCTGTCGTTACCGAAGTCGCGCCCTTGGGCCGACGGGTCACACTGGCCTTTCCCGAGACGCCCGAGCAATTGGACCTGAGCCTTCGGTTTGTCACCGACCTGGCATTGAAGGCCTTGTCCATCGATGCGAACGGGACCACCGCCAGCGTCAGCGAACGGCTCAAACTTGGATTACTGATCACCGACACCGTCCTGCAGCAGTTGTACCGCGAACACCTGATCGAGGTGAAGGGCAGCATTGCGCTGCACAACAATCGGTACGCGATGTTGGATCGCGGCTGGGCCCGGGTTTCCCAATTGATGGCCATTTGCAGCTATGTCGGCCCGGCTCCCGTCACGCTGGAACTGTACGGCAAGATGATCGTGGATCAGATGCGCAACCGGCCCCCCGTCGCCAAGGAGGCGCTGGAGCAGACCCTGTCACATCTCGTGCTTCCCGAAGCGGTCAAGCGGACCCTGGGCGTCGTGGTCAGCTCCGGACGCAGCCTGTTCCTGAGCGGGCCGCCGGGCAATGGGAAAACCGCCATGGCCCGCGCGTTGGTCAACGCCATCGCCGAACCGCTCTGGATCCCCTACGCCATCGAAGTCGACGGGCAGGTCATCCGCGTTTTCGACAAGCTCGTGCACCATGCCATCAAACATGGGGAAGACGGCTTTGACCGTCGCTGGGTGAAAATCCGTCCGCCGTTGCTGGTTGTGGGCGGCGAGCTGACCATTGAGAGTCTGGACCTGACGGCGACCGAGACCCCGCGGTTTTATGAAGCGCCATTCCAACTCAAGGCCAACGGCGGTGTGCTCTTGGTCGACGATTTCGGGCGGCAACGTTGCTCCGCGCAACAATTGTTGAACCGTTGGATCATTCCACTGGAGAACCGTATTGACGCACTGACCCTGACCACCGGCAAGAAGATCGATATTCCCTTCGAACAGATCATTGTGTTCGCGACCAACCTGACGGATGCCGATTTGGTGGACGAAGCATTTATGCGACGCATGGGGTATCGGATGACGATTTCCCGTCCGACTTGGCCAACCTATACGGAGATCTTTCGTCGCACTGCCGCCGACTTCGGCCTGTCCATGGAGGAGCGATCGATTGAGCGGCTCGTGACACGATACAAGACCGAGGGACGCCCACCGAACGCCTGCGATCCGCGTGATTTGATCCTTCGGGCGGCGGATCTGTGTCGCTTTGAGCACCAAAACCTTACGTTGACCGACGACATTCTGGCCATGGCATGGGAGGGTTATTTTGGCACACCGACTGATCAAGAAAATCGACGGGTATATCGTTGATTTACCGCCCTTCGGCCTGTATGTTTCCTGACTCTCAGCTTTACGTGAACTAACAATTGCGACGGCAAAACAACTATGGCAACCATCAAACTTCCTCCCTCGCGTGCAAAACTCACCAAGGCCACCACCGGCAACGGCAGCAAAGGCGACTTCAAGGTGCGCGACCTCTCGCTGGCCGAGTGGGGACGGAAGACCATCCAGGTCTCCGAACACGAGATGCCCGGCCTTATGGCCATCCGCGCCAAATATGGCCCGTCGAAGCCGCTCCAGGGCGTGCGCATTACCGGCTCGTTGCACATGACCATTGAGACCGCGATCCTCATTGAGACGCTCGGGGAACTCGGCGCGTCGGTGCGGTGGGCCAGTTGCAACATTTTCTCCACCCAGGACCACGCCGCTGCCGCGATCGCGAAAACGGGCATTCCCGTGTTCGCGTGGAAGGGCGAGACCTTGGAGGAGTATTGGGATTGCACGCTGGACGCGCTCACGCATCCCGGCACTCTCGGACCGCAACTCGTCGTGGACGACGGCGGTGACGCAACCTTGTTGATTCATAAAGGCTACGAACTGGAAAACGGCAGCGATTGGGTCAACACCACCAGCGCGAGCCACGAAGAGCAGGTCATCAAGAACCTCCTTAAGCGCGTGCACAAGGAGCGCCCGGGTTTCTGGCATACCGTGGTGAAGGACTGGAAGGGTGTCTCCGAAGAAACCACCACGGGTGTCCATCGTCTCTACCAGATGCTGGAAACCGGCAAACTGCTTGTGCCGGCGATCAACGTCAACGATTCGGTCACGAAATCGAAGTTCGACAACCTCTACGGCTGCCGCGAATCGCTGGCCGACGGCATCAAACGCGCGACCGACGTGATGGTCGCCGGCAAGGTCGCGGTCGTGTGCGGCTACGGTGACGTGGGCAAGGGCAGCGCGCATTCGTTGAGGGGCTTTGGCGCCCGCGTGATTGTCACCGAGATCGACCCGATCAACGCCTTGCAGGCGGCGATGGAAGGTTTCCAGGTCACGACTGTCGAGAACACGCTCGGCGAGGGCGACATCTACGTCACCACGACCGGCAACTGCGACATCATCACGTTCGAACACATGGCGAAGATGAAAGACCAGGCCATCGTCTGCAACATCGGCCACTTCGACAACGAAATTCAGGTGAGCCGCCTCAACACCGCGAAGGGTGTCACCAGGCTCAACATCAAGCCACAGGTGGACAAGTACACCTTCGCCGACGGCCATGCCATCTACCTGCTCGCCGAAGGCCGCCTCGTGAACCTCGGTTGCGCCACCGGCCATCCCAGCTTTGTCATGTCCAACAGTTTTACCAACCAGTGCCTGGCGCAATTGGATTTGTGGAAAAACAAAGGCACGAACAAGGTGGGCGTCTACCGTCTTCCGAAGAAGCTCGACGAAGAAGTCGCTCGTCTGCATCTGGAAAAAATTGGCGTCAAGCTCACGAAGCTCACGAAGAAGCAGGCTGACTACCTCGGCGTGCCCATCGAAGGCCCGTACAAGCCGGAACACTACCGATACTGAACCGACCGAGGCTCGCTTGTTCGAAATGGGGGGTGGTTGTTTTTAGCCGGACCGTGCCTGGCAGTCGCGTAGGCTCATGCGCAAAACCTCATGACGATCACTGTCTATTCCAAACCCGATTGCCATTTGTGCGACCTCGCCAAGGAGATTATCGAGCGTTGTCGGAAGAAGGTCGATTTCACGCTGGAGGTGATCGACATTTCGCAGAATCCGGAGCTTTTCGAGCGCTACGGCAATGACATCCCGGTCATCCTGCTTGACGGGAAAGAGATTGCCCGCCATTTTGTACGGGAACACAAGTTACTGGAACTGTTGCAGTAATCGAACGACACAAACAACGGAGGAATATCGCCGATGAATACAAAATTCGTCGCTATCCTGGCACTCGCGGCAGGACTTGTCGCGGGAAGTCTTCTCATGGGCCAGGCGCAAACTGACGCCAAATCAGTGCCGCCCGACCCGCGCATCCAGAAACTTCTGGACGCGAACGATCAGATCTTGAAGAATCAGGACCAGATCCTGAAGAATCAAGACCAGATGATGAACGACATCACTGAAATCAAGAAAGGCGTGTTCCAGTTGCGTGTCCGCTCAAGCTAGTCTGCACCGGCCGCAAATACGATTTCCTCAGCGATTTTCAGCACTGCGTGGGCGGGATTCCTAGCCGCAATAATGGGCCTTCCCACAACAATGTAGTCGGCGCCCGCGATGATCGCTTCAGCGGGCGCCATCGCGCGTCGTTGATCACCCAACTCGGTCTTCGCGAGACGGATCCCCGGGGTGACAATCAGGAAATTCCCACCCATCACCTTGCGAATGGGATGAATTTCACGCGGGGAAGCAATGACACCGTTCAAGCCGCACCTTTTCGCGAGCTTTGCCAGACGCAGCACCTCCGCTTGTACGTTGCCGCCCACGCTGGTCAGCACGGTTACCCCGAGCAGCAACGGACGATGCGGAACAGCCGCTGCTGCTCGCAACATTTCCGCGCCACCACAGGCGTGTACGGTTACCATCCGAACGCGCAACGCTGCGGCGACTTCCACGGCTCTGGCCACTGTGTTGGGAATGTCGTGGAACTTCAAATCGAGAAAGCATTCCTTGCCCTGCTCATGGAGAAATTCGATGATTTGCGGCCCGACACGCGTGAACAACTGGCTGCCGACCTTGAACACATCCACGACGTCGCGCGTGACCTGAACCAGGGCAGCTGCTTCTTGAAAGCTGTCGACGTCCAGCGCCACGATAAGCTTTGATTTCATCCAGCCCGCATGGTAGGGAAAACTTCGTGACCACACAAGCGCAACCACGGCGGGAAATATCTCCGTTGACGGTGTTCTCTCCCGCAAAAATCAACTTGTATCTGCGCATCCTTGGAAAACGACCGGATGGCTATCACGAGCTCGAGACTCTGATGCTACCTCTCGATTTCGGCGACGAGATCACGTTGCGGCCTCACAAACATGCTCTGGAGCTGGAGTGCGACAACCCAAGCCTGCCAACGGACGATACGAATCTGGCGTTGCGCGCGGCAAAACGATTGGTGAAGCGATGCGGCGTGAAGCAGGGAGCAAAAATCGCCTTGACGAAACGCACGCCGCTGGCCGCTGGGCTCGGCGGCGGCAGCAGTAACGCGGCCGCCGTATTGCTCGGTCTCAAGCAACTGTGGGGACTGCAAGTCGACGACTCGATACTGCATGAACTGGCCGCTGGCATGGGGTCAGACATTAATTTCTTCTTGGCGGGCAGAGCGGCGCTGTGCCGCGGTCGTGGCGAACGGATCGACGCTATTCCCTGCCAGCTTTCGGCGTCGGTGTTGCTGGTCAATCCAGGGTTCGGCATCTCGACCAAATGGGCCTATGAAGCCTGGGCCAAAACGGCGGCTGAGTCACGGTTGACAGTCTCGCCGTCACAAGTTAGTCTCCTGCCGCGCGCCTTGGCGGAGGACGACCTCGCCGGGGTTTCACGGTGCCTCTTCAACTCGTTGGAGGCGCCGTCGATCCGCAAGTTCCCCGTGTTGGAATTGATCAAGAATGCGATGCGCGACAACGGGGCCAGCGGGGCGCTCATGAGCGGCAGTGGGGCCACGGTGTTCGGGTTGTTCGCCGAGCCGAAAGCCGCGGAAAAATCAGCCCTAAGAGTCCGTGAACAATTTGGGCCAAGCATGTGGACAAAGGTGACGCGGTTCGCATCCGCGCGCAATTATTAACAGCAGTTCCTGACAAGTGTCGTTCGGTCTGCCCGGTAGTGTAATTGGTAACACAGCGGCCTTTGGAGCCGTATTTCCTGGTTCGAGTCCAGGCCGGGCAGCCATCTCTCACCTCGCCGCCTCCGTCGTCTCATGGCATGTCGAGTGCTTCCATGGCTCTTGAGCTTGGAGTGCTCGTAAAGCATGGCCAGTATTTCAGAAGAAGAAATCCAGCAGTTGCTCCGAACCGTGGAGATGTTCGAAGCGATTACAGAATCCCAACCCGAGGATTATCAATCCTGGGAGATTCTGAAGGAGGCGTACGCCAAGCTGGGCCGCCGCACCGAGAGCCTGCTCGCCTCCAAGAAGCTGGCAAAAGCCCACATCTCTCTCGGCCAGATTTCCCAGGCAATCCTCGAGTACGAGGGTATCCTTCAAGAGCACCCGAACGATCCGGAGGTGCTTAAAGCCCTGAAGGAACTCGAAGCGAAGACTTCCCAATTGGCCGCAAATCGACAACCCTCTGGGGCGCCGTTACTGCGTGAGGACTCCAAGCCGACACCACTTGCCCCGGCGCTGGCCGCCGGGACAGCGGCGCCCCCCTCTTCTCCTCCGCCACCGCTAACACACGAAGACGGTAACAAAGCGCTGATCGATGTGTTGATCGCGGAGAAACTGCTCACGCCACAAGCTGTCGAGCCGCTGGTGAAACGTCTCACATCGGGCCCCGTCAACACCGGCGAGAGCCCAACGCCTCTCGTGCTCGCCCAGTTGCTGATCGAAGAGCAACTGGTGAAGCTGGACGATATGCTGACAGTGCTGGTCGACCGAAGTGGTCTGCCATACCTGCCGTTGTCGACCTACGACGTGGATCGCGACGCCGTCTGCCTGCTCCCGCGGGACATCTGCTTCGAAAAGTGCGTCGTCCCGTTCGACTTGATCAGCCGCTCGGTGCTGATTGCCACGGCCAACCCGTTCGACACCGCGGCGCGCAGCCAGGCGGAGGCCATGTTGGCCTACAATGTGTTCTGGTATGTGACCTCGCCCGAAGAAATTCATGCGGCACTGCGGCGCGCCCATGGGCTCGATTCCAAACATCCCGCAGGTGCCCGCGCTTCTGGTAAACCATGAAATCATTCGGAGAAAGAATCGCCGACGCACTGCTGGCGGATGGGTTGCTGACCCAAGAGCAACTCGATGAAGTCCTTGACGCCCAGAAGAAACACGGCGGGCGGCTGCTGAAGTTGCTTCTCGAAAAGCAACTGGTCACCGAGCAGGACATGATGGTCAGCATGGGCCGCTGTCTCGGCGCGCACCCGGTCACGCTCGCCAAAATGCGCGTTCCCCAGGACATCATCGACCTCATCCCGAAGGATCTTGGCCAAACCTACAAGATGGTTGCCGTCGCCCGGCTGGGACGAAAGCTGTTCGTGGCCATGGCCGACCCGTTGAATGTGCTCGCACTGGACGACCTGCGTCGTGTGCGGCCGACCGCACAAATCATCCCGCTGATCAGCACCGAAAAAGCGGTTAGCGACTTCCTCAACAACGTGCAGACCCAAGTCGACGGTGGCATCGACGCGATCCTCAAAGATGTCGATGTCTCCGATATTGAATTGGCGAGGGAGAAGCAGGACGAAATCAACCTCGACCAACTCGTGGACAGCAGCGAGGAAGGCCCGGTCATCAAGCTGGTCAACCTCATGCTCGTCCAAGCCATCAAAGACCGGGCCAGCGACATTCATATCGAACCGTTCGAGAAACAACTTCGTCTCCGCTACCGCGTGGATGGTGTGCTGTATGACTCGACCGCCCCGCCCAAGGGATTACAGTCGGCCATCGCGTCACGCATCAAGATCATGTCAAATCTCGATATTGCTGAACGCCGTCTTCCGCAAGATGGTCGCTTCCGCATCAAACTGGCCGGGCGGGAAGTCGATTTACGCGTCTCCGTACTGCCGACCGTCCACGGCGAAAAGATCGTGATGCGCGTGCTCGACAAGGGCACCCTCAGCCTCAATTTGGACGGCCTGGGGCTTCCCCCCGACAATCTGATGAAATTCAAGAACGCCATCGACGCGCCGCACGGGATGATCTTGATGACAGGCCCCACGGGCTCCGGAAAAACATCCACGCTGTACGCGGTGCTGACGCAGCTGAACACCAGTGACGTGAACATCGTGACTGTCGAGGACCCGGTTGAATACCAAATGGTCGGTGTCAACCAGGTGCAGGTAAAACCCGAGATTGGACTGACGTTTGCCAGCGGGCTGCGTTCGATCCTGCGCCAGGATCCGGATATCGTCATGGTCGGCGAGATCCGCGACTCGGAGACCGCCGACATCGCGGTGAAGGCCGCGCTCACGGGACACTTGGTATTGTCCACCTTGCATACCAACGACTCACCCGGTGCCATCGCGCGGCTGGTGGACATGGGAATCGAGCCGTTTCTTGTCAGTTCCTCCCTGCTGATGGTGTGCGCCCAACGATTGCTCCGCAAGATTTGCCCGCATTGCAAGGAGGCCTTCATAGTCCCACAGGACGTGACTTCCCGGCTCGGGCTCAGCAACGAGGACATTTCCTCCAGTACCTATTACCGCGGTCGCGGCTGTTCACGCTGCAAAGATACCGGTTTCCTCGGACGTCTGGCAATTTTGGAGGTTCTCTCCGTAACCAACGCGCTCCGCGAGCAAATCTTGCACGACACCAGCTCCAAGGTCATCAAGGATTTGGCGTTAAAGGAAGGCCTGAAGACGCTCCGCTTGGCGGGACTCGAAAAGGCCAAAGCGGGCCTCACGTCCTTGGACGAAGTGCTCCGGGTTTCGGGCAGCGAGGTCTAGAAACCATACGCAGTGTCCTTCCTCGCCGTCCATCCTGTCGCAAACCTGAGATTTTGGCGTCTCCGATAACAGGATTGTGCTTTTCTGCTCGAAAACTTGGCCGTGGCATACCGGGTGCTTAGTAACTTAACGCAAGACGTTTGGGAAACAAACAGGGATTAGCCAACATGAGATTGCCGTTTTTTCGCAGTTCGAAGGTCGAGACAACCAAGGTAACCGTGGCCGCCCCGTCGCGTCCCTCGACGCCGCGTTTTACACCGCCGCGCCCCAATCCGCCCCCCACCTCGACGTCACGTACGAACCTTCATTTGGCTGAGACGCAATTGATGAGTCATCCTCTGAATGCGGCAAAAGCAGATCCGGAGTCGCCGACCACCCCCAATGTTGAGGGTCGGCCTGCAGTTCCGACAAACGGACAGACGATCGCCTTGTCGCTGAGCTCCATTTCTCAGCAATTGCCCGGCAACTTCCTTGCTACGGTGGGAACGGAGAACATCCGTCACATCACCGTGAACATACCCGCAGAGTGGGTGTTACCGCAGTTGGCGAGGGGCCGCATTACCATCACGTTGGCTGACCTGATGCCGCTGCTGCCCGAGGACATCCAGCGTCGACCGGTTCCGCCGGGCAACAGCCAACATGCCATCGTGCTGCCCCTGGCGGATATCGTGAGCGCGCTGCCGGTTGACCTGATGCAGCCTCAGAACCAGACCGAGGTTGACCTCGACACTCCCGAATTTGCGCAATTCCCAAATCTCATCGACGACGTCGCCGACAAAACCGCCGCGGAGGAGAAGCCCGCCATTCAAGAATCCGCCACTGTTGAGGAGTTGCAGACTCCCACGCCAGAAGTCAGTGCACGGTCAGCGGAAGAGACGCTGGTGCCCGAGGCGCCGACTCCTGCCCCCGTCGAGGAAGAAGAGCAACCAGCACCGCGCGCTTTGTCCGGGAACATGGCCAGGCCCATTCCGGCGGCCAACGAAGCTCCAGCACAACCCGCCGCGTCGCTGCCCGCGTCCGACGGCACCGAGGCGATTACCGTCAGTTTGCGCAGTCTCGTCGCGGTCATGCCGGACCAATATTTCATCTGCCCGCGCACCGACCTGTGGCGGCGCATCGATCTGGACACCCGTATCGCGCTCCCGTCGGACCTGGTAATACCACAGCTGAAAATTGCCCGCGTACGTCTTCCACTGGCGGTTGCCGTCGGCCTGATACCGCGCTCGATCCTCGCTACGCCGCTGCCGTCCATCTCCGATGAAACCATCCCGATTGCGTTGCAGGAGATCGTACCGCAATTGCCCTTGAATCTCTTTGCCAGCCAAACGAGGCAATCGGATCTCCACGAGATCGATTTCAGCGACAGTGAGATCCCGACTCCCTTCGCCGAGAAGAACTTCCCGCCGGCGACCGTCGAAATCCGCGCTTCCGAGTCCACACAACTGTCGCCCCTCCCGGTTCCCGTCCAACCAAAACAACCAGCGGAGACTGTCGAAGTCGCCTCCGGCCCGCTGGAAGACGAGGCTGTGTCAATTTTCGCGGAGAAACCGGCCACCGCCGAGTCGGTGGTTGAGCCACCATCCGCCACTGAGGACACGACGGTGGAATCGTCGACATCGGTGGAACCGACAACCATCGAGCCGGTTGCCGAGGCCGCTCCATCGCAGGTCGAGGCGACGGAAGTACCAATATTCGCTGAAGTTCCGAAGGCGGTCGAACCTACTACGACCGCCACAGAAACCGGGGCCACCGAGCCCGCAGCCACCGAACAGCGCGTGGTCGAGCCGGTGTCCTCCGAACCGATTGCTGAAGTCGTTACACCGGCGCCAGTCGCAGCGCAACCAGCCACACAAATCGAACCGGAATTGGCGGAAGCTGCCGCACAGGCGGCGACGCCTGCACCTGTCGCCACCGAGCAACCGGTGCCTGCTGAAACGCAACAGTCGATTGAGCAGACCGTGGCAATTCCCCAGCCGGCCGAGGTGGCCCCGATCGGGGAATCTGTTACGCCTCCGGACGAAACGACGACGACGGAAGCCGGGCAGGACGTCCAAGCTCCGGAGCCAGCAGTGCCCGCGTCGACAGTCGGCTCGACTCCCGATCAAGTCCTCGCGAACCTCAACCGCTGGAGCCTTGCGGACCTCGCGCGGATCGAAGGGATCGGTCCCGTTCTTGCCCAACGAATCATTGAATTTCGCAATACCCACGGTGGATTCAAGTCCATCGAAGACTTGCACCAGATTCCCGGAGTCGGCCGACGGCTGTTCCGCTCGCTGGCCAGCCCGTCGCGCCGTGGGCTCAACCGGCTGCTCGGGGTCGAGCACAACAACGAGCTTACGCTACAGGAAATCGTGCGACTCACGAGCCAACTCAAGGGCGTGGCCGGCTGCATTCTCGCGATGTCCGATGGCGTGTTCCTGACCGGCGAACTGCCGCCGCACCTGGATCGTGAAACGATCAGCGTGTTCGCGCCCCAGTTGTTCCGCAAGGTCGGGCGCTACATGAAAGAACTGCGCGCCGGACAGGTCACGCGGTTGTCCGTGTTCACCGACCAGCAACCGATCAGCATTCTGCGCGCGGGCGATATCTTCCTCATCGTCCTGCACGATAACCGTCACTTCAGCAAAGCGTTGCTGCGCCGCTGCGAGCGCATCAGCCAGGAACTCGCCCGGCTGTGCCGTCAGCGGACCGTCGAGTAAGGGAGCCCCATCATGTCGATCATCAACTACGTCAACAAAGAAATCCAATTCAAGATCGTCTATTACGGTCCCGCGCTGTGCGGCAAGACGACCAACCTGACCTACATCCACAGCCAGGTTTCGGAAATTCACAAGGGCGAGTTGGTGTCGCTGGCCACCGCGGCGGACCGCACCCTGTTCTTCGACTTTCTGCCGCTGAACGCGGTCGTCGTCAAAGGGTTCAAGACGAAATTCCAGTTGTACACGGTGCCTGGCCAGGTCATTTACAACGCCACGCGCCAACTCGTGCTGCGCAGTGTCGACGGCGTCGTGTTCGTCGCCGATTCGCAGTGGGACAAGATGGAAGAGAACATCGAGAGTTTCAAGAACCTCGAAGAAAACCTCGTCCGCCAGGGCACGAGCCTCGATCAGATTCCGTACGTGCTCCAGTACAACAAGCGCGACCTGAAAAATCCCGCGCCCGTGCATTACCTTGATTTCGTGCTGAACAACCGTAGCGTGCGCGTGCCGAGCTTCGTGGGCATCGCCACTTCGGGTCAGGGCGTGTTCGCCACGCTCAACGCCATCTCGCGGCTCCTGTTGCAGAAGTTCGCGCGTGAAAACGAGGCCGCGTCCGCCAAACAGCAGGCGTCACAGACCGCGACCGCGCCGGCATCCACCGCGCTGTCGGGAATTGCGGCCGCCGCGGCGCGCCGTTGAACCACGCGACCAACGCCAGCAGATCGTACGTAAGCGACACATATTATGCAGGCACTGGCAATCCTGACGATTGAATCGGCTGAGCGCCTCCTCAAAGCGCTCGAAGAATACCTCGACCATTCCGAGGCGTCCTATGCGCTGATCATCGATCGGGGCGGCGCCATCCTCAGCCAACTCGGGGAGATTCCCCCGTCGGTGGACGTGACGACTCTTTCGGCGCTGGCGGCGGGGAGCTTTGCGGCAACACGCGAGCTGGCCTTGCGCGTGGGAGAAGCCGAGTTTTCCGCGTTGCACCAGCAGGGCAAAAATTCCCAGATTCTCATTTGCTCCATCCAGGATGAAGCGATGTTGCTGACCGTCTTCGGTCCCAAGACGACGCTGGGGCTGGTGCGTTTCTACTCCGCCCGGGCGGTGAAACAAATCGCCACGGTGTTGGATCGGGCGCGGGGAGAGTCCCGGATCCCCATCGATCTCGGCCACGAAGTCACCAGCGGCCTCCGCGACGTGTTCCACGATCGCACGCTTCGCTCGTAGTTGCGGCCAAACACGGTCCCATTTCAGCCTCGCCTATGCTCCAGGTTCGGCCCGATGACCTTCTTCGGGGCTAGAGCCTCTCAATCGCGTCCGCTGGAGCAACAGTCCTGTGGAAACACCGATTACCAGCGGGACAATGCTGAGTCGTCCCATTTGCGTTCTGTCGATGTTGGCCATTTCGGCCCGGTTACGCCGGCAGGTCCTTCCCCGTACCGGTAATCGTGAGTTTGCCGTGTTTCACGCCTTTGGCGGCGATCAATTCGTCGGCCAACCTCTTGATGTCGGCGGGCTTACCACGGACAGCGAGGACTTCCAAACAGTTGTCATGATCCAGATGGCAATGCAGCGCGGAAATGATCACGTCACGATGTTCGTGCTGCAGGTCCGTGAGTAATTCCTGCAGGTGGTGTTTATGATGGTCGTAGACGAGCGTGACGGTCCCGGCGATCTCGCTGTTACCCAGTTCTTGGCGATGCTCGACAAGATGGGCGCGAACCATGTCCGCAATCGCCAGCGAGCGGTTGGTGTACCCTTTCTCGCGGCACATGCGGTCGAGTTCGCGAAGCAACTTCTTGTCCAGCGAAACACTGAAACGGGCAACCTTTTCCATAGTATTGCGAAGTAGGAAGAGCGTGACACTATCTATGACGTCGTCAATACTTTTCTTGCCGGTTGTTTGTCGGGGTGCATTTTGACACTGCCACCGTTGGTTGGATTGCCAGAGTTCATCCCGGTGCCGGTTGAACCGGGCTTCTACCAACGCGGGGATCGCTGTGGCGGCAATTTGTCTCTGGGTGTCATAGGCTGAGTGCGAGAGCTAGCGCTCGGATCCGATGCTTTGCGGAAGCTGCTTGCGGGTTTAATCCGGAAAGCCACGATGTAGACATCGCCCCGCAGGTGGGTTGTGGCTTCTTTGGGCAAGGGAAAGTTGCCCTTCGCGTTAGCGCGCGGCCGACGGACTGCAGACGGCTCTACTGGCTTAGTCGCAACAGGATATCGGCGGCAATCGTCTGGAACAGTTGGTCGATATCCGATGCGTCCGAGCCGATCGCAACATCGCCAGACGGCTGTGCAGAATTGTAAGTGGCGCTATCCGCGGTATTAGCGAGATCCTTGAGGAACGCGATGTTCAACGGAGGATGCCCGCACTCGGGGGTACCGGTCGGACTCCCAAATCCGATGCAATAGACAGTGTTGCTCTCGGCCCGCGCCAGGTATGCTATCGCTTCCGCGCGCGCATCCGCCTCAGCGTACATATCGCCGCACTGGTCGCTGGTGTTGACCGTACCGCTGAGGCCCGCAATCGTGCCAGGCACAGTGCAATGGGAACTGTCTGAGGAGTCGAGCGCGTTCGTATCGTATAGCGTCGTGTCGGGCGCTATGTCCCGCCCTCCGCAGTTGAACCCCGGCCAATACCAGGTGTTTGCCAGGCCGTCCGTAAAGAATACAATTACCTTGACGACGTTCTGGCCCGGGGTGATGGGGGTGCTTTGGTTTTGCGCAAGGCCATTGGTCAGGCCTACCTCCGAACAGGTCCAGGCAACAGCACTCAAACCCTTAACGGCTGTGTCGATGGGCGACTGGAAATGTGTGGTCATGGGAACGGGAGTCGTTGCTCCACAGGAGAAGGTGACCATGGCCACCTGATCGTTATTGTTGTCAAACTGATTGACGAAGTCGGGGACTGCCACCTGCAAGCCCGGTATTCCGCCGTCACCTTGGGGCTCCGGCGCCATCGATCCGGAAACATCCAGCACCACCGACATGATGAGATTGGCGCGTGTGGCCTGGGCGCTGGAGCCAACGCTGAGCGTGTTCCAGTTTCCCAAGCCGATGGACGGCAACACGCGGATAAAAAAGGTGTTGACGGCCACCGTCGCGCTGACATTGAGCACGGTATTGCCGTTTACCGTGCCGAAATTGACTGTGAGCGTTGGAGGAGCGACGTCGCGGCCCGACTTGCCGTAATTCGCCGCAAACGCGTTGCTGGCGACCAAACTGGCCTGCGCCTGGCCCTGGTAAAGATTGCGCATTCCCGTCAAGGCAGCCGAATCGACCCCCTTGGAAAGACGGGCTTTGGTAATGTAGGCAAACCCGAGGTCAATGCCCATCCCCACAAACACGAATAGGAGTACCATCATCAACAGGAACAGGACGAGCGTTTGACCATGCTCACCCGGCTTGCTGCGATCAACCGCATTCCGCAGACTGAGAGATTGTGGACTCATGAAAGACCTGACATTCTAGAAATACGCTACATCATACAGGTTGGTCGGCATGCTAAAGCTGAGGAGCCTGCCGAGAGGCGTCACGGGAAGATAACTGTAATACACCTCGGTCACAAACACAGTTTGGTTGGACTGGGGAATGGTTCCCGCCGCCGTTGCCGAGAACGGCATGGTAACGTTGTTGGAGTTGGCGAGAGTGCCAATCTTGCTGGGTTGCGTGAGGTGTCCCTCGGATATCTGGTCGGTGATGACAAACGCGTTACCGGTGTTGTAAACCGCCGTGATGATCACCTGCCCGTGGGCGCTGATATTCAGCGGGATGGCATTGCTAATCACCGTTCCCAGCGCGTTGGAAATGACAGAATCGGTGGAAGCACCGGTGGTTCGCGACGCCAGATTCGATCCTTCGCGCGAAATATTGACCAACACCTGCTTGGTGGAAATTGCCCGACAGAAGTCGATCAAGCCGAAAAGCATGACCATCAGAATCATCGCGACAAACAGAAACTCGACCAGCGCCTGACCGGAACGACTCCTGGTTTTCAACATCAAATTTCGCAACGCGCTCATCGCAGCTTCCTAGTTCGCCTGACTCGGGTTGAATGGTTCGTTTCGAAACGTCACACTGTTTGTAAATGTATACGTGCCGTTCGGAAAAAAAGCGGCAATGCCGGGGGTGATCAACTTGAGGTTGCTCACCATGGTGATCGTCATCTCCTGGCTGGGATTACCCGCAAAGTTCGTGATACCGCCGCTGGTGATCGAAATGTTGTTGATATTGCCGCTGTTGATCAATCCAGCCGCCGCGTTCTCGGCGACCTGAATAATGGCTGTCACCCGATTGGTCCCTGAGTTTTGACCGGTGACGGCGAAACGCCCCGCCTGGCGCATGGCGTATTGCAAGGTCTCCTGCTCGTAGAACAGGCGCCCGTAATCCAGAACCCCGAACACCAACAGGAAAAACAGTGGCGCCACCAGGGCAAACTCCACCATTGAGTTTCCGCTACGGGCACGAATCGCTCTGCCGAGCTTGACGGCCTTAATCGTTAGCAGCTTCACATCTGCCTCCCCTAGGATACTGCGACTTTTACACACACTAGCACGTTTGTTATTGTTGTCCATTGTCGATTTCATGCATTTTTCGTGCCGGTTCACCTTGATGCCAAGCAACTTGCCTCCTCCCGACAAGTCCTGCCGCCCTGCATGCCAAGACCTGGCTGAGAAAGCCGTCGATACTACTACTCCCGCCCCAACGACTTGCCCCGTTCCGAAAGCCGCTCCCCTGTCCAACCGATGAACAGGTGTGTCCAAATATTGTAAACCACGCTGAACAACGCGGGTGTCGCAACCCCGCAAGAATCCCTATCATTCCGGCGAAACCTTCTCAGTCCGTCACCGCCTCAACCACCGGCACCGATGCACCTGTTTTCCCGCCGCCACAAATCCCTTCTCGAAGTCAGTCTGCGCTTCCGGCGGCAAGACGGCGGGGTCTACTTCTGTGAACCGACCACTTCTCTCGAACGCTCGTTGAATCCACGCGAAGTATTCTTCGTGGTCGGTGGCGCAATTCACCGCGCTCTCGGGTGTCATCGTGCGATGCACGTCGGTCAGGAAGTCCGGCGAAATGAGCCGCCGCGCATGATGTCGCCGCTTCGGCCAGGGATCAGGAAACAAAATATGGTACGTCGAAACCGACCCATCGGGGATGAGTTTCGAGACGAGGTACATCGCTTCCAGGCGAACGAGCCGCACGTTGGTCAAACCGTCCCGCACCGCCTTTCGATCCGCTCGACGCAGCCGGCGAAGCAACCGGTCTACTCCCAGGAAATTCCGCGTCGGATGCGTCCGCGCCGCCCAGAGCAGAAACGAACCCTTGCCACAGCCCAGATCGATTTCGATGAGCTGGTCCCGATCAAACACTGCCCGCCAATCGAGTGGTTCAAACCAATTGGCTGGTTTGTAAATGACCGACGGGCTGGCATTGCTGCGGACGGCGCTGTTGGACGACTCCGACTCTGCCGCGCCGAAAGTTTGGCCTGTGGGTTTCATCACGACCTCAGTGTATGGGCCGAATGCCCGGGTGACAAGCGGCTCGTTTTCCCTCGACGAACCCAAAGCGATTGGTTCAGGTCGCCTGCCCGTTCTCCAGAATCGGATAGGCCACAGAGGTAAGATGGGAATTGATCGCCTTCAGATTGGTCAATACATCCAGGTGAATCGCGCTGGTCTCGAATGACTCCTGGAGGCCCTCCTGCAACCGGTGGAAATGGTGGTTGCGCAGATCGCGCTCGAGTTCGTTGATCTGGCGCTTGCGCTGGATCAATTGCTCGGCGAGGGTCTTGTCCTGGCTGGCAAACGCGGAGATCGCGACCTCGAAGCTCTCGAACACCTTTTGAAAGAACCCGTCCAACTCGGCGGCGCCTTCCTTTGAGAAGTCCACGTGCAACGTGATTTTTTTCCGTGCCAGATCCACCAGATTCTTGTCGATGATGTCACCGATATTCTCCAGTTCGGTCGCGAACGTCAGCAAGTCGATTTCGCGGCGTGACTCCTCGGGATGCAACGCCTGTTCGGATATCCGCGTGAGGTACGTCTTGATCGCGTTGTTGAGCGAGTCGACCTTGTCGTCTTCCTTCTGAACTCTCGCGCACATTGTTTCGTCACCTCCCTGGAAACAACCATACGCGTCGTGCAACATCCCGCGCACGATGTCCGCCATGTGCAGAATCTCACGCGTCGCCTGCCCCAATGCGAGCGCGGGACTCGCCAGGGCGGACTCGTCAAGATACCGTGGCCCAAATTCGTCCTTCGGCATCGGTCGCTCCGGCACAAACCTCTCCAGGAGTCTGGCCACGACGGCCACGGTCGGCAAAAACACCACTGTGAGAGCCATATTGAACAACGTGTGGGCGTTGGCGATCAATTGGATGTCACCGGACGGGCTGAGCGGCTTCAGCGCCCGGACCAGCCACGGCAGAAATGGCATGCACACCGCCGCGCCCACCAGTTTGAACAGCAAATTGCCAATTGCCATGCGGCGCGTGTCCGTTCGCGCATACCCGGCAATCAGTCCCGTCACCGCAACGCCTACATTGGCTCCGATGACCGTCGCCAATGCGGCGCCCACGCTCAGCACTTGTTGCGCGCACAAGGCAATCGCGATCCCGATGACGGCGGTTGGACTCTGCAACCCGATCCCCAACACGGCAGTGAAGGCCACCAGCCACCAGGGATGATTCTCCAACAACACGAGCACATGGCGGATTTCGGCGCTGTCCTTCCACGGAGCTACCGCCTCCGTCAAGACCGCAATCGACAGGAGCAGGAACCCGATGCCCACGAGCACCTGCCCGATGCCCCGCGTGCTTTGCCGTTGGCTGAACAAATAGAGTGGTACGCCCGCAGCAATGAAGATCGCGTTGTATATGTAGAACTTAAACGCCAGGAGCTGGACCGTCACCGTGAAGCCGATGTTGGCCCCCAACATCAACGCCAGCATGTGCTCCATCGTCACATAGCCCGCGTCGATCGCCTCCACGGCCAGCAACGACACACCCGTGCTGCTCGGCAGGGAAGCCGAGACGAGAAACCCGGTCGCCATCGCGCGCATGTTCCCCTTGGTGGCCGTCCGCAGCCATCGTCGTAATTTCGCGCCAAACGCGCGGTCCGAACCGACGCGCAAATTGCGGATGCCAAGAAGCATCAAGGCGATGCCTGCGAGGAAATTGAAGCAGCTCAACAAATCCCGTTGTCTCCTTCACTGCGCCGGCCCGGTAAAGTGAATCTGGTGGCTAGGGTCAGAATCGGACGCCGCCACCAAGCCTTACCAACAGCCGACGACCATCGCAACCCCTTGACCCTGCGCACGAACCAAACGATTGTCAAAAACCCTCTGGTCTCTTGTTGATTCCCAGCCTAAATGACTTTTTGTCAGAATTCAATCACTGTTCGTTCAGTGTTCCGTCACCGCTCGCCAGTGTTATTTCCCTGGCAATTCCCCTGACACCATCTCTAACCACCAAGAGCATCGCGCTTCTAAAGGAAAGGAGTTTTCACCGAGATTATCAGAGTTCATCAGTGGCCATATGCGCCTTATAACACAAGGTATAGCGGTCGATGGCGTTCTAGGTCTTTGTCACCCATCGCAGAGATTTTTGCAAAGGGTGATAGGTGCGGGTGACAAGTGCCAACCCCCCGTTGGTTCTGCTCGTGGGAGCACTCCCTGCCGACGCGGTTGATGCCGGACGGCGTCGTACACCCGCCGACAGCAGCACCAAGCCCGTCGACGCCAACCGTCAAATCCGCACTATCAGTTCTCCAACATTTTTCGCACGTTCTCGAAGTCGGCCTTGAGTTTGTTGATCATCTGACCACGTCCGATATTGTGTTTCATGCCGCTCATCTCGCCGGCCACCTGATCGGTGAAACACCGGTTGCCGTACAGAGCGATGACGGTTCCGCCTTCCTCAACACCGCCGGCAATTGTCTGGCTCGAATTGTAGGACGCTCCCACATAAATCTGACGTTCCATCATCAAAGCGTGATGTGCGTCCTGCTGGTACATCCTGTGAGCGAGAATGAAAACCGGGCGGTTCTCGACGCGCTGCTTGAACCACCAATACTCGTGTTCCATCCCTTCCTGCGACGCGGACGGATAACCGGCCAGGGCCTGGTGGAATTCGGGGAACAGTTTTCCGACAAGCGCCTCGTTCACGGCCAACCCCAGTTCCTCGGCTGGCCTAGATTCCCCCTTGCCCCGTGAGTAGGACGCGATGGCTGTCACACTGCCCTTCCGATACGCCGTCAGGCGGTCGGCGAGGATGGCGCGGTATTCGGTGTTGATCGCCTCCAATGCCTGTGGGTCTTTACGCGGGTCGGCCGATTTCAGTCTCGCCTTCAACGCGCGGAAGCGCCCGATTTCGACGTTCGAGAGATTGAACCTCGAGCCGGGTCCGGCATTCAGCACGGCCAGCGCTTCGCCCGCTTCGTCGGCGGTATAGCCGAGCTTGTCCAACCCGCCATCAGCCTTGCCGAAGGCGAGAACGTCGCGGTTAACTTCGAAGGTTTTGCCTTCGCGAATCGCCCGCATCGTCTTCGCCAGTGGCGCGCGAATCCGCAACACCAGTCCCGCCGCGAGTTCCTTGTCCGAACCTTCGGCGAGTTCTTTCGAGACGATCTCGCCGGCCAACACGCGGTCTTTCGCGCCGGCATCCAAGCCGGCCGCCTTCAACGCTGCCTCTGCGGTCGGGACATCGGCGGCGAAAAGAAGGCGCGTTGCGCAGACGAATCCAAGGATGACGATCGTGCGACCGGAGTTTGTCGTTGTTGTCACAGCATCTGAACTGTCCGCACCAGGTTCATTGCTTCCGACGGGCGTCCCCGTGGCGCCATAGGACCAACCGGATCATAACGGTGCTCCAACTGACGATTTCAATTCTTGCCGAACTTGCCCTTCTGCTGACATGCGTCCCACCCGCCACCCAACGCTTTGACCAACTGGACGCTCGCCGTCATCTGTTGCATGCGGAGGTTCATCACCGTTTCCTGATTGCCCAACAGAGTCGTTTGCGCGGTGATCACATTGAGGTAGCTGTCCATGCCGGATTGGTAGCGGTCCTTCGCCAGCGTCAGGTAGTGCCGCGACGATTCGACAGCGGCATTCTGCTGTTGAAGTTCCTGTGACAAGATTCGCAGCGTCGATAGATTGTCTTCGACTTCTTGAAAAGCGATGAGCACGGTCTGACGGTAGTTCGCGACGGCACCCTCGTAGATCGCCCGGGCTTGTTCGGTGACGGCTTGGCGTTTTCCAGCATCAAACAGTGTTTGCGCCACCGACGCACCCACTGACCAAACAAAGTCTGGTCCCGAGATAAGTTTCCCCAGCGACGTGCTCTGGTACCCTGCCGAGCCGCTCAACGTAATCGTCGGGAAATAGGCCGCGCGCGCCACGCCGATTTGCGCGTTCGCCTCCGCGACGCGGCGTTCGGTGGCGGCGATGTCGGGACGGCGTTCGAGCAGTTGCGACGGAACTCCAACGGGGATTGCGATGGGTTCCGCGGTCAGCGGATTTGTTGCAATGGAAAATGTGGAGGCCGGCTTCCCAAGGAGCGTCGCGATGGCGTGTTCGAGCTGCGTGCGCTGGATGCCAAGGTCGGTGGCCTGCGCGCGCGCGATGTCGAGTTGCGTTTCCGCCTGCGCGACGTCCTGGCCGGACGCGAGGCCCGTCTTCTGCTGAACTTGTGTCAGCCTCAGCGACTCCTGATACGCGAGCACCGCCGCGTCCACAATCTGCTTTTGCGCATCCAGCACGCGAAGCTGGAAATAATCCGCCGCCACTTCCGCCTGGACGGCCAGCCGCACGTTTTCGAGATCGGCAAGCGTGGCTTGCGCTTCCAAGGAGCTGGCCTTCACGATGTTGCGAATCTGGCCCCAGAAATCCAATTCCCAGGAAGCGTCAAACGGTAGCGCGTATTCGGTTACTCTGAAGGGGGTCGGCGACGAACTGGTTTGAGGTGCGACGAATTGCAGTTGTGATCTCGTGACAGCAGGACTGGCGGTCACTGTGGGGAAATACTGCGACCGGTTTTGCTTTACCACGGCTCGCGCCGCGAGGAAATTGGCGAGCGCCGCAGCAATGGTCTGGTTGGAAACAACCATCTGGTCTTCGAGCGCGTTCAACTCGGGCTCATGGAACATTTCCCACCACTTGCCACGAATCGTGTCGTCCTTTGGCTCCGCTGTTTTCCAGCCTTCAGCTTCTTGGAATTGCTCCGGAGCCGGTTCCTTGAAGGCTGCGGGCGTTTGGACTGCCGGCGTGGCATACTTCGGCGCAAAACTGCATCCGCCGAACAGAACCAGGCATGCTAGTGCAACGACCGTCATGCTGGTTTCCGTGTTGGCCAGTAAGATTATGGTTTTCATTAACCGGCTCATTGTATGGCCGTCTTGCCTCGTAAAGCGTAACTTGAACATCGTGCCAGCACCGCTACCCCCGGAAGATGTCGAAGGGCTCGATCTTGAGGACCTTGCGTACCCCGACATAGCTTGATATCCCGGCGATCAGTACGACCATGGTGAAGGCCAGTCCCAGGTTTCCGAATGTGATCATCGCCGCGTAGCTGGGCAGACGGGCTCGCGCGAGCGAGATCATCAGCGTCACCAGACCGACACCCAGGCCATAGCCGGTCAGCGCCGTAAAGGTCGCCATGAACAGGATCATGTGGACCAACTCGCGCCCCTTGGCGCCGATGGCCTTCAGCGCGCCAAATTTCTCCAGGTTCTCGAGGATGAACGTGTAAAAGGTCTGGCCCGAGATCGACAGTCCAATAACAAAGCTGATCACGGTCATCAACAGGATGTTGGTACCAACACCGGTCTGGTAGACGTAGTAGTCGGAGATGCGCTTGTTGAATTCATCCCTGGTCAGGGCCACGTAGCCGAGCCTGGCGACCTGCCGTTTGATACCGGCCACGGCCGCCTCGCTCTTCGGTTGCACCAGCACATAGGACATCGTGAACCGCATCGACGGGATGTATTCGATCGCGCGGTTGTAGGTTGTATACAGCGTCGGTACGCCATTCAGTCCGTTCACGGCGACGCGGGCGATGCCCACCACCGTACCGCGATGGTCATTGAGTTCAAACGAGGTGCCGATCTTCGGGTTCTCCAGCTTCGAGAATTCCGCATCGTCGACCACGAGAAACGTGTTGTCGGCATAAATGTCCTGAATATTGCCCTGTTCGAGTTCGGGACGGCCAAACAGGCTGTGGTCGTCCAGACCGACGACATTGACCGATTGATAGGTGCCGCTATGGAGCTTGACCAGCGTGCCACCGACAAACAGCGGCACCGCGAAGCTGACCCCGTCCATGCTGCGTGCGGCGTCCAGCACGTAATCGGGCAGAGGGATCGCACTGGTGGGAGTATTGACCGCCGGGTCCATGATCCACATCGCGGCGCCGACATTGGTGACCGTCGAACAGGCACGGTTGAGGATGCCGGCGAACATCGCGGTCATTTCCAACATCAGGAACACGGCGAAGGTGATCCCGATCAACAGCGCGGAGAATTTGGTTTTATCACTCACCAGCAGCTTGAATCCGATTCGCAGGATGCCATTGTATTTCATGGCGACTCGCTTTTGCCCGCCGGGTATTGCTCGTTCCACCAGCCCGTGCCGCCCCCCGGCATTGCCAGAATCACAGCCAGGCCTCCGCCTTGCTGGACTGATGATCGAACATTGTTCATCGCATTCACTCTGACTTGTGTCGGGTCGGGCGGCGCGCTATTGCCGCCCGATGTAGACATCCACCATCTGGCCCGGATAAACCGGGGCGTCCTTTTTCTCGAACCGAAAAATCACCGGCAGCACCCGCAGGTCTACCTGCTCCTGGCGCTCATTCGATAGCTCGATCTTGGGCGAAACATACGGCTGCACCCGGACGAACTGCAGCGGTACCTTGATGTCGGTCCCGGTGATCTGCATTTGCGCGCGAATATGCGCAGGCGATGGCAGCCGTGAGACCAGGATCTCGTCGACATAGCAGCGCACGGCCATGTATTTTTGAGGTGCTCCCATCACCACGAGCGGGTCGAATAACTCCGTGTAGGTATTATAGGCGCCCTGTGACGACACATAGCTGCCAGCCGTTGTGTTGACGGCCAGTACGACTCCGTCGACCGGCGCTTTGACCGAGTAATATTGCAGCAGCGCGTTCGCGGCCGTCAGCGCGGCTGCCGCTTGAGTGACCGCGTCTTTCGCCGTATCCAGCACGTCCTTGCTGATCGATTCCGGATCGATGTCGTAAGAGGCGCGGCGCTTGTCGTACTGGTCGCGGGCCGCTTTCAGGTTGGATTCGGCCAACTCCACGGCGGCTCTCTGCACGGAATCTTCGATGGTGAACAACGGCGTGCCGGCCGATACCTCTTGGCCCTCGCGCACCAGCACCTCGGTGATCGGGCCGGAGACTTCCGGAAAGATATTGATGTTTTCACCGCTCGACTGGTCGCTCTCGATAATGCCATTGGCATAGATGGCCGACTCGTAAGGACTGCTGACCGGCGCAAACACGGGAGGCTGGGCCTTCCTCCTAATCCCAAAGATGTGCGCGGCGACCAGTCCGGCCAGGATGCCGATTATCGAGAGGGCAAAGATGATCTTGTTTCTGACGTCACGCTTGGACTGGGTTAGTTTGGCTTCGGGCTTTGGCTCGTCTGTCTTCATTCGGTCCCCTTGTCCGACGTGGAGAGGTGTCCATCTTCCATATGGAGGATCCGGTCCGCATACTCGTTGATGCGCGCATCATGGGTGACGATCAGAATGCAGCGGCTTTCATTGAGAATCTTCTCTTTTACGAAGGCGATGATCATCCTCCCGGTGTCCCCATCCAGGGAGGCGGTCGGCTCGTCGAGAATCAGGATCTCGGGACTGCTGACGATGGCGCGCGCGATGGCCACGCGCTGTTGCTCGCCGCCGGAGAGCTTCACGGGCAGCATCTCACCCCGGTCTTTCAGACCGACGATCTCAAGCTGTTTGTTTGCCTCGGTGATGGATTCGTCCCAGTCGCGCTTCTTCAGAATCAACGGGATCGCGACATTCTCGGCAGTGGTCAGCCGCGGGAATAGATGGTAGTCTTGAAAGACGAAACCAATTGTGTTCAGACGGAAATCAGCCAACTGGTCATTGTCCAGAGTCCAGATATCGGCCCCTTTGACGGTCACCTTACCGGCGTTGGGACGCAGGATACCGGAGATCATGCTGAGCAGCGTGGTCTTGCCGCTGCCGGAGGGGCCGACGATGAACAGCATCTCGCCAAAGTGAGCGATCAGCCCGACACGATTCACGGCAGTCATCTTCGCATCGCCTTCGCCAAACCATTTTGTCAGATCGGTTGCGACAATGGCCCGATTTTCAGATGGTTGTACCCTGTCGGAGCTTATCGGCATATTTGTCGAATCCCTTCGGAAAACCGGTCCTCCTGTTTTTGGCCGCGCCAGTGTATTAGCGAAGGTTGGCAGAAGGACGGCGCTATCCGTGCCTCTCCCACCGAAACCCACGAACGTTGTTTCTTCATCGTGACATCAAGCGTAACGCATTGATCCGGTTGAGGCTGCATTTAATTTGGCATTCCGATCTCGAGGATTCGCCACTCGGCCCAATCCAGCGGGTCCTCGCCCAGATAAGTGTGAACGCAGGCGAGCACGCGTTGTGGATTACCCATCGCCTTCATCGGAATGCGCAGGGTCAACTCCCGGTCGTGACGCCGGAATTCCACGCTATCTTCCGGTAACTTGTGCGCCTGATCCAGGACTTCATGCCTCAGCATGCCGATGTTGATTCGTAGTTTGGGCATCTGCTCGAATGGCTGGTTGTCGCGATAGCCGAAGGCAAAGATGGAAGCCGATACAGGACCTGCCAAGGGTTTCGACAAACGCACGGTCATTACCAAGTCGTCCGCTTCCAGCCACGTGTGCACCTGCTCGATGCCCACGAACTTGGCTTGCTCCTCCTCGGTCAATTGTTCCAGAAGTTGTGGGGACCGTTGACGGCTGCCCGCCAGAAATTGGTTCTCCGTTTGAGCGGTGGGAACGACAACCAGCGGGAAATTGCCAAACAACTCGTTGGCCCGCACAAAGGACAGCAAGTAGTTCCTGCTGGAATCCACCTGGCTGCGATGCGCCCGTAACGCGGCCTCCTTGACCTGAACTTGCCGTGGCGACAACGGCACGACGCCCCAATTGACCAAGGTATCCAATCGCGCGGGAGGCAGGATGGGCAGCGTAGGGTACAGGCCTTCCGGCACCGGCCAGTGTGCGAAATGGACGAGATAGGGATAAACTTCCGGCCGCATCTCAGATGCGAGGTTCCACAGCGCCACGCGCGTGAACAGGTACAATGCCTGGTGGTCGACATTGTGGTCTGAGGGATGCGAAACAAACACTTTTGTCGGTTTGAATTCCCGCAGGTTCGCTTCTAGATCGTGGACGATCTCCTCCCCCTTGTAAGGTGCGCCAGGACGAAACGCATCCCGATATGGTACGTTGGTGACCTTGGTCAGCATGCTCTCGAACGGCGGTCGATCCGCCCAGTGCCGGTACCAAATCGTCAGCGTACCGAAATCCGGATAGCCCAGAAACACCAATTGATTCGTATCCACCCCGAGGATACTGGCGGCGTCCAGGGCCTCACGATGGCGCACCTCGCCCATCCGCCGAACCTCTTCCGGTATCAACACGGGCCGTTTGCGATACAGGAAGAACGCCCATTCGTTGTTATCGCCATAGGTGAGCCAGACGATCCGCATCGGCAGCTTCATGGCGACCGCCTGCTGGATGATGCCACCGCAGCCGAGTATTTCGTCATCCGGGTGCGGTGCGAACACCATGATACGATCGTCCGGGGTAAGCGTCGGGCTCACCGGCAACGACGCTTTGACCGGCGGCTGGCTTTGAACCATTGCGCCAGCTCCGAAGGCTTTTAGACCTTCGGAGCAAGCCCCACCCAGCGCACACCAAAGCGCAACGAGGACAATTCGTAAGACCTTGGACCGGTATGGCAAGCAACGATGAGTCAACTGTTCCTGGCCATCACCAGCACCAAGGAGTGTCCTATTCACCTCCCTCCTTTGTCGCGCGGCAGATGATGTGTCAATTCCATTCCGATTTTCCCGCCTTTCACTGGTGGGATGTCCCACCAAGTACGCATCACACAATCTGACACGCCTCTTCAAAGCTGAGACGCGGGCTGCGCGGATGGAGCTTGGCCGCATCGCCGTGACCGAGGTTGCACAGGAAGTTTGATTTGACCGTCGTCCCCCCAAAGAACATCGCGTCCACCTTCGCGTTATCGAAGCCGGACATCGGCCCGCAATCCAGACCGAGCGAGCGGGCCGCCAGTATGAAGTAGCCGGCCTGCAGCGACCCATTCCGCAGCGCCATGTACTCCAGCACGTTCTCCGGCAAATCCCTGAACCAGGCCCTGGCGTCCACATGCGGGAACAGTTTGGGCAGTTGCTCATAGAAATGCACGTCCATGCCGATGATCGCCGTGACCGGTGCGCTCATCGTCTTGTCCACGTTGCCTGTGGACAGGGCAGGTTTTAACTGTTCCTTTGCGGCCTTCGACTTGACGAATACCACCCGCATCGGGCACATGTTGGCAGACGTGGGCCCCATCTTGGCGAGGTCGTAGACCTGTGCAAGCAGCGCGTCGTCAACAGGCTTGTCCAGCCAGACGCTGTGTGTTCGTGCCTCACGGAAGATTACGTTCAGACTCTCGTCGCTTAATTTGAACATGTGGACTCTCCTTTAGACAGTAAGCACGACTCTGTTACATCATTCCTCTTCGGTGCGTCTCATCGGCTCAATGTTACTCGGCTTGTCAACGGCGGGCGAATTGACCTCGCGAGAGACGGGATAAAACTCCATTTCGTCAGATGGGAAGTGTTGGAGCAGCGGCAGCAACTTCTCAGCCGACATTTCCCACACCGGCTCCAACACGGCCCGCCAATCGTTGGCGCTATGGATGTTGCCTTCACGCAACAGGGTACGCTCCACATCACCAAAGTGATTGAAACAAAACAGTGGGTGGTAGCAGGTGCAGCCGAAATGCCCGTTGTACACCGTGCCTTCCTGCTCCCCATAGGTTTCGCTGACCGAGCTATTGCAGACCATTTGGTTCCTTGCTGTCGGGCGGATGGAGATGGGAAGACTTGCTGGCGGCCTCGCGGGTGATCTCGTAGTAACGCGTGAAGCGCTCCACGGGGTCCTCAATCGTCCGACACTTGAGCATGGCCCGGATACGGATGAGCAGGTCGGTCAGATCGACGGGCTTGAACGTAAAGTCATCGGCGCCGGAGGTCCGCACCTCCTCAAGCTGCGAAGGCAGAAGAACCCCGGTAAGGACGATGACGGGGATGTGGTGCGTCTTCGGGTTGGCACGAAGCGCTTTGCAAACGGTAATACCGTCCTGAACCGGCATGCGAAGATCGAGCAGGATCAAATCAGGCCGGCGGATGATGGCTTGGTTGATACCGTCCTGGCCGGATGAAGCCGTGGAGACGGTGAAACCTTCCGGGCTCAGGCGCTGCGTGAGGAAATCAAGCAGTGCCGGATCGTCGTCGATGACCAAGATGGTCTCTGTGGATCGGCCTGTTTTCGATGTTGGTGCCACGGCTGTTGTTCCGTTTGTGGTTTCTACGATGCGTTCAGCGATCTTGCTCCGATTGATGGGGGTCTCGTCGCCAGGCGTTTGCCACGCGGCGCGCGGCCAGGGAAATCGTCAATCTGGCAAACCCGCTGAAGAGCATACTGATGCCCACCAGCGTGCCGATAGCCCATAGACTACTCGATGGCCATGTCCGCCATATCATGATTGCGAGAATGAGGGTGACAATCCCATCCACCAATAGCCACCCTGAACCGGGCAACGGGCGGAGACGGTATGACAGAATGAACTCCAGGATCGATTCCGCTAACAGGTACGCAGCCAGCACGAGCGTCAAGGACGCGAGACCCGCCACGGGATTCAGCAATACGTAGCCGCCTGTGACGATGTAGAGGATACCCAGAAGCATTCCCCACAAGAGTCCGCCGCTACTGCGTGTGTCCCAGCCGTACACCAGATGGGCGGCACCGCTAAATACCATTAGCCAACCAACCAATATTGTTACAGCGACACCGGAGGCTGGCGGCACGATGATCGCCAGAATACCGGCGACGATCATTAGCACACTCAGCATGACCGACCATCCCACCGCTTTCTTCACGATTGCAACAGGGGTTGAAGCTATTGTAGCACTCATTATTACCTCCTCAGGTCCGTCGAGGACCTACGTTGTTTGTTTCATTCCTACGTAGAAAACTGAAACGACCAGTCTTTCCCAGCCTCTCACATCTTGTGCAAGTCAAGCGCCAGCGCGACCCAGGCCCAGCCGTAAAACACCAGATCGATTCCGACGAAAAGGCCGATCGTCCACAGGCCTGAGACCGGCCATTGCGCCAGGACGAGAACCCCCAGCACACAGGTGATGATTCCGTTCACCGCGTGCCAACCCCAGCCCGGCAAGTGAATCACCAGCGAGCTGACCAGTTCAAACAGCCCGGACATCAGGAAGAACAGGGCCATGAAAAGGGTCACAACCTCGGCGCTGATCACCGGCCTCCTCACAAGCAGTGCGCCGGTTACGCCGAAGAGAACCGCCGCCAGCAAGTGCTGGAAGAAGCCTGCCCAGTGACCGACGAGGAAAGCCTGCGCAGTCTCAATACCGGCCGCCATCACCAGCAACCATCCGAAGAACGACATCGAAACTACCGTGGCTTTCACGGACCGAGTAACGGCGGCGATCCCCAACAGCACCAATCCGATGCCGAGTGCCAGGAACCACCCCCAGTTTTGAATCATTTCGGGCGGAATTCCAATCATCAGAACATCAATCTGGTTCATTGCAATGTCTCCTTTGATTCATGTTTAGTAATCGCAGCTCAAACGAAGCGGTTCACGCTGCCAGCGCCTCCTTGGTGAGTTCCCAGGCTTGGTGCAGTTTGCCGCTGCGCCGCTTGTACTCGGACTGGACCTCGGCGACGCGCGCCTCCAGCTTGGCCTTCGCGTCACCTTGCGCTTTCGCCACCTGCTTTTTCAGGGACTTGATCTTGGCTTCCATCTCCCGCTTCGTCGCTTCCGTCGCCGCCTTGGCCCGGTCCTGCGTGGCTTCCAGCTTGGCCTTGGCCGAGTTAATCTTCGCTTGAAGCTTCGCCTTTGCCTGCTTGTCCGCTCGGGCGTGCTCGGCTTTCAGATCGGCAAGCTCTGCCTTGAGTGCTGCGGCGTCTCTCTCGATCTGGGAGTCCAGCACTTCCGCGCGCGCCCGGCGGAAGACCACGCCGCCCGCGGCCTCCATGCGGGTATCGACCGGCATCACCCACTCCTCATAGACTTCGGCGACCACCGCCACCTTGCCCGGTTGCAAGTGGTGCCCGACCTCGTCCAGAAAATCCCCGCCGACGCCGACTTTCGCCAAGTCGTACAGCACACCCCCGAACGTCCCGGCAGTAGCACCGATTGCGACACCCACGGGCCCACCGAGCAGGCCAATCAAACTCCCGGTGACCAAGCCGACACCCGTCCCGAGCGGGCCCTCGTCAGCCTCCTGTTTGACGGTTACTTTCCCGCCGGCGTCCTTCGCAATCACGGCGCTCGCGTAGAGCGTGATGCTGCCCTCAGCATGCAAATCCTTGAGGGCCCTGGAACCCTCATAGGCCTGCTTCTCGTTATCGAATATTACGACGATCATCTTGCTATCCATGGCTGCTCTCCTTTTTGTTGGTGCGTGCCAGACCGTTGGTCCAATGCGCACTGTTGTTTTTGCCTATCCGTTCTGATATTCGCGGCTTTTGAATTCGAGTTCGGCCAGAAGCCAGTCATCGATTTCATGGCCGGGTGTGCCGCCGCGCGCCAAGAAGATTTCGTAGGCGCGCTGCTGGATTTGTTCCGGCGTGGGCGACTGTGACTTCGGCTTGTCCGGTAGCTTTTGGGTTCGGCGCTTCATGATGCCTTTCGGGTTGACTCCAATTTGGAGAGAATCGCTTCTTTTGTGGCCGTGCCGACAATCTTCGCGTGGACATTGCCGGAAACGAAATAGAGAAGGGTCGGAATTGATTGCACGTCATACCACAAACTGAGATCGAGACTTGTGTCCGCGTCCACTCGCGCGACCTTCAGGATGCCGGAACACTCGGACGCGATTTCGTCCAGTACCGGCGAAAGGATTGCGCAAGGTTGGCTCCAAGAGGTCAGGAACGCGACCAAGACCGGCTGCTTGGAGTTGAGCACTTCCGAATCGAAATTCGCAATGCCAACCTGAATGGGCTTTGAGTTGTTTTCGCTTGTGTTCATATTCTCGTCTGTCATTGACTTGCGCCACTCCTATGGGCAGCGGTCGTGCCAGCGTACGGCATAATTTGGAAGTTATTTGGATACAGTGGCTTACCAAAGTCATGCCCACCGAGCATCCAGTTCGATAAATCGGACGTCTGAAAAATCGTCCGAATTGAGATGGACGTTTTCTGCTGAGTCTGTCAGGTTTGCGGGCATGGAATCCGCCAGCGACAGTCGCTTCGATACAAACCGCGCGGTAGAAATGCTGCTGAATGTCGCCCAAGCTCGGTCACTGGAGGATTTGTTCCAGAGATTCGTCGAAGACGCCGTGGGAAACCCACGCACTGCATGTATCCAAGTCTGGCTGATTGACAAAGGTGACCTGTGCACAACGTGCCCACAGCGGCCTGCTTGTCCTGACCAATCCCGCTGTCTGCACTTGGTAGCGGCAAAAGGGAAATCGATCTCGGCTTCCGGCCAGAGACAACGCCTCTTCGAAGATCTCGATTCTCGTGTGCCGCTGGGCGTCGGCCCAATCGGCGAAACCGTCGTTGCCGGTCAGGGGAAAGGCTTTTTGGTTTCGGACGAGCAACCAGCATCTCGACCGGGGCTGGAGTGGCTACGCGAGGAAGGCATCCGCGGATACCGCATCGTGCCGATTCGGTTCAAAGGAGAACCTCTGGGTGCAGCCGTTGCCTTCACCCGCGGTGACTTGCAGGAGGAACTCGGCCCGTGGGGGCGCATTTTCGCCGACCATTTTGGCGCGGCGATTGCCAACGCGCGAGCCTTTCAGGAAATACAACACCTCAAAGCGCAACTGGAACTTCAGAACTCGTATTTGCAGGAAGCCGTCATCGAAGCCAAAGCGTTCGGCGATCTCGTTGGCCAGAGCGCCGCGCTTCGGCACATTGTCAGCCAGATTGATTTGGTCGCGCCCACCGAGGCTTCGGTGCTCATTCTGGGCGAGACCGGCACCGGCAAGGAACTGGTCGCCCACGAGATCCATCGCCGTAGCCGGCGCAAAGACGGGCCGTTGGTTCGTGTCAATTGCGCGTCTATTCCGCGCGAACTTTTCGAGAGCGAGTTTTTCGGCCACGTCCGAGGCTCGTTTACTGGGGCCGTGAAAGACCGGGCGGGCCGTTTTGAAGCCGCCGAAGGGGGGACAATCTTCCTGGATGAAGTTGGAGAGATCCCGTTGGACATTCAGAATAAGCTCCTGCGCGTTCTTCAAGAGAAACGCTACGAACGCGTGGGTGACGACCGTACGCGCCTCGCCGATGTGCGAATCATTGCGGCCACCAATCGTGATCTGAAGAAAGCGGTCAGCGCCGGCCGTTTCCGCGAAGATCTTTTTTATCGGCTTAACGTTTTCCCCATCCAGGTTCCGCCACTTCGGGAACGACTGGACGACATCCCATCGCTGGCGAAGCATTTCGTTGAACTCTCTACCCGCGACCTGAAATGCGCCAAACCGCGCCTGACCCGGGCAGCGGTCGCGAAACTCCAGAGTTACGATTGGCCAGGAAACGTTCGCGAATTGCGCAACGTGATTGAGCGCGCCGTCATTCTGGCTCGTGGCGGGGCACTGGATTTTGAGTTGCCGATCGCCAACCAGCCCCTACCAGCTCCATCAGCGGCCCGGGCCAGTGACGCTCCCGATCCAGAATTTCTCACCGAAGCCGAACTGCAATGCCGCGAGCGCGACAATCTTTTGCTCGTGCTCCAAAAGGCCAACTGGAAAATCAAAGGCCCAGACGGCGCAGCCGAACTACTCGGCGTGAAGCCCACCACCTTGTTGTCTCGCATGAGCAAGTGGGGACTGAAGAAGCCGGCAGAGTAAACTCCCGGTTGTCACCCGGCGTTGCTCGCGCTGAAACGTAGTGGCTGACCGTTACCGGACTTCGATGGGGGTGCCGACGTTTTGGTTGAATTGCTTGGCGGCGTGGCCGGTGTTGATGGCGATTTCAAGGAAGCCAGTCGAGCCGAAACTGAACTGGAAGAGGGACGGATCGCCGCGAGTTGCACGAGAACCCGCTTGCTTTCTCCCACATCTAGAGTTCCATGCGTCGTGACCTTGAGGAACTCCTTGGCCTGAATGATTCGGATTTGCGTCGGCATCGTTCCTCCAAAGAAGGTCTCACAGAAACAAGTGAAATCCGTTTGCCACTAGCCGTCGTGAGACTCAAGAGTTTTCCCGCCGGCTCTGTCGCTGTGGTAGTGAATATCGCCGCACGATGACGAGCCAAATCCACCGCATGACTTAGCGCGAAGGCGGAAACTTCTGCAGCAATTCTCGGACGGCTTCATTGATCCGGCGCTCGCGTTCTTCCGGTGTTCGCTTCCCAATGAGCCGTGCGGTTGCTGTGCCGCGCCACAAAGCCTGGTTGGTTCGCGCATCCACGATGTCCAGCATCAGGCTGCCTTGCGTGTACTGGCGCGTCTGTCCGGGAGATGCCAACACCCAGGAGATGTTCCCGCTGACCGTGTACTGGTACCCGTACATGGGATACCGTGCCGGTAAAACGGACTCGACAGGCTCCACTCGGTTTTCCAACACGACGTAATACACCAGCGTGAAATCTGGCTGCCCGGTCCCCGCAAGGGTGTACCCTTTCGTCGCCAGTTCCTGGTTTGCGGCGCGACGCACCGGTGCGTCAACGAATTGCCAGTCGATTCGAGGATCTGTCCGCTGGTTCTTATCGGGCTCAGCCCAGTTGTACGTTTTCAACGCGGCATAGTCGGCCTTGCGGTCATAATCCGTGGTCACGCGAATGCTCGAGCACGCGCCAGTTAGAAACGGCAGGATCGACAACGCCCATATGGTTCGCCTAACCATGATCGCCTCCTGTTCTTGCTGCGCCAACTATAACATCTCGCCACCCGTTTCCCATCCCTAAAACTCCTCGGCGGTTTCCCGCGCTTGCGTGCGGCGATTTTTCCAGCGAAACTTCCGCGCAATGCACTCGCTGGAATCCATCGGCCGATTCTGGCCATTCTTCGCGACGGGCTTCGACCTGCTCGCGTGCCTGCTCGCTTCGGTTCATGTCCTGCTGAACAAGCGTGATACACGCGCCGCCACGCTATGGATCGGGTGTATCTGGCTGTTGCCACTGCTCGGACCGGTGCTCTACCTTGTGCTCGGCGTCAACCGTATCCGCCGCCGCGCGATTTCACTTGGCGTCCACGGCGCCTTCCGCCGCATTGCGCCCGACGATCTCGGCGAACCGGAACACGCAGGCGCGGAGCATCTCCAGCATCTTGCCCGCGTCGTCAGCCGCCTAGACGCACAGCCGCTGGTCGCCGGCAATGGCATCGAGCCGCTCGTGAATGGCGACGAGGCGTTTCCCGCCATGCTTACCGCGATTGAATCGGCGAAAGAATCTGTCTCGCTTTGTACGTACATTTTCGACAACGACGCCAGCGGAGGACAATTCGTCGCCGCGCTCGAACGCGCCGTGCTGCGTGGCGTGCCGGTGCGCGTGCTGATCGACGACGCTGGAGCACGCTACTCGTGGCCGCCGATCACAGGCCGATTGCGGCAGGCGAAAATTCCCTGCGCGCGGTTTCTGCCCGCGTCGCTGTTTACGCCGTGGCGTGTGGCAACCATCAATCTGCGTAACCACCGCAAGTCGCTCATCGTGGATGGACAGATCGCGTTCACCGGCGGCATGAACATCCGTCACGGCAACGTGATTTCGGAAACGCCGCGCCACCCGGTCCAGGATTTGCATTTCCGCGTCACCGGCCCGGTCGTCGCGGAATTGCAGGCGGCGTTTGCGAACGACTGGGCGTTCACCACCCGCGAAGTCCTCGACGGCGAAATCTGGTTCCCGAAATTGTCCGAGGCCGGAGAGGCTGTCGCCCGCGTCATCACGGACGGCCCCGACGGCGATTTTGAAAACTTGCAATTGACGCTGCTCGCGGCGCTGGCCGAGGCGCAGACGTCCGTGCAAATTCTCACCCCATATTTCCTGCCGGACGGCACGCTGATTTCCGCGCTGAACCTCGCCGCCCTGCGCGGCGTGCGCGTGGACATCGTCCTGCCCGGAAAAAACAACTTGCCGTTCGTGCACTGGGCGTCGCGCGCGATGTGGTGGCAGGTGCTGGAACGAGGCTGCCGCATCTGGCTCACACCGCCGCCGTTCGACCATTCCAAGCTGATGATTGTGGACAGCCACTGGGTGTTGCTCGGGTCGGCAAACTGGGATGCGCGCAGCCTGCGGCTGAATTTTGAAATGAACGTCGAGGGCTACGGACGCCAGTTCGCGCAGAAGATGGAAATGGTCATTGCGAAAAAAATCTCCACCGCTCGCGAAGTCACACTCGCCGAAATGGACGCGCGTCCTTTGACCATCCGGTTGCGCGACGCGGCGGTGCGCTTGTTTTCCCCGTATCTCTGAAATTTCTGCTTGTGGGAAAATTGTATTGCCTGAATTATTCCGATGGTCTGACGGCGCAGCGAGGACTCGTTTGCAGGATTCACCTCTAGCTTCATCCGCATGACTCCTCGCCGGACGCGAAAATATAGGTTAGAATTCGATCACGAATGAAAATTCACGCGGTAGCACGAGTGGAGCGCAACGCGCACCGGGCAGGCGAAATCATCGGCGTGCTGGCAAAGTACGGCCTGGCCGATTGGGTCAAGGGCCTGAATTATTCGTGGGTTCAGGATCGAATCAAGAGCATTGACGGCCAGTCCATCCCCGACCTCAAAGTCGAGGAACGTGTGCGCCTGGCATTCACCGAACTCGGCACCACCTTCATCAAGCTCGGCCAAATGCTCAGCACCCGGCCCGACCTCGTCGGCCCTGAGATGGCCCAGGAACTGGCCCAACTGCAAACCGCCACCCCGGCCGATCCGCCCGATACGGTTCGGGCCACCATTGAAGCCGAGTTTGGCAAACCGCTGAGTAACCTGTTTGTGCATTTCAAACATGTGCCATTGGCCTCGGCTTCCATCGCCCAGGTCCATCTGGCCCGGCTGCACTCGGGAGAGCACGTCGTCGTCAAAGTCCAGCACGCCGGCATTGCGGACAAGATCATGCCCGACCTCGATATCCTGGCCGGGCTGGCCGAGTTGGCGGAAAAGCATGCTTCCCAGATTCGTCCCTACCAGCCCGTCGCAGTCGTCCGACAGTTCCGCCGCACTCTCCTGCGCGAGTTGGATTTCACCGTCGAACGCCGCAATCTCGAGGAGTTCGCGGAACATTTCACCCAAGACGACACCGTCCACTTCCCCCGCGCCTACGCGGAGTTTTCGACGCGCCGGGTCCTGACGATGGAACGGCTTGAGGGCATCCTCGGCACTGATTCCAAGGTGCTTGTCGCCTCGGGGGTTGATCTCGATGAATTCGCGCGCCGCGGTGCTAATATGTATCTCCAGATGATCTTCCGCGATGCGTTCTACCATGCCGACCCCCATCCCGGAAACCTGATGCTGCTGCCCGGCGGCGTGGTCGGGGTGCTCGACTGCGGGATGACGGGCCGTCTCGATGAAGAATTGGGGGAAGGCCTTGATGAAATGCTCATGGCCATCGTGAACCGCAACGCGGTGGACCTGGGGGACATTATCCTTCGCCTCGGCTCCGCGCCGACTGGCACGCCCCGTGACCAATTGCGCGCCGACCTCACCGATTTTGTGTCCGACTACGTGGGCCAGTCGATCCAGGAAATGGACCTGGGCGGCGCGTTGAACAGCTTGTTTGAAATCATCCGGCGCTACAACATCACCCTGCCTCCACCCCTCTCACTGCTGTTGCGCACGCTGGTCGAGTTGGAGGGGACCGCCCAGCGGTTGAGTCCGGGATTCAGCCTTGCCGAAGTGATCCAGCCGTTTTACGCCACAATGGTCCGCAAGCGCCTTTCGGTCCGAGGCTTTCTTGGACGGGTCCAGCACGCTTTCCGTGACTGGGAAAGGCTGGCGCAGTCTTTGCCTCGCGACCTGGGCGACGCTCTCAAGCGCATGCGCGAGGGCACCTTCTCCATCCACTTGGAAGTCCGTCATATCGACCCGGTGATCAACCGCTTGGTGCTCGGCGTGATGACCGCCGCTTTGTTTGTGAGTTCCGCTCTCCTCTGGAGCATGAAAGCACCGCCTACGGTTGCTGGTGTATCGGTATTTGGCGGTGCCGGTTATCTGATGGCGGCTTATCTCGGTTGGCGCCTGTTGCGTGCCATCAAAAAGTCCGGCGACATCAATTCGAAGAAATAGAGATGTTGCCGCCCTTTCGGGCCGGAACAGTCTTGCGGCTGCGAGTACTCGAATCCCAACCATTTCGCGCAGCTCTTTCCGCCGGGAGACCGGCCTTCCCTAAGCGATTATCGTCGGCAACGCTGACCGAATAGGATTTCGGCTAGGGAAATTTCGTGGCCTTTGATTGAGCCGTAGACGCCCCTTTCGCGACCCTTCGCAGGATTTCACAAAACTTTTCTCCCGCCGGGGTGATGTCTCCGCCCTTCGCGCGGGCGATGCAGACGGAGAGGGCTTCGTTGGTGCCGGTCAATGGGCGATAGACGAGCCGTTTGCCGGTTACCTGTTTGAAGACTGAGGTCGAGAGAGCAATGCCGCTGCCGGCTTCAATGGCCGTGAGAAGCGAACTGGCCGTGTCGCACTCCGTCGCGATGGTCGGTTTGACGCCCAGCGGATCGAAGACCCGCGCGAGCACTTGATGATACCCGGGGTACTGCTTGCGCCGAAGTACGACGAGCGGCTCGGTGGCGATTTTTTCGACCGGGATGGATTTGAGCCGAGCCAGAGGATGTGTGGCCGACAACGCCACGTGAAACGGATACGTCCGCAATACTTCACACTCCAGCCCTCCGCTCTCCAAAACCGCCGACTGCGGCAGGATCGCAAGGTGCAGCTTGCCGGTTTGGAGTTCCTCGATTGGTTCGCCGCCGGAGAGCTCCCGCAGAACCACTTTGACGCGCGGAAAAGCCTTCTGAAACGCGGCCAGTGCCGGCGCCAGAAGTTCCACCGTCGGCGCAGCCGAGTAGCCGATATGCAGTTCACCGTATTGCCCCCGCGTCAGTGCGCGGACTTTTTCCACGGCTTCGTCGGCGCGTTTCAACAGTTCGCGGACTTCTTCGAGAAACAGTTTTCCCTCCGCCGTGAGCGTCACGCCGCGCGGACTGCGTTTGAGCAAGTCCACGCCAATTTCATCTTCCAAGTCCTGGACTTGCCGGCTCAACGCGGGTTGCGCGACGCGCAGTTGCGCCGCGGCCTTGGTGAAGTTCAACGCTTCACCCACGGCCAGGAAGTATCGGAGATGCCGGAGTTCCATCGCTGCCTCCATTATGCCGAAAAAGCATGGCTGTGCAAGGAACATGGTATTGGGCGGATCGAAGAATCGGAGGGATGATGCACGCGTGATTAGAAAACAAAACGCTGAAGAACGGAACACAACAATGAAAAACATTCTGTTGATCGAAAGCAGTCCGCGAGGCGCGCAAGCCTTCTCGCATCAAGCCGCCCGATCGGCGGTGAACGCGCTTCGGGCGCGGCATCCCGGTGTGAACGTGGTGGTTCGCGACCTTGCCGAGAACCCGCCGCCCCATGTCGGGCGGGCGTTTGTCAGCGCGCTTCGGGCGCAACCGGAAGAACTCACACCCGCAGAGGTGGAGGCGCTGGCCTACTCCGATCTGCTGATCAATGAAGTGCTTGAGGCCGATGTGATCGTGCTGGCCGTGCCCGTTCACAACTTCAGCATCCCGTCCACGCTCAAGGCCTGGATTGACTACGTGGTGCGCGCCGGTCGGACCTTCTCCTACACGTCCAAGGGACCGAAGGGACTCGTTGCCGACAAGCGCGCGATTGTCGTGCTGGCCAGCGGTGGAGTTTTCTCCGATGGCCCGGCCAAGCCGTACGATTTCCATGAGCCGTATCTCCGCGCGGTCCTTGGATTCATCGGGATCACGGACGTGGATGTCATTCGCGTCGAAGGCGTGGCGATAAGTGCGATCGGTCCGAAAAAAGCGCTGGCGTTCGCGACCGCGCGAATCGCCGAGATTCTAACGGGCGCTGCTTGAGACTCTCAACCGCAGAGTGAATTAACATCAACCAATAACCAAACAGAAAGGAATAAGTATGAAAGACAAACGTGAGGTTCAAACTCAGCGTTCATACAAAGGCAAAACGATTGCCCTTTGGTTGCTGCAAATCCTAGTGGCCGCCGTGTTTCTTATGGCCGGTTTCGCGAAACTATCCGGCCAGCCGATGATGGTTCAGACGTTTGGAAAGATCGGCGTCGGCCAGTGGTTTCGTTACGTCACCGGCAGCATCGAAGTGGTTTCCGCGATCCTGCTCCTCGTGCCGCGACTTGTTCCTGTCGGAGCGGCGTTGCTCGTCGGCACGATGTGCGGCGCGGTTCTGACGCATCTCGTCAAAATCGGCGGCTCGCCGGTGCCGGCGCTGGTCCTGGGCTGCCTGGCAGCGATGATCCTTTGGGTGCGATTCGATCAGTTGAAAACACTCATCATTAACCCGGCTCGCGTCAGCGCAAGCTGAACGAGTCACGCGCCAGCAAACATGAACTTCATCGCTCTCAAAATGTTGGTCGGCGACCGCGCCAAGTACCTCGGCATCGTCATGGGGTTGACGTTCGCCTCGCTGCTGCTGACGCAACAGTCTGGAATCTTCGTTGGGCTGATGAGCCGCACATTCGGATTTCTAACGGACACGTCGCTGCCGGGCATCTGGGTCATGGATGAGAAGGTGCAATATGTTGACGACGTAAAGCCGCTTCAGGACACCGAACTCTATCGCGTTCGCGGCGTCGAAGGCGTCGAATGGGCCGTGCCGCTCTACAAAGGTCTGCTCCGGGCGCGGCTCGACAACGGCAATTTCCAGTCGTGCAACGTCATTGGCCTCGACGACGCGACGCTCATCGGCGGCCCACCGATCATGGTGCAAGGCGCACTGGCGGATCTGCGCCGCAGCGATGGCGTGATTGTGGATGAAGTGGGCGCGAACGACAAACTGGCGAAGGTGCTGCCTAATGGCCGTCGCATGCCGCTGCAAATCGGCGACACGCTCGAATTGAACGACCATCGCGCCGTAGTCGTGGGCGTCTGCCGCGTGACGCGCAGCTTTCAATCGCAGCCGAGCGTTTACACTACGTATTCGCGTGCGACTATCTTCGCGCCACGCGAACGCAAACTGCTTTCGTTCATTTTGGTAAAGGCCAAGCCGGGGGAAGACGAGAAAGTAGTCTGCGAGCGCATCCACAACACGACCGGCCTGGCCGCATACACCCGCGGGCAGTTCGTAAAGCTCACGCTGAATTACTTCATGAAATACACCGGCATTCCCATCAACTTCGGCATGTCGGTCGTGCTTGGCTTCATCATCGGCACGGCCATCGCGGGCCAGACGTTTTACAACTTCACGCTCGATAACCTGCGCTATTTCGGAACGCTCAAAGCGATGGGCGCGGACAACGGCAGGCTGCTCGGCATGATTGTGCTCCAGGCGCTGATGGTCGGGGCGATTGGCTACGGACTCGGCGTCGGTGCGGCCTGCATGTTCGGCGCGGCATCGGCGAACAGCGAACTGGCGTTCCGTCTGCCGTGGCAAGTGCTGGCGCTCACGGCGGGCGCGGTGTTGGTGATTTGCGTGGGCGCATCGCTGGTAAGCATTTGGAAAGCCATCAAGCTTGAGCCGGCGATTGTGTTCAGGAGCTAGTGATCATTATACCGGAAAAGCATGACAGCGCGAGCAACGTGGTATTGGGCGCGCGAGAAAAATCGAGAGATGATGCGGCGCGTAATGAGAGAGGTTGAATATGAATGAGACAAAACAAAACGGTGTCGCCGTTCAAGTGACCGGACTCCGGAAAACTTTCGGGGTCGGCACAGCGGCGGTGCAGGCATTGCGCGGTGTCGATCTGGAAGTGCGCCCGGGCGAACTGATGATGCTGGTTGGCCCGTCGGGTTGCGGCAAGACGACGCTCATCTCGATCATCGCCGGCATTCTGGATCAGACCGAGGGCGAGTGTGTGGTGTTCGGGCACGATTTTCGCCGGATGAGCCAGAGTGAGAAGACTCGCTACCGGGGCGACAACATCGGCTTCGTGTTCCAAGCCTACAATCTTATCCCGACTTTGACCACGGCGGAGAATGTGTCCGTGCCCTTGCTCGTTCGCGGCGAAAATCGGCGGCAAGCAACGGATCGCGCGCGCGAAGTTCTTCAGCAGGTCGGCTTCGACGAACGCATGATGCGCTCTCTGCCCACACAGCTTTCCGGCGGTCAACAGCAGCGCGTCGCCATTGCGCGCGCGTTGGTGCATAACCCGAAATTGATCGTCTGCGACGAGCCGACCAGCGCCCTAGACCATGAGACCGGCCAATCTGTCATGGAACTGCTACGCAACGTGGCGCTGCACGACAGACGCGCGCTCATCGTCGTCACGCACGACGCGCGCATTTTTGGATTCGGCGACCGCATTGCCAAGTTGGACGACGGTCACGTCGAGCGAATCGTCAACTCGGCGGCAGAACTGAATGGAAATCGAAAAAAACCGGAGGTCTAAAATGATACGCAAATATCTCATCCCAATACTCGCCGCGGCTGGCATCTGCTTCGGCATCGCCACGGTAATCAAAGGCAACAAAGTCAATCCACCCGCGTTGCCGGTGGCCGCCCCTCCCAAAGCGCCTTACCAGGCATTTATCGCCGGCTCGGGCATCGTCGAGGCGAGCACCGAGAACATCGCCATCGGCACGGAGGTTGGGGGGTTGGTCGCGAAAATCTATGTCCAGATCGGCAGCCGCGTGAAAGCCGGCGACCCGCTATTCACGATTGACGACCGAGCCACGCGGGCACAACTGGCGCAGCAACAGGCCGCTGTCCAGGTCGCCGAGGCGACTGTCAACCAGGCTACCAACCAGCTTGCGCTTGCAGAGGCGCTGACTGACAGCCGTGCTTTGAGTCACCAGGAACTTCTTAACCGTCGTGACGCGGTGGCCGTG
>Ga0326727_10001649_pt1 | contig 81252 bp, 59 predicted proteins | sample MB2enrmetagenome_FD_207643 | JGI IMG/M metagenome (GOLD analysis project Ga0326727, IMG submission 207643) | Lab enriched peat soil microbial communities from McLean, Ithaca, NY, United States - MB29MY | ecosystem: Environmental > Terrestrial > Soil > Wetlands > Peat | place: USA: New York... | reverse complement strand
CGTCACGGGCCCGGGCCGCGAGGGATGATACACTCCGGCGAGATGAGAGCAAGTGCAATGGAGTTTCGCCTGCGGATGGCGATCAACGCGGCGATCATCATCCTGGGCTTCTGGGCGCCGTGGATCGAGGCGTGGGGCATTGGGCGTCGCATTTCGCTGATTGAGTGGCTCGGCCTCGAATTGATCCGCGCGGATGCGATGTCGTTTGCGGTCGCCACTGCCGTGCTGATCATCGCCGCCGCGCTGTTCGCTGCATTAGGTGCGATGTTTCGCGTGTGGGGGACGGCGTATCTTGGCCCAGGCACCGTCAACAATACGAACATGGTTGCCGGCAAGATGATGGCCGACGGACCCTACCGCTTCGTGCGCAACCCGCTCTACATCGGGCTGTGGTGCATGGTGGCGGCGATGGCATTTCTGATGCCGGTGACGGGCGCGGTGTTCGCGGTGGTGCTCATCACGTTCTTCATGATGCGGCTGACGCTGGGCGAAGAGGCATTCCTCAAGGCGCAGCTCGGCGAGCCTTACGAAGCATATCTGCGCGCGGTGCCGCGCTTCATTCCACGCCTCCGCGGAGCACCTGCACCGGCGGGCGCGAAGCCGCACTGGCTGCGCGCGGTGCTGGCGGAACTGACGCCGATCGGAGTTTTCGGGGCTATACTCGTGTATTCGCGGAACTACGACCTGGCGCTCGCAGGTCGCATCATGCTTATCTTCTTTGGGGCATCGCTGGTGGTACGCGCGCTTATACCCGGAGTGGTGATCAAGTCCGAGCCGGCCAAGTAGCACTGCGTTTGCCCAAACGACCCAGGTGGGTCCAACCGAACCCGTCGGAGTATTTGAGTCCGTATCCCATCAGCCGATCGACGCCGATGTGGTTTGTCCAGATCAGCGCGAGGGGAAGCAATGCGTGCGCATGGAAAACGAGCGCGCTGAACGCCAGCACGGCGGGCAACACATAGGTGTGGACGGCGTTATAGAAGCGCGCACCCCGGCAGGATCCGGCCAAGTAACCCAGCATCGAGAGATCGGGCGCCAACCACAGGGCTGCGAACAGCCACCAGCTTGCGCCGGTCCGCGCATAGAGTACCGCGGAGATTGCGGCAATTGCCAGACCCTCAAGCCGCAGTAGGGTCAGCACCGAGCCATGCACTGCGGGAGACGAGGGGAAGATTTCGTTCAGCTGAGTTGCCATTTCTTTTGGATGCGATGGGCCCGCGGAGATGTGCGCAAAATTTCTAGCGTGATTGCGAGGCAGGAGAAATTGCGGGCAGCAAAACGGGGAAGAGCGGGCGCTCTTCCCCAGTTTGTACAGCACCCCTCAGGAAACCGTGACTACTTCTTCGGCGGCGCGATGACGTCCTTGGCAGCCTTTGCCACGCGGAACTTCACCACGGTCTTCGCCTTGATCTTGATTGCCTCGCCCGTCTGCGGGTTGCGGCCCATGCGCGCCTTGCGCTCCGCCTTCACGAGGCGGCCGATGCCGGGGATTACGAAAACGCCGTTCTTCTTGGTTTCCTTGATTGCGGTCTCGGCCAGAAGATCAAGGAAAGCGCCAGCCTGCTTGTTGGTCAGTTCGAGCTTCTCGGCCATGTGCCGGGTAAGTCCAGTCTTGGTCATGCCAGTTGCCATGTGATGTTCTCCTTCGCTAGTTGTTGCCTGGTATCCCGCCGCTCGGCATCTTCAGAAACGTCAAGAAGCCATGAAGCGAACCGCATGGGGTTGTGCGACCTTAGGCGTTTCTGACCTCGTGCCTGAATCGCCTTTAGGCAACGTATTGCACGAAACCCCTGTATTCATGCGGGTTCTCGAGAACCCTGTCGTTCGTAACAATGCGGCTTTGGGTGGCCCGAAGTCAATGGAAAAACGTCGGTTTTCCACAATTTTCTTGGGTTTTTATGCCTATTTGACCTAAAAATGCAGGTTTTTACCTGTTTTTGGGGTATTCAGCGCCATCCGCGCCTCAAAAACAGGCGTGATCGGTGTTCCATGCGGAACCTCAGTGCAGGCCGAAAAGCACCTTCCGCTTTGGCTGTGCGGAGGCCGCGATCGGCGTATTCAGTGCGTCCACCATGGGCGCCAGCAGCTTGAAATGCTTTACGAGGACCTTGGCGAAGTCCTTCCGCAGCGCCGCGCCGGCGGGCAGCGTGGTGCTCAGGCCCCACTGCTTGCAGCGGATCAGGTCCATTGCCGGGTGATCGCACGGAAAGCCCTTCGGCGGCCGCGTCAGGGCCTCGCCTTCGAGTTCGCTAAAGGTCTTGCGCACGGCGGGCTTCCTGAGGATCTTTCGGAGATCTTCATGATTGTCGAGCAGCCAGTGGCGGATCGCGGCAAGCTGCTCCTTTTCGGGCATGTAGGCGCCTGCTGCGATAACTACGCCCTTGGGGCTGACCTGGAGGTAGTAGCCTGCGCCCGAGGTCTTCTCGAGGCCCTGGTGCGACCACCACGCGGCGACGTGCGTTTTGTAGGGACGCTTGTCGTGGCTGAAGCGCGTGTCGCGATAGATGCGGAACAGGCTCTTCTCCGCAGGGCGCACGTGGTTCGGTGCGAAGTCCATCATGGCGTCTGTCACCTTGCGGACGATTGCGAGCATCGGCTCTTTCAACTCAGCCTCAAACTGCGGCTTGCGCGGCGCGAACCAGTCGCGGTCGTTGTGCTTGGCGAGGTTGCGGAGGAAGGTGATGGCTTCAGGGCGGAGATAAGGCACGGGCGCTGCGGCAGAGGACTTTGGCGTGCGTGGCATACGTCTGCCAGTGTAGGCGAGCGAGCGATGCGCGGCATGCACAGGGCGCGTATTTTCTGAGGAAATCGATAAATCGCGTGCACACGATGCCGGGTGCCCCAGGGCTCGATTCTGAGACCCGGGAAAACGCTGGAGGCTATGAGCCGGCAGTTGTTACCGAATCACTTTCAGCGCGGCGCGGAAGAGGCCATCGAAGTTGGCGGCCAGGGCCTTCTCCTTTGCGACGGACTGCTCGATCGCCCTCTCTGCTGCGGGGCGTTGATAGCCCAGGTTGACGAGCGCGGAGAGCACGTCGTCCACCGCGGGACCTGCGACTGTGCTTGGTGTCGGCGGAACGGCGAAGTCGTCGAGCTTGTCTTTCAACTCGACGACGAGGCGCTCGGCGAGCTTTTTGCCGACACCGGGAATGCGTGTCAACTGGGCATGATCCTGTGCGCGAATGGCCTGCACGGTGCGCTCCGGCGAGAGGCCGCTGAGGATTTTGATTGCGAGCTTTGGCCCGACTCCGCTGACCGTGATGAGCCGTTCAAACAGGCGTTTTTCTTCGCGATCGAGGAAGCCGAAGAGGGCAATCTGGTCTTCGCTCACCTGCGTGTGGATGTGGAGCGACGCCTCGGCGCCCACGCTGGGCAGTGCCGTAAACGTCGGCACAGAGATAACGACGTCGTATCCCACGCCGGCGGCCTCGACGATGGCCTGGCCCGGCTCTTTATGAATCAGCTTGCCGCGCAGATGAGCGATCATTTGATGTTTATTGTAAGAGCCCCATCCGCTTCGCTACGCGCTCCAGCGTTTCAAGGGCGCGATCCATCTGCGGCTTCGTGTGTTCGCTGGTCAGGATCAGGCGGATGCGCGCCTTGCCTTCGGGCACGGTCGGGAATGCGATTCCCGTGCCCATCACGCCCTCGTCGAAGAGCGCGCGGGAGAACTCCATGGCTGCGCGGCCTTCGCCGATGATGACCGGCGTGATCGGGGTCTCGGTTGCCGGCGTGTTCACGCCGCCGATGTTGAACCCGGCGCGGCGCAGTTCGCCCTGGAAGTAGCGGGTGTTGGCCCACAGGCGCTCGATGCGCTCCGGTTCCTGCTCGAGAATGTCGAAGGCCGCGATGCACGTGGCTGCGACTGACGGTGGATGTGAGGTCGAAAACAGGAACGGGCGCGCGCGATGGTAGAGGTAATCGATCAGGTCCTTCGATCCGCAGACATAGCCGCCGAGCGCGCCGATGGCTTTCGACAAGGTGCCCACCTGGACATCCACGCGGCCGTGCATGCCGAAGTGATCGACGCTGCCGCGGCCGTTGCGGCCGAGCACGCCGGATGCGTGGGCATCGTCGACCATCATGATGGCGCCGTACCTTTCAGCCAGCGCTGCCAGCTTGTCCACGGGGCCGATGTCGCCATCCATGGAGAAGACGCCGTCGGTGATGACCAGCTTGTGGCCGGGCTCGTTGGCGATTTCCTTCAGCAGTTCTTCACAATGATCAGTGTCCTTGTGGCGGAAGACCTTGATCTTCGCCCGCGAGAGACGCGCGCCGTCGATGATGCTGGCGTGGTTGAGTTCGTCGGAGATTATGAAGTCTTCCTTGCCGAGGATCGCGCTTACGGTGCCGGAGTTGGCCGCGAATCCGCTCTGGAAGACGACGCACGCCTCGACGTTTTTGAAGCGCGCGATCTTCTCTTCGAGCTCCATATGGATGCGCATGGTGCCGGCGATGGTGCGCACCGCGCCTGATCCCACGCCCAGTTCGCGGGTGGCCTTCATCGAAGCTTCAATCAGCCTGGGGTGGTTGGCGAGGCCGAGATAGTTGTTGCTCGCCAGGTTGATGACCTCGCGGCCGTCGTAGTGGCACACCGGCGCCTGCTGATCGTCAAGGACGCGGAGCCTGAAATGCGTTCCCCTGGCGCGAAGGTCATTCAGTACATCAGTCAAATATGCAAGTTGCGGACGCGTAGCCGTCTCCGTCATGGCACTTCACCTCAACCAGAAAGGATAGCGCGGTTGAGGGGAGCAGGGATGGGGCGGACGTTGAAGTCAATGGTGACACGGCGGAGGCCGCGGATGGCGTTGGAGATATAAACGCTGTCGGCGGCCTGCAGATCGTTGAGGGAGATGCTTTTCTCTTCGATGTTGGGGCGCTTTGCAAGCAGGTAGCGGCGGTAGACGCCGGGGAGGACACCGGAGTCGAGCGGAGGTGTGTACCAGTGGCCGTCTTTTTCGATGAAGATGTTGCTGATGGCGCCTTCGGTGACCTCGTTGCGTGTGTTGAGGAAGAGGATGTCGGCGCAACCTGCGGCAGAGGCGGCTGCGAATGCGGTGTTGTAGATCGGGCGGTGCGTAGTTTTGTGAAAGAGGAACAGATCGCCGGGGTCAGTGCGCTGCGCGGAGATGCAGACGCGGGCGGGGCCGGCGTCTTCGTCGGGTTGATCGGGGAGTGGTTGGGACTCGATGTGAAGAGCGCCGTCGGGATCGAGAAGGAGACGAGCTTTGCGGGGTTGATCATGAAATTCAGTGGATGCGGCGAGCAGGGCGGCGCGGATGGCGGCACGATCGCACGGGAATCCGAAGTAGCCGGCGGAATCAGCGAGCCGGTCGAGGTGCAGATCGAGCAGAGGAAAGGAGCCGTCCCAGAGGATCGCTTCAATTAATGAAAAGGGTACGGCCAAGCGGGTGAGGAAATCGGCTTTGAGCTGACACTCGCGAAACTCCGCTTCGGGATCGGAGTCGATGACGATGCCGCTCCCGACGCCCATGGTGGCCTTGCCGTCCTGGAGCGAGACGGTGCGGATTGCAACATTGAAAACCGATTGCCGGCGAGAAAAGAAACCGATGGCTCCGGTATAGATGCCACGCGGCTCGTTCTCAATCAGTGCCAGAAGCTGCATGGAGCGAATCTTTGGTGCGCCGGTGACGGAACCGCAGGGAAAGAGCGCGCCAAAAATCTGCGCGTAGTTTACGTCGGGTCTCAAATCCCCGCTGATCGTTGAAGTCATCTGCCACAGCGTTCGATAGCGCTCCACGTCAAACAGCTTGTCGACCTTGACGCTGCCGTAGGTGCAGATGCGACCGAGGTCGTTGCGGATGAGGTCGACGATCATGACGTTCTCGGCGCAGTTTTTTGCGTCGTTCGAGAGCCAGGCGGCGATCTCGCGGTCTTCGGCGGTGGTTCGGCCGCGGCGCGCGGTGCCTTTCATCGGCCGTGTGGTGATGTGCCGGGCGGCTCCATCGTGCTGAACGCGGAAGAAGAGCTCAGGCGAGAGCGAGAGGATGTAGCGGCCCGATTGGCAGTGGAGGAACGCTGCGTAATCTACCGGCTGCGCTGCACGGAGCCGCGCGTAGAGTGCGGCAGGCCGCTCCGCGATTTCGGCGTGAAGCGGGAAGGTGAAATTCAGCTGGTAGACGTCTCCCGCGCGGATCCATTCGTGAATCTGTGCGATCCGGGCAGAGTACTCCGGCTGGTCCAGGGTCAGCGATACGACAGGCGCGCGGGAGGGCTCGCAATTCAGCGAACCGGGAAGACCGGGCGGCGCGGCGCCGATGAAGTCTCCGGTGTGGTGATCGAAGCAATAGCAATGGTCGTAGATTCCGAACCAGGCGAGGAGGTCGTTTTCATGCGCAGGACGTTGTGCCGCGGCGGGTTCAAAATGTTGGCCGCATTCGTAGGCGAAGAATCCGGCGGCAAAGTGATCATGCCGGATGGCTTCTTCGATCTTGGGAAACAGGGAGTCGATATCCGCCGAGGTGCGAGCTTCAACGACACATTTCGGGCTCGTGAAGATGCGGCTGAGAGAGGAAGCGCCGGGACGGGAGGATTCGAGCAGGATCGTGCCCGGCGTTTTCTGGACGAGTGCGTAGAGCGAGGCGGGAAGTGGATACCAGCGATTCACGCATCCGCCAGTGGCGCGTTACTTCGTGACCGTCAGCGCGATGGAAGTGGTGTGGGTTGTGGCCGTAACGCCGTTGCTGGATTGCGCAGCGATGGTTACGTTGAAGCTCCCGGTGGGCGTGGGCAGGTTGTGATTCGGGCCGTGGTTGTAGTAGCTGTAGAGCGGCGAGCAGGCCGTTGTGCCGAGCACCGTGACCAATGCAACCAGGGCAAGCAGCACGAGTCGGCTGAGGTAGCGGCGGCGGCGCACACCGAAAGCCAATCCAACCAGGGCGAAGGCTCCGGGCAGCATCGCCCACGCAATGGGACGGGCGTCGCGGTGCACTTCGGCGGTGGCGCCTCCCAGCGAGCCTGTATTCGTGGCAAGGACCATGGTGCTGTTGATGGCGGCCGTTGCGCCTACCGGGATCTCAATGTTCTCAGGGGTGAAGGTGCAGGTGCTCTGGTCGGGAAGGCCCGAGCAGGAAATCGTCACAAACATCGGTCCGGTGAGCGAGGCCGCATTGACGGGCGTCACAGAGACGATAGCCGATCCTGACTGCCCTTGCTGGAGCGAAAGCGTAGCCGGAGCAATGGAAACGGCGAAGTCCGGCGTTGTGCTGCTCACGGCATTGACCGGCGTAACCTCAGACCGTGAGCCAAGATGCGCGGTGTCGCCCCCGTAAACGGCGGAGAAGCTATGGCTGCCGGGAGCGAGATCGAGGGTCGCAGCAGCCTGTCCCTGGGCATCGAGCGTGAAGCCCGCAAGCGGCTTGCCGGAATCGGTGATCGCGATGGATCCGGTGGCCGGCTGCCCGTCTGCGCCCGAGACCGCGATGGAGAGATTGGCCTGCGTGCGGCCATTCAGGTCGCGGGTATTTACGAGGAGCGTTGTCTGCGTGGCTTGTTGCGTGCTGGTGGCGGCTGCGAGTGCAGGGCTCGCCAATGCGACGCCGAGGGCAGCAACCAGGGTAAGCCGCAGACCGCGGCAGAACATACGTATCACGTGCACCTGCTCCAAATCCGAAGGAAAAAGTCGTCAATCTCCCAGGTGTGAGCCCGGGGGTCCCCGCGGACAGGTCTCCGTCTGTGGGGATGGTTCAACGTACTCCCATTGTATCCGGCTGGGGCAGAGGCGGGCGACCTGCCTGCGGCTAAGATAACCGGGGTACGAGAGTTGGACGGCGAGGCCGGCGATAGGAGAGTCTGCCCGCTGAGGCGATTACCGGACGCGAGAGCCGGATCGCCCCCGGTTATTCTGAGCGCAATGCCTCCATGGGATCGATGCGCGATGCACGGTGAGCGGGAATCCAGCTTGAACCGAGCGCGGCCACCGCGATGGTGACGGTCACGACGGTGAATACGATTGGATCGTCAGGGCGCACGCCACGCAGCAGGTTGGCAACGCCATGCGCAAGCCCGTATGCCAGAAGAAGACCGATACACACCCCTGCTCCGGTGAGCCACGACGCCCGGCGCAGAATCATTCCCAGCACATCTTCTTTTCGCGCGCCCATTGCCAGGCGCACGCCGATCTCGCGCGTGCGCTCGCCCACCACGTTGGCCATCACGGCAAAGATGCCGATTGCTGCAAGCAGCAGGGCGATCAGCGCATCGAAGGCCAGCATCCCCGCGGCATACATCAGGCCCGTCAGCATCTCGTGCATGTATGTCTGCCAGTTCTCGACTGTATCGAGCGGCAGCGCCGGATCGAGCCCGGCCAACGCCTTGCGCGCCGGGGCCGCCAGCGCGAGCGGATCGCCATAGGTCCTCACCGCATACATAGCCCAGGCCGGTGGCATCTGCGCCGCGTCGAGGTACACCGCCGGATGCCGCGTCTCCTCCCACAGCTCGTAGTTGATGTCCTCCGCAACCCCGACAATCGTCAGCCACGGCTCATGATCGCCGGCCTGGCCGCCCATCCGTATGCGATGTCCAAGCGGATTTTCGCCGGGAAAGTGTTGCTCCACGAATCTGCGGCTCACAATCGCCGCCGGCTGCGTCCCCAGCGCATCGCTCTGGCCAAAGCCGCGCCCAGCGACGATGGGAATGCTCATCGCTGCAAAGTACCCGTCGCTCACCGCCAGTTGCAACGCGCTCTGAAACTTGCCGGGGACCACGGGGCGATTCTCGATGGCGCAGTCCCGCACCCACCCGCTGTCGCTGGATGGCAGCGCGGTCGTCACCTCCGCGTGTGTCACGCCCGGCAGTGCGCGCAGTTTTTCAAGACTGTCTGCATACCAGGCGGCCTGCTTCTGCGGGGTGTCGTAGCGAGCCGTGGGCAGCGACACGCTGAAGAGAAGCACCTTGTTGGGTTTGTATGCATCGGCCGTATGCAGCATCGCGTTCATGCCCTTCGCCATCAAGGCCGCTCCCACCACCAGCGCCACCGCCAGCGCGATCTGCGCCACCGCAAGAATGCTTCTCAGCCGGTGAGTTCGTCCCAAGCCGGACGTGGCCCGCGAACCGAACTTCAGTTGCTCCACCAGGTTCACGTGCAGCGACTCCAGCGCCGGAGCAAACCCTGAAGCAACGCCCGCCCCCAATGCGATCAACAGCGAGAAGGCCATTACCCGGCCGTTCAAGGATGTATTTGCCCAGCCCGCCATGTAACGCGCGACCACCGGGGGCATCGAGGTGAGCATGACGTGCAGATAGAGGGCGCCGAACCCCAGTCCCCCCACAGCGCCAGCCAATGCCAGCAGGATGTTTTCGGTCAATAACTGCCGAACGATGCGCCAGCGGCTTGCTCCCAGAGCCGACCGCATCGCGATCTCCGGCCGCCGCGCAATGCCGCGCGCAAATTGCAGATTCGCGAGATTCGCGCAAACCACCAGGAGCACAAACAGCGTGGCGCCCACGATCAGCCGGTAATAGAGCGGCGTATAAGGTCCATTGATGCCCGCGAGCAGCGACTCCACATGGACCGACCAGCCCGTGTTGGTTGCCGGATAAGCCTTTGCAAGCCGCTTCGCGATGTTTCGCATCTCCGCCTGCGCCTGCTGGACCGTGATGCCGTCGCGCAGCCGTCCGACTGCAACATAGCTGCGAGTGCCGCGGTCTGCAAGCTGCTGCGGCGTGGGCGCCAGGGGCAAATAGAGATCGTCCACCGACGGATACTGCATCGTCTTCGGCAAGACGCCAACTACGGTGTATGTCCGCTGATCCAGCACGATCTTCCGCCCCTGGACTGCGGGGTCGCCCCCGAAGCGCCGCTGCCAGAAGCCGTAACTCAGAACGGCCTCCCCATCCCGCCCCGGCTGGCATTCGCTCTCCGCAAAGGCGCGGCCAATCAGCGCTTGCGTGCGCATCACGCTGAAAAAGTTCGCCGAGGTCAGCGCGACATTGACATGCACGGCGTCGCCCGCCCCGGTCAGGCTCATGTTTGCGTCGGAGTACGCCGCCAGCGCCTCAAACGAGCGGCTCTGGCGCCTCCAATCCTCGTAGTTCGCCAGCGTCACCTGGTGGTAGCCGCCATCCTGCTCTTCGTCCACCGTCACCACGCGGTCCAGTTGCGGCACCGCCAGGGGATGCAAGACCACTGCGTCCATGCTGCTGAACATCGCCGTGTTTGCGCCAATACCGATGGTCAGGGTCAGCACCGCGGTAATTGCGAAGCCCGGCGACTTGAGCAACTGCCGCCAGCCATAGCGCACATCCGACCAGACCGATTCGGCCGCCAGCGCCGCATCGGCCGAGGCTACTCGCTCTCTTGTTGCAGTGGGATTGCCGAAGCGCAGCAGCGCGTCACGGCGGGCTTCCTCCTGTGACATGCCGGCGGCGAGATTTGCATCGATGCGCAGGTCGATGTGGGACTGGAGTTCGTCCACGATTTCACGATCGATGCGAGAACGGCGAAAGAGATTGGCGAGACGGCGGAAAACAGCCATGGGATGCACCTCCGTGGTGCCCGGTGCGCGTCAGGCGTAGCGCAGGACGGCGCGCACGCCTCGGACGAGCTGATCGAAGCTTTCCTGAGCGATTTCCAGTTGGCGGCGACCCAGGGTTGTGAGCTTGTAGTACTTGGCGCGGCGGTTGGTTTCAGTCATCGCCCACTCCGCGGAGATCCAGCCACTCTGCTCCATGCGATGGAGCGCAGGGTAAAGCGAGCCCTCTTCGACGCGGAGCATGTCATTCGATGCACCCTGGATGTGCAGCACGATGCCGTACCCGTGGAGTGCACCGTTCTGATCGAGTGTTTTGAGCACGAGCAGATCGAGCGTGCCTTGAAGATCTGTTTTGGCCATTGCTACCCCTAGAATTCTTTGTATGGAGAAGTCTAGGCATAGTGAACTAGGTATGTCAAGCAAAACGAGTTCTGGATTGAAGCCAAGCTGGCAAACTCATCCGGCGTCGGGGCCGGAGTTGATTCCTTATGCCGGCTTCAAAACCACCTTGATCGCGTCGCCGGACTCCAGCAGCTTCATTGCATCTGCAAACTGATCGAGCCGCAAGCGATGGGTGATTACGGGCTCAAGGTGCAGCTTGTTCGCGGCCAGCAAAGCCTCCATCTGGAACCACGTCTCGAACATCTTGCGCCCGTTGATGCCGAGTACTGTGGCGCCCTTGAAGATGATGTCGCGTGCAAAATCAAGTTCCACCGGTTTTGAGGGAATCCCGAGCAGCGAGGCGCGGCCACCGGTGCGCAGCACTTCAAACCCCAGCGCCATTGCGGATTGCACGCCTGACATCTCCAGCAGCACATCGACGCCGGTATTGCCGGTGGCCTCGCAGATCCGCTGCACCACGTTGTCGTTTACCGGATCGAGCGCCAGGTCCGCACCCATCTGCGTCGCAACGCTGCGCCGGTGCGCGTTTACTTCAACGGCAAACACCTTGGCCGCTCCACACGCCCTGGCAACTGCAATCGAAAAGAGGCCGATGGCTCCGCAACCGGTGATGGCCACGGTTTTGGCGGCAATCGGTCCCGAGAGCACCGTGTGCACCGCATTGCCCAGCGGATCGAGCAGGCTGGCGTAGTCATGCGGAATCGCCGGAGACAGCTTCCAAATGTTTGACTCGGGAATGACGGCGTAGCTCGCAAAGGCGCCGTCGGCGTCCACGCCGAGGATGCGCACGAACTGACACACATGCGCGAGGCCGGTGCGGCACTGGAGGCACTTTCCGCAGGCCACGTGCATCTCGGCGCTCACCAGGTCGCCTTCCTTAACGGTGGTCACGCCTGTACCAATGGCGGCGACAGCGCCCGCAAACTCGTGGCCGGGAATCAGCGGGGGATGAATGCGCCCCTGCGCCCACAAGTCCCAGTTGTAGATGTGCAGATCTGTGCCGCAAACACTGGCGGCCGACACCTTCACCAGCACCTCGTCGGGTCCGGGCCGAGGCACCGGAACCTCGCGAATCTCGACGCCAGGCGCAGCCTGGGCCTTCACAACCGCCTGCATCGTGCTGGGCAACATTGGGAGCCTCCTCAAAAACGCAAACAACTCAGTGTAAACCTGCGAACCCGGCCTGCCCCGGGATGATAGAACGGTTGGATGCTGAGCATCGCTTCGGTGACCTTATCCCGCTCAAAGAAAGCCCCATTCCGGACTTTTCTTTTGGCAAGCCGGTCAACGTTCCCACGCGCGTCGGATCCTGCGGCGTTCGACTACATCGAAACCCTGCCGGCTGCGCCGGCACAGTGAATCCGCAGATGCCCCATCCTTATCGCAGTTGTCCCGTGACAAGGGTGGGAACCATGCACTGAGATTCATTGACATCCTCTCCTCCCGCACTGTATTCCCAACCCATGGTCCGCCTCAGCGTGATGTATCCCGCGACACCCGGGTCTACCTTCGACTGGAACTACTACCTTGGGCCGCACCTCGTCGTCGCGCGCCAGCTCCTGCTGCCGCGGGGACTCGTGCGCATTGAAGTCGACCGCGGCATCGGAGCGTTTCCGCCCGGAACTCCTTCGCACTACCACGCCGTCGGCCATCTCTACTTCGCATCCATGTTGGACCTCGATACGGCGCTGGCCGCTACTGCGCCGGACCTGATCGCCGACCAGCGCAAGTACTACAGCGGCGAAAGCCTGGTCCAGGTCAGCGAAGTCGTCCCAGTCTGAGCGATAATGGCTTCGCCCGGGCTATAATTCCCCATGCCGATCCATCGCAATATCATTCGCTGTTATCGGGTCGTTGCCGTCTCCCTCCTATTTCCAATCGCGCTGTGCACCGCCCAGCCACCGTCCGGTCAGCCGGACCCTGCCGCGCTTCTGCACGACCTCACCGCCGATTTTGACCGGCTCGCGCCGCAGACGATCCGCCCGGCTGATGGATACATCAAGCACCCCTACCTCATCCCCGCCGGCTACTACAACCAGATGTGGGACTGGGACGGCTTTTTTATCGGCTTGCACTGGGCCAACCAGGATCCTGCCAATGCGAAGTATCTGCGCGACTGGGTTCTCAGCTTCGCCGGGTCCGCCGACGCCGAGGGATACGTCGCCGGGTGCATCACGCCGAAGGGCCCACACCCGTTGTTCGGGAAATTTGCGATGAAGCCGTTCCTCGCGCAGGGTGCGCTGATCGCCGCCCGCGACCTCAACGATTTCGATTGGATCCGCCCGGTCTGGCCGGCCATGCGGCGAATCCTTGAATACAGGAGACGCACGCAGTACGACTCGAAGTGGAAGCTCTGGTTCTGGGACAATGCCATGCAGTCGGGCGCCGACAATAACGCCGCGCTCAGCAACGATCCCGACAACCGCAGCGCCATCCTCGCCGTCGACGCCTCTGTTTACGCGATGCGCGAATACCTCGCCATGGCGGCCATCGCTACTGAGCTCGGCGACCGCGCCGCATCCCGCGAGTACCAGGGCAAGGCGATCGCCACCCGCCTCGCGATCCTGGGGCAGCTCTGGGTTCCGGGCGATACGATGTTCTGGAACCGACGCCGCGATACGGGCGCCATCGTGCGCGTCATCGCGTGGTCCAACTTTCTGCCGCTGGTCGACGCAATCCTGCCCCGCGACGAAGGCCGGCGCATGATCAGCCTCTACCTGCTCAACTCCGCGCAGATGCGCTCGGATTACGGCTTCCGCAGCCTCTCGCGCTTCGATCCCGCTTACAACAACCAGGCCATCATCAATCCCTACTCCAACTGGCGTGGCCCCATCTGGATCAACGCGAACTTCCTCGACTGGATCGCGCTCCGCCGTTATGGCTTCAACGACGAGGCGCATTGGCTCGCCATCGCGCTGGCAACCGACCTCCATCGCGACATCGAAAAGTGGGGGTCGATGCACGAAGATTACGACGCCGAAACCGGCGACGGCCTCGCGCCGACTCCCGAGCAGTCACCCGGCGGCAAATTCGCCGGCTTTGTCGGTTGGAATCTATTGGCGCAGGACATGCTTCAATGCGAGGTCACGCAGCAGCACTGCATGGCGATAGCGACCGAGAGTGCAGAATAAAACGCAACCTGCAGGTTGCGCGATCTGTTCTCGAGGACGGATCGGATTCTGGGCGGGATACCGCGAACCGTGCAGAAGCGGGTGCCCAGGTCTCGCCTTTGAGACCTGGGAAGGCAGCAACCAGGGCGTCGCTCAAATCTGTTACAGTCGCCGGCTCTCTAGCTCATGCCCGACAGCACCAGCATGCGCGGCTCGGTCATCTCCTCGATGGCGGACCGGATGCCTTCGCGGCCGAGGCCGGAGTCCTTAACGCCGCCGTATGGCATGGGATCGAGCCGCCACGACGGCGTGTCGCCCACGATGAGCGCGCCAACCTCAAGCTCCCGATACGCCGTGAGAATGCGCCCGGCATCGCGCGTCAGCAGCCCCGCCTGCAGGCCGAAGCGCGAGTGATTCACCTCGGCGAGCGCCTCTTCGAAATCGACGTAGGGCTCGACGACAGCCACCGGCCCGAAGACCTCTTCGTCCCGAATCTTCATGCCGGCTTTGGTGCCGGTGAGGATCGCTGGAGCAATAATGGAGCCCTGCCGCTCGCCCCCGGCGATGAGGCGCGCACCGCCCTCGACCGCTTCTTTGATCCACGCTTCGATGCGCTCGGCCTCGCCGGGACGGATCAGCGGACCGACCTCGGTCGTCTCGCTCGCCGGATTGCCGGAGACCAGCTTGCCGGCGACCTCAACGAATTTCCAAAGAAACGTCTGGAAGATGCTCTTGTCGACAAAAATGCGCTGCACACTGATGCACGATTGCCCGGCATAGCCGAATGCCGCGTGCGCGGTGCGCTCGGCAGCACCGTCCAGATCGCGATAGTCGCCGTGGATGATCAGCGCTGCATTGCCGCCGAGCTCGAGCAGCACGCGCTTGCGGCCGGAGTGGGCTTTCAACTCCCAGCCCACCTTGGCCGAACCGGTAAAGCTGACCAGCTTGATGCGATCCTCCTTCTCAGCGAGCCACGCAGTGTCGACATTTGCCAGTGGCAAAACGGCGAGAGCCTCTTCCGGCCATCCGGCCTTCAGGATCACCTCTCCTAGCGCGAGCGCCGTGAACGGCGTTTGCGGCGAAGGCTTGATCAGGATCGGGCACCCCGACGCGATTGCCGGCGCAGCCTTGTGCGCGACCAGGTTCAGCGGAAAATTGAACGGCGTAATTGCGAGCACCGGTCCCACAGGAAAACGCTGCACCAGTCCCCAGCGATTCTCATTTCCCTCGGTCAGGTCCAGGGGAATGGTCTCGCCGCCGAGCCGGGCCGCTTCTTCGGCCGCAGTCTTGAAAGTCAGCACGGAGCGGTCGACCTCGGCGCGCGCCAGGCGGAGGGGCTTGCCGGCTTCGGCAACAATGAGCTTGGCGAAACGGTCCTTCTGCTCGATGAGCGAAGATGCGATCTCCTCGAGAATCTCACGCCGCTTCCAACGCGGCAGGGCGCGCGTGCGGCGCATGCTGGCGACCGCGTGATTGACGGCCTCGCGTGCATCGGCGCGTGTTGCCACGGTAACCTTGCCGATCAGGCCCTGGTCCCACGGAGAGCGCACTTCAAGCGCCTCGCCGTCTGCCCATTCCTTGCCGCAGAGAAGAAAGCCGGTCTGCGAACCGGGACGCATTTTCATATCGGGACTGCTCCTTTGGCGAAGCCTATCTATTGATGGTAATCAGAAGGGGTGACCTGCGCGGCGAAAGTGAGGGAATTCCATCTCACTTTGCGAGCGATTTTCGACGACGGTCCCAGAGTTGCACGAGGAAGAATCCGGCCGGGAGAAGCGAGAGCCAAAACACCGGCAGGCGATATCGGAAATCGCTGACGACGATGTAGTACATGAGCGGGTAGATCAACAGGACAAATAGAACGAAGGTTGTCACCCCAATGCGTTTTCGCACCATCAGCAGGAGTCCGGGGATCGACAACAGGGTGGCTATCCAAATCACGGCCGCCTTGAACGGGTGCTCGCCGGGAAAGGGGAACCAAAAGTCGCGGACCCGGGCGAGCGTCAAGCGAAGGAATGGACCGGGATGTGTCCGCATCCACGTCTTTGCCGCAATCACGCGGAGACGATCGTAGCCGACCTCACCGAGCGTGCTCAGCAGTTGCGCTTCTTGAATGCTGGTGTTCGGATGGTGCGCCTGATAGCAATTGTCTGTTTCCGAGGCCAAAAGACTGGAGCTTGCGCAGTCGTTGTCTGAGACGTAGAGCGTCATCCCCAGGTTGGTTCGGATCATGAACTTTCCAAGTTGATGCTGATTGCGAAAGCCCCATGCCACGCCGGCTGCAAGCGGAACGCAGAATACCAGGCAGCAATAGGCTGCAGTCTGTCTCGGAGCATTGCGATGCCGGTACGCAAGGAAACCGATCCACGGTGCAAAGATCAGCACAATCGAGGGATTGAAGAGCAATAGAGCGGCTGCGAGAGAGCCGGATATGAGTGCATAGATTTGAAACCGTGGCTTCTGAATTGTCGCCGCCGTGATCAGGCAAAAGACCAGCAGCGTCGGAACCGCAAAGCCAACGTCCCAGCTGGGCATCAGTTGGCTCGAAAGAATCCAGAGGACTGCCGCTGCCACACCGGGACGCATATCGCGATAGAACAATACCGAAACACGCGCCAGCAGCAAGGCGGTGAGAGCATTTGCGAGGACGTTGGCAACTGTAGCGATGAAGAACACGACATCTTCCGATTGGAAGACCCTGAAGAGCAGCGCCAGCAGGAAAGGATACAGCGGTGGATTCCCCGCTGTGGGGCCCGTGGCGGAAACCGCAAATGGATTCGCATAGGAGCCGTGAAATGCGAGGTTCCTGGCAATAGCGACCATCTCGAATCCCTTGCCGAACGGGACAATATGGGTGGTCATGCTGTAGAGCCCGGCCAGGCCGCCGCATGCAAGCAGCAAAAGGGAGATGTTCGCATTACGAGCTGCGACCCTGGAGTCGCCCGCAACGGTCGCTGGCGCGGGATCAGTTTTCTGAGGCAAGTGCCAAGCTCCCTGTGTTTTAGCCGGCAAATGTTTGTGCCGACGTCGGCGCGAAACAAGAGACCTGCTGCGGTCAGAGATCATTATGCCTGAACGGCCACTCCGGAACGTCGGATTAACAACGCGTGGAACCGAAAGTAAGACCATCGCAAGTCCCATCCGCTCAGAGGTCGAGCTTTCGCCTGAAGCGATAAAATGTTCGCTTATGATTCACGACGGTAAGAGCAGGAAACTGCCCTTCGACCCTGCGGAGGCAATCGCGCACCTGAAGGCATGTGACCCGAAGCTGGGTGCGCTGATCGACAGGGCAGGCGAATTCAAGCTGCGGCTCGATCCTGCGCCATCCCCATTCGAGTCGCTGCTCGAATCGATCCTTTATCAGCAATTGCACGGCAAAGCGGCCGCTACCATCCATCGGCGCGTGCGCGAATTCTTCCACGGCGATCCCACGCCGCAGCAACTGCTCGATACGCCAGACGAACCGCTGCGCGCCGCCGGTGTCTCCGGAAACAAGATCAAGGCGCTCCGCGATCTTGCCGCCAAGACACTGGACGGAACCGTACCGATGCACAAGGAAATCATGAAGATGCCCGACGCGGATATCGTGGAGCGGCTGACCGAAGTGCGCGGCATCGGACCCTGGACTGTGGAGATGCTGCTGATCTTCCGCATGGGCCGCCCCGACGTGCTTCCCGTTACGGATTACGGCGTGCGCAAGGGATTCGCGCTCACCTTCCAGCGCCTGCCGAAGAACCGGCCCATCGAGGCGTCGGACCTGCCGAAGCCGGATTTTGTGTTCAAACGCGGGGAGAAATGGCGGCCATTCCGCTCCGTAGCGAGCTGGTATCTCTGGCGCGCCTGCGACCTCGCCCGGGGAACGCCGCCCGCCGGCCGGTCGGTCAAGGAGGATTAGCAGAGGCGGCTTCGGTTTGCCGATTCAGCGGAGCACTATTGCAGCCATCTCGGCTCAGCGACCGTGCGGCTGCGTCTCCCCGGTGGCGGAGCCTACAATAGTCAAGCAGCGCCACTATTTCGGTCTGCAGTAGAGAAGGCATGGCAACAGCAGCTAAACGCTTTGTTTGTATTCACGGGCATTTTTATCAGCCGCCGCGCGAGAACCCGTGGCTCGAGACAGTTGAAACGCAGGATACGGCAGCCCCCTATCACGACTGGAATGAACGCGTGTGCGCGGAGTGCTACGCCACAAACGGCGCGGCCCGCACGGTGAACAACAAGAACCACATCATTCGAATCGTGAACAACTACTCGCGGATCAGCTTCGACTTCGGTCCGACTCTGATGAGCTGGCTGAAGGAGAATGCGCCCCGCACCTATCGGATGATCCTGGACGGCGAACGGCGCAGCCGGAAGTTCTTCGGAGGACACAGCTCGGCGGTGGCGCAAGTGTACAACCACATCATCATGCCACTGGCCAACAAGCAGGATAAGATCACGCAGATTCGCTGGGGCATTACTGACTACGAAAACCATTTTGGCATGGCGCCGGAAGGAATGTGGCTTGCGGAGACGGCGGCCGACACCGAGACCCTGGAGTTGCTCGCGCAGCACGGCGTCAAGTACACCATCCTGGCGCCGCATCAGTGCAAGCAGATCCGTCCGCTCAAGGCGGATTCGTCAGGTGCCGACCCAACCTGGACGTCGACGCTGGGCAGTTCAGTCGACACCACGCGGCCCTACCTGATGCGATTCGATTCGGGCGTCTCGCTCGCGGTGTTCTTCTACGACGGACCGACGTCGCGGGCCATTGCGTTTGAAGGTCTGCTGAATTCCGGCGAGAGTTTCGCCGCGCGTCTCAAAGCAGGATTCAAGGACAACACGCAGCCACAGCTCGCAAGCGTGGCGACCGACGGCGAATCGTACGGACATCATCACCGGCATGGAGAGATGGCGCTGGCCTACGCGGCGCGGCTGCTCGAACAGGACAAGACAGTCAAGCTGACCAACTATGGGAATTTCCTGGAGAAATTTCCGCCGGAGTGGGAGTGCGAGATTGTCGAAGACACATCCTGGAGCTGTGTCCATGGCGTGGAGCGCTGGCGGTCAAACTGCGGATGCAATGGCGGCAAGCCTGGATGGAATCAGAGATGGCGAACGCCCCTGCGGCAGGCTCTCGATGAGTTGCGCGACGCAATTGCGCCCTTGACTGAGGAGGAGGGCGCAAAGCTCTTCAACGATGTGTGGGCCGCGCGCGACGGATACATCGACGTGATTCTCGACCGCAGCGATGAGGTGGTGAGCCGTTTCCTTCAGGATCACCAGCGCCGTTTGCTGAACGCAGACGAGTGCGTCCGCGCCCTTCAGCTCATGGAGATGCAGCGGCACGCTCAACTCATGTACACAAGCTGCGGCTGGTTCTTCGACGATATCTCCGGCATCGAAACGGTGCAGGTCATCGCCTATGCCGCGCGTGCTTTGCAGTTGGCGCGGGAGTTGTTTGGGGAAAAGGCGGCGGAGCTGGAGCCGGCATTTCTTGCGCGGCTCGCCGAAGCGAAGTCAAACGTGGCCAGTGCCGGCGATGGCGCCCTTATCTACAGGGATAAGATCGGGCCAATGCAGCTCGGCCTGGAGCAGGTGGCCGCACATTACGCCATCAGCAGTGTGTTCTCGTCGTATGCCGAAGAGGCAGACCTGTTCTGCTATCGCGTGCGTCGAATCTCGTACGATGTTTTCACCTCGGGACGAGGAAGACTTGCGCTGGGCCGCGCCCGAATCGCCAGCGCCATCACCGACGAGTCGCAGACCTTCAGCTTTGCGGTGCTGCACTTCGGCGATCAGAACATCACGGCGGCTGTAAAGCCCTACCGCGATGAAGATGCAGCGGAGTTTGATTCGTTCGCGTCGCAGGCGGCAGAACAGGTGCAGCGCGCAGATTTCCCAGACGCGATTCGCCAAATCGATCGCTATTACGGGCACGTCGACTACTCACTCACTTCGCTCTTCAGAGATGAACAGCGCCGCATCGTGCAGCTCATTCTGAATTCGACTTTGTGGGATATCGAGAGCTCGCTCACGAACATCTACGAAGATCACGCGAGCCTGCTGCACTACCTGTCGCAGGCAGGCCTTCCGAAGCCGCCGGCGCTGACCCTTGCCGCGGAGTTCGCAATCAATGCAGGACTGCGGCGCGCGCTCGAAGGCGATCCGGTGGACCAGGCGCTGGTGCGGTCATTCCTGCAATTGGCGAAGGCGGATAAGGTGCCGCTGGATACGGCCACGCTGTCATATATCGCCGACCAGCGCATGAAGCGCACGATGGTGGAGTTGCAGATGTCGGCCGGATCGCTGGAGATGCTCGACCGAGCGCTGACGCTGGCGCGGACGCTGATCGAGCTGCCCTTCGAGCTGAACCTCTGGCAGGCACAGAACATCTGGTACGAGATTCTGCGCACGTCAAGCTATGCGCTTACGGCGCAGATTGCGGAAGACCGCCCGCAATGGGACAAGGATTTCAACGAACTGGGAAAATGTCTCTCCATTGACACGACGGCCATGACTGCGCCGGACCAGTTGGTTGAAACAGCAGGGGACTAAGCCGGGGTCCACCGAGGGCGATCAGCTCCGCTGCGTCACGCGGATATGCAGCTCCTTCAATTGCTGCTCGCTTACCGTTGTCGGAGCATCGGCCATCAGGTCGATCGCCTTGGCCGTCTTCGGGAAGGTAATGACCTCGCGCAGGCTGGGCGCGCCGGCCAGCAGCATCACGATGCGGTCGAGCCCGAGCGCGATGCCGCCGTGCGGCGGAGTCCCATACTCCAGCGCATCGAGGAAGAAGCCGAAACGCTTGCGGGCCTCGTCATCCGAGATGCCGAGCGAAGCAAAGATCTGCTGCTGCACATCCTTGCGATGAATGCGGATGGACCCTGAACCGAGTTCAAGCCCGTTCATCGCCAGGTCGTAGCAGTCGGCGCGCACCGACGCCGGATCGCTGGTGAGATTCGCCATGTCGGCTTCATACGGCGCGGTAAACGGGTGATGCGCCGGCATCCAATGTCCGCTCGCAAGGTCAAACTCGAACATCGGGAAGTCGACGATCCAGATGGGATGAAAGGCCTTCGACGCATCCAGCATCTTGCCGCTCCGTGGTTCCGCGTTCTGGACTGTTTCATCGGTTACGTAAAAAGCCTTATGCCGGTCCGCATACTTCTTCGCGAGCTCGCTGCGGAAGTTGCCCGCAGCAGAGTAGACATTGATCTCGCGCTCGCTCAGGCGGCCTTCGAACTTCGTGTCGCTGGCCTTGATGTGGTGCGCAGGATCGCCCGCGACCACGATCAGGAAATCGCCCTCGGCCGTGCCTGTCAGATCTCGAATCTTTGTGACCGTCTCCGGCAGGCTTTTGGCCAGACGCTTGAAATCGTCGATGAACTTCGCGCCCTTCTTCTGATCGAAGAGCGGATGATTCTCTTCGCGCTCCTTGCGGCTGAGCTCGCCCACGGCGGGAATTCGCAGCGCCACAATCGGCAGTGCCGGATCAATCTGCAACGTTTCGAGCGCAGAGTCAGGGAACGCCGGGCGGACATCGGTCAGCCCCGGCAGGCGCAGGTCAGGCTTGTCTGAACCATACTGGCGGATCGCATCGTCGTACGTAATGCGCGGAAACGGCGTTGGCAGCGAGATGCCCGCCGCGGCCCACGCGGCTGCGCAGAACTTCTCCACGACGCCGAAAACGTGCTCGCGGCGCGGGAAGCTCATCTCCAGGTCGACCTGCGTAAACTCAAGCTGGCGATCGGCGCGCTGGTCCTCGTCGCGGAAGCAGCGCGCGATCTGGAAGTAGCGGTCGAAGCCGGAGATCATGAGGATCTGCTTGAAGATCTGCGGCGACTGCGGCAGCGCGTAGAACTCGCCCGGATGCACGCGGCTCGGAACCAGAAAGTCACGCGCGCCCTCGGGCGTCGACTTCGTCAGGATCGGCGTCTCGATTTCGAGGAACCCCTGCGCGCTCAGGCTCTCGCGAATGGCGCGCGTAATCTCGTGGCGCAGCCAGAAGTTGCGCTGCATCTCCGCGCGGCGCAGGTCGATGTAGCGGTACTTGAGGCGCACCTCGTCGTTCTGGATGGCTTCTTCGGAAGGCGAAAACGGCGCGAGCTTCGTGTCGTTGAGAATGCGCAGCTCGGTGGCCTCGATCTCGACCTCGCCGGTCGGCATCTTGGGATTGATTGCATCCTTGCCGCGCAGGCGCACCTTGCCCACGGCTGCCACCACGTACTCCGGCCGCACCTGTTCACCTTTGGCGTGTCCGTCGGGCGTAAGTTCCTTGTCCAGAACCACCTGGGCGATGCCGCTGCGGTCGCGCACGTCGAGGAAGATGAGGTTGCCGTGGTCGCGGCGGCGGTTCACCCAGCCCATCAGGACCACGCGTTCGCCTGCGTTCGCGGCACGAAGATCGCCGCACATTTGGGTGCGTTCAAGATTGCCTAAAAAGTCGAGCACTCCGAATTTCCTTTATGCGCCTGCGGGCCGCGACAGGTAGGCCGCCAAATCCGCGCGCGGAACCTTGGTTTGTACGCCTGTAGAGAAGTCCTTCACCGTTAGGATACCGGATGCGAGCTCATCCTCGCCCATGATCACGATGCGTCGCGCCGTGCGGTCAGCGGCTTCAAACGACTTCTTCAGCCGGAACGACCCGTCTCCCAGCTCGACACTCAGCCCGCCGCGGCGCAGTTCCCGTGCAAGCGACAGTGCTGCGGGATTCAGCGCTTCGCCCAGCGGCGCGATATATGCTTCGGCCTTCTCGGGTTTCGCAGCTTCAAGCGCCTGCAGCGTCAGCACAAGCCGGTCTTCGCCGATGGCGAAGCCAATGCCCGGCGCCTTGGGGCCGCCGATCGCCTCGCTCAGCCCGTCGTAGCGCCCTCCGCCCAGCAGGGCATTCTGCGCACCCAGGCCACCATGCGTGAACTCAAAAGTCGTCCGCGTGTAGTAGTCGAGCCCGCGCACCAGCCGGTGATTGCGCCGGTACGTCACGCCCGCCGCGTCGAGAGCCGCGGTGACGGCGGCAAAGTGCGCCTTTGAAGCCTCGTCGAGCGAATCAGCAATCTTCGGCAGTGTCTCGATGATCGGCTGGTCTTCCGGGACCTTGCAGTCGAGCACGCGCAACGGATTGGTCACCGCCCGCCGCCGGCAGTCCTCGCACATCCTTGGCGCAAGAGAGATCAGCGCCTGCCGCAGTGTCTCGTTGTAGCGCGCGCGGTCAGCCGACGAACCGACGGAGTTGATCTCCAGCGTCCAACCCGTGATGCCCAGCTCATCCAGCAGCGTCGCCAGCATCTCCAGCACTTCCGCATCTCGCAGCGGCGACTCACTGCCTGCGGTGGGAGGCCCGATCACCTCGGCGCCGATCTGCGAAAACTGCCGGTAGCGCCCCTTCTGCGGACGCTCGCGCCGGAACTGCGGCCCGATGTAATAGAGCTTCTGCAACTGCCCGGTCTCGCCCAGCTTGTGTTCGATGTAGGCACGGACCACGCCCGCCGTATTCTCCGGCCGCAGCGTGAGCGATTGAGGCTTCTCCGATTGTGCGCGGGCCCGGTCCTCCCACGTGTACATCTCTTTGGAAACGATGTCCGTCTCTTCGCCCACGCTGCGGGAAAAAAGCGAGGTATCCTCAAACACCGGCGTCCGGATCTCGCCGAAGTTGTAGCGGGCAAACACGGCGCGGGCGGTCGCTTCGATCCGGTTCCAAAGCGCGGTTTCGGGCGGCAGCAGGTCGCGCGTGCCGCGCACGGCTTTCAATGTGGCCATATCCTTTTTAGTTTAAATGGACAGATGATCCTGGGCCCAATGGGCGTCATCGGCAACAGCCGCGCCGGTTAATCAAGCCCCAGGATCGCATGTGTGATGCTGACCCACCACGCAGGAGCGCCGTGCCATAAATAGATCGTCAGGCCCTGGCCCACAATCAGGATTGGCAGTGCATATTGATAGACCTTGTGAACGCCGCGATTGACGACGAGATCCCGCGCCACGCCGAGCAGGATCACCAGGTCGAGGCAGACAAAAAAGAGGCTGTTGTTGAAGACGAAGTCAAACCGGCCAAAGGGTGCGTCGAGCAGCGAGCAGGTGGCGATGAACAGAAGCCGCCGATGAAGTTCGGGCTTCTTGCGCCAGTAAATTGCGAGCGACACCAGCGTGCCGAAGGCAACCATGTCGTAGAACGGGATGCTCAGAAACGTCGGATCGGGCTGATGCAGTTGGACGGCATCGAAGCGCCCCATGATGACGGCGATCGTGAACCCCAGCGGAACCATCAACGCGCCCAGCCCCGCGCCGAACCAGCCGAAGAACCGGTGCCACTTCACGTTATGCGTACGGACCAGCGCAGACTGGAAGATGTAGAACGCCGCCCAACATGAGAATGCCGCGCCATGAACCCAAAGAAGGAACGGCCGTGGCAGGGCTGGATGAAAGAGATTCTGGTTCACCGTGCGGCTGAAACCGATCAGCACAATGGCGGCGATGGCCAGGGACATTGCGAAGTAGAAATACCGATCAACCAGACCATTGCGCCCGGTCACACGATTCGGGGGACGCACAAGTGCATCTTGAGAAGCGGAAGCCATCATCGAACCTCGCAATCGCACCGGGGGATGAGCGCGAATTTGGATTGCTCAGCGTGGGGAGTGAGGCGAGTCTAGCACAGCCATGAAGGACCGTTCAATGATTGAATTCGGCGGTTAAGTTAAGCAAATGCAATACCTTGCCGTTCGGGAACAACACGTGGCCGCGGTTTTGCAGCGAAGGTCAGGGATGGAACATCTTATTCGAATGAATGTTTGTTCATACTTCCCCGTTTTTGCTGACTTCTTTGGGCTTCTGCAGTCAGATAGATGATCTGCCCTGTTTTTCCCCGCTAGACTTCGTCCATTTGCTGGAGGTCTGAACAAGTGAGGAGTTCCCGGCTTTTATTTTCATTGGTTTGCGTTGTCTGCCTTGCGGACTTTGGCCATTCCGCGTCGGCTCAAACCGCAGACGTCAGGGCACTTCCAGACGCTCCGCAAGCCTTGTCGGAAGCATCCACAGGAATGGCTTTTGCTTTCGATTCATACTCGACCAGCCTCATTCCCGATGCGCAGAGTCAGAAGGATCCAGCGCCATCCGATCCGCTCGTGAAGCCAATCCATCAGAATCCGGTGCCGAGCGACCGCGCGCCTCAGACCAAGCGAATCCTCGGCATTATTCCGAATTTTCGGGCGGTCAGCACCGACGAAAAACTCCCACCGATGTCGGTGAAGGAGAAGTTCCTCTCCGCCACCGATGATTCGTTCGACTACTCCTCCATCTTCATTCCAGCCGCGCTGGCCGGCTACGCCATGGGAACCAAAGCGACGCCGGAGTTCGGCCAGGGAGCCATCGGCTACGGGCGAAATTTCTGGCATTCGGCCGTCGACCAGACCAGCGAAAACTACATGGTCGAGTTCATCTTTCCGGTTATTACCCGCGAAGACAGCCGCTACTACACGCTTGGCCGCGGCGGATTCTTCAAGCGCACGGGTTACGCTCTCAGCCGCGCCCTGGTCACGCGCAATGACGCGGGCAACGAGACCTTCAACATCAGCGAGGTCGTAGGCGCAGGAGCATCGGCGGGACTGTCGAGCCTCTACTATCCCACCCGCGAGCGGAGCCTCGGTAATACCGGCAACGAATGGGCCATCGACATTGGCATCGATGCGGCATCGTTCGTCGCGAAGGAGTTCTGGCCCGAAATCAACCGCCGTCTCTTTCATCAGAACGACGTACATTAAAGGCCAGCGCACGATAACCCAATTCAGGGCTCAATCTCAGGGTTAAATGGGCCTCAGGAAGGGCTTGCGCGACGTTCGATTGAGATTGATTTGTCCGGTGGTCCGCAGGCAATCAGAAGGTTCAAGCTTTAAACAGCGAACCCCCCGCTCAGCGCGAGATCGGATTGTGCCAGCGGTGGTGCTTCTTGTACACGTAGTGCCCCACCATCCATCCAAATGCGCTGCCCACCAGCACATCCGTCGGAAAATGCTGCTGTCCCAGTACCCGCGTGAGGCTTACTCCCGTCGCAACCCCATAGATAGCCAGCTGATTCAGGCGGGAAGGATATTCCTCTGCCAGCACCGCGGCGCTCGACCACGCGACCACGCTGTGCGAAGAGGGAAATGAAGAATCGGTTCCTACGCTGGTCTGGAAGAATTTTCCCTTCGCGCTATCTACGGCAGGCCGCTCGCGCCAGAACATCAGCTTCATACCCTGCTCAACGACAAGACCGTCCAGCATCGCTTCGCCGCCCAGAATGCCGGTCTCGCGCGCATGATCGCTATCCCCAAGATGTCCCGCCACGTACATCACCGCGGGAGCTGCGATGAAAGGGCTGATCAGAACGTTGGAGGCGTTTGTGTTGGTGTTGTTGAAGCTCGTATTGCGGGAAACAACATCCGACATCGCCTGGTGATCTGTCGTAATCGTAACGGCGACCACAAGTCCCAGCGGGACGAGGTAACGAAGGTCCTTATCCCGAATGCGCGCGGGACTGGACCAGATCGCGCCCTGGTCCTTCAGCAGATTCATCGGCGTCTCGCCCAGCGTTACCTGCTCCCGCGGCTGGGGCGCATCGGGCACTGAAGGAGAGGGTGGCCAGGTCTGCGCACCAACGCTCAAGCAACCTGTGGCCAGAATGGAAACAAGTGCGACACGCCGCGAGTGACCTAGGCGAGACTTTCCTGGGGTGTTCACGAGTCGATTTGATGCTAAATGATCGAGCCGATCGACGACATGAACAAGAGTTAATTGCGTTCTAGCTGTCTGAGTTGGCCAGGTAAATCTTCACGTAATCGAGATAATTCTGTGCGTACTGCAGAATGAGCTTGCGGTCCTCGTCGCCCAATTCGCGACGCTGCTTGGCCGGCAACCCCGCCCATAGTGTTCGCGGAGGAACGACCGTGTGTTCCGGCAGGACTGCGCCGGCCGCGATGATGGAGCCTTCGCCGATGCGGCAGTCGTTGAGGATCGTCACACCCATTCCGATCAGCACGGCATCCTCCACCACGCATCCGTGCACGGTCGCATTGTGCCCGATCGTCACCCAGTCGCCCACGATGACGGGATACTGGTAGCGTTGACCGTGCAGCACAGCGCAGTCCTGCACATTGGAGTTTGAGCCGACTCGAATCGAATTCACATCGCCGCGGAGGACAGCGTTCATCCACACAGACGAATTCTCGCCAAGCTCAACATCTCCAATCACTTGGGACGACAGATCGACATAGCAGCTTGCAGGGATGATGGGCAGGTGCCCCTGATAACGGCGAATCATCTTGAAACCTCAGGACACCAGTTTACGCGAGTGGCGAAACCGTTCTTTTTAAACGCAAAGAGCCAGCGAACCGTTCTTTTTTTGAAAGAAGCGGGATTGCACTCTCAGAGTTTCAGCCATGAAAGGATTGTGAACAAGAAAATAAGGGCTTTCCCTAAGTTGGCTGATCACATAAACTTCCGGTATCATGTGATCTGGGCCTTTCTGGCAGGTTTGGAGGTGTTACCCTTTGGCAGAGGTTCGCTTGCAGGAAGGCGAACCGCTTGAAAACGCGCTGCGCCGGTTTAAGCGGAAGGTACAGCAGGAAGACATCATCAAGGAAGTGAAGCGTCATTCCTACTACCTGAAGCCCGGTGAGAAGCGCCGCGTGAAAGCAGCATTGGCACGCAAGCGGAATCGCAAGAAAGCTCGCAAAGAGCAGGACTAGTTTTCGAACGTCGTGAAATGTGCCGCCCAGGCTCGAACCGCTCCCCCGGCGGGCTCAGCCAAATAAAAACTTGAAACGGACGGCACACCGCGACTGCTTTTTTATAAGATGCGCATAAAGCTGAGTTGCAGGAGCGCAAAAAGAAGCTTGAGTCTTCGGTAGCGCGGAGCCACTGAAACTTCGCCGCTCTATTTTCTGGCGGCCCGGGCCCTTGTTGTTTCAAGGACTGTCAAAGACAGGGAAACGGGACCGGCAAGCTCGCATGTTCATGGCCGTTTTCGATCATAGTTCCCTGCTTTGGGGAAGCCGGCCATGGAATTTGTTGACAGAGTTCTGAAGTGTAATGACTGCGGCGCCGAATTCGTGTTCACCGCGGGCGAGCAGTTGTTTTTCCACGACAAGCAATTCAAAAACGACCCGAAGCACTGCAAGCAATGCAAGGCAAAGCGGGCAAGCGGAAGCCGCGTGCGTTCAGAAACCCGAACCACATGCTCGGCATGCGGCATGGAGACGACGGTCCCGTTCAAGCCAACGCAGGGCAGGCCTGTGTTGTGCCGCGCTTGTTTTCAAAAGCAGCAGGGCAAAACCGCTCCAGCCGCACCTGTCAAGCCAACGACGACCGTGCCAACCTGAGCGGAGAATCCTGGCAAACTCCCCGACGTGGCGTCGGGGTTCGCAGCCTTGCGACTATCCGCGCCCTGACGATCCAGGCCGTTTCAGCGCCCGGCGTCCGATATCACGCCTGTAGTAAATGCCGTCGAAGTGGATCTGCGCCAGCGCCTCGTAGGCGCGTGACAGAGCCTCGACCAGTGAGTCGCCTGTCGCCGTGACTCCGAGCACGCGCCCGCCGCTCGTGACAACCTGGTTGCCCGTGCGCGCCGTTCCGGAGTGAAACACCTCGACGCCGAGCGTCTGCGCGGCATTGTCGAGCCCGCTGATCGGCAGCCCGGTCTTGTAACTGCCGGGATAGCCTGACGAGCTGGCCACCACGCACGCGGAGGCTCCTGCACTCCAGCACATTTCCGTCTCCGCTAGACGGCCGTCGATGCACGCCTCCAGCGCGTCCACCAGGTCCGACTCCAGTCGAACGAGAATCGCCTGCGTCTCCGGATCGCCGAAGCGCGCGTTGTATTCCAGCACCTGCGGCCCCTTCGCCGTCATCATCAGCCCGCAATAGAGCACGCCTGTAAAGGGCGTATTCTCCTCGGCCATGCCGCGCACCGTGGGTTCGGCAATGTGGTGCAGGATCCACTCGGTCATGCTGGGCTCCAGCATCTCGCTGGTGGAGTAGACGCCCATGCCTCCGGTGTTTGGCCCGGTGTCACCCTCGCCGATGCGCTTGTGGTCCTGCGCCGGAACCAGCGGCGCCACATGCTTGCCATCGGTGAGGCAGAGGAAGCTCAGCTCCTCGCCCTCGAGGAACTCCTCGATCACCACCTGCTGCTCGGCGGTCCCCAGCAGTTCGCCATTGAAGAGCCCCTGCGCCGTCTCCAGCGCAGAGTGGCGCGTGGGACAGATGATGACGCCTTTGCCCGCCGCCAGCCCGTCGGCCTTCACCACGATCGGCGGATGGAAGTAGCTCAGCGACTCCTCTACTTCCTTCGAGTTGGTGCACACGGCGTAATTCGCGGTGGGAATCTGGTAACGCTTCATGAACTGCTTCGCGAACGCCTTGCTCGACTCGAGGAGCGCCGCCTCGCGCGTGGGCCCGAAGATCCGGTACCCGCGCTCCCGAAACGCATCCACCACGCCCAGGGAGAGCGGCAACTCGGGGCCGACGATGGTCAGGCTGGGCTGCTCGGCTTCGGCCAGCCGCACCATGGCATCCACGTCTTTCAGGTCCACCGGAACGCAGCGCGCTACCTGTGCAATGCCGCCATTGCCCGGCGCGCACACGACTTCCGTGACACGCCGGCTGCGGCTGACTGCCCACGCCAGCGCATGTTCGCGCCCACCCGAACCAAGGATCAAGACTCTCATCGTACTGCCCCTCTCGGCTTCGGTGTTGCCGAAGCTCGAAAGGTAATGGTCCGTAATGAGGCTGGTGAAAGTCAAACGGACAAATCCCGGACGCCTGTGCGATTCTCAGGGCTGGTCAATTGCCGGAATCGCCCGTCTCAATTCAAATCGGGATTGGAGATCCTTGAACCATGCCGCGTTTCCCAAAAGTTGAGTTGCACCTGCACCTGGATTGCTCCCTGAGTTACGCAGCCGTCTCCCGTCTTGCGCCCGAAATCACGCGCGAAGAGTACGACGCTGAATTCATCGCACCACCGCAATGCGCAAGTCTCGCCGACTTCCTAACCCGCGCGCCCCGCGGCTTTCAGCTCATGCAGACTGAGGACGCGCTGCGCATCGTCACAGAGGACGTATTCGAGCAGCTACGCGCCGACGGCGTGATCTACGCCGAACTTCGCTTCGCGCCTCTTCTGCACACCTGCCAGGGACTCACGCCCGAAGCCGTCGTCGAAGCCGTCGATCGCGCGACCGAGCAGTCGATCCGGGCCACCGGCATTGAAGCCCGCCTGATCCTGTGCACGCTGCGGCAATTCAGCTCCGAACAGAGCCTCCAGACCGCGCAACTCGTCGAGCTCTTCCAGGGCAGCCGCGTTGTGGCGCTCGATATCGCCGGAGACGAAACCGGCTTTCCCATCGAGCCGCACATCCCCGCCTACCGCTTCGCGATCGAGAATGGCTTGCACCGCACTGCACACGCCGGCGAAGCGCGCGGCGCCGACAGCGTTTGGGAGACGCTGAGGTTCTTTGCGCCGACCCGCATCGGACACGGTGTCCGCAGCGTGGAAGATCCGGCCCTGGTCGCGCACCTCCGCGCGCGCCGGATCCATCTCGAAGTCTGCCCCAGCAGCAATGTGCAGACCCGCACCTTTCCCACCTACACCGAACACTGCGTCGATCAGCTGTACCGCGACGGCGTATCCATCGGGATCAACACCGACGCGCGCACGATCACGAACGTCACGCTGGAGCAGGAGTACGCCCGCCTGCACGAGCATTTCGGATGGGGCGACGACGAGTTGATGAACTGCAACCGCGCTGCGCTGGGCGCGGCATTCATCGATGACAGCCTGCGCGACCGTCTCTTCGAGAAGTTGACCCCAGCCTGAAAGACGGACGACGTGGTCCACTACCCCTATACTGAGGCGTGGCGCCGCGGCCTTACTCAAGGGCTCCGCGCGCAGAACCAATGGTCGAACGCAGCATCAAGCCGTACGCTGAGCAACTCGCCGAGAAGCAACGCCGCCAGGAGCAGCGCGAAGCCTTCCGCCGCAACCAGACCTTCGGCCTCCTCATCATCGCAGGGGCGATGCTCACGTGGTGGCTCTTCCACACCAACCCGAAATGGATCTTCCCGCTGGGCTGGTGGCGCCCATGAATCCTTCGCGCACGGTTCCTTCGCGGACAGCGAACTGCGAATCCGACCCGCTCGCCGTCCTCCTTCTCGGCCCCACCGGCAGCGGCAAAACCGCGCTCTCGCTCGAACTCGCCGAGCGCTTCGACGGCGAAATCGTCAGTTGCGATTCCGTTGCCGTCTACCGCGGCATGGACGTCGGCACCGCCAAGCCCACACCGGACGAGCTCGCCCGCATCCCGCACCACCTCATCGACATCGCCGATCCCGACCAGCCCTTCACCGCAGGCGAATACAGCCGGCGCGCCCGGGCAGCTCTGCGCGAAATCGCCGGCCGCGGCAAACTCCCCATCGTCACTGGAGGAACCGGCCTCTACCTCCGCGCCCTTACTGAAGGCCTCTTCGCCGGTCCCGCGCGCAGCGAAGACCTCCGCGAACGCCTGCGCCGGAGCGCCGACCGCCACGGCAGAGCCTGGCTGCACTGCCTGGTTACCCGGCTTGATCCCGCATCGGCCACGCGTATCCACTTGAACGACACGCCAAAACTGATCCGCGCTATCGAGGTCTGCCTCGCTGCCCGCAAGCCCATGTCGCAGGTCCTCGCGCGCGACCCGCTTACCGGCTTCCGTCTTCTGCGCATCGGCCTCAACCCGCCGCGCACTGAGCTTTACGACCGCCTGAATCACCGCTGCGCCGATATGTTCACCGCCGGACTCATCGAAGAAACTCGCCAACTCCTCGCGGACTATGGCCCGGCGAAGGCGCTCGACTCCCTCGGCTACCGCCAGGCCCGCAACATCCTCGCAGGAACTTCAAGCGAGCAAGACGCGCTCAAAGCCGCTCAGCAGGGCCATCGCAACTACGCCAAACGCCAGCTCACCTGGTTTCGCCGCGAGCCTGACGTCCACTGGATCGAGGCCTTCGGCGAAAATCCCGAGACGCAGCGCATTGCAACCGAACTGGTGCTGGCGAATCGATAATCGCGGCCCCACATCCAATCGACTGCAAGCATTAAACTGAACGGTGGCAATGCGGCGCTCCCATGGAGTTCGAGCGTCCCGGAACGGAGTTCGCTTTGGCAGACACCCTCTATGACGTGGCAATTATCGGCAGCGGCCCGGCTGGATACACGGCCGCGATCCGCGCAGGACAACTTGGCCTGAAAGTGGCGCTCATTGAGTCCGCCAACGTTCTCGGCGGCACATGCCTCCACGTAGGCTGCATCCCCACCAAGGCCCTGCTCTTCAACGCCGAGCTCTGGGATCACCTGAAGCACGCAGCCGACTACGGCATCGACGGCGTCGACGGCCGCACGCTCAACTGGGACGCGGTCCAGAAGCGCAAGACCTCCATCGTCGATAAGCACACCAAGGGCCTCGGGTTCCTGATGAAGAAGAACAAGGTCACGGTGATCTCCGGCTACGGCCGTCTCACCGGCGGCGCCAAAGACGGCATCCACACCGTCGATCTCACCGGCGCGGACGGCGCCAGGAGCGAGGTCAAGGCAAAGAACATCATCCTTGCCACCGGCTCCGACGCCAAAACGATTTTCGGCCTCCAACCTGACGACCGCATCCTCACGAACATCGAAACCCTCGCGATCCCGCAGGTACCGAAGTCGCTCGTCGTCATCGGCGCCGGCGCAGTCGGCGTCGAGTTCAGCTCCATCTTCCGCAGCTTCGGCGCCGAGGTCACTCTCGTCGAGTTTCTCCCGCGCGTGGTGCCATTCGAAGATGAAGAGATCTCCAAGGAACTGACACGCGTCTTCAAAAAGCGCGGCATCGACATCAACACCGGCGAAAAGGTTGAAAAAATCGAGAAGACCGAAACCGGCGTGAAAGTCACCTGGACCGCCGCGAATGGCAAGCAAGTCCAAAAGGAAGCCGAGAAAGTCCTTGTCGCCGTGGGCCGCGCCCCACGCGTCGCCGATGTCGGCATCGACAAGACCCGCATCGAGCTCGATCGGGGATTCGTGAAGGTCGGCGAAGCGCAGGAAACCGCCGAGCCCGGCATCTACGCCATCGGCGACATCGTTGCCGGCTTCCCGCAACTCGCCCACGTCGGCTCCATGAGCGGAATCGTCGCCGTCACCAGAATTGCCGGCCGCCCTTATCGTGCAGTCCGCCGCGAACGCATCCCCGCCTGCACTTACTCTGATCCGCAGATCGGCTCAGTCGGCCTCACCGAAGCACAAGCCAAAGAGCGCGGCCTCGAAATCAAGGTCGGCAAGTTCCCGTTTGCCGGCAACTCCAAGGCCACCATCGTCGGCAGCCACGACGGCTTCATCAAGATCGTCGCCGATGCGAAGTACGGCGAAATTCTCGGCGTGCATATCATCGGTCCCCAGGCCACGGAACTCATCGCGGAAGCCGTCGCCGTCATGGAACTCGAAGGCACGATCGACGAGCTGATGTTCACCATCCACGCTCACCCTACGATCAGCGAAGCCATGCTCGACGCCTATGCCGCCGTCGAAGGGATGGCAATCAACGCATAAACATCCGCCTGGAGGAGCGCGGACCGGATTTCAGTTTCAGGAACATGAACATATTGTCATTAAAGGACGATTAATTAGTTGAGAAAATATGATGAATGGAGTTAGGATTCTCCATTCCGTGCCATCACGGATGGGGTCCTATGAGAGCCGTATTTCTATCTTCCTGCCTCGCATGCGCACTCTTCTCCCTGGCGGCGCCACGGTTGTCGGGGCAGGCAAGTGGCGCCTCTTTCGACGCTCACCATCCATCCGGGACTTCGGTAGCGCGTGACTCGGCGAGCAACTCTCGCCCCGAGAGCATTCAGGAGTTAAAAGCTGCCGCTGAAGCGGGAGACACGATTGCGCAGAACAATCTTGGATTTGCCTATGCATTCGGCAAAGGCGTTGAACAGAACTATAAGGAAGCCGCCCGGTGGTTCACTGTTGCCGCAACCAGGGGTTTCGCCCTTGCTCAAGTCAATCTCGGCGTCATGTACGAAAAAGGTTGGGTGGGGTCGATCGATCTGGCTGAGGCGGCGAGATTGTACCGCGCGGCGGCAGAGCAGGGAGACGCCACGGCCCAATGCAAAGTCGGCAACATCTACCACGACGGGCACGGCGTTCAACGGGATGACTCGGAAGCTGCAAAGTGGTATCGCAAGGCCGCAGAACGAGGAAATGCTGTCGCTCAGAATAACCTCGGCTCTTTCTACCACCACGGTATCGGACTAAAGCAGGATTATGAGCAGGCGCTGTATTGGTACCGAAAGGCTGCTGACCAGGGGCTCGCAGAAGCAGAAAACAACCTCGGAGTGATGTACGAAGACGGCCTGGGAGTTGAAAAGGACTACCAGAAGGCGGCTTTGCTTTACAGTGCGGCCGCAATCCACGGCGTTGTTCGGGGTCAGTACAACCTCGCGATGATGTTTTCTTCCGGCCGCGGTGTTCCTCTAGACTATGTGAGCGCATATCTGTGGTTCAGCCGGGCGGCGGCGGCGGGATACCCCCTGGCAGCGCGGAAACTCAAGGAGCTATCGAGCGTGATGACCCCGCGCCAGAAGCAGCTTGCCCAGGCGCGCCTGGCCGAAGGACAAGACGCGAGCATTTCCAGTGAACAAACCCATTCGCCCTTCGAAGCGACCGGCTTGAATCCCAGGTAAGAGTCGCTCGTTCCTTCTTGCCGGGACCATTCGCTTGATTTGCCTGCCAATCGCAAACAATTCATTGCGCAGTAAGGGGACATTCGCAACCCAGGAACACTGCAATGGAACGGCCCATCCCTGCAACAAGGAATGGGCCGGCTTTTTGCATTCGGATTTGCTGATTGCCTGCAAGCATCAGGCGGGAGCGCCTGAAGGCAGGCTGGCCATGGCGGCTTTGACCCTACTTCCACTCCCACATCTTTGAGACTGTGGCGCCCGAGGCATCAACCTCGTATTCGAAAGCCGCGCAGGCGTTGTTGAGACGGGCAAGCTTCTCCGACGTTGTCCGGAAGAACAACATGCCGCGGTAGCTCACAGCGCCACCGGCGCCAAAACGGCCTAGTCCCGTTCCTGTCCAGCTCAGGCCGTCGCCCTCCGCCGTCGTAGTGATTCCCTGGCCCTCGCCAAAGATGGAGCCATCCGGACGGATGACCGACGTATAGCTGCCCAGGCCGGTGGTGTGATGACCCAGCATCTCGCCGCTGTCTTCGAACGTGACCTCTACGGTTGGGGGATCCGTGGAAAGGACACGCCTGACTAACCGTTTACCTCTAACTTCACCGATTTTCTCTCCCAGCATTAATCGACCTCGTCTTTCACCGGGATTTAAGTTGCAGTCCCCGGAATGGCCAATCGTATACCCCGTGCCGGGCGCTGGAATATGAACAAACGAGTTGCTTTGTGAATTTCTTTCGATGAGCTGAAGATGGGGTGATCCAGATCCACCAGCCGCTTAGCCCACAACAAGCCGAGTTAGAGGGATGGAAGCAGCGTGGCTTTTTCCTATCGGGGTCCCCAGCGACAGGTCTTGGTCGCTGGGGTGATCTATCGGGGTCCCCAGCGACAGGTCTTGGTCGCTGGGGTGATCTATCGGGGTCCCCAGCGACAGGTCTTGGTCGCTGGGGTGGAAGCAAAAGCCACCTTGCACGTATTCTCGATGTCGAGATGTGAAGCGGAACCGCTCTAGCACTTCGGACGCGGGTTCTTGAACACAACCTCGATAGGAAGCCAGTCTGACAGGCGCTTCACGTCCACTTCGGCATCTCCGGCTGTGCTGGTGAGCGAGGACCTGGCAAGCGCCACGGACAGCTTTATCTTCCCCTTAACGCAGTAGGCCCCGAGAAACTCCGACAGGCTCTTATTTGCCCGATCCATGTAGTCCGCCGGAAGGGCGCCCTCCTCTCCGTGGATATCCACCGGGGCCATGATCATCTTGTTCGCGATCGGCTCACCTTTCGTAACTCCCAACGAGTCGAACCGTACCACGAGGGTGGCTCTTGTCTCCAGCGCCTCAGGATTCGCCGTGTACTTGACGGCCGGAATGGTGATGCCCGCCGGGTTCGGCTTGCCCGGCTGCGTGTCAAATGCAATGCGGTAGGTAGGCCCCTTCCATTTCGGCCCAACCGGAATGCCGGCACCCTTGTCCCCCTGGTTTCCGCACCCCGCCAAAAGCGCCAATCCCCCGATCGCCAGTATGATGCCTTTTCTCATGTCATTCTCCTCGTTCCAATGAAACGACGCGCCAGAATACCACTCCTGTGCCTCACTGGAAGAATGATCGCGAGGAGTTGTTGCCGCTACGGTCTACAGCTCGGTCGACTTGCTCTCCACCAGCCCTTGCGCCTTCGCGATGAACTCGCTCAGCGGCATCGATCCCTGGTCGCCTTTGCCGCGCGTGCGCACGCTGACTGATCCGGCCGACTCTTCCTTGTCGCCAAAGACGAGAATGTACGGGATCTTCTGGTTGGCGAGGTCGCGAATCTTTGCGTTCATCTTTTCATTGCGCGCGTCCGTTTCGACCCTGAAGCCCGCGGACTTCAACTCCGCCTCAACCTTCGCCGCATATGCCGTATGCCGCTCGCTGATCGGCACCAGGCCGATCTGCACCGGCGCCAGCCACAGCGGAAACGCGCCGGCATAGTGCTCGATGAGCACGCCAAAGAAGCGCTCCACCGATCCGAACAGCGCGCGATGCACCATCACCGGCTGATGCCGCTCGCCATCCTCGCCGACATATTCGAGCTCAAACCGCGCCGGCAGATTGAAGTCGAACTGCACGGTCGAAAGCTGCCACAGGCGCCCCAGCACGTCCACCAGCTTGATATCGATCTTCGGCCCGTAAAACGCGGCCTCGCCGGGAATCGTCTTGTACGGAATCTTCTTGCTCTTCAGCACATTGTCAAGTGAGCGAATCGCCAGATCCCAGTTCTCGTCCGATCCCGCGTAGTGCGTGCGATCGTTCGGATCCCACGTACTCAGCTCGACTTTGTACTCCTGAAACCCAAAGGTCTGTAGAACGGCCTCGGCGAAATCGATGCACGCCGCAACCTCGCTCTCAATCTGGCTCGGCATGCAGAAGATGTGCGCATCATCTTGCGTAAAACCGCGCACGCGCAGCAGTCCGTGCATTGTGCCCGAGCGCTCGTAGCGATACACATTGCCCAGTTCGGCGTAGCGCTGCGGCAGATCGCGATAGCTCTTGGGCGAGTTGCGGTAGACAAGAATGTGTCCCGGGCAGTTCATCGGCTTCAGCCGGTACTCGGCGTCGTCCAGCTCCATCGGCGAGTACATGTTGCCGGAGTAGAAGCCCTCATGGCCGCTGACCTTCCAAAGTTCGCGGCGCATTACGTGCGGCGTGTAAACGAGCTGATACCCGCGCCGCAGGCACTCCTCCTTCATCCAGTCCTCCATGATCTTGCGGATCATGGCGCCCTTGGGATGCCAGAAGATCAGACCCGCGCCCGCCAGCTCCTGGATGCTGAAAAGATCAAGCTGCTTGCCCAGCACGCGGTGATCGCGCTTCGCAGCTTCTTCGAGGCGCGCAAAATGCGCATCGAGGTCCTTCTGCGAGAAGAACGCCGTGCCGTAGATGCGCTGCAGTTGCGGATTTTTCTCGTCGCCCAGCCAGTAGGCACCCGCAAGACTCGTCACCTTCACGGCCTTCACACGCCCGGTCGAAGGCACATGCGGCCCGCGGCAGAAGTCCACGAACTTGCCGTTGCGATAAAAGCTCACCTGCGAGCCCGGCTCCGTAAACTTCGTCACAAAGTGCGCCTTCATGAAGTCGCCGTCGTGCTTGAAGCCTTCCAGGCTCTTATCTCTTGGAGCGAATTCGTGCTGGAATGGCTCATCGCGCGCGACCACTTCGGCCATCTTCTTCTCAATCGCAGCAAGGTCATCCGGCGTGAACGGCTTCTCGCGATAAAAGTCGTAGAAGAACCCCGAGTCCGTCGCCGGCCCGTGCCCCAGCTTCGTCTCCGGAAATATCTCCAGCACCGCCGTCGCCAGCACGTGCGCAGCCGAGTGGCGCACCACCTTCAGCGCCTCCGGATCCTTCTCGGTCACCAACTCCAGCCTGGTGTCCTCGTTCAGCGGCGTCGAAAGATCCACCAGCCGCGACGCCGAAGCATCCTCGGCCGCGTACATTGCCGCCTCCGACTCGCCCTCGCCGGTTGCCTTTTCTGCGACTGCCGCATTTACCGGGGTCAGCCGTGCGACCACAGAGGCTGCAGCAAGCCTTGGCGAAATGGAGTTGGCGATCTCAAGCGGCGTCGTGCCGGCAGGCACTTCGCGGACGCTTCCGTCAGGCAGATGGATGGCAATGTTTTGCGTACTCATGATGGTTTCGGGATCCTGGCTGCTATTTGCAGCGCGCAATGGCAGAAACTTGCTCCTCTTTAGGATATAACGTTGCGATTGGAACCATTTGCGCACGCCGATCCGTTGGCTTCCCTCGGCAATGAACCAGGGCTCCATCAACGGGTCCGTCGATCCTGAACACCTCATCCGGCGCCTGAACCCGGCCGCCGACAGAGCAGCGGCTTGCCATAACGCCTGCCGCAGCTATACGCTATCTGCATGCGTCGATGTCGCTAACGCCGATCTGGTGTCTGCTGCGATGCACGCGTGCGCGTTTTGCGCACCGATTCCCCGCCTGATTGCGCCGCGCGCGGCACCATTACCCTCCACCGATAAATGAGCCGACCTGGTCTCGTAGCTTTCAGGTCGAAGGAGATTTTGCATGGCGCGTATTGCAGCGAGTGTGACTGAACTGATTGGACGAACTCCCCTGGTAAAGCTGAACCGAGTGGCCGCAGGCCTGTCTGCTACCGTTGTCGCCAAGCTCGAAAGCCAGAACCCCCTCTCCAGCGTGAAAGACCGCATTGGCCTCGCGATGATCGAGGACGCCGAGAAAGCCGGCAAGATCACGCCCGGCAAAACGGTCCTGATCGAACCTACCAGCGGCAACACCGGCATCGCACTCGCATTTGTCGCCGCCGTTAAAGGCTACAAGCTCATCCTCACCATGCCCGAGACCATGAGCACCGAGCGCCGCGTCCTGCTGCGCGCATTCGGCGCGGAAATTGTGCTTACGCCCGGTCCCAACGGCATGAAGGGCGCCATCGCAAAGGCTAACGAGATCCTCGCCAAAACGCCCAACGGCTACATGCTCCAGCAGTTTGATAACCCGGCCAATCCGGCAATCCACATCAAGACCACCGGCCCTGAGATCTGGGAGGACACCGACGGCAAGGCCGACATCCTCATCTCGGGCGTAGGTACGGGCGGAACGCTGACCGGCGTGGCCGCCTACATCAAGCAGCGCAAGCCCGAGTTCAAGGCCGTTGCCGTCGAACCGACAGACAGCCCCGTGCTCTCCGGTGGCAAACCCGGCCCACACAAGATCCAGGGCATCGGCGCCGGCTTCGTCCCCGGCGTGCTCGACACCAAGCTCATCGACGAGGTCGTCCAAGTCACCAACGACGAATCGATCGCCATGGCGCGCCGTCTGCCGCTCGAGGAGGGCCTCTTCGTCGGCATCAGCTCCGGTGCCGCTGTCGTCGCCGCGCTCAAAGTGGCTGCCCGGCCTGAAAATGCGGGCAAGCTCATCGTCGTCGTGCTGCCCAGCTTCGGCGAGCGTTATCTCTCCAGCGTCCTGTTCGACTCGCTGCGGCAGGAAGCGCTGGCCATGCCAACCGAGCCGGTTACGCTGTAACGAAGAGGTACGGCCCATGTTCCAACGCATTCGGGAGGATGTTGGCTCTGTGCTGGAGCGCGACCCGGCGGCGCGCTCCTGGCTGGAGGTCCTGCTGTGCTATCCGGGACTGTGGGCCGTCTGGTTCCATCGCGTCTCGCACCGGCTTTGGCGCATGAGGCTGCGCCTGCCCGCGCGCATCCTTTCGCAGTTCGGCCGGTTCCTCACCGGGGTCGACATTCACCCCGGCGCGCTGCTCGGCCGCCGTCTCTTCATCGATCACGCCACCGGCGTCGTCATCGGCGAGACGGCGATCGTGGGCAGCGACGTCACCCTCTACCAGGGCGTCACCCTCGGCGGCACCGGCAAAGGCCACGGAAAGCGCCACCCCACTCTCTGCGATGGCGTTTTCGTCGGCAACAACGCCAACATCCTCGGCAACATCACCGTCGGCCAGAACTCCCGCGTCGGCGCGGGTTCCGTCGTGCTGACCGACGTTCCGCCCAACTCCACCGTTGTCGGCGTCCCCGCTCACATCGTCTACCGCAGCGGACAGCGCGTGCTCATCACCGATCCGCACGACATCAAGGACCCGCTCTCCGACGCGCTCATCGCCCTGGCCAGCCGCGTCGACGAACTCGAGGAAAAACTCGGTGCCCATGTGCTGCGACTCGAGCCGTTCGCCACCGAAGAAGCCGAGCGCAGCGCCTACCGCGAGGAACTCAACCAACTGGCCGAGTACGTCTCGATGGGCGAGGGAATCTAAACGCGCCCGATCGCCCGCAGATCTCCCCCAAAGGCATCTGCTTGGACCGAGGCCCGTATTTTCACCAAAGATCTCTCTTGACAAGGATGGCATTCCTTGGCAATATACATAGCAATACAAGGTATCGTGCCATGGCAAAGATGCGACAGCAGATCGTTGAAGCGGATTCAGATCGCTGGGAAGCTCAGCTCCGCAAAGGCGCGCTCGAGATGGCTGCTCTCGCCAGCCTTTGGAATGGCCGCCTGTACGGGCTTGAAATCATTCGTTTTCTTGAGACCCATTCGCGCCTCGTCCTGGCTGAAGGCACAATTTATCCGATCCTCAATCGCCTCAAAACCGAGGGCCTGCTCACCTCGGAATGGGTCGAGGCCGAAGCCGGCCATCCCCGCAAATACTATTCCCTCACCGAGGCTGGCCGATTGCGCCTTCGCGAAATGGCTCGAGCGTGGGTAAGCTTTTCCTCCGGACTGAGCCGCCTTCTCGAACCGTTGCTTGAAACCGAGGAGATTTCAAAATGAACGCCGAATATCAGATGAAGAACTATCTCGACGACCTCCGCCTTCACCTGGGCCCCATGACTCTCAACGAGCGTGAGGAGATCGTGAAGGAAATCAGCGCGCACATCCGTGACGCCGCGGAGACCGGCACGAATATGGAGACCATTCTGGACCGCCTCGGTTCGGCCGGGGAACTTGCAGCACAGTATCGCGATGGTCTGCTTATCCGCACCGCAAGCCGCAGTGTTTCGCCGCTAAAGCTGATGCGCGCCGCGCTCCGCCTCGCTACCAAAGGCGTGTTCGGAGTGTTTGTCTTCTTTGTGGGCATAGTCGGATACGCAATGGGTGGCGGCATGGCCATCTCGGGCATGCTCAAACCCATCTTTCCTGCTCACACGGGGATGTGGATTCAGGATGGCCGCCTGGTCGCGTTTGGCACTCAGTTCCCGAGCATTGGTCCGCCTGCGCACGAAGTTCTGGGCATGTGGTACATCCCGCTGATGCTGACTGCGGGCAGCCTCACACTCCTGCTCACCACGTTCCTGATTCGAACGTCGCTTCAGATTTCTCAGAAGTGGCAGTTGAGACTCCAGCGGAATGGCGGAATGGCTTAACACGGGACGAACCAGTCCCTCAATCCCCGGTCCCTGATCCCCGACCCCTGATCTCTGTATAATCACCCCGACCTCCCAGGGAGATTCGCGCCTTTGCCATCAAGCAGTCGGGGACTGTCTAAAAACGGAATACACCGCAACGGCCGCGAGAGCTTCGGCTTGCCGCCGGAACATCTGCGCACATTGCGCGCGCTCAAGACGCCGGCGCGCATTCAAAAATTCGTCGACGCGATCGAGTACCAGTACGCCGATACGGCATGGTCTCCGCAACGCGTGCTGCGCGAGCGCAAAGGCCACTGCCTTGAGGGAGCGCTGCTCGCCGCCGCCGCCCTGCGCGTCAACGGCTATCCGCCGCTCGTCATGGATCTGGAGGCCGTGCAAGACGACGACCACGTTGTGGCCGTCTATCGCGAACACGGCCTGTGGGGGAGCATTGCCAAGTCGAACTTCGCAGGGCTCCGCTTCCGCGCCCCCATCTACCGCACCCTGCGCGAACTGGCGCTCAGCTACTTCGAGCTCTACTACAACCTGCGTGGCGAACGCACTCTGCGCGCCTACTCGATCCCGGTGAACCTCGCGCGCCTCGACGGCCAATGCTGGATGACCTCCGAGGAAGATGTCTGGTGCGTCCCTGAGCTCCTCATCGCGGCGCGCCACTACCCGCTGTTTCCCGACAGGGTGGCCCGCACCCTCCCCCGCCTCGATCGCCGCAGCTTCGAAGCCGGAATGCACGGCTGGGTGAAGCACTGAAGCCTCGCGCGTTTGTCGTTCCCGATCCTGGACGCTCCCTTGAGGATTGCTTGGTCCGTATTGAGACGCCAGAACTCTGACATTTCCGTCCATTGTGGTCCCGGCTCGGCGCTCGCGCTGTTCTGCGAACATATATACATGTTGGTTATTAACTGATACAGAACTGACGGATAGCGACAAACCGCCCGGAACGCCGAGAATGAATCGATAGAACTCCACCACATAGGGCGAAAATGTTCTCGTCATCTCATCAATTGAGGTGGATTCACCGGCGAACGAGAAAGCGGGCCTGACGGTTGTCAGACCCGCTTCCCGGGGGGCACGATGCAGACAGCGGGGATCCAATGCGGATCTGTCGCGCTTAATGCATCCTGCACACTCAATTTGAGGTGGACTGGTCGCTCTTCTGCGTGCTCCTCTTACTGCAATGGTCATTGAAGATTCGGAATGCCACCTCCGAATCGGCCGCCCGTGTGTGGTCTCTGCTCAAGCAGATTGCGAACATGGTCTGGAAGTATGACTCTCGGCCTTTCTCCTATCGGCCACAGCATCGTTGTGGGAGTCGCCAGGAAGGCATGCACCTCGCCTGTGCTGATCTGCAAGGCAATTCCGGCGATCTGTCCATCATCATTTATGGTCCCCGTTGCCTCGATCAGATACAGCGGGGAGTCGGCTGGAATCAGGCTATTGAGGTCCGTCATCACTCCGTTCTGCCAGAGGTAGGCGCGATCGTTGCCGTCTGCGTCCCACGACCCTCCCACCACCTGGCCCAGGTTGTTAATGCCGTCGCCGTCGCTCCCGACATCGCCGGGCAGCGTGCCTAGGTCGATCATTCCTGTGCTTTTCTGCCAGAGAAATCCATGCATGGTGGAATCGCCGGCCAAGTCGGAGTAACCAGCCACCTGGCCCCAGTTATTGATGTCCTCTCCAGCGTTGTTCATGGTGCCGCCGAGATTGCCGAGGTCTATCGCCCTACCGTCCTGCCAGAGCAGCGCGTGCAGGCCCGTAGTGCAATTGCCCGAGTACCCTGTAGCCTGGCCCCACTCGTTAATTCCCCAGGCCATCCCGACCGGGTCGCCACGATGCGTAGGGAGTTCGTCAACCCTGCCTTCTGACCAGATGACAGGCTTGAACTGCCAAACCTGGCTGGTGCCAGCGCAGGTTGGTTCTTCGGTGGTGTTTTCCGCCACCCCGGCCACTTGGTTCAGATCGTTGACTCCGGCAGCCCAACCGTTGTTTCCGCCAAGCGTGGGCAGCAGAGTCATCTTCCTCTTGTCGTTCCGCCAGAGGATCGGGAGGCAGATCTGGTCAGTGCCCCAGCCGCAAAAGTTCTCAGCGTAGGGGTCTTGAGCCCCTGTACTTGTGGCGCCCCCGACATTGCCGTTGTTGTTGGGCCTGTATCCCGCGTCGGCGGTCGGGCCGCCCAGCGTGCCAAGGTCAACCATCTTGCCGTTGCGCCAAAGGAACGGATGCCGGGTTGTGTCGCCTGACATGAGTGACCATCCCTCCACCCAGCCGGTGTTGCTTAGACCCCCGGCAATGCTGTACGTCCCGCCGAGTGTGCCGAGATCGGTGACTGTGTAGCGAGGAAGTGGAAGCCGTTGTGTCTGGTCCTGCGCTGAGGTGCAGACCGGGACCGCCAGCACGACGACGAGCGCCGTAGCGATCCGTAGCGGCATGCTTCTGGATTTCCTGCGGAGATTCGGATTGGTGTGCATAGTGTCCCCCTTGACTTAGCGAGCATAGGCCCTGAACCTCGCCTGCTATGCTCCACAATCTGCGCCCTTGTCGCAGTCTCTTCAATCAACTGGAAGTCAACTCCGAGTCATTTGCCAATCATCGCCTATGTTGTTGATTTGTTATAAGGTAACGAGGGCGCAGCAGTGGAGATCATCAGCCGCAAGGGACGGCCAAGCCGTGCTAAACTTCCCCTACCGGCCCCTAGAGGGATAAATCGTGGCCACACCGGCGATCGGGAATCAGTGCTGGCGTTTCGGTGTCTACGAAGTGGACACGCGCAGAGTTGAGTTGCGCCGCGACGGCAAGCCGGTCAAGATTCGCGAGCAGCCATTCCTCATCCTGGTTTATCTCCTCGAACACGCCGGCGAGATCGTTACGCGGGAAGAGCTGCGTGCGGTTCTATGGCCCTCCGACACGTTCGTCGATTTCGAACACAGCCTGAACATGGCGATGATGAAGCTGCGCGACAGCCTGGGGGAGTCAACCGATACGCCCCTGTTTATCGAGACCATCCCCAGGCGCGGCTATCGCTTCATCGCGCCGGTTTCTTCGGTTACGGATGCTCGGAATGGGCAGCCCACAGCAAGCGGCGGTCCTGTTTCGCCTCCAACCAATGGAGAGCAAGGGCCGCCGCAGGCAATTCTCGCCCCGGCGGAAAAGCGTGCCGTCCGTCGGCGGTTTGCGCTCACGGCTGTGGTCATCAGTTTGCTCATGCTTGTCGCCCTTGGGTCCGTTTTGATTTTTCGGGCACGCCACGCTGCGCCGCTAGCCACTGCCAGCCAGGTTTCCTCAACCCTCCCAGCCATCTCCGTCACAACCTCGCCGGGCCAGGCGCTTTTCCCCGTCTTCTCGCCCGATGAGAAGTGGATCGCCTATCTCTGGAACGGTCACGAGCAGAACTACTACGACGTCTATGTGCAACTGCTGGGTTCCGGCACCCCAAACCGCTTGACCGACAACAAGAGCGCCCGCGTTGGCCCTCCTGCCTGGTCTCCGGATGGAACCGAAATCGCCTTCGCGCGCTGCGACGGCAAGAATGACGGTGTCTTCGCCGTGCCCGCCATGGGCGGCCGGGAACGAAAACTGACCAGCCTGAGCTGTACTGTGGGCTTTTCAGGGCTCGCGCCGGTCGCCTGGCTCCATGACGGGAGCGGACTGCTGATCGCCGATCAATGTTCCTCAGGCGGCTCTTGGGGGCTGGTGCGCCTTACCCTGACAACAGGGGAAAGGCACTGCATAACAAACCCAGCCACGCCTGGCGAACCGAGCTGGGTGGAAGGATTGGCACTTTCCCCAGATGGCGCGTCGATCGCCTTCGGCGGGCAAGGCGCCAAGGGTTGCTGTGACCTGTTTGTCGTTCCCCGCACGGGGGGGACACCCCGGCAACTCACCTTTGATCAGCAGTTGTGGAACGGCGACGCTTTCCTGGGCCATTACGTTGACTACATGTGGACGCCCGACAGCAAGTTCATCGTATTCTCCTCCAATGCCACCAGGGTCCCCTGGTTATGGCGCGTGCCGGTCCAGGGCGGTCCGATCGAGCCGGAAACCGCCTATCCATTTCTTGGGAGCCTCTCAAAGGACGGCAGGCGGTTGGTCTACTCAGAGAAAATAGCCATGGAACTGCCGGAAATCTGGCGGGCCGACCTTGCCGCGCCCGGCGGTCCCGTCCTCGGCAAACGCAAGGTGATCGGCGTCCAGGAAGAGCCCGACGCGCAGCCCTCGCCGGATGGCTCACAACTCGTGTGGACGTCCTACCGGACAGGCTTCTACGAGGTATGGACCAGTGGCTCCAACGGCGAAGACCCCCGGCAACTCACGCGCCTGGAACGCATGTCCGGTACTCCGCGCTGGTCTCCGGATGGGCAATGGGTGGCCTTTGACAGCTATAACGTGGGGGTTTCCGTCAGCCTGATCTATGTTGTCGATGCCCAGGGCAGAAACCTGCATGCCGTGACCGATGCGTCCTTCTTAAGCTTTGTCCCCAGTTGGTCCCGCGACGGCAAGTCGATCTACTTCGACTCCATGAGTGAGAAGGACGATTCGGGTTCCAAGTATATGGCGGTCTGGAAGCAGTCCCTGGAGACTGGCAAGCGGCTGCAACTCACCCATCAGGAAAGCTTTGATCCCCTGGAATCCTGCGACGGCCGCACCGTCTACTTTAGTAAATACGCGTGGCCCGGCATCTGGAGCATCCCGTCCGGCGGCGGGGCGGAATCGCTGGTGATCGCCGACAAGCCCCAGTCCGGCTACTGGGGACATTGGGCGGTGAGCAGGACAGGCCTGTACTTGTTGAATGCCGAGGCCGTGCCGCGGCCTACCATCGAGTTTTTTGACTTCGCAACCCATCGCACGTCGCCCGTCCTTACGCTCGACAAGCAGCCACTGCGCTGGTTCCCCAGTTTGAGCGCCACCGCGGACGGAAAGACAATCTACTACACACAATGGGACCGGCAGAGCGTGATCAGGATGATCGAGTTTCCGCGCTGAATTGCAACTCAGTAGAGAAGTTATTTATTTTCAGTGGTTTGCATGTGTGAGATGCGTAACCCTGTGAAAGTGCGAAGCCAGAGCTGGAAGTTAGTGGCTAAGAGCGAGCAGCTAGTAGCCGGGGGCAGGAGCTTGTTACTTCTCCCCGCTATCAGTGACCTCTGTTACTCAAGTCGTCTCAGCCGCGGTGCTACATTGGACTTGAACTTACTTTGCTTTCAGGTCCTTCCTTCTTGCGTGCTTTTGGTTTTCTCCTGGCGGCGGTGCTTGTGCTCTCCGGCGCGGCCGGTGCAGTCCCTCGTGTCCAGCCCGTTCCGGTTCCGCCTGAATTGCGGTCGACCGCGTTCACTGTTACGGTCAACGACAAGCCTGTCGACGTCGCACATGCCGCGGCAAGCTTGGATTTCGTCAACTTCGACATCACCGGCCCTGTAACCATCGCTATCACAGCAACGCAACCGGGCTTCTGGGACCGCGGCGTCGATGTCGAACCGTGGCGCCTCGGCATCCGTCCTGTGCGCGAAGGCCAGACGATCCGCTTCAAGATTCAGGGCCCGCAGAAGCTCTCCATCTCTCGCCCGGGCGACTTTCTCAACCACGCCGCCATCCTCTTCGTCTTTGCCGGAGAGCCGCCTGCCCCGCCGCCCTTGTCCGGCGATCCGTCATTTCACTTCTATCCGCCGGGTGTGTACCACGAGAGTCTCAATCCCAAGAGCGGCGAGACGTACTATCTTGCGCCGGGATCGTATTTCTATGGGAGCCTGAACCTCTGGAAGGTGAGCGGCGTCAAAGTGCAGGGCCGCGGCACCATCGTTTACGAAGGCACGCAGGACCCCAACACCGACCAGGGTTGGATGCAGAAACCCGACTGGCACTGCGTCGGCGCGCTGGAGTCGCATGACGTCCAGATCAGCGGCCTCACCTGCATTGTCCGCGCCCGCACCTGGTCGATCCAAATGAAGGATACGAGTGGTTTCGTCTACGACGACATTCGCGTTGTCGGCGGCAACCCCGGCAATGCCAACCAGGACGGCATGGACTGGCTCGGCGGCGGCGACGCGCTGGTGCGCGATGCCTTTCTCCGCGCTTCCGACGATGACCTGGCGATGGAAGGCAACTGGGATGGCTACACAGACGCAGACATACTGCGTCCCGGCCACGATGTACAAAACATCACGGTCGAAAACAGCGAGCTCTCCACCAGCATCTCCAATATCGTTCGCGCCGCGTGGCCGCGCAAGATATTCAACTCGCGACACTTCACCCTGCGCGATTCCGACATTCTTCACGGCGGTATCGGCGCCTGCGGCCAGACCTTCGGGATCCTCGGCCTCTGGGGAGCCGAAGGAGCCCAGGGAAACCATTCGAATTACACATTTGAAAATCTGTGGCTCGACAACTGGTACTCGCTCGTGCAGATCGAGCAGGAACAACCCGCGGTCCGCGGCGTCATGTTCAAGAACATCTGGGCGCTCGATCAGCCGCCTCTCGCCACCAGCACCATCACCGGCGATGTCACCGACGTGACCTTCGACAATGTGAAGTTCGACCAGAACCGCGCCACCAGCGAAGCCGAGCTGCAGTTGATCACGTCCGCCGGCGCCGCTCCGCCGAAGTTTCCGGCACCGACCGGCCCCGTTGCGCACTTCACAGTGACCCCGTCGGTCTTCGGGCCCGGTGACAATGTCACTTTTATAGCCGACCTTTCGCCGCACTCCAGCTTCACCTGGCTCTTCGGGGATGGAACCACTGCTCACGGCCGTCGCGTGAAGCACAAGTTCCCTGATGCTCTCGGCACTGCCCTCGACGGCTCCAACGGCGCCGGCCGATTCCGCGTCCTGTTGAACGCCGAGGACAACCAGTCGCGCGACGACTGGGCCGCCCAGGGCGTGGTGGCCGTGGCCAAGTGGCACGATGCCGTGCGGATCGCCGGCCCCACAATTCCCGGCCTCGTGTGGAACATCTACCCCGGCACGTGGACCGAGCTGCCCAATCTCAGCAAGCAGGAGTCGGTCTTCAGCGGCGACTCGCTCAACCTCCGCGCCGATCCCCATGGCTTCACGCGCTACGCAGCCGCATGGGACGGCTTCATCGACATTCCGGCGGATGGCGGATACACCTTCCACCTGATGTCGCGCGACGGCGCCAGCCTTGTGATTGACGGCATCCAGATCGCCAAAACCGGCCCGCCCTTTGCGCAGGTCTGCGGATCGCCGGGGAATGCCGTGCGATATGACCACGGCTCCATCGGTCTGCGCGCCGGCCGCCACACGCTGCATGTCGAAGGACTGCATTCGGCAAGCCAGGGCTCGCCGCGCGTCCTCTGGGAAGGCCCTTCGCTTCCACTGACCGATGTGCCTCCCGAGGCATTCAGCCACTTGCGCGTCGACACCGTGAGCGGTAACGAATAGCTTCGAAGATCAATCGCAAGCCTTTGCGGAGACCGTAGTCTCTTCCGTCCAATCTATTGCCATAACCCTTTTGGGCATGCTGATATGACCCACTCGTAACGATCCCAAAAAGTGTTATCTGGTTCGCCAAAAGAGACATTTCTCGGGCGTTCGATGCTGGGTACTCTGTAGCTTCCCCGTAAGGAAGTGGCAAGTGCTCTTACTGAGAAAGTACCTTTCCTGGATACACGTCTTCTCCGCTCTGGTGTGTCTTCGGTTTGCTGTCGAGACCTTCGCAGCAAAGGCTTCCCTTCACCGCTTGATGGCGTCCCCGCGGGTTGCGCTGATTGCATGCATGCTGGCCTTGTTTGCCGCTGGGTTTGTCAGGGCCTGGTGGACATTCCTGAACGCCCGCTCGTCGGCGCGTGTCTGGGGTCTCGCGGCAAGTTCTCAGTACGTGTTTGTCGCGCTCCTCCCCACGCTCGTTTCCCATCATCTCCATCGGGTGAACCCGATTCTCTTTGCCCTGGGGGTTCTGGGATTTGTTGCTTGGGCCCGACGCCTCAAAGCGCTTCCTATTGCCAAAGTTGAAGAGACCTTGTCGATCCCCGGCGATTTCACCAGCCGCCACGTCAATCGTGTTGCGCAGGGTGTCACGTTCGGACTGAGCCTCGGTTCCTACCTTTGGTGGCAGGGCTGGCTCAAGACACTTCACATCACCGCCCTCGACGGAGCCTTGGTCCGCCTCGCACTTACGATCGCAGTGCTGTTCGCAATCACGTCAATTCACGAGCTCGGCCATGCGATCGTCGGTACGGCCTGCGGCATGAAGCTGCGCGCATTCTTTATCGGCCCGCTCCAGTGGCGGGTTCGCGATGCCAGGTGGGAGTTTGAATTCAAGCCTAAGGGATTTCTGCTCGCCGAAGGCGTGACAGCCCTAATACCTGGAGGCGGAGAGTTGCTTCCGAGCCAGTATCTCTCCATGATGGCTGCGGGTTCACTCTTCAACGTTCTTTTCGGCGGGATCGCTCTGTTCACGGCCGCACGCTGCGACGCTGCGTTGCCCCTCCCGGTTACCGGAACCATTGCGCTGTTCGGTGCCTGGAGCTTCGGCCTGGCCGCCGCCAACCTTTTGCCATTCCGCACCCCGCAGGGCTACTCCGACGGCGCCATCGTTCTGCAACTCATTGCGGGCGGTGCATTCGCTGACTTCCATCTCTCGATGGCCCGTATCGGCTCCAGCCTTGTTTCGCCCCTTCGCCCGCGCGACTACGACATCGGCTCCATCCAGCGAGCCGCACGCGGAATTGCGCATGGCCGTCAGGCGCTGCTGCTGTGGTTGTACGCCTTCAGCCACTCAATCGACTCCGGAAAGACGCAGGAGGCGGACGAGACTCTGGCGCAGGCCGAGCTGGTCTGCCTGCAATCGGCTCCGAATATTCCCGCCGAATTGCACACCTCGTTTGTCTTCGGAAATGCGCTCGTGCGCCGCGATCCAAAAGCTGCCCGCTTCTGGTGGAACCGCCTGCAGGCTCAGAAGCCCACGCGCTTCAACGCCGACTATTGGAGAGCCGAAAGCGCGCTTCACTGGATTGAAGGCGACCTGGATGAAGCCAGAACGGCATGGGAGAAAAGCAATGCACTCGTGGAGCGGTTGCCGCAGGCCGGCGCTTACGACTTCAGCCGTTACTGCTGCAGCCTGCTCCTGCGCGAACTCGATCTCAGCAAAGCGGCCTGATCGAGTTCCCTTCTTCCCCTACTTCGGCAGTTGTGTCACATCCCAGCCGCCGCCCAGCGCGCGAATGAGCCCCACGCTCGCTGCAAACCGGCGCGTTTGCAGGTCGGTCGATGTGCGCTCGTTGCCCAGGAGCGTGCTGTCGGCGATCAGCACTTCAAGATAGCTCGTCGCTCCGCCCTTATACCGCTGGGTCGAGAGATCCAGCGAGTGCTGAGCAGCCGCCACGGCGCGGCTCTCTGTTGCTGCCTCTTCTTCAAGCACGTGCAGGTCCGAGAGCCGGTCTTCCACTTCGTTGAAGGCTTCCAGCACCATGGCCCGATAGGTCGCGGCCTGCGCCTCGTAGTTGTGCCGGGCCTGGTCGGTGATTGCGCGTCGCTTGCCGGCATCGAACAGCAGCTCGGCCGCTTGCCCGCCCAGGCTCCATAAAGAGCTCGGCCCCTGTATCAGCGTGCCGATGTTGGTGCTCTCGAATCCGCCTCCGCCGCCGAGAACAACATTGGGGTAAAACGCGCTGATCGCAATCCCGATCTGCGCATTCGCAGCCGCGGCGCGCCGTTCCGCCGAAGAAATGTCCGGCCGGCGTTCAACCAGTTGCGAGGGCACGCCGACAGGAACCCGGGGCAGCGGCAGATCCAGCGGTGAGGACGCCAGCGTCACATCGCTTGCCTCTTTATTGATCAGCGTGGCAATAGCGTGTTCGTATTCCTTGCGTGCTTCGTTCACATCCACCAGTTGTGCGCGCGTCGTCTCAAGCTGGGTCAGGGCCTGCGCCACCACGACCTCGGTTGCCAAGCCACCCTTCACCAATTGCTGATTCAGATCCAGCTGGTGCTGATAGTCGGTCACTGTGCGCTCGAGCAATCGGGCGTCTGAATCCAGGCCGCGCAGCTCGAAGTAATCCAGCGCCAGTTCCGCATGCAGAACCAGGTCGAGATTGGCGAGGTCGGCAGCGCTGGCCTGTACATTCTCGTGTGAGGCCTCCACGTTGCGGCGGATGCGACCCCAGAAATCCGGCTCCCAACTCGCCGCTCCCTCAAGCTGAAAATCGGGATACTGATTTGCCGACCCCTGCTGCGCCAGAGGCCGATTGGTTGAAACGCGGTCGCGGCTGGCCGCCGGAGTCACGGAAAGCGTCGGATAGAAGTCCGCCCGCGCCGCCCGAACCTGGTCCCGCGCCGATAGATAGGATTCCAGGGCTGCGCGAAGGTTCTGGTTCTGGGGCACGATCTGTTCTTCGAGCGCATTCAGTTGCGGGTCCTGGTAGATCTCCCACCACTTGCCGCGCAGCATGCCGTCGGAAGGCGACGCCGGCTTCCATGTTCCTCCAACGGGATTGGGCGGTGGCACAACAGCTCCGCCGGAACCACCCTCCTTAAATGTGGGCGGCGGGGGCGCGGAGAGTTCGGGACGATGATAATTCGGACCCACAGTGCATCCCGCCAGGAGACACACCAGTGGCAACAGGCTTGGAGTATCGGCTCGAATGCCCGACCTGCAACTTCCTCCGTGGGCTCTCGCGCGATGCATCCTGGCATCCCGGCGACCCGCGCGCGGACCCATCGGCCGCAGCTTTGACCACCACCGCATCGTCACTTGCCCCCCGGTCCAGGCTGCCCGTGGCTCTCGGCGTTTTGCGGACTCACCTTCTCGCCGTCGATCAGCGAGTCGGGCGGATCCTGGATAACAAGATCTCCCGCCTGCAGTCCGTTGATGATCTGCACGGTCACGCCATCGTCCTGGCCGATCGTCACAGGAACTACGTGCGCAATGTTGTTGCTCCCCAGCGTGCCCACCTGCGTTCCCTCGCGGCGGAAGATGATTGCCGAGACGGGGACGATGAAGGTCTGCATTGCCGGCGCTTTGAAGTGAACCTGCGCCAGCGATCCCGGCAGTAATTCACCGTTGTGGTTGTCGATGTCGATTTCGACCAGCAGCGTACGGCTGACCGGTTCAATCGCATTGGCGGTTCGCACCAGCGTCCCCTGAAAGGTCCTGCCGGGGTATTCGGGAAAGGCGATGTCGATCTTCGAACCGCGCTTCACGTTGGTCGTGTACATCTGCGGAATGTTGGTATACACACGCAGGATGTTCAGTGCCTGCATGTGGAACAGTTCCCTGGCCGCGCCCGTGTCAATTAACTGCCCGATATCGATCGAGCGTGCCGTGATCACGCCGTCAAACGGTGCGTAGATCTTTTCGAACGACTGCAACTCCTTCAGCCGTCCCACGTTCGCCTGCGCCGACTTCACCGCCGACGCCGTCGCCGACGCCTGGTTGGTGAAGGTCTCCGTGTCCTGCTGCGAAACCGCATTCGTCTGCACCAGTCCCTGGTAGCGTTCGGCCTGTGAATGCGCGTTCCTGGCATTGGCCTCGGCGGTACTGAGGTCAGCTTCAGCCTGCAGCAATTGCTTGTCCAGTTCTGGAGTTGCAATCTCCGCCAGCAGTGCACCCTTCTTCACGTGCGCGCCGATATCGTAGTACCACTTCGTCAGGTAACCCGAGGTCCGAGCGTAAATCGGCGAATCCGTGTAGGCCGTTACGTTGCCGGGCAGCGAAAACGTGTCGACCAGCGCACCGGGCTTCGGCGGCAACGCAATCACGGTGGGAGCCGCCGTCTCCTGTGTAGTTTTGGCAAGCACGTTGGTATGGTGGATGCGGCTAAAAATACCAAACGTCGCCAGCACCGCAAACGCCAGCAGCACGATCACCATGCCGGTAATGGCGAAGCGGGGCGCAATCGGTTCCTGCGCCGGCGCATGCTGGGCATCTTGTCCCTCGTGAGGGATCTGTTTCCCTGAACCGGCCGGCTTCTGTTCGCCATGCCCCGGGTTCCGTGTGGATTCGTCATTCATAAAACAGCTCCGAAAACCAACAACTTTCGTTGACAGCTACAGCGGTTTCGCTTCCGCTCTTTACAGAATCGATACCACCCTGCACGCTCTCTCGACGCCACCATGTGAAGCAAAACCGCTCTAATCGAACTCGTCGAAGGTGGCGGACTGCTTCTCGCGGCGTCGCGACCTTGTCTTCTTCTCAATCCATCCATGGACAACCGAGAAGAACGCCGGCACAAAGAACAGCGTCGCTACTGTCGCCAGCAGCAGGCCGCCGATCACCGCGCGTCCCAGCGGCGCATTCTGTTCGCCGCCTTCGCCCAGCCCCATCGCCATCGGCATCATACCCAGGATCATGGCCAGCGCCGTCATCAGGACCGGCCGCAGGCGAACGAAGCCCGCATTCAGCGCCGCCTGCCGCGCATCGCCCACCAGTTCTTCAAGCTGCTCGCGCGCAAAACTCACTACCAGAATCGAATTCGACGTCGCAACGCCCATGCACATGATCGCGCCCGTCAGAGCCGGAACGCTCAGCCGCGTGTCGGTCAGGAAGAGGAACCATGTGATTCCGGCCAATGCCGCAGGCAGTGCCGAGATGATGAGGAACGGATCGAGCCACGACTGGAAATTCACCACGATCAGCAGGTAGACCAGCAGGATTGAGAACGCCAGTCCGCTCAGCAGTCCGATGTACGATGCCTGCATCGTCTCGCTCTGTCCGCGCAGAATGATGTGCGAGCCGCGCGGAATCTGCGTCTCATATTTCTTGACGATCCTCTCCATCTCGCGGGTTACAGTGCCGAGATCGGTTCCCACCACGTTGGCGTAGATGTCGATCACAGGCTGCACATCGTAGTGGCTCACCGTGCCCAATTCCGCGCCGGGCTGGAACTGCGCCAGGTTGCTCAGCACCTGCACGGGTTGTGGTGCGCCGGGCGCGTTGGTCTCCAGCGGAGCCGGAGTCGAATCGGCGCCGGCCGGCGTCGTCCCGCCCGTGCTTGTAGCGCTGCTCGATTTTGTCACCGGCAAGCTCTTCAACGCCGACATCGAGTCGAGCCGATACTGCGGTGTCTGCACCGCTACGTTGTAGCTGACGCCATTCCGCGGATCCAGATAGAAACTCGGCGTGGTCTGGAAGCTTCCGCTCAGCGCCACCAGCAGGCTCTGCGCCACATCGCGCTGCGTGAAGCCGATCGCCTGCGCACGTGTCCGATCCACATCCACGGTGAAGTTCGGATAATCAAACGGCTGCTGGATGCGTGCGTCGGATGCGCCTGTAACGTAGCGCACGTCGTTCAACATTTTTTCTGCAACCGCGCGGTTGCCATACAGGTTCGGTCCCACGATCTGGATATCGATCGGAGCCGAGAGGCCGAAGTTCAGAATCTGCGTGACGATATCCACCGGCAGCACGTAGAACGTCACGCCGGGATACTCCCGCGCCAGCACCCCGCGCAGTTCCTGCACATAGTCGTCGGTCGGATGATGCTTCGGCGTAAGCTGCACCTGGATGTCGGCATCCGCCGGCCCGATCGGCGCCGAGGTCGAATACGAAAGGTTCAGGCCGGAGTACGGCAGCCCGATGTTATCGACGATGGTCACCACTTCGTTCGAGGGGATATGCTCGCGAATTGTGGAATCGATGTGATCGCAGAGCGCGGCTGTCTCCTCAATGCGCGTGCCGGTATGCGCGCGCAAGTGGATTTTGAACTGCCCGGAATCAACAGACGGGAAGAAGTCTTGGCCCAGCCAAGGCGCCAGCAGCGCCATGGAGCCAACGGCGAAGATTACGAAGACGACGAGAAAGACACTGGCGTGATCCAGACAGAAGGTGAGCAGCCGAACATAGCCGAGGCGGAATCGCGTATATCCGGATTCGAACCCGCTCTGGAAGCGCACAAAAGGATTGCGACTGGCCTGCTTGCGAGCGGCCGCTGCATCGTCATGCTCATGCAGCAAGTACTTGGCCATGGTCGGCACCACGGTTCGCGAGAGCAGGTAACTGGCAAGCATGGCGAAAACGACCGCCTCGGCCATGGGGACGAAAAGATAGTGCGCCACGCCTCTCAGCAAGAACATGGGGACGAACACGATGCAGATGGCCAGCGTGGAGACGAAGGCGGGAACCGCAATCTGGGCCGACCCCTCCAGAATGGACTGCTCAAGCTCCTTGCCCAGCTCGAGATATCGGTTGATGTTTTCAATGGCGACGGTCGCGTCGTCGACCAGGATGCCGACGGCCAGCGCCAGCCCGCCTAGCGTCATGATGTTGATGGTCTCGTGCAGCAGGGCCAGAACCGTAATCGAACAAAGCATCGACAGCGGAATCGAAACTGCGATGATCAGCGTCGAGCGCCAGCTCCCCAGGAAGATCAGGATCATCACCGCCGTGAGGCAGGCCGCAATCAACGCCTCGCGAACCACCCCGCTGATGGCGCCGCGAACGAAGATCGACTGGTCGGACAAAGTCTTGATCTGCAACTGCGGAGGCAGTTGGCCCTTGATGCTCGACAGCCTGTCCTGAACGCCTCTGATGATGTCCAGTGTGGAGGTGGACCCGGTCTTCATGGTGCTCAGCAGCGCGGAACGCTGGCCGTCGACGCGCACAACGTTTGTCTGCGGAGGGAATCCGTCGCGCACGTGTGCCACATCGCGCACGTAGATCACCGCGCCATTCACCGAGCGAATGGGAAGATCATTCAACTGATCCACGATCGATGGCGCCGAGTTCGTCTCGATCGCATATTCGAAGCGGTCCATCTTCATGGTGCCCGAGGGCACAATCAGGTTCTGCGCGGACACGGCGTTCACTACGTCGGCGGGCGACAGTCCCTTGGCCTGCAGCGCCTTCGGGTCGATATCCACCTGGATCTGCCGCTGTTTTCCTCCATAAGGGAAGGGCGTCTGCGCTCCCTCGACCGTAGCCAGTTGCGTGCGGATCGTGTTGCTTCCGAGATCGAAGAGCTGTTGCTCGGTCAGCCCCTTCCCTGACAGGCCCAGCATCAGCACCGGCACGCTCGAAGCGTTGTATTGAATGATGAACGGCGGCGTAGTTCCGGGCGGGAGCGATCGAAGCTGGACCTGGCAGATGGCGGTTACCTGCGCCACGGCATTGCCGATATTCACGTGCGGCTGGAAGAAGACCTTGATAATGCCGACTCCGTTGAGCGACTGCGACTCAATGTGCTCGATGTCGCTGACCGTGGTGGTCATGCCGCGCTCGCTGTTGAAGATGATGCGCGTTGACATCTCTTGAGCAGAGAGCCCGGTGTAGCCCCACACGACGGTTACAACAGGGATGTCGATGTTCGGAAAGATATCCGTCGGCATCGACATAATGCTGTATGCGCCGAGAATCAGGATCAAAAGCGCAAAGACGGCAAACGTATACGGCCGCCGAAGCGCAAGACGGACAATCCACATATGGGTGGTACTCGCTCCTGAGGCGATTTGCCCGTCAACCAGGTGACGTTTGAGAGATCGATCGCCACGAACACTGGAGGCGAACCGTTCAAGGCAAACAGCGGCTCAATGGATTCCGGGTTCGAACGGCTCGGAACCGCCCGTTCCCATGCAAACTTTCAATTAGACAATCAATGTTAGACGATGACGGGCGCTCAAACGCAGTGCTCTTGATCTCTATGATGATTTAGCGCCTTTTTTAGACGCGCGGGGACCTCGGAAGGCTTCAATATTAGCCGGCACATCTATGCGAGTTGATCGAGTTGTTCTAATCGCAGCAGCCCTGAGCACCCGCGGTAGATCATGCGCGCGAAACGCCGCAGGCGCCAGCTTGCGCGGGCACCGGTCGCAAGCCCTGCCATTCAACGAATTTCGCGTCCGCGTCGCATGCACGGTTCGCTACAATGTTTGCGGCCTTTAGCCGCCGTGGGTCTTTGTTTCGTATCACAGGAAACGGCCAGGGTACAGGAAACCTTTCCCGGCACATTCTCGTCGGTATGAACAGTGCCGCTACGGTAAGGCCAACCCGTGCGATTTCCTTAGAACACGGAGCCGCAGGCATTTATCTCGAATTGAAGGCGACTGACTGGAAACCAAATCATGCCAATTCAAAACGCCACTGAGCCCTATCTGCCCGAAACCGGCGAATCGCAGCCCGCGGGACCGAAGCACACCTGGGTCAGGGTCGTCGTCTACCTTGTTCTGGCCACTGCGGTGGGTCTCATTGTCTGGCGTGTCTACCAGAATAAGCAGAAGGCGGCAGCAGCCAGCGCCAGCCAGGCCGCGGCGCTCCTGGGGCGACCGGTCCCCGTGCAGGTCGTCCCCGCCGACCAGAAGCCGATGCCTATCTACCTCACTGGCCTCGGCACGGTGACTCCGTACAACAGCGTCACCGTGAAGGCGCGCGTCACCGGTGAGCTGCTTCCGGTCAAATTCACCGAGGGTCAGGAAGTCAAGGAAGGCGAGACCATCATGGTCATCGACCCCAAACCCTACCAGGCTTCCCTCGACCAGGCCAAAGGCACCCTTGCCCACGACCAGGCGCTCCTCAAGAATGCCCAGGCCGAGTTCAACCGTTACAAGGCGCTCTATGCCGCCGGAGTCGTCTCCAAGGAGGCTCTCGACGCCGATGAAGCGCAGCAGGGCCAGTACGAGGGAGCAATCCAGTCAGATAACGCGGCCATTGAAACCGCGCAGCTCCAGTTGAGCTGGTGCTACATCAAGTCGCCCATCAACGGCAAAATCGGCCTGCGCCTCGTCGATCCCGGCAACATCATTTCGGCGAACTCCACCAATCTCGTCGTCATCAACCAGCTCAAGCCCATCGCCGTCTATTTCACCCTGCCCGAGAATCAGTTGCCCCAGGTGCTCATGCGCCTTGCGACCGACAAGCGTATGCCTGTCGATGCCTACGACCGCGGCGACACGCAACTGCTGACCAGCGGCAGCCTGCTTACCGCCGACAACCAGATCGACACCACCACCGGTACCGACAAGCTGAAGGCCGTCTTCGACAATAAGGATTCGGTTCTCTTCCCCAACCAGTTCGTCAATATTCACCTGATCCTTGAAAACCGGCCAGACGCGCTCATCGTCCCCTCAGCCGCCATCCAGACGGGGCTCAGCGGATCGCTCTTCGTCTGGGTAATTAACGACGACGGCAAGGGCGGCCAGGTCGCGCAGATGCAGCCCGTGAAGGTGGCACTCGCCGAAGGCCAGGTCACCATTCTCGATAGCGGACCGGCGCCCGGGACCAGGGTCGTCATCGACGGCGCCGATCGCCTCCGGCCGGGCCAGCCGGTAACCATCTCCGCAGCCCGCCAGCGCCAGGGTGCCGGCCAGTCGTCCGGCCAGGGCCAGCACGGTAGCGCCAATGCCGGTCAAAACCAGCAGAACCCAGGCTCGAAGCAGGGGCAGCAGAAGTGAGTCTCAGTCCATCTCGGCCGTTTATCCTGCGTCCCATCGCGACCTCGCTGCTGATGGCGGCCATCATGATCGCGGGCGGCATTGGGTATCTGCAGTTGCCCGTCTCCGCGCTGCCCGAGGTCGACTACCCCATCATCCAGGTCCTCACCTTCTACCCCGGCGCGAGCCCTGACGTGATTGCATCCTCCGTCACCGCGCCACTCGAGCGGCAGTTCGGCCAGATGCCCGGCCTCAAGCAGATGACCTCTGTCAGCTCCGGCGGCGGTTCGGTCGTCACCCTCGAGTTCAACCTCGACGAGAACATCGACGTTGCCGAGCAGGAAGTCCAGCAGGCCATCAATGCCGCCAACAGCTTCCTGCCCAACGACCTGCCTAACCCGCCCGTCTACAGCAAGGTGAACCCAGCCGACGCGCCTATCATGACGCTGGCGCTCACCTCCGATTCGCTGCCGCTCGACAAGATCGAAGACGCTGCCGACACCAACCTCGCCCAAAAAATCTCGCAGGTCACCGGCGTTGGACTCGTCTCGATTGCCGGAGGGCAAAAGCCCTCGGTCCGCGTGCAGGCCAACCCAGCACAGCTTGCCGCCTACAATCTCAGCCTCGAAGACCTCCGCACTGCTCTCGCCGCTGCCAACATCGACCAGGCCAAGGGCACGCTGAACGGCAACCGGCAGTCCTACACCATCAACGCCAACGACCAGCTTCTCTCAAGCGCCGACTACCTTCCCGTCATCGTCGCCTATCGCAATGGAGCCCCGGTCCGTACATCCGACGTGGCCAACGTTATCGACGCCGCCGAAAACTCGCAGCAGGCAGCGTGGATGAACCGCCAGCCCGCCGTCATCGTCAATGTCCAGCGGCAACCGGGCGCCAACATCATCTCCGTCGTCGATCGCATCAACAAGCTCCTGCCTCAACTGCAGACCAGCCTTCCGGCCAACGTCCAGGTTCACGTCCTCACCGACCGAACCACAACAATTCGGGCGTCGGTCAAAGACGTCGAGTTCGAGCTCATGCTTACCGTGGCGCTGGTCGTCATGGTCATCTTCCTCTTCCTGCGCAATCTCGCCGCCACCATCATCCCGTCGGTCGCCGTGCCGCTTTCGATTGTCGGCACCTTCGGAGTGATGTACCTGCTGGGCTACAGCCTGAACAACCTCACCCTGATGGCGCTCACCATCTCCACGGGATTCGTCGTCGACGACGCCATCGTCATGATCGAGAACATCTCGCGCTTCATCGAAGAAGGCGAGTCACCCTTGCGCGCCGCGCTCAAGGGCAGTGAGCAGATCGGCTTCACCATCATGTCGCTCACCGTCTCGCTCATCGCGGTGCTCATCCCGCTGCTGTTCATGAGCGACGTCGTCGGCCGCCTTTTCCGCGAATTTGCCATTACGCTCGCGGTCACCATCCTGGTATCGGCCGTGGTCTCCCTCACGCTCACGCCGATGATGTGCTCGCGCATCCTCCAGGACAAGGCGACTGCGAAACAGACCCGCTTCTACTATTGGTCCGAAAAGGTCTTCAATTCGATTATCGCGTCCTACGGCCGCGGATTGAAGAAGGTCCTTAAGCACCGATTCATCACGCTGCTGGTCACCATCTCCACATTCGTAGCCACCGTTTTGCTGTTCATCGTGATTCCCAAGGGCTTCTTCCCGGTGCAGGACACGGGCGTGATCCTCGGCATCAGCGAAGCCCCTGAAACCATCAGCTTCGCCAACATGGCCCAGCGGCAGCAGAAGCTCGTGGACATCATCCTTCAGGACCAGGCGGTCGACAACGTGTCCTCGTTCATCGGGATCGATGGAACCAACACTACGCTCAACTCCGGCCGCATCCAGATTACGCTCAAGCCTCTCGATCAGCGCAAGATCACCGCTAGCGACGTCATCCGCCGCCTCCAGCCGAAGGTGGCCGATGTCGATGGCATCCAGCTCTTCCTGCAACCGCTCCAGGACCTCACCGTCGAAGACCGCGTCAGCCGCACGCAGTTCCAATACTCGCTCGAGGACCCGAACTCCACCGAGCTCGCAACCTATACGCGCAGGATGGTCCAGGAGCTCAGCAAGGAACCCATCGTTACCGACGTCGCCAGCGACCTCCAGGACCAGGGCCTGGGCGCCAACCTCGTCATCGACCGCGATACGGCAGCACGTCTCGGCATTGCGATGGCCGACGTCGACAACACCCTCTACGACGCCTTCGGCCAGCGCCAGATTTCCACGATTTTTACCCAGTTGAACCAGTACCACGTGGTTATGGAGGTCGACCAGAACTTCCAGACCAACCCAACCACTCTTAACAATCTTTACGTGAAGTCGAGCAACGGCACGCAGGTTCCGCTCAGCATGCTCGCCCATTGGGAGCAGACGCGGGCACAGCTCTCCATCGGCCACCAGGGCCAGTTCCCGTCCACGGTCATCAGCTTCAATCTCGCGCAGGGTAAAGCGCTTGGTGATGCCGTCAAGGCCGTCAACGCCATTGAGCAGCGCATCGGCATGCCCGCCAGCATCAACGCCAGCTTCCAGGGCACCGCGGCAGCCTTCCAGACCTCGCTGTCAAACGAGCCTCTGCTGATCCTCGCCGCGCTTGTCACCGTCTACATCGTGCTGGGAGTGCTCTATGAAAGCTACATCCACCCCATCACCATCATCTCCACGCTGCCCTCGGCCGGCGTCGGCGCGCTGCTCGCGCTGATGATCACCCGCGTTGAGTTCAGTGTGATTGCGCTCATCGGCATCATCCTGCTCATCGGCATTGTGCAGAAGAACGCCATCATGATGATCGACTTTGCGCTTCAGGCCGAACGCGACGAGGGCAAGTCTGCCGAGGATGCCATCTTCCAGGCCTGCCTGCTGCGCTTCAGGCCCATCATCATGACGACGATGGCGGCGATGCTTGGCGGCCTGCCGCTCGCTCTCGGCGGTGGTGTCGGCGCCGAACTCCGCATGCCCCTCGGCGTCAGCATCGTGGGCGGACTCATCTTCTCGCAGATGCTCACCCTCTTCACCACTCCGGTGGTCTATCTCTACTTCGACCGGCTTGCGAAGCGCATTAAGCCGCGGGAGCTCGAGGCGAGCACCGAACAGCACATGGTCACGGCGGACTGAGGAAAGCGACGATGCATCTCTCAGCACCTTTTATCAAGCGGCCGGTGGCTACCTCATTGCTGAGCGTGGCCCTGTTGCTTGCGGGTTCCGTGGCCTACTCGGTGCTGCCCGTCGCCTCGCTGCCCGACGTCGACTTTCCCGTCATCGGCGTCGGCGCGGGACTGCCCGGCGGCAGCCCCGAAACCATGGCTTCCGCCGTCGCCACGCCGCTTGAGCGGCAATTCGGGCGCATCGCCGGCGTCAACCAGATGACGTCGTCCAGTTCCCTCGGCTCGGCTTCCGTCACTCTCCAGTTCGATCTCAATCGCAACATCGATGCCGCCGCCCGCGACGTGCAAGCCTGCATCAACGCGGCGCGAAGCCAGTTGCCGTCGTATCTGCCGCAGAATCCCAGCTACCGCAAGGCCAACCCGGCTGAGGCACCGATCCTCATCCTCACGCTCACCTCCGACGTGATCCCCAAGCCGCAGATCTACGACGTGGCCGACTCAATCCTTGCCCAGAAGATCTCGCAGATCCAGGGCGTAGGCCAGGTCTTCGTAGGCGGCAGCGCGCAGCCGGCGGTGCGCGTTGAACTAAATCCAATGCAGCTTGGCAACAATGGCATCGGTCTTGAGGCGGTGCGCACCGCGCTCGCCAGCGCCAATGCCAATCGTCCGAAAGGCAGCTTCAACGACGGGCAGCACCGCTGGCAAATCAATGATGACGACCAGATCTTCAAGGCCGCCGACTACGCGCCCATCATCGTCGGCTACAACAGGCAGACCGGTGCTCCCGTCCGTGTCGGCGATCTCGGCACGGTCACCAACTCCGTCTCCGACATTCACACGGCGGGCCTGGCCGGCAACAACGCCCCCGGCCACAGCGGTCTGCTCAAAGACGCCATCCTTATCGTCATCTTCAAGATTCCCGGCGCCAACGTCATCGACGCGGTCGATGCTGTCTTGAAGGAGATGCCGCGCCTCCAGGCCGAGATACCGCCCACCATCAAGTTGAACGTGGCGGTCGACCGCACCACCACCATCCGCGCCAGCGTCCACGACGTCGAGATATCGCTCATGATCAGTGTTCTCCTCGTGGTGCTCGTTGTCTTTCTCTTCCTGCGCGAAATCTGGGCCACGATCATCCCGTCGGTCGCCGTGCCGCTCTCGCTTGTCGGCACCTTCGGCGTGATGTATCTGCTCGGCTACACCATCGACAACCTTTCGCTGATGGCGCTTACCATCTCCACCGGCTTCGTGGTTGACGACGCTATCGTCGTGATTGAGAACATCACGCGTTATATCGAAGAGGGCATGAAGCCCTATGAAGCCGCGATGAAAGGCTCGAGGGAGATCGGTTTTACCGTGCTCTCCATGAGCACATCGCTGATCGCCGTCTTCATCCCCATCCTGCTCATGGGCGGCATCATCGGCAAGCTCTTCCGCGAATTCGCCGTCACGCTCAGCGTGGCCATCGCGGTTTCGCTGCTGGTTTCGCTCACCACCACGCCCATGCTCTGCGCCCGGTTCCTCAAGCAGCGCGACGAGAGCCGCCACGGCCGCATCTACCGCTTCTCCGAAGGGGCATTTCACTGGATGCACTACGAGTACAACTCGGCGCTGCGCTGGGTGCTCCGCCATCAGTGGCTCACGCTCGGTGTCGCCGTCGGCTGCGCCGTCCTCAATATCTATCTGTTCATCATCGTCCCCAAGGGCTTCTTCCCGCAGCAGGACACGGGTCGCATGGGCGGCCGAACCCGCGCGGCGCAGGACATCAGCTTCCCCGCCATGGCTGCCAAGCAGAAGCAGCTCGCGCAGATGGTGCTTGACGATCCCTCCGTCCAGACCGTTACCGCCTTCGTGGGCGGCGGCGGACCCGGCGGCGGCGGCACAAACGTCGGCAACATGTTCATCGCGCTCAAGCCGGTGAGCGAACGCCCCGGCCGTGTCTCTGCGGACCAGGTCATCAACGGCCTTCGCCGCAAACTCACCAGCGTTCCGGGTGCGACGCTGTTCCTCCAGGCGCAGCAGGATATCCAGGTCGGCGGGCGCGGCAGCGACGCGCAATACCAGTACACACTCAGCGACGAGAATCTGAGTGAGCTCAATACCTGGGCGCCGCGCCTGCTTGCCCGCATGCGCGCCATGCCTGAGCTGCGGGATGTCTCCACGGACCAGCAGGACCAGGGCCTGTCTGAGACGCTCGTCATCGATCGCGACACCGCCTCGCGCCTCGGCATCACCGCTGCCGCCATCGACCAGGTGCTCTACGACGCATTCGGCCAGCGCCAGGTCTCCACCATGTACACAGGCCTCAACCAATACTTCGTGGTTATGGAGGTCGATCCGCAGTACCAGCTCAGTCCCGACTCGCTCAACAACATCTACGTCAAAGCCAGCACCACTACGGGCGCACCTCCATCCGTTCCCATGCTCGGCAGCACCACTCACGCCGCAACAACCGCTGCGGCAGCCGGTGCACCGGCGGCATCTGTGCCAAGTTCAGCTCTCAGCGGTGCAGCCGCCGTCTTTCCCACATCCGGCGGAATGCTCGTCACTTCGAGCGCGAACTCCGCCTCTTCAACAGCGCCTGCAACAACCAGCACCAGCCCGGTTGCGGCCAACATCGACGCCGTCGCGGCCGCCAACAACGAATCGAGCAATGCCGCCGCAATCGCCTCCGGCACGCTCACCGGCATCGCCTCTTCAGGCGCCTCGTCGATGGCGACAACGCCCGCTCTGGTCCCCGCTTCCGCAACCGCGGCGACTACCGGCGGCGCCATGGTGCCGCTCTCCGCCATCGCGCACTGGCAACAGCAGCGCACCGCGCTCGCCGTCAATCACCAGGGCCAGTATCCGGCTGTCACTCTGACATTTAACCTCGCGCCCAACGTCGCGCTCGGCGAGGCTGTTACCGCCCTCGAAAAAGCGCAGGGTGAATTGGGAATGCCGGCCGCGATCCACGCCACCTTCCAGGGCACTGCGCAGGCTTTCCAGGATTCGCTCAAGAACGAGCCGTATCTCATCCTCGCCGCGCTCGTCGCCGTCTACATCGTCCTCGGCATTCTTTATGAGAGCCTCATCCACCCGCTGACCATTCTCTCCACGCTTCCGCCCGCCGGTGTCGGCGCCATCCTGGCTCTCCTCATCACCGGCACCGATCTCAGCATCATGGCGATCATCGGAATCCTGCTGCTCATCGGCATCGTGAAGAAAAACGCCATCATGATGATCGACTTTGCCCTCCAAGCCGAACGCGAGCAGGGACTGCCGCCCGTCGAGGCCATCTACCAGGCCTGCCTGCTGCGCTTCCGCCCCATCATGATGACCACTCTGGCCGCCATGTTCGGCGGACTTCCGCTCGCCATCGGGATGGGCGTCGGCTCAGAACTCCGCCAGCCCCTCGGCATCACCATCGTCGGCGGTCTGCTCGTTTCGCAACTCCTCACGCTCTTTACCACGCCGGTTGTCTACCTCTTCTTCGACAAGCTCCAGTGGCGCGTCATGAAGCTCCGCCGCATCGGCTCCGAACTCGAAGAAGCGCCGGGAGACTGAGAAACAGCTCTTGGCTGTTTACCTTTAGTTCTTATAGTTCTTAGCCTTGTCGCCGCTGCGTGTTCTGCTGCATCGATTCCAGTGCAGAACGTATCCCGCCCTCCCCCAATCCCCATTCGCGCGCCCGACCGCACAAGTGATATGGTCAAATCAATTCCAGATTCCCGGCGCAATCGCATTTCTTTCAGCCAATCTTTATTGATTTCCCCCTTTGTCTGCTGAAACATTCGCGTTCAACGCTGCCGACATCTGATCTGCACATCCGTTTCCATCAACGTGCAGCCTCAGCGGAGGTATCTTGATGAGCATTTCTCCTAAGGCGACTGACGCCAACCCTGTTTTGACACTGGATGAAATCACCAGCCTCACGCAGGACGGAGGCAAGCCCGCCGACACGCTCATGAACGTCGTCGCACTCATCGCCTCCCGCTTCCGCACCGATGTGTGCTCCGCCTATCTCCTCGAGCCCGACCGCTCCAATCTCGTGCTCGCCGCGTCGCTTGGCCTCCATCCGCGCTGCATAGGCGCGCTCCGCATGCCCCTCCACGAGGGTCTCGCCGGCCTCGTCGCAGAACAGGTCCGTCCCGTCGCCGTCGATGATGCCAGCCGTCATCCGCGCTTCAAGTACTTCAAGGATTCCGGCGAGGAAGAGTACCACTCCTTCCTCGGCGTGCCCCTCATCGACCGCGGCATCCTCCAGGGCGTGCTCGTCGTGCAGACCAGGGAGCCGCGCGTCTTCCGCGATCGCGAAATCCGCATGCTCTCTGAGGCCGCAGACCAGGTCGCGTCCGTCGTCAGCGAAGCCCGCACACTCGACCGCTTCGTCGCTCCCGCACAGGAGCGCCTCTGGGCCCTCGCCCGCAATGTGTGGTGGAGCTGGAATCACGACTGCATCGATCTCTTCCGCGACCTCAACCCCGTCCGCTGGCGCGAGCTCAACCAGAACCCCATCGCCCTTCTCAATGAGATGCCGCTCACCGAGATCGAGCGCCGCGCCACCGAGCTCGTCCTCCACAGCCGCATCAACTACGTCTACCGCTGCCAGCAGAAGTATCTCCAGGAAGACCGGACGTGGGGCGCAGCCAATGCCGGCATCCTCCGCCCTCGTCCAGTCGCCTACTTCTCCGCGGAATTCGGCATGCACGAGTCTCTGCCTATATACTCCGGGGGCCTCGGTGTCCTCTCTGGCGATCACATCAAGAGCGCCTCCGATCTCGGCATCCCTCTTGTCGGCGTCGGCCTCTTCTACGGCCAGGGTTACTTCCTCCAGCGTCTCGATGAAAAGGGCTGGCAGCGCGAAGAGTATCTCGAGACCGATATCAACCAGCTCCCCATGCAGCCCGCCATCGGCCTCGATGGCCAGCCGGTGGTTGTCGAAATCGCCACGCGCGGCTCCGCCATCCGCGCCAAGGTCTGGCGCATCAAGGTAGGCCGCTGCGATCTCTTTCTTCTCGACTCCAACGTTCCCGGCAACGCGCCTGAAGACCTCGAAACCACCTCGCGCCTCTACGGCGGCGACTCACGCACCCGCATCCGCCAGGAACTCCTCCTGGGAATCGGCGGCTATCGTGCTCTCAAGGCAATGGGGATCTCGCCCGGCGTTCTGCATCTCAACGAGGGCCATAGCGGCTTCGCCATCTTCGAGGCGATCCGCACCCGCATGGAAGAAGAAGGCCTCAACTTCTACGCCGCCGCCAGCCAGATTCCCCGCGAAGTCGTCTTCACCACGCACACCCCCGTTCCCGCCGGCCACGATCGTTTCCATCCCGACCTCATCGAGGAGCACCTCGGGCCGCTGCGCGAGCAGCTTGGAATCACGCACGAAAACCTCATGGGCTTTGGCCGGGAACACCCGACCAACTACAGCGAACCCTTTTGCATGACCGTCCTTGGCCTCAAGCTGGCGCGCCGCGTCAACGCCGTCTCCTCGCTGCACGGCGAAGTCTCGCGTGCCATGTGGAAAGGACTCTACCCCGGCCGTCCTGAAGACGCCGTTCCCATCGGCCACATCACCAATGGCGTCCACGTCCCCTCCTGGCTCGCGCCGCAGATGTGCGGACTCTACGACCGACACCTCGGCGTCGATTGGCAGCAGCGTAGCGGCTCCAAAAGTACCTGGGAAGCCATTGAAAACGTGGATGATGGCGAACTCTGGGAGACCCACCTCAGCCTCAAGGCCCAACTGCTCGACTTCGGCCGCCGGCGCGCTGTCGAACAAGCCGAGCGCCGCGGCGAATCCTCTCTGTCCCTCCAGCGCCTCGCCAGAGTCCTTTCGCCTGACGCACTCACAATCGGTTTCGCCCGCCGCTTTGCCACCTACAAGCGCGCCAGCCTGCTGCTCAGCGGCATTGAGCGCCTCGCCCTGATGGTCAACGATCCCAAGCGTCCCGTTCAGTTCCTTTTCTCAGGCAAGGCGCATCCGCACGACGAGCCCGGAAAGCGAGTCCTCCAGCAGATCGCAGAAATGATGCGCGACGCCAACTTTGCCGACAAGTTCCTCTTTATAGAGGACTACGACATCAACGTCGGCCGCCACCTTGTCCAGGGTGTCGACGTCTGGCTCAACAACCCGCGCCGCCCGTTTGAAGCCTCCGGCACCAGCGGCCAGAAGGTCGTGCTTAACGGCGGCCTCAACCTCTCCGTGCTCGACGGCTGGTGGGCCGAGGCCTACGACGGCCTCAACGGCTTCGCCATTGGCAAGGGGCGCACCCACTCCAACATGGATGTGCATGACACCCGCGACGGCGACGACCTCTACCGCGTTCTCTCCGCGGAACTTATCCCGCTTTACTACGAGCGCGATCGAGACGGACTGCCGCGCGGCTGGATCAAGCGCATGAAGCGGGCAATTCGCACGTTGGGCTGGCGCTTCAACGCCGACCGCATGGTTATGGACTACACGCAGAAGTGCTACGTGCCCGCAGCCGGTGGCACCTCCAGCGAGATTCGGCCACTCTCCTGAGTCAAGTTGACCGTTCGTCCCCGCTGGTTGCCTGCGTTTTTTCACTATTTGTATGAATTTCCGATGCTTATCGGCCTTTTCTATCACAAAAGTGCGGCGCTCTACCCCCTTTGGGCAATGCCTCGGCTGGTGGCCTGGCGCTAGACTTCCGGCATAGCATTTTTCGACTTGCTCGTCATCCACTCCCCAGATTGGGCAAAACGTCAGCACCAGGGCCCAATCGAAAGCGGATGACCCCTCTCGAAATCTGCTATAGGAGAACCCCCATGGGCACCCAGGAATACCGGGCTAACTACCGGGCCGCGTTGCACGAAGCGAGCTCTGAACTGAAAGAGATCTACCGGGAGTTCGAACAGCTCCAACTCCGCAAAGAGCAGATCGAAGACGTCCTCTCGGCGCTGGAACCCTTCGTTCCGTCCATTTCACCGGTTTCTTACGAGGCCCACCGGCCAGTGCCTGTCCAGGCAGAACCGGCCCGCTTTGAACCCGAATACGAGATTCACGCGCCCGTCGCAGCCGCAGTCCCGGTGAAAGAGCCGGTTGCTCCGGCGCCGTTTGCGCCGGTCCCTGAAATCATCGTCGACCCCATCCAGAGCCGCATCAACCGCGCCCTCGGTCTCGCTGTCGCCTAGCGCTTCCCCGGTCGAGCGGGACGCTGCTCTGTCACGATCGGGACATGTCATTGCTCGTGTAGTGCCCATTGGTCAAAAGCCCCATGCCTCTTTCCGAAGCATGGGGCTTTCAATTTGGGTTTCGTCCGTTGTGGCGCTGCCCGTGGCGTCTCACTTTATCGCGTACGAAGGCGACGTCTCTTCCGCTTTTGCCGCAGTCTCAATCAGTCTAACCGGGTAGTATGCGTTGCGCGTGTACTGCTTCACCATGCGGTTGGTGTTGAAGTACGAGCCGTTGAACGCCAGCGTCGTTCGCATCAGCTTTGACCACTTCTCCGGTTCGCTGCGATACAACGGCACAACGGCATTCTCGAGCTTGGCGTATAGATGCTCGGCTTCCTCCGCATCGTTGGCGCCGTCTTCAATCGCCCATCCCGTTACGCCCTCGATGCAGCCTTCAATCCACCATCCGTCCAGGATCGACAGGCTTGGGACTCCATTCAGGGCGGCCTTCATTCCGCTGGTGCCCGAGGCCTCATATGGACGACGCGGTGTATTCACCCAGGCATCCACGCCTGCCGTCAGCAGTGCGCCCAGATCCCAGGCGTAGTTCTCCAGATACACAATACGAAGCATGTCATTCGCCAGCTTGCCGGCGGTTTCAATCACGCTGTGGATCAGCGCTTTGCCTGGTTCGTCTGCCGGATGGGCTTTGCCCGCGTATAGAATCTGCAGCCCGCCTGCCTGCGTTGCGATCCTTATCAACCGTTCGGGATCGGTGAACAGCAGGTTCGCGCGCTTGTAGGTTGCTGCGCGCCGAGCAAATCCAAGCGTCAGCACATTCGGATTCAATACCAGTCCGGTGCGTGTTGCCACTTCGGTCAGCAGCGCTTCCTTGGTCCTGCGATGCGCATTCAGAATCTCCTGCTCCGGCAGATCGATTGCATTCCGAAGGGTAAGATTGTCGCGCCTCCACGAAGGAATTTGCGTATCCAGCATCTGCTGCATCGGTTCCGAGATCCACGTCGGAGCGTGCACGCCGTTGGTGATCGAATCGATCTGGTACTGGGGGAACATCGCGCGCGAAACTTTGCCGTGCTGCATCGCCACGCCATTTGCATAACGTGAGAAGCGCAATGCAAGTAGTGTCATGTTCAGCAGACCGTTCTCGAACACTTCCAGCTTTTCCAGGCGCGCGGTTCTCTCACCTCCGAGGATCCTGATCGTCTGCTCGGTCGAGAAGCGGTCATGTCCTGCAGGCACCGGCGTGTGCGTGGTGAACACGCACTTGCTGCGCACCTGCTGAATATCGGCGTCAGTCGGCGAATTCAACGGACCGCCGCCCATCGCACTTTCCAGCAGCGCCAGTGTCAGCAGCGCCGCGTGGCCCTCGTTCATGTGATAGACGTTTACGGTTAAACCGAGGGCGTTCGCCATGCGCACGCCGCCCAGGCCCAGCACAATCTCCTGCTGCAGGCGGTAGTTCGTGTCGCCGCCATACAGGTGATCGGTCAGTCCACGATCCCAGCCGGAGTTGCCTTCGAGATCCGTGTCGAGCAGGTAAATCGGAACGATGTGCCCATACCGACCCTGGAGGTCGTAGCGCCACGCGCGCACCGTCACATCGCGCCCTTCCACTGAAACCTTTATTCGCGCAGATTCTTCCGTGCAGAAGTCCCCGGGATTCCACGGCTGCACATCTTCAGTCTGTTCGCCGGTCGGGCTCAGGTGCTGCTGAAAATAGCCCTTGCGATGCACGAGTGAAAACGCGACCAGAGGCACTCCCAGGTCGGCAGCGGAACGCAGCGTGTCTCCGGCCAGCATTCCCAATCCGCCGGAGTACGTGGGCATGCCGCGATCAATCGCAATCTCCATTGAGAAATACGCGACCAGGCCATACGTTGGGGTTGTTTCATAGGAAAAAGGTTTGGGTGAATTCTGTTGCATTCTTATACGTCTCTCTGCGGCTTCGCAATGCCAGCAACAACAATGAAATTGGATTTCTCACATGCCGGCCGCGGGATAACTGTCATCCCCGGTCTCGGTGGGCAATCGAATGGAACCTGTCAAAGATTCTAACAAGGAAAAACGTTTTTGTTAGCAAGAGGAATCCCTCTCGAAGTGACTTCAGAGAGCTCTTTTTCCACCTTACGGTAATAAGATGCGATGAGAACCTGTTACGGAGCAAGGACGCCACTCGATTGTACGGGGCTTTGTGCCACTTTGTGGGCCCCGCTCGATGCATGGCAGATGTGAATCTGAGGAATGTTTCCTGTTTCATTGGCATAACTTGCGCCCAGAGCTCGAGCGAACTCAAGCGCTTTTTCTCGCTCCACCAGGTTGATCGTGCATCCGCCGAAGCCGCCTCCCGTCAAACGAGCTCCAATCAGGCCAGGCAACTGGTGCGCCAGCATCACCATCGTATCGGCTTCAACGCAGCTCGCTTCAAAATCGCGGCTGTAGCTCAGATGCGCCTCCGCCATCAACCTTCCCAGTTCCTTCAGGTCGTGTTGCATCAGCGCCTCTGCTGCGGCCACCGTTCGAGTATTTTCCGTGATCACATGGCGACCGCGCTTGAGTGCATTGGGACTCATCTCCGAGCCCCACTTCTTCAGATCGTCAACGTTTGCGTCGCGCAGGAACTTCACTTCAGGCCTGTGCCGGGCAATCACTGCTGCCGCTTCCTCCACCTCGGCGCGACGCGTCGTGTATTCGCCGCCGGCCACCGAGTGCTTCACCATCGTGTTCGCAATTACCAGCGCCACGTTCTGTGGAATCGGCGCAAGCTTGAAACTTAAATCGCGGCAATCCAGCAGCAGCGCATGATCCTCTTCACCGTTCGCTGAAATGAATTGATCCATGATGCCGCAGTTCGCACCCACAAACTCGTTCTCGGCCCTCTGGCACAACCGCGCCAGCCTCGGCCCCGGATAAGTGACGTTCAGCAGGGAAGTCACCGCCAGCGCGGTCGCAACTTCAACCGCGGCGGAACTCGAGAGTCCGGATCCCAGCGGCACATCGCCCAGCAGACTCAGGCTGAATCCCGTCATGCTGTGCCCTTCGCCGGCTAGAATCGCGATCACGCCCAACGGGTAGTCGCTCCAGTCCTTGCTCGCGCTCACTGGCAACGAGGCCGCATCGAATGTTCGTTCTTCCTTGAAATTCTCCGAGTAGATCGCGATCTTCCCATCGATGCGCGGCGAAATCGCTGCCATCGTCGCGAAATCGATCGCCGCGGGCATCACAAATCCCTCGGCATAATCGGTGTGCTCTCCGATCAGATTCACCCGGCCAGGAGCAGCAAAGATCACCGGTTCAGCGTTGAAGCGGCTCACATGCAAGGAACGCAGTACTTCAGGATCATGCATTTCGTTATCTCTCGATTCGTTCGATCTCAACTTCCATCGGCCACGAAAACCATTCGCCCGGCGCAAGCACACGCGACCATGGCCCTGTCACCGCGAGCGAATCCACCGGCGCCGTCGCCGGCTCCATCGCCACACAAACCTGCTTGGGTCCCGGCCTCTCCGGCCACCCGCCGTAGCAGATCCAAAGCCCCAGATACGGCGTCGCCATTGAGTCAAGACTCACCCGAATGCGCAAACCCGCGGATGGACGCTCTAGTGCGCACCAGTTCTCGGATGCAGCCAACGGCCCCGCAAACAGCTTGTCTCCAATTCCGGACTCCGAAGCTTCCGCAATGCTCAGGTCCACAGTGCTTCCATCCGCAAGCGTCGCTACCGGCCACGCAACCGTGTCGCCGCCCTTTCCCAAGCGTCCGCATCCCGATCCCTCAAGCCTGAGTGAGCGAATTGACTTTGGCAGCACAATCCGATCGCCTTTCTCCACCGCGAGCAATGGATGCGCCGCCCACGACCACGGCATCGGGGTGATTCCCGTGTTATTCAGGCGATACAGAAGATTCAGTCGCCATCCTCGTGCCGTCTCACTGAGAGTGAGCTTCCGTTCGAGCATGAGGGAAAGCGCTAGACAATTTCCTGCGAGGGAGATGGAGTCTGGTTTCTTCGCCCTATCTCCGACTTCCGCCCACCGTGTGCGCCAAAGGCTACCGTGATCCGCAATCTCCGCAGTACCGTCCTCAAGCTGTACTTTGCATGCCGCAACTGAGGGCAGGCACTCATCCCACCCGCTCGCATCGCCTTCGTCGAAGCCCATCGTCGGTGTTCGCGGCACAATCGGCGCGAGCGGAGTCTGCAGCAGCTCGCATTCCCCAATTCTGATCGACGCAATCTTGCCGCCAAACTGCGGAAGCACCGTGACCACGCACTTGCCAGCCCGAATGAGAACGTTTTCAGTTTCAGCGATAGCCATACTCACTCTCGCCCTTTCACCCCGTCACCACATCCGAGCAAGCCGCGCTCAATTCTTCCCATATCCGGTTCAGCCACGCCTCATGCTCCGGTTTCATCAGCACCGACCGAAGGCAGGTCGCATGCTCTTCGTTGCTCGTCGCGGGTCCAAACCAGAATTTCGGCAATTGTACTAGCGCGAGGTGCAGATTGCGCCGCGCACATCCCGCAAAAATCGATTGTCCCAGATCCGATGCCTTCTCCGCCGTCGCTGCCTTCATCATCCACACCACGATATCGAGCTCCGGTCCGCCCCCAGCCAGCGCCTCAAAGCGCGCGTCAATCCGCAGCCTTCGATCCAGCTCCAGCGCCGCCGCCCTGCCCCGCGCCAGTCCTTCCGCAAATTCTCCGTCCGGTCTCAGCGGCAGCAACCTCTGCGTAGCCCAAAGCGCCACCGCCGCCGCTCCAGCGCGCGAGCACTCCAGGCTGATCTCGCCGAGATGCAGTTCCTTCGACGTGAAGTACGTGTACGGCGAGTCGTGCTTGTAAAACCGCCCCACCCCCGGGTCCCGAAACAGCACACACCCACATCCATAGGGCTGGAGCCCATGCTTGTGCGGATCAATCACGATCGAATCCGTCTGCCCAACCGCTGCATACGCCCGCCGCGCCGGCTCTTCCAGCTTGTCCTCAATCAGCTTGAAATATCCGCCATACGCCGCGTCCACATGCACACGGAACCCATACCGTTCCCGCAATTCCAGGATTTCCGGCAGCGGATCCACTGCGCCCACGGCCGTCGTCCCCACCGTCACCACAACGGTGCCCACGTTGCCTTTGCGCAGCTCATCTTCGAGTGCGTCCAGCCGCATCCGCCCGCGTGCATCCGCCCGCACTGAGCCATATTCGAGCTTCAGCACACTCGAAATCCGGGCGTGCGTGTAGTGCGCCTGCTCCGAGCCCAAGAACCGCTTTCCAGGCGCCATCTGCCCCGCTACCCACAGCGCCTCCAGGTTCGCCATGGTTCCGCCCGAAGTCAGGTGCCCCAGGAACTCGCTCCACCCGAACATCGCCGCAATCTCCGCCACGGCCTCAATCTCCATCGCAGAGCTTGCCCGGCCGCCATCTCGTGCGTGGTTGTTCGGATTGATCGTCATGGCCAGCGCATACGCCGCCCGCGCCACCGGATGTGGCGGCTTCAGCATCTGCCCGGCATACAGCGGATGGAAGTACGGATAGTTGTCGCCGAGCCGCAGCGCCGTCTCCTCCAGCACGGTGGCCATCGCCTGCGCATCGCCGTCGCTCATCCGGGCCGGCGTGAAGTCAGGCAGGGTGCCGAACTCCTCCTCCAGCACATCCGTAGCGTGGGCCAGCAGGTTCGGAACTTGATCGTTAGGCATTGCGACTCTCCACCCTATCACATGCGAACTGGTGTCCGTAACTGGCTCATTTTCAACGTTATCCCGCCACGCCGATTCGGCCGCATTCCGTCCGCCCTGCGCTCTTGGACTGAGAATTTGGAGTCGAATGGTATACTTGAATTAGCGTTAGAGTCGAACCGGGCGTGAGCAGCACTCGCCCAACCAAGCAAGATTCTGCCAGTGGTCGCTCCGATTCATCCAGCGCAATTCAATACCAGGAAACACTGAAAAAATGGAACAAGGTACTGTGAAGTGGTTCAATGACGCGAAGGGCTTCGGCTTCATCTCGCGCCAGAACGGTGAAGATGTCTTCGTGCACTACTCTGCGATCAACTCAAGTGGTTTTAAGAGTCTGCAGGAAGGCCAGGCCGTGCAGTTCAACGTGGTAAAGGGACCCAAGGGCTGGCAGGCTGCGGACGTTCAGCCGCTGTAAGCCACTGGATTTCGGCAGAATCTAGCAGACAGAAGCGGGGGCTGGGTGCATAACCCGGCCCTCGGCTTTTTCGCCTTCGTTGCGGCGGGGCCAAGTTCTCCGTGTGCCCTCTAAGTCAGCCGCGCCACGCTCCGCAGGTCCGGCCATGCGTATGCCACCTCCATCAGCTTTGCACCGCCAATGTCGATCACCTTTGACGCCGCGAGGTGCGCCCCCATCTTCTCGTAAAAACTGCGCGCCGGATTCCTCTCCAGCACCCAGACCGCCATGCTCCTGAACCCGCGCTCTACCAGCGCCGCAGCTATTGCCTCGAGCAGCGCGGTCCCGGTTCCCCGCCCCTGCGATTCACGCAGCAGGTAGATCGCGTAGAGCTCAGCATCGCACTCCTCCAGCGCCTCCCGGTTGGCCCCGCCGTGCGCAAAGCCAGCCACGCTCCCGTCCAGCTCGGCCACCAGTACAAGCGCATCGCCGACCAGCCACTCGTGCCACAGCCTGGTCCGCAGCACCTCATCCAGTCCGGCGAGGTAGGCATCGGGCACGATTCCCGAATACGTCGTCTTCCAGCTCTGCACGTGCACGTGCGCAATCGCGCCGGCGTCCTGTGCTGTCGCCGCTCGAATCGCAATCATTCACAAACACTAAACCAACTTCCGATCAGTCGCTGAATCAAAAGTGCCGCGTCTACATTGGCCAGGCCGGTCGAACCATTCTCCCTGGAGCCGTAGTATCACCTCCGGAACGATTCCTCGAAAGAACTCCGCGTCAGGCACGATTGTTTCCGAAGTAGCTCCTTCGTGACCTCTGCAATCGTTACTAACTGATCTCACTTTGGTTACGTAGTGTGGATTGCGATGCCTCTCTTCCCACCGCACAATGGGCGAACGACCTGGTTAGGAAGGAGCATCCATGAACACTCTCCCAATCGCTATCCATGCTATTCTCGGCAGGCTGCTGGCTTGCGAAGAAGGTCAGGATCTCGTCGAATACAGTTTGATCCTCGGGATGATCGCGTTCGGCTCCGTCACCGGGATGGGGTCAGTTGCTACGGGCCTGAACAATGCGTTTTCCCTTGTCGCCACAACACTTACGGCTAACACCTGACACCTCGGCGCCTTCCCCTGCTCAAATGACCGAGGCCCACCCTCAGCCCTCCTGGTTTGCTTCCGACAATGTCCGCGGTCTTCGGATCTGCCATTCGAGGCGCCCGGCCTGCTATCCAGCATCCTTCCATTACCTTAGGGTGGATCGCCCGTGCGTACCTTCGTGTTTCGAAAGGAATCCGATGCTACACTTCGCCAAGTGGAGAGGAAAGAAATGGATCCCTATCGCGTCGCCTATGAACAAGCCATGACGGAGCTTAACGAGATCACGCGGAAGTTCGATCTCCTCCGGGTCCAGAAAGCCCAGGTCGAAAACCTCATCAACGCGTTCCGCCCGCTGATTGAGAGCAACGACCAGGCTGCCAACGCCATCGCCGGCTAACCGGGATCGCCGCAAATACATGCCGGCGCGAGCCGGCGTTCCCTGCTGCTTCCCCAGGCATCAACCACAACTTCTCGCTTCAGCATCAAGCACCCGCCCCTCGGGCTGCGCTTGCCGCGCCATGCCCCGAGGGACAGTTCCGTCTGTTCATCGCCGTGCCTCATGCAATATCCGAGCTCGACCAATCGCGTCGAATCTCGCGCCGGCTCGTTCTCCGTCCTACAAAACCTCTTCCCGTGTGCTGCTTCGCCGTTCCGCTCAGGTGCACTCCGGCCACTTATCATTCTTCGAGGAGGTTTTCTTCGCTGATGCCGCATCGCGTCCGAATTCGCTGGTTTGCCACCCTCACGATTTGCTTCGTTGCCGCTTCCTTTGTAGTTGCGCAGAACGCCACACCCTCAAAATCCGAACCCAAAAGCGGGGCCCAATCCGAGGGCCCCGCAGATTCCATTACCGAGGGCTCCGTAAAGGTGGGCGGCCAGTCCATTGACTATCGCGCCATCGCGGGGACCATCACCGTCGGCTCCTCCGAGGCGCAGGACGCCATGATCGGCTTCGACGGCAAGTATCTGCCCGATGCCAGCATCGACCTCAGCACCAAGCCAGAAGACCGCCCCGCAACCGCGCGCATGTACTACGTGGCCTACTTTGCGAAGGGTCCTGCCAAAAACCGTCCCATCACCTTCCTCTACAACGGCGGCCCCGGCAGTTCCACCATGTATCTGCATATGGGTGCTTTCGGGCCGATGCGTGTCGTGCTGCCGCAGGACTCCCAGCACCAGGAGGGCGCGCCATACCAGATCGTACCCAACGAGCATAGCCTGCTCGATGCGAGCGACCTTGTGTTCATAGACGCGCCGGGGACCGGCTTCAGCCGCATTTACGGCAAAGAGGCGGCCAAAGCATTCTACGGGACGGACCAGGATGCGCACGCTTTCGATCGCTTTATCCGGCGATTCCTGTCTAAGTACGATCGCTGGAATTCGCCCAAGTACCTGTTCGGAGAAAGCTACGGCACAACCCGGACTGCCATCCTCACCAATCTGCTGCAGCAACACCTCGATCTCAACGGCTCCATCTTCCTCTCGCAGATCCTGAGCTTTGACAACAGTGCAGACGGTCCACAGGGAAATCCCGGAACTGAGAATGGTTATTTCCTCGCGTTGCCCTCGATGGCCGCGACAGCCTGGTATCACCACCGGGTGCCCAATCAACCGTCAGAGCTTGAACCGTGGCTGAGAACGGTGGAGCAATTTTCTGTTGGCCCATTTGCAACTGCGCTGCTGCAGGGCGCCGATCTGCCTGAAGCGCAAAAGAAGGAAGTCGCGACGAAGCTCGAGAGCTTTACCGGCGTACCTGCTGCGTATTGGATCAAGGCCAACCTGCGCGTGAGCGGCGGTGAATTCTCAAAAGAGCTGGAGGCCGAAATGGGCATCACGACCGGCCGCCTCGATACGCGCTATCAAGGGCCCGATCTCGATCCACTCAGCAGGGAGGCCGAGTACGATCCGTTTGGCTCTGCGCTCACGCCCGCCTACAATACCGCCATCAACCAGTACACTCGCGAGGCCCTGAAGTACGGGGAGAATATGACTTACAAACCGGGTGCCTACGAGCCGGGCTTTCACTGGGACATGAAGCATGTGCCGGCGGGTGGGGAGCAGGCCTGGGAGGAATCCAGCGTGAACGTGATGCCGGACCTCGCCATGGCCATGAAGCGGAACCCGAAACTCAAGATCCTGCTGATGGGCGGCTACTATGATCTGGGTTGCACTTATTTCGGCGCCATCTACGAAGATAAGCATCTCCAGATTCCCCAGTCGCTTCAAAACAACATCAGCTATCACTTCTTTCAGACCGGGCACATGGTCTACGTCACCACCGCGGCGCTGAAAGAACTGCACGACTACACCGCGAACTTCATTCACAGCACTGAGAACGGCGGAAAATAACAGTTGACCCGACGCGGCCCTCCACCGGCGAAGACCGCGTCGGGTCCCGGATTCGTGAGACGACTGACAAGTCGACGAGGAAACTCGATGCGGATTCTTTCGTACGCCCGCCCGCTTATCTTTCTTCTTCTACTCGGTTGGCTCGCGCCTGCTTCACCGGGCCAGTCGCCCGCTCCCCGCTCTATCGTGATTTCCGTAGTCGATGAGACCGGGGCTGTCGTGCCCGATGCGCAGATTACGGTTGAGGAGCCGGGGCGCACCGCGGCCAGGCTCACCTCTGATTACGCAGGCCACTCCGGCTATACGCTCCAGGGCAATCAGCCATACGATCTCCGGATCGAGAAGCCCGGTTTCTATCAGACAGTGATGAGCAACGCCGACCCGGACCTGCACGAAATCCGGGTTGTGCTGCACCACGAGCAGATGCTCGTCCAGGAGGTCAGCGTCGAAGCCTCGGTCCCCGGTATCGACAAGGAACAGACCTCCGATGCGCGGGTGATGAGCGTGCCCGAGATCGTCAGCGTGCCCTACCCCACCTCGCGCGACATCCGCAACCTGCTGCCGTTTTACCCCGGCGTGATAGCCGACCAAACAGGCCAGGTGCACGTAGTTGGCTCCGACACCTATGCCACACTCGACACCCTCGATGGATTCGATATCCGCTCGCCCGTAAGCGGCATCCTCGCCATGCGCGTCAGCGCCGACGCGGCTCGCTCCATCGACGAGGAAACCACCCGCTATCCCGTCGAATACGGCCGCGCAGCCGGCGGTGTCATCGCATTTTCCACCGAAATGGGCGACAACAGATTCCGCTTCAACGCCACCAACTTCATTCCGGCATTCCATAACATCAACGGCATCCGCTTCGACAAGTTCGTCCCGCGGTTCACCTTCTCCGGTCCGCTCGTAAAGAACCGCGCCTGGTTCTTTGATGGACTGGAGCTGGAATATGACGACATCTACATTCGCGAACTCCCGCAGGGGGCCGACACCAACCACCTTAGCCGCGGCAGCAACCTCGTTCGCTTTCAGGTGAATACCACGCCGTCAAACATCGTCTCCACCGGTCTTCTCTACAACATCTATCACTCGCCCTACGACGGCATCTCCTCGCTCGTGCCGCAGCAGGCCACAACCAGGCGCAACACCATCGCCTGGCTACCCTACTTCCGCGATCAGTTCAGCTTTCACAACGGCGCATTGCTTGATGCGGGGGTGGGGATCCAGCGCATCCGAGACGGTTACGAACCGTACGGTTCAATCCCCTTTCAGATCACTCCCGAGCAATCGCAGGGAAGCTACTTCGAGAATGCAACCGGCCACTCCCAGCGCATCGAAGCCAACGCCGCGCTTTACCTGCCGTCGCAACACTGGATGGGCACGCACAATCTGAAGGCCGGGGTCGATCTCGACCACATCGGCTTCGGCCAGACCGTCTCCCGCGCGCCGGTCAGCTACCTGCGCGAAAACCAAACGCTTTCGCGCTTCAGCGAATTCGCGGCAACCCTGCCCTACACGCGCCACAACGTCGAACTCGGCACCTACCTCCAGGATCGCTGGTCGCCCACCTCGAGCCTGATCGTCGAGCCCGGCCTGCGCTTCGACTGGGACGAGATTATTCACCGCCCCGAGTTCGCCCCGCGTCTCGCCTTCGCCTGGTCGCCCGCACAATTCCACGGCGCAACCAAGCTCTCCGCCGGTATCGGCCTCTACTACGAACACACTCAGCTCGAATACCTCGAACGCGCCCTTGCCGGCATCCGCTACGACACCTACTTCGCATCCGACGGCGTCACTCCGACGACTCCGCCGCTGCTCACCAACTTCAACTTCAACGCTGCGTCACTACGCGAGGCCGGCGCCCTCAACTGGAGCATCGGCCTGGAGCAGAAGCTGCCCGGCGCGACCTATGTCACCGCAAATCTCATCCGCAAACGCGTCTCCGACGAATTCGCGTACGTGAACCAGGCCGGCGCCACAGCGCTCTCCGGCAACTACGCGCTCACAAACACTCGCGAAGACCACGACAGCCTTGAAGAAATCGACCTGCGCCACACCTTCGCACACGGTTACACTCTCTTCGGCGCATACACCCACTCCACCGCGCACACCAACTCAGCGATCGACTACGCGCCGACTATCTCCATGCTCGGCCCGCAGCAAAGCGGCCCGCTCCCATGGGACAGCCCGAACCGTATCCTCTCCTGGGGATGGCTGCCCTTCGACGTGCTCTGGTTCAAAAAGAACTGGGACTTCGTCTACTCACTCGATTGGCACACGGGATTTCCCTACACGTCGGTAGACGCCAACGACCAGGTCTCGGGCGCAGCCGGCTCACGCCGCTTCCCGGCCTACAGAAACTTCAGCCCGGGACTCGAATGGCGCTTCCACTTCCGCGGCTCCTACTTCGGCCTGCGCGGCGTAATGGAAAACATCACCGATGCGGGCAACTACCAGGTCGTCAACAATAACATCGACTCCCCCCAGTACGGCA
>Ga0326727_10001648_pt1 | contig 81254 bp, 74 predicted proteins | sample MB2enrmetagenome_FD_207643 | JGI IMG/M metagenome (GOLD analysis project Ga0326727, IMG submission 207643) | Lab enriched peat soil microbial communities from McLean, Ithaca, NY, United States - MB29MY | ecosystem: Environmental > Terrestrial > Soil > Wetlands > Peat | place: USA: New York... | reverse complement strand
TCAGACAAATGGGTTTGCTCCAAATCGCAAGGCGTGTGTTGCAACAGTTCGCGGATCAAGCTGGAATTACTGTCGCGGATTTGTCCCGGCCCGGGTGTCTGGTGGGGCGGGACGAGTTCGTCGCCCGTCGTAAAATGGGCCACGCGCGGCCGGGGGCTGACAAGCGGCCGGGTGCAGCCCGCCGTGGCGAACAACGCCAGAGCGCCCGCGTTCAAGCGGACACCTGCTTGCACGAGCGGTTGGCCTGCCTTCACGTCTTCACCACGAAGCCGGATGTTGGTCACTCTTTCCTGTTTCAGGACGCGGATACGGTCGCCGTCGCGTTCCACATGTTCCTGCATGACCACGCGCAAACCGCCACATGGCAGGGCGGTTCCGGTAGCCACGCGCACAGTCTGGCCGGGTTGGAGCGAACGCGGTTTCCAATCAGCTGCGTGGAGCGTATCAACAATTTGAAAATATTCCGCGGTGTCATCGGTTAAAATGGCGTAGCCGTCCCGCGCCGAGCGGTCAAAAGGCGGCAAATCTTCCGGGGCACAAATCGTTTCACACAGGACGCGGCCAAAGGCTTCGGCGAGTGGCGCGCGAACGGCGGGCAATCGTTGGCAACGGGACCGGATTTCGGCCATTGCCTCCTCAAGCGAATAAATGGCGGCGTGCGGCCTGGAGGCGGGCAAATTATTTTTCAGGGTGGGCGCAACCGCAACCGGCAATGGGCGGCGTTTCCAGATGGGAATGTCCTGTTTGAGCCGGTCCAGGAATTCGCCAATCAGGGCGATGGCTTCAGCGCGATGGAGCGAGGTGACACCGACGTAAACCGCCGCGGCGCCGGCCGGCACAACCCCGAGCCGATGGATAACACGGGCTGCCAGACAAGGGTGGCGCTCCGCGAGTGATTCCAGCAACCGCCGGATTTCGCGCCCGGCCATTTCGGTGTAGGCCTCGTATTCCAGCGCGGCGATGGGCTGGCTGTTTTCTTCGGCGCGGACGGTGCCGCGAAATTCGAGAAATGCCCCGTGAGCGCCAGGCGGCGAAGGTGGGGAAATGTTTTCCGCGATAGGCGCGTCGGTGAGTTGGATCTCAATCTTCACGCGTCAAAAAATCAGCCTCCGGAGACCGGCGGAAGGAGCGCCACTTCGTCACCTCTGGCGAACATTGCCCCGGGCGCGGCGTATTCGCAGTTGCGCGCCAGACGGACGCTGGCGCGGTGGGTGGCCAGGGCGGGAAATTTTTCCAGGAGTGCGTTCCAGAGGCCATCGAAGTTGAGCGGCGACGGGGGCGCAAGATCCACGGCGTCGCAGCCGGTGATATCTTTGAGTTGGGCGAAAAAGAGAACGCGCATGCGGGGATGAAAGTTCAGGCGGCGGCTTCAAGCAACAATTTTCCGCCGGCGAAAATGAGCACGCCTGCGAGGACGCGGCTGAATGTGGTGCTGCTCCAACGCCGAGCGCCGAGATGCGTGCCGAGAAGCGCCCCAATGACCGCAGGCAAGGTGAGCCAAAGCAGCAGTCCGGGATGGATGAGCTTATGCCAGCCCGTGCCGGCCAGTCCAGCGATGGAGTTGAGCACGATGAATCCTGCGGCGATGCCACCAGTGGTTCTCGGTTTTACCAAGCGGAGCGCATAGAGCACAGGGCTTAGGAAGACCCCACCGCCGATGCCGGTCAGTCCGGAGAAAAACCCCAATACCGACCCGACGGCCAGTGCGGGGGGCCAAAAGAATTTGCGCACCGCCACGTCGTCAGTTTGCCAGCGGGCGCGCAGGATCAGGGAGATCCCCGCTGCAGTCAGCACCGCGCCGAGTACCAGCTTGTAGGTCTGCGGACGGATGTGAACCTTGCTGCCCAACAAGGCGCATGGCACCGAGGCGAGGGCGAAGGCAAAGAGAACGCGCCAGTCAAAATGACCGGCTTTCCAAAATCGCCACCAAGCGACGCTGGCGACAAAAACATTGGCAAGCAACACCGCGACGCGGGCCGACGCGGGCGCAATGCCGATGAGCGAGAGCGCGGCCAGATAGCCTGTCGCCCCGCCGTGGCCGACGGAGGAATAGAAGAACGCCACGGTGAAAACCGCAGCGAACAAAATCATCCAGTCAACGAGGTTCAGGTTCATGCCGTTTCCCTGGCGATTCTGCCACGCACCGTAGGAAAAAACGATGCATATGCGACTACGCCATTCCCGCTTATGATGAAAATGGGAATCGCACTGTCAAAAGAAAATTATGTTGTAAAGTGTGACCGTGGCGCAAAAGTGTTGCCATACATCAATATTGACGGATAAAAGCAATACGAAGTCCAGATCTTGTTGAGCTCCCGGAGAGTTCGGGTTCTGCCCATGCCGTTGGAGCCGATGCCTCAGCGCCCAATCGCTCTGTTGAAACTCTCAATCAATTGGTCAATACCCGCGACTTCTTCCTCAAACAAGCTCTGCCAATAATCCGGATGCCACTGTTCGTTCAATTCCTCGGACGTTTTTCCTTGTTGCTCCACCCATGTGTAATACTTGAGATTGTGGATCGCTTTCCGGTCAGGGTAGGTGAGTTCCTTGAAATAATCCGCACCCTGGCGCAAGAGCGGCCCGGAGAAATCCTTGATCGCATCCGTTGCGCCATAAGCCTCGCGTTCCGTCTGCAATTCTTCCAACCGCGATTTGTAAAGCTCCATCGAATCCGTAAACACCGTGAAAATGACGTCACGCCCGCCCAATTCAAAATACTTCGCCGTCTTGATGGCTGCGAGCAGGTTGCAGATGCCCGAGATGCCGAGCAATGAAAGCTTCTTGATCTGTGGCCCGCCAACGCCCGCCGTCGCCAGGTATTTCCGCCCCGCCGGTTCGTTGAACAAGCGCAGCACCTTCATGCAATCCTCGTCGTCAATCGCCGCCACTGCGTCCGTATTGCGCACGTTATGGACCCACGGAACATGTTTGTCCCCAATGCCTTCAATACGGTGCGCGCCAAATCCGTTCTGGAGCAAGGTGGGGCACTGGAGCGCCTCCGCGGCGACGATCTTCAACTCCGGATGCCGCCGCTTCATAAAATCACCCGCCGCAATTGTTCCCGCCGAGCCCGTCGCGGAGATATACGCCGCGGCGCGCCAATTGTCCCCCTGCAACCCCGCGAACACCTCTTCCAACGCCGGTCCCGTCACATTGTAATGGAAGATCGGATTTCCGAACTCTTCGAACTGGTTGAAAATGATGGTCGCCGGGTCTTTCTTCAGTTCCCGGCACTTGTCGTAGATTTCTTTGACGTTAGACTCGCACCCCGGCGTGGCGATGATCTGCGCTCCGATCTGCTTCAGCCATTCAAACCGCTCGCGTGACATTTGCTCCGGCAGGATGGCGATGGCCGTACAACCCAGCAGCGCGCAATCGAACGCGCCGCCGCGGCAGAAATTCCCCGTTGAGGGCCACGCTGCCTTGTGCTTTTCCGGATCGAACTCTCCGCTGACGAGGCGCGGCGCCAGGCAGCCGAACGCGGCCCCCACCTTGTGCGCTCCCGTAGGAAAATAGGCGCCGACCAGTCCGATGACCCGCGCCTTGATTCCCGTTAGGGCTGGCGGGATTTCCAAGTAATTCACACCTCCATAAAGCCCCGATTTCAAATCGTTCTTCCATGTGATGCGGAACAAATTCACCGGGTTGACGTCCCAAAGTCCGACGCCCTTGAGCTTCGCCTTGATGGAATGCGGGATCGACTCCGGCTCGCGCAACTGTTTGAACGTCGGGATCAACACACCGCGCTTCCGGCACCGTTCGGCCGTCTTGCGGATGGTTTCAGGGTGAAGCTGCTTGATTATTCTTGACATATTAATCCTTCAAAAAACGTTCCAACCTCCCGGGAACATCCGCCACCCGCGTCATCAAAATCATCGCCGCGATGACAAACGGCTTGTAGCCGGCCTCCCGGTAGGTCGCGATGCGGTATTTCTCGAACACCTCTTTCGACACTTCGCCCTGTGCGCAGCTCACGCCGGAAATGTCCGCCGGCAGACAGTGCATGTACAGCGCTTTGCCGCCCTTGCTCAGCTTCATTTTCTTTTCGTCGCATTCCCAGTTCTTGTATTTCGCGTTGTTCGCCAGGCATTCCTTCTCCAGCGCCTTTAACTTGTCGCGGTCGCCCCGGCGCAGCAGCGGTGTGCGCCGTTGCATTACGCCAAAAGGCGCCCACGATTTCGGATACACCACGTCCGCATCGCGAAAGGCCTCTTCCATGTTTGACACCACCTCGAATTTCCCGCCGCATTTCGCGCTATTCTCCTTCGCAAGCTCAACCACCTCCGGAATCAAACCGTAACCCTCCGGATGGGCCAGCGCCACGTGCATGCCAAACCGGCTCATCAAACCGATGATCCCCTGCGGTACCGAAAGCGGCTTGCCGTAACTCGGCGAATACGCCCAGCACATTGCAATCTTTTTGCCGCACAGATTTTCCAATGAACCAAAAACGCTTTTCAAATGCGCCAGGTCCGCCAGGCTCTGCGTCGGGTGGTCAATGTCGCACTGCAGATTGAGGACGCTGGGCCGCTGATGCAGCACGCCCTGGTCAAACCCCTCCTGCACCGCGGCGGAAACCTCGCGCATGTAACGGTTGCCCTCGCCCAGATACATGTCATCCCGGATGCCGACAACCTCGGCCATAAACGAAATCATGTTCGCCGTCTCGCGCACAGTTTCACCATGGGCCATTTGTGATTTCTCCTCATCAAGATCCGCCAGCCCCAGTCCCAGCGCATTAGCGGCCGAAGCAAAGCTGAACCGCGTCCGCGTCGAGTTGTCGCGAAAGATCGAGATTGCCAGTCCCGTGTCAAACACGCGGAACGATTTGCCCGCCTTGTGCATTGCCGACAGCAATTCCGCGAGCGCGACGACCGCGCGCAGTTCCTGCCCGGACTTTTCCCACGTCAACAGGAAATCCTTCCCGTAACAGTCGCATTTGAGCTTTTGCAGCTCATCCAGTTGTTGCTTCAATTTCTGCATAAATAACCCAATGGATTTTCAGCGTGCTGCTCCAACGTCCATTTTTGACGGTTCGCCTTCCTGGCGATTGCCTCGATAGTAGATGGCAGCTTTCTCGATGGCATCTATGATCTGCTGATAGCCTGTGCAGCGGCAAAGGTTGCCGTTGATGGCTTTGCGAATCTCTCCGCGGGTCGCCCATGGGTTCCTGAGCAGAAACGCATGAGCGGTCAGCACCATGCCCGGCGTGCAAAAGCCGCACTGGATCGCTCCCGCATCGACAAAGGCCTGTTGCAGCGGATGAAGTCTTCCATCCGGCGCAGCCAGGCCTTCAATCGTCAGGACCCGGCGCCCCTCCACGTCTTTGACCCGTTTGATGCAGATTTTCAGCGGCTCATTGTCAATTAAAATTGTGCAGGCGCCACACGCTCCGATGTCGCAGGCGTTTTTGGCCCCTGTCAGCCCCAAGTCCTCCCGCAGGAATTCCACCAACCGTTTCTCTGCCAGTTCGCGCGAAACTTCCATATCCTTGCCATTAATGTGAAATTTCACGGTTTGCATTCCTTCTCCGGCGTTTTCTCCACCGCCCCGGCCACGCGGATGGGCAGTGAAAAATGACGCTGGCCGGTGGCGTGATAAATCGCGTTTGCAATCGCCGGCGCCATGATTTCGTTGGCCGGCTCGCCAATGCTCTTGGCGCCAGTTGGCGAAATCGGGTCGGGATTCTCGATGAGGATGGCCTTCATCTCCGGCAAATCCATCGCTCGCGGGATGCGATACGAGTTAAGGTTGAGATTCACGATTTTGCCATCCTTCAGTTTGATTTCTTCGTGCAGTCCATAGCCCGTCCCCATGGCCATGCCCCCGAAAAACTGTCCCTTCACCATCTCCGGATTGATGGCTTTGCCAATATCATGCGCAGCGACGGCATTGAGCAGCGTCACCTCCCCGGTGTTTTTGTTCACCGTTAGTTCCACCGCCTGGCAGCCATAGACCCATGTGAAGTAGGCGTCGCCCTGGCCGGTGTGCTCGTCCCAACTCACCCGCGGCGCCTTGAAAACGCCCAAGGCATACGGGAAGCACTGGCTTTGGAACATCGCCTTCATCGCGTCGCCGAACGGCATTCTTTCGTTATCCGTCCTGCCGAGGATGCAATTGTCCTTAAACCGCACCTCTTCGGAGCGGCAACGCAGTTTCTCGCAAAGCGCTTCAGCGATCTTCTTTTTCAATTCCCGGGCGGCCTGCGTGACGGCGCCGCCGCCCATGATCGTGCCGCGCGATGCCACCGTGGTTCCGCTGTCCGGTATGTTGGACGTCGAAGCACGGCGGTAGCGGATTCGGCCGATGTCCACCCCCAGCTCTCTCGCGCAAACCAGCATGAGCGCCGATTCCGATCCCTGGCCATTTTCATGAATGCCGGTTTCCAAAAGAATCGAGCCGTCAACCTGCGCGTTGATGATGGCGGCGCAAAAATCGACCCCCTCAGCGCCCAAGCTCACCCCGCGATAACTCATGGCCAGGCCGATGCCATAAAACTCATCGGAATTGGACTTTCCGAAGGAACAGCGGGCCAGCTTCTTCGCATAATCAATTTCACCGAGCACCGCATCGAACACTTGTTCCATGGCGACCTTGTGCCCGTCCAGCCGCTGGCCGGTGATGGTCACACTGCCTTGCCGCACCATGTTGCGGCGGCGGAACTCGATGCCTGAGAGACCCGCTTTCATCGCCGCAATCTCCACCATCTGCTCAATCACGAAATTCATTTGTGGCGAACCAAAACCTCGCATCGCCCCTGTCACGATGTTGTTTGTGTAAACACCGTAAGTGTCACAATGCACATTTTCCACCTGGTACGGCCCGCAGCATTGCACCGTCGAGCGCCACGTCACCCATGGTGTGACCGAGCAATAGGCTCCGGCATCCGCAATGATTTGGCACTGCACCGCTGAGATCACCCCATCCTTCGTCACCCCCATCTTGTAGTAAACCCGGTAAGGGTGGCGCTTGTAGCTTTCGCGGATGGACCAATCGCGCCGATACATCATTTTCACCGGGCGGTTCAGCAATTTGGCCGCCAGCGCCGTGCGCGCGCAGACAATCGCCGCCGTGTCATCCTTGCCGCCAAAGCCGCCGCCCATCGGCACTCCCACCACTTCGATTTCGGAAAAGGGAACGCCCAGACAGGCTGACGTGAATCTGCGCGTGCTGAATGGATGCTGCATGCTTCCGTAAACTTCAATCACTCCATCGGCGCGCGGCACACAGACCGCGACTTCCGGCTCCATGTAGGCGTGCTCGACGAATTGTGTCTGAAATCTCTCCTCAATCACAAAAGCCGCCTCGCGAAATCCCTGCTCCACGTTTCCGCGGCGGATTTGGTGCGTATTAACGATATTGCCACCATGGTTCGCGTGGACCAGCACGCTGTCCGGCCCCATGGCCTCTTCGGGATCCAGCACTGCCGGCAACGGCGTGGCCTCCACCCGCACCAGCCTGGAGGCGCGGATGGCGATGTCGCGCGATTCCGCCACGATCATTGCCACGACGTCGCCGTGATGGAGGATTTTGCCGTCGGCAAAGATGGGAAAGTCTTGGACGATCTGGCCGCAATGGTTCGCGCCGGCGACGTCCCTGGCCGTCAACACGCGCACCACACCCGGGTAATTTTCTGCGTCCTCAGTAATTATCGAGTCGATCTTGGCATGGACATAATCCGAATACACCGGGGCGGCATGGAGCAAGTTTGGAAACTTGAGGTCGTCCGTGTACTTCGCCTTGCCGGTGACCTTTGCATGGGCGTCATTACGCCAGGATTTGGTTTCCAGCTCTGTCACAGGCGCGCTCCTTTCGAAGTGCTACAGTTGTGACTCTTCTCAAAACTGGCCAGCGTCGGCTCGATCGCGGCGGGCATCTGGATGTTTGTCATTGCCGCGTCCACATCCTTCAACCCGTGTCCGGTGATTAAAAGAACGATTTGCTTTTGTGGACCAAGCAATTTTCTAGCCTGGATCTTTTTCAGCGCGGCCACCGTGGCGGCCGCGGCCGGTTCGGCAAAAACACCCGTTCTCCGGGCGAGGGTTTGTTGCGCCGCCAGAATTTCTTCGTCCGTGACGGTGACGGAGAAGCCGTTGCTCTCGAGCACGGCCTTCCTCGCAAGGTGCGCATTAGAGGGAGTGGAGACGGAAATTGAATCCGCAATGGTCGCAGGATGCCGGGCGTTACGGTATTTCCCGGTCGTGATGTAGTGGTGAATGGCGGAGGAGTTTTCCGCTTGCGCACACACCAACCGCGGCAGTTTTGAAATCAAACCCGCTGCTTTCAAGTCATGGAAAGCTTTGGCCACACCGCTCAGAATGACTCCGTCGCCGACTGGCACGATGATGGCATCCGGCACGCGCCAGCCGTTCTGCTGCCAGATTTCCAACCCGACCGTCTTTTTGCCCTCGATGGTCAGCGGATGATACGCGGTGTTGCGATTCAATCCGCCTTTCACCGCAGTATATTCAAGCGACAGCCGGAAGGCGTCGTCATACGATCCTTTGACCAGCACCACGCGCGCGCCGTAAAGGAGCATCTGCACGAGCTTCCCCTTCGGGGCGCTTTCCGGCACAAAAATCAACGCCCTCTTGTCAGCGGCGGCGCACACCGCCGCCAGCGCGCTGGCCGCGTTGCCTGTGGAGGCCGCCACGACGGTGTTTTCGCCCAATCTGTTGGCCTCCGCCACGATCAGGAACGATGCCCGGTCCTTCAACGAGCCGCTGGGGTTCAGTCCGTCGTTCTTAATCCAGACATTGCTAAAACCAAATTCAGCGCCCAACGCCTCCGACCGGAAGAATGGCGTCGCCTTCATGGCATAAGGCGGGTGAAATTTGGATTCCACTGCCGAAAACAAATTCCAGTCCGGCTTAACTTTCTTGAATTGTCTGCGGATGGCGGTGTAGTCGAATTCTGCCGTCAGCACGCCGACCAGGGGAATGCCCGGGCGATAGTTCCTGACGCATGACGGACAAAGATAACGCACCGCTCCGCGCTGGTAGCGCTTCCCGCATGTGCTGCACTTGTAAACGAATTCGACCATGGATGATTACACTTTCCCGTTCAGCCGCGCGACGAACGCCGCGTAAAATGCGACTGCGCCGCTCAGGTGTTCAACGGGACAGGCCTCGTTTGGCGCATGAGCGTAAACCTCGTTGCCCGGCCCGAGTCCAAAGCAAGGAATGCCTTTCATGCCGGCAATAGCGACGCCGTTTGTGCTGAACGTCCATTTGTCCACCAATGGCTGCCTGCCCAGCACGCACGCGTATGCATCCACGGCAGTTTTCAGGTAAGGCGACTTCTCCTCCAACACCCACGTTGGATAATATTTCTCCGTGGGATAGACTTTCCCGGTATATGCGGCTTCTTCATATTTGAGCACATACACCCTGGCGTCGGGCTGGCCCGCCCGCCTGGCCGCGTCCTGGACTTCTGCGAGGGCGCTTTCCTTCGTCTCACCAAAAGTGAGCCGGCGGTCGAGGTGGATGGCCGCCTCATCCGCCACCGCGCAAAGCGACGGCGAAGAAGAACGCACTTCCGAAATGGTGACCGTGCCCTTGCCTAGAAAAGCATCGGCGCGCAGCCGCTCGTTCAGCTTCTCGATCTCCAACGCGATCCGCGCGATTTTGTAAATGGCGTTGTCACCCCTCTCGGGCGCCGAACCGTGGCAACTCCGGCCTTTTACTTCGACGCGGATCTCCATCCGGCCGCGGTGGCCGCGATAGATGTTCATGTTCGTCGGTTCCGTGATGACCACCAGCTCCGGCTTGAGCTTCTCTTCAGCGAGCAGATACTGCCAACACAGTCCGTCGCAATCCTCTTCCATCACACTGCCGGTGAAATAGATCGTGAATTGATCGTTCAACCCCAATTCCTTGATGAGTTTTCCCGCGTGAATCATCGTGGCCACGCCGCCCTTTTGGTCCACGCTGCCGCGCCCCCAGATTTTCCCATCCTCGACCTTGGGCTGGAACGGATCGAAGCTCCATTGCGACCTGTCGCCGGCATAGACCGTGTCCACGTGGCCGTCAAAGGCCATGACCCGCGGACCATGGCCGATCCGGCCGATGATGTTGCCCAAGCCATCAATACGAACTTCGTCAAAGCCAATTTTCTCCATCTCCAGTTTGATGACCACGATGACGTCCCGCTCCTTGGAGGAAAAGGATTGGGTGCGAATCAGATCTGAAAGAAAGCGCACGGTGTCGCCCTCCATCGCTTTCGCCTGCTTTTCGATCGTTTCGCAGGTAATGGCTTTTGCAGCCGGTTTCTTGCTCTTCGTCTTTTGAGTTACATCCGTTTCCATAAATCCTTTGCCAATTCGCGGGCGCGCGCGTTCACGCGCTCCTCGTCCATGTTTAATTTGAGCCTTTTGTTCTCCATCAACACCCTGCCGCCGACGATGGTCGAGTCCACAGCGCTTTCGGAAAGGCCGAACACCAGGTGGCCAGACAGATTTGTGTCGTCCAGCGGCGTCGGAGGGGTGTAATCAAAAACAGCCACGTCGCCGGGGCACCCTTCGCGGATTTCCCCAAATGGCAGGCCGAAAATCCGCCCGGCAATTATGGGGTTGTTCACGAACAGGGCGGCGGCAACTTCGGGAAATCCCGCCGACGGATTCCCCGTCAACAGGTGTTGGCCCCACAGTGCGACGCGCACTTCTTCCAGCATGTTCGCCGTCATGGCATCCGTGCCCAGTCCAAGGAGGATCTTGCGCCGGCTCATCTCGATGACGTCCGCCACGCCCACGGCGTTGTTCATGTTCGATTGCGGGTTATGCACCACTGCCGTCTGCGTCTCTGCCAGCAAATCCATTTCCTTCCGGTTGATATGAACACAATGCGCGGCGATGGACCGGCGGCCCAGAATTTCGAACTGTTTCAATCGTTCGACGACCCTCATGCCACACGCGCGTCGCGTCGCTGCCTGGTCGTTCTCCGCCTCGGCAACGTGAATATGAAAGCCTGTGCGCAATTCGTGGCCCATTCTGGCGGCTTTCTCCAATGAGGCATCTGACAACGTAAAGGAAGCATGCAGGCCAAAGAGCGCCTTCAAACAGGCGTCTTCCCTCTGTTGACAGCGGCGTATGAACAGAACATTTTCTGCCAGGCCTTCTTTCGTGATCCGCGCGCCGTCGCGATCGGACAATTCATAACAAAGACACGCCCGTATCCCGGTTTCCTTTACCGCCCGTTCGATCGCGCCCAGAGAACCGGCGACGGCCCGCGGACTGGCATGATGATCAATGACGGTCGTCGTGCCATGGCGGATGGAATCGAGCAGGGCAATCAGCGCGCTGTAATAACAATCTTCCGTCGTTAGCGCGGAATCGAGCCGCCACCAGAGGTTTTTGAGCACCGCAGTGAAATCTTTGGCTGGCTTCGACTTGGTCAATCCGCGCGCGAACGTGCTGTAGAAATGGTTGTGCGCGTTGATCAGGCCCGGCATCACCATTTTGCCCGCGGCGTTCAGACGCCTGCCCGCGAAACGGCTGAACCGGTCCTTTGGCGCGACCCGCGCAATGAGGCCGTTTTCAATCAGCACCGAACAGCCGCGCCGGACGGACGGCTTTCCGCCGGTGGAAAGGACCGTTCCGTTTTCTATGAGCAATGGGCGTGGCATGATGAATGGATTCAGGTTTCGTGAAGTTCGGCCAGTTCCCGCGCCGTGCGCCTCCGCATAAATATCGCACCGGCAAAACATTTCTGTGCGCACAGCGAGCAACCCACACAGTGCGTTGCATCGAATACGGGAACACCCCGCGCATCCAGCATGATGGCCTGATACGGACATCGCGCGCAATTTCCGCAATGTTCGCATAACTCGCGCGTAACCTGCGGCACCTTTTTGGTCGCGGACAGCTTGCCAAAGTCGGTAAACGGATGAGGCAGAGCCGAACCAATCAAATCCTCGACCGAGCGAAATCCTCTTTCTTCCATTAAATGGCTCAACCCGGAATGAAGCTCGTCCACGATGCCCAGTCCGTGTTTCATCACAATCGTGCAGAACTGAACCGTTCGCGCGCCCAGCGCCAGGAAATTGGCCGCCGCCTTGTAGTTCATCGGCCCGCCATTCCCGGAAACTGTGATGCCCATGCCCGAGACTCGCGCCAGGGTGAGATAACTGATGGGCAACACACCTTCACCCGACATGCCCACTATCACACCTTCTTCCCAGCGCCGATGATTCTCCGTCCGGCGAAAAGTCATAGACGGAAAACTGTTGGCCAGTGTGACGCCGGCTTTCTTGTTCGGATATCTGGCTAGGACTTCCCGCGCCTTGGTGACGATCGGCTGTATCGCGGTGACGGCGGCGGTGAGCTTGAACAGCTTGGGGTTGTCTTCGCTGCTGGCTTCCATCACCCAATCGATGACCTTGGCCGTCAGTTCGGCATTTTGGGAAACCACGTCGCCATGCGTGCCGTCGCCGCCTTGCGGGCAGGAAAGGCTGTATTCCACGCCCATGGCCCCGGCGTTTTCCAGTTTTCGCGTGTTGGATTGCCAAACGGCCTTGTCTTCCTGATCCCGTCCAGTGACCGGACCGCCGGTGGAGGCAAGGGTCAGCCGATCCGGGAACTCCTTCACCAATCGGCCTGCTTCCCGGCACACACGATCCAGCGAATGTCCTGAAACATTGTCGCAGTTGCCGTACGTTGAAGCGCCGAGCACCATCATGTATTCTGCCGGAATGTGAATCGGGACGTTGTCGAATGCGGTTTTCATCACACCTCCGCTCCAGCCGTTTTCGTAGGCTTTGCGCATTTGAGCGTAACCATCCGTATGCGGCGCAGCTGAAAGCAGAAACGGAGACAATATCTTCCGGCCAAAAAAATCAGCTTCCAGCGAAACGGGGCATGGGTTCGCTCCCGCTAAAATCACACGGCTCTTGGCGCGGTTGCGGACCCGGAGTTTTTTTGTGCCTTGAATGAAGGCATCGACCTCGGCTGCCGCATTCTTTCCGCTGGCCACGGCTTCGACCACGGTTGCCAAACCCAAAACCATGTCACCGGCGTGGAAAATTCCTTTCGCCTTTTTGATCGGAATCTTCGACCGGCTGCCAATGGCGGAAATAACCACATCAAACTCGCGGAAAATGGGAGATTCCTTCGGATTGACCACAAAGTTTTCCGGTCGTGGCGCTTTTCCCTTGCGCAGCATCAACCGGGCAAGGCGCAGGCCCTTTACCCGGTTGCCCGCATGCACAAGTGCAAGCGGCCTGCAGCAACTCGAAATCTCAATGCCATGCTCGATCAACAAATTCCGTTCGTATCCCGTCAAAGGCATGTTCTCCTGCTTGCGCCGATAAATCAGCTCGACGGAAAGCGCCCCTCGTCTCTTTGCGGTTATGGCACAATCCACCGCGACCGCGCCGCCGCCCAGAATGGCCACCTTTTTGTCCGCGACGCTGATAGTATTCTGAATTTCCAGATATTCCTGCCAGGACAGAGCCTTTTCCCCGCCGGGGATATTCAAGCGCAGGGGTTCATCCAAACCCGCGCTGACGATGACCGCGTCGTGCTTCGCCAGGAGTTCACTGGCATTGGCGACGACCCCGGTTTTGAAATGAATTGCGCCAAGCCCCTTGAGGAACTCGATGTCCGTGCGCCAAACATTTTCATCCAGTCGGAATCCTGGAATGAGATTCATCATTCCGCCGGGCTTTTTGCGCTTTTCGTAAATCGTGACCTGGTAGCCGAGTTGGGCGAGGACGCCCGCGGCTCCCAATCCTGCCGGGCCGGCGCCAATCACTGCAACATGCTTTCCATTGCCTGCGGCAGTTTTGAGTTTGGCCAATCCGGCTGCCTTGGCCTTTTTCACTATCGTGGCCTGCACGGCGGGGATGTTGATGGGATGGTCGAAAGTCCGGCGCGAGCATGCCTTCATGCAGAAATAATCCGGACAAACCACGCCGCACACCCCGCCAAGGGGGTTTGCGCCCATGATGAGCGCGGCGGAGCGGCGGTAGTCGGATTTTTCGCCCACCCGCGCCGCCATGATAAAGTCCGCCGGAGAACAGTCTGCCGGGCAAGCCTTCATGCAAGGCTTTTCCTCGCAGCAGACACACCGGTCGAGTTCCGCCCGCAACTGGGCGTCTGTGAGCGCGCCATCTGCCTTTTTCATAACTCCGCTTCTGGCAATTGCGAGACTATCATGGCTCTGACACTGCAACAACCCCACACGCCTATTGGCCATTACTAGTCATTTTTTGTGCGGCGGCGCAAAATAGCCTTCCGCCCAAGGGCAACATTTTCGGACTTTTGCTTGTTTAGCCGTGCGGTCTTGCTCCTCTGCGATTGACATGGCGGCCATCGGAGTGATTGTGTTTGGCATGTCTGGCCCTTTTCAAACCGTCGTCATCGCCATCGGCGGCAATTCACTCATTAGAGACGCGCATCACATGAGCGTGCCCGACCAGTACGTTGAGGTGATGGCGACCGCGCGCCACATCGCCGACCTGGTCGAGCGCGGCTTTCGCATTGTCATCACTCACGGGAACGGGCCGCAGGTGGGATTTATCCTGTTGCGCAGCGAACACTCGCGCGGTCTGCTGCACCAGGTGCCGCTCGATTCCATCGTTGCTGACACCCAAGGCGCGCTCGGCTATCAGATTCAACAGGCGCTGGAAAACGAATTCCGCCGGCGCGGTCTGAGAAAATCCGTGATTACGGTCATCACTCAAACTTTGGTGGATCGCCGTGATCCGGCCTTTGTCAAACCGGGTAAACCCATCGGTGAATTCTACACCCGCGAGCAGGCGGAAGACCGGATGCGGGTGGAGAAATGGGCCATGGTTGAGGACGCGGGTCGTGGCTGGCGGCGTGTGGTGCCCTCGCCAAAACCGGTGCGCATCATTGAAGCCGAAGTCATCAAACATCTGGTCAAGGCCGGTTATGTGGTTATTGCGGCGGGAGGCGGCGGAATTCCAGTCATTGCCGACGAATACGGCATATTAACGGGCGTGGCTGCCGTGATTGACAAAGACCTTGCTTCCGCGGTGTTGGCTTCAGAAATCAGGGCCGACCTACTCGTAATTTCAACAGCCGTCGAGCAAGTTTGTCTCAACTTCGGCAAGCTCAACCAGCGTTTTCTTGATGTCATGACCATAGCAGAGGCCAGCCAGTATATCAGGGAAGGCCATTTCGCGCCCGGCTCGATGCTGCCCAAGGTCGAGGCCTGCATTCGGTTCGTTGAGCAAGGGGGACATGAAGCGCTCATCACCTGTCCGGACGCGTTGTCGGCTGCCTTGGAAGGCCGCCGCGGCACACGAGTCGTGGTTTGATTTCAAGCACAATCGTTGAACAGCCGGCACTCCGAACTATCCCGCACTCTCTCGCCACGAAGCATAAAGGGCCAGGGCCTTCTCATAATCCGCAGGGGTGTCTATGTCCTGATCCAAACCTGGATCGTCCAGATCACAGCCGGCAACGCACAGTATCTCCAAAAAGTCTTTGAGCGTCGCTGCTTTGGTGGTTCCGAGTTGCAAGAAAACCTCTTTCGGCAGGAGCACGGGGTGGCAAAAATGACCCTGCCAGCGGGGTTGGCAGACCCTGCCCGGTTGCGTTGCCGCACAGGCCAGCAACGCTTGCAAAGTCTCCAGGCGCAGATGAGGCTGGTCTCCCAGCGTTATCGCCCAATGCGTCAGCCCGGTTTCCCAGCAGCCCCATTGTGCCGCGCAACGAATTGAACTGAACATCCCGTTTTCAGGAGCATGGTTCGGAATGCAGTTGCCTGACGGAAAATTTATCCGGTCCAACTCCGCCTCCATCGCCTTGTCACCGGCGGCGCAAACCAGGGCGATTTGCCTCGCGCCCAACCTCTGCCAAACCCGGATTTGATGTCCGGCGATTGACGTGTCGCCCCACGGCAAAAGCAGTTTGGGCTGCTCCATCCGGCGGGAACTGCCTGCCGCCAGGAGGACAACGCCCAGGCATCGCGCGAAGCAATTCGCATCGCCTTTCATTTTTTGCGTTTTTGTATGGCCGTCCAAATGGCTTCGGCGGTGGCGGGCGTGGCCAGCGACACCTCGCCTCCCGGCGGGCCGAAGGCCGCAACCGCATCACGAATCGCTTCCCGCACGGATATCGCCAGCATTAACGGCGGTTCCCCGACGGCCTTGTGGCTGAGGACGGTGTTCTTGCGCATCGGGTTGGAGAGCAAATTGACGTTGAAAATTTCCGGCATGTCGCCGATCGCAGGGATTTTGTACGTGTCCGGCGAATGCGTGAGCAGCCGGCCTCCATCGTCCCACTTCAACTCTTCGGTTGTCAGCCAGCCCATACCCTGCGCGAAGCCGCCTTCGACCTGCCCGCGGCTGATTCCCTCGTTAATCGCGGTGCCAGCATCGTGCAAAATATCCACGCGCAAAACCGAGTGCATCCCAGTGAAGCCGTCCACCTCCACTTCCGCCACCGCCGCGCCGCACGCAAAATAGTAAAAGGGCTTTCCCCGTCCGGCCGCGCGGTCCCAGTGGATGTCCGGGGTGGCGTAAAATCCGGTGGCGGCCAAACTGACCCGGTTCATCCAGGCCCTCCGCGCAACCTCGTGAAAAGGGACCTTCGTTTCGGGATGTTCACTGTCAAACACCTGTCCATGGGAAAATGACAATTTCCCGGGCGTCGTCCGGATTTGCTTTTCCTCCAGCAAGGCCAGCGCCATCGGAACGAGGCGGTCCCGCAAGGTTTCGCAGGCGTTTTTTACCGCCGCGCCATTGATGTCCGTGCCGACGGACGCGGCCGTCGCCGAAGTGTTGGGCACTTTGTCCGTGCTGGTGGGCATGACCCGGATGGTTTCGGCCGGCACACCCAATTCCAGCGCGGCGATGGCGCGAATATTGGTGTGAACGCCCTGTCCCATTTCCGTGCCGCCATGGTTGACCTGCACCCCGCCGTCCTGGTAAATCAACACCAACGCCGCCGCCTGATTCAAATGCGTGACGGTGAAACTGATTCCGAATTTGACCGGCGTGATGGCCAGGCCGCGCTTGCGGTGCGGCGAGGCCAGATTCCATTGCGCGATTTCGGCGCGGCGCGACGGCCAGGAACTGGAGCGCATCAATTCCGCCCATATTTCGCCAATGGTTTCATCTCCAATCGGCTGCCCGTAATGCGTGGTGTTGCTTTCACCGCTGCCGTGATACAAATTGCGCTCGCGGACAATTTCCGGCGGAAGGCCCAGGCGCCGCGCGGCGCGGTCGATGATTTCCTCCATCACCAGCATGCCTTGCGGGCCGCCAAAACCGCGAAACGCGGTGTTGGAGGACAGATGGGTCTTCGCCACCTGTCCGCAAAATTCAACCGCCGGAATGTAGTAGCAATTGTCAAGATGAAACAACGCCCGGTCTGTGACCGCTGGGGACAAATCGCGCGACCATCCGCCATTGGACCACAGGTGAATGCGCACCCCAAGAAACCGGCCGTCATGGTCAAGCCCGACTTTGAAGCGCGCCAAAAACGGATGCCGGTGTCCGGTGAGCATCATGTCCTGGTCGCGGTTCCAACGGACGCGGACGGCGCGGCCGGTTTTCCAGGCGGCCAGCGCCGCCAGCGCGGCGGGCGTGGCAGCCTGGGTTTCCTTGCCGCCGAATCCTCCGCCGAGGCGCGGGACTTGGACCACAACCTTGCTGGCCTGCAAGCCGAGGAGATGGGCCACGACGTGTTGCACCTCCGTGGGATGCTGCGTCGAGGAAGTGACCAGCATGGAACCGTCTTCGCCGCGCTCGGCCCATGCGGCCTGCATCTCCAGGTAAAAATGCTCCTGGCCTCCAATCTCGAATTCACCTTCCAGGATTTGCGGCGCGCCGCCCAGCGCCTCGTCCACATTGCCACGGCGGATGAAATTAGGCTCATTGTGAAAGCTGCCCGCCGCCAGCGCCTCCCGCAACGTCAGGATGGGGGAGAGCGGTTCGTAATCGACGACAACTTTTTCAGCGGCGGCGCGGCAAGTTTCCTGGGAATCGCCCACGACCAGCGCAACAATGTGGCCGTGAAAGAAGACCTCACGGTCGGCGAGAAGAATTTCGTCCTGACGGATGCCGGCGTCATTCACACCCGGAACATCTTCCGCCAGGAGGACGGCGCGAATTCCAGGCAGGAGACGCGCGGCGGTGGCGTCGCGCCTTAGAATCCTGGCGCGGGCAAAGGGCGAGCAAACCGGCCAAACCTCCAACGCGCCCTTGCGAGCGCCCTGGTCGTCAGTGTAGAGGGCCGCGCCCGTGACGTGTAGATGGGCGCTTTCGTGCGGCGGTGAAAGCGCGGGGGTTGCGCGAGGGCGGTTCGTACGGCCCGGGTTGGCGCCGCTCTCGTGAAAGAATTTCTGCAACAGTCCGGTGATCAAACCGCAACGGTATGCGGCGCTGCCGCGAACATCCGAGATGGGCGAAAACTCCCCGCGCAAAGTGTCCAGGGCGTTTTCAATGGACTCCGTGCTCCAGGCCTTTCCCATTAAAGCGTTTTCGGTTTGACAGGCGCGGATGGGGGTGGCGGCGACGCCGCCGTAAGCCAGACGCACGTGGCGCACCAGTCCGGCGGCATTCAAATCCACCGTGAAACACGCGGCCACCGTGCTGATGTCCATTTCACGGCGCTTGGAAACCTTGAACCAGGCGCACTGGCGTTTGAGTCCTGAAGCCGGCGCGCCGCGCGGCACTAGAATGGTTTTGAGAATTTCGCCGGAGCGCAGCGCAGTCCGGCGATACGCGGTAAAGAATTGACTGACGGGCAGCGTTCGCTCGCCCCCGGCGCCGGCGAGGACGAGTTGGGCGTCAAGCGCCAGCAGGACTGGGGCGCCGTCGCCAATCGGCGAGGCGGTGGCAAGGTTGCCGCCCATCGTGGCGCGATTGCGTATCTGGCGTGAGCCAAAAACGCGCAACATGTCGCGCAGCGCGGGAAATTCGCCGCCCAACGCGTCATCAATCTCGGTCAGTGTGGCGGCGGCGCCGATCCGCCATTGCGATTCATCACATTCTATTTGACGCAGTTCCGGAACGGTTTCCACCGAGATAAACGCCGGGAACTTTTGGTGGCGCTTCGTGATGTCCAATCCCAGTTCAGTCGCGCCGGCAATCAGGCGGGCCTCAGGCCACCGCCCCAGCAACTCGACCAATTCGGCGAATGAATTGGGCCGGAAAAACCTCTCATCGCCCGCCTGGTAATGAATGGGCAGCGCAGGCGCGGCTGTGGCGGGCGCTTTGAAGGCAACATCGCCCTCGCGCCCGCGGGCGGCAAAAGCAGCGTCGAGTATGGGCGCGTAGCCGGTGCAACGGCAGAGATTGCCGCAGAGTTGATCTTCCCAGTCCTGGCGGTTGCGCACGTCGTCACGGTGATACCCTTCCAGAAGCGAAAGGATGAAACCCGGAGTGCAATAGCCGCACTGTGAGCCTTTGCAGTTCACCATGGATTGCTGCACAGGATGCAGCCGCCCGCCGCAGGCGACGCCTTCGACCGTGACGATGTGGCGTCCATGCAGGAGGCAGAGGGGGACCAGGCAACTGTTAATGGCGCGATAAGCCGGCCTGCCATTGGCGTCCTTGTCAATAATTGCCACGGAACAGGCGCCGCAGTCGCCTTCGGCGCAGCCTTCCTTGGTTCCAGTGAGGCCCTTGCCGCGCAGGTATTCCAGGAGCGTCAAGTTGGGGGAGCAGCCGGCAATCTCGACCGGTTGGCCGTTGAGCACCAGTTGGATTCTTGAGGCAAAGGTCATGGCGGCGCCTGCATTTCGCGGCGTTTCTGAATGTACTGCGACATGATGCTGACGGCGATTTCCGGCACGCTGATCGCGCCGATTTCCAAACCCACCGGACAGGCCACCCGCTCCAGCTCTTCCGCGGTGGCCGTGCCGCGCTTCAAAAATCCGTCGCGGATCATGCGCGCTTTGCGCCGGCTGCCAATCATGCCCAGAAACGAAAAAGGCCGGTGAATCCACTCCGCCAGCACGTTCGCGTCGTGTTTGTGGCCGCGCGTGACGATCAGGCCCATCGTCGGCTGCGCCGGCAGCGGTGCTTCCAGCAACCCTGGCCAGTCGCCGACCCGCAGCCTCGTGCCCTTTGGAAAACACGCTTCGCTTGCCAGCTCGGGACGGTCATCAAAAACCGTCACGTCGAAATCAAGGTCCAAGGCAAGCGGCGCCACTGCCTGCGCGATGTGGCCCGAACCGGCGATCCAGAGCGCCAGCGGCGGATCGACTCTTTCACGGTAGAGCCAATGTGCTTCTGGCGACTCTTCCGCCCAGCGAATGGAAAAATCGTCGCGCACACCCCATACGCGCGGCTGATCGCGCCGGGCCAGCGTCCGCCAAATCTCAGCCGCTTCGGTGGCGCGCGGCAGAATCAGCCCGGACACCGAGCCGCCGCAAATCAAGCCATCGTCCCACCCGTAATCGTGGTCCAGCGTTAAGTCGAACGTTTCGGGCTTTCCCGACGCCAGAGCGCGCCGGGCGCGCAAGCGCACCTCCGCCTCCAGGCAGCCGCCGCCCAGCGTGCCCACGATGCGGTCATCTGGGAAGAACAGGGCCTTGGCGCCTTTCTTTTGCGGGCTGGAACCTTTGACCGACGAAATGACACCGAGGGCAAACCGGGATTGGCGTTCCAACTCGGCGGCGAGCTGTTGATAGAAATGCAACTGCACGATCGGATTCTATCAGCGGCTTGTTCCGCTGGCGAGAGAATCTGTCTGAAAACCCATTGTCGCACGTTTATACAAATTACCAGGAACTCTCGAACGTGAACCCAGCCAAATTCCTCAATACGTGATCCGCTGTAAGAATTTCGTGCATGCTACCGCAAGAAACAAGAGATCCTGAACCGGCAAGTTGACAGTCTTCGTCGTTCGGAGCGAACTTACAAAACCAACAGATGTATCCGCGACCATTCCTTGGATCTGCGGCTCCAATTTTAGAGCATCCTCAGGTATAAGTCCTATGTGTCTAATCCGGAACTTGGCGCGGGTTGCACTTTTCAAACGAAAAGGCTGGTCTTGCGCAGCTTCGTCGAATCGATCAGGCCCTGATCGGTCAGCTTCAATTCGGGAATGGGCGACAGGCTCAAAAAAGAAAGCGTCATGAACGGGGCCTCCAGTTTGCAGCCCATCGCCGTCGCCTCGGCGTTGAGCGCGTCCAGCCGCTCGATGACTTCTTCCAAGGGACGATCGGAAACCAGGCCGGCCACGGGCAGGCCCAGTTCGGCCGTGATCCGGCCCTTTCTCACCGCGACCTGGCCCCCTTGCAATTGTTCCAGCGCCTGGATCGCCCGGCAAATATCAGCGTCATTGGTTCCGACCACCACCACATTATGCGCATCGTGCGCCACCGTCGAGCCCAACGCACCGTCTTTGAGTTGAAAGCCCCGCACGAAACCGACCCCCACGTTGCCGGTCGCGCGGTGCCGTTCCACCACCACTAGCTTTAGGATGTCCCGCCCGGTGTCCGGGACGACACGGCCATTCTCGATCTTGGGCGCCACGATAATCTGCCGGGTCACAATCTGGTTGGGAACAATTTCAATGACCCTCATTTTCCTTGCCCGCGCGGCTTTGACCTCCAAATCGCGCGCCTGATAGCGCAGGTTCATCGTTCCGCGCGGCAGGGGCGCGGCGCCGGCAGTCCGGGGCAGATACTCCCCGTCTTTGGCCACGAGGACCCCCTTTTTCCAAGTCTGGCGGACGGCGAATTTTTTCAAACTGTCAAAAATAATAAAATCCGCCCAATAGCGGGGCGCAATGGCGCCCAGATTCTGCAGCCGGTAGTGCCGCGCCGTGTTGATGCTGGCGATTTGCAGCGCCGTGACCGGCGGCAGTCCGTGGCGGATGGATTCGCGCACCGCGTGGTCAATGTGGCCTTCCGCAACCAGGTCGCCCGCCAGTTTGTCATCCGTGGCGTAGGAGCAATTGACCGCGTTGTGCGGGTTGATCAGCGGAAGCAGGTCAACCAGATTCCGCTCGGTGCTCCCTTCGCGCAGCAAAATGTGCAGGCCCAGCCGCAGTTTTTCACGCGCTTCTTCCAGCCCGGTCGATTCGTGATCGGAGCGCACCCCGGCCAGCGCGTAGGCATTAAGATTTTTTCCGCGCAAGCCGGGCGCGTGCCCATCGACCGCTTTGCCCTTGCCGACAGCAATCTTGGCCAGCTCGCTTTTCACGCCCAGATAGACCCCGGGGTAATTCATCAATTCGGCGATGCCGGCCACGCGCTCATCGGCAATCATCAAGCCCAAATCATCGGCCGTGATGCGCGCCCCGCCTGTTTCGAGCGCGGTCGCCGGAACGCAGGAAGGCAGCATGATGAAAAAATCCAGCGGCAGGTTTTTGCTCGATTCCAGAACATAACGGATGCCGTCCAAGCCCAGCACATTGGCGTATTCGTGCGGATCGATGACTACCGCCCCCGTGCCATGAGGGACCACCGCTCGGGCGAATTCCGGCGCGGTCAGCTGCGAGCTTTCGACGTGAAAATGACCGTCGATCAAACTCGGCGCGATGAAGGCGCCGCGCAGGTCGATGGTCTTGCGTCCCTTGTAATCGCCCAAGCCGATGATCCGCCCGTCTTCCACCGCAATGTTCGCGTCATGGATTTCGCCGCTGAGGACATTAACCAAGCGGCCGTTTTTGAAAATCATTTCGGCCGGCTGCTCGCCGCGGGCCACCGCCAGCTTATGGTGCATGTTTCGCATGGCAACCCCGGCACTCTACAGCATCCACCCGCCAAGCGAAACAGAATATGCAAGAAGGATGGCTTCCCGGGCAGAGAGGCTCCTAATCCAAATCCCAATCCTCTTAACTGGGATTTCCCATTTGAATTCCTGCCCACGACCAGCGTGGACCTTTTTCGTGACTCTTTTCCTGCTCCATTTGCTGCGACGCTGCGTATCAATGAGCCATATCGGTGATGTGCAATTGCTGCTACAACGGCTAAAACTGGAGTTGCCGGTCGAACCGCCGCCCAAGATCACCGGTGCCAAGCCGCCCAATGACAGTGGTTCTGTAGTGAAGATCCAGAAAATGCCAGCGTTAATTTGCAAGCACTTCACTCAAGTTGTGTTTGGCGCAGAGAGCCTTGACCGGGGTTTGCCCTTCGGCCTCGCGCAGGATACCAATGATCTGTTCTTCGCTGAATTTGTTCTTTCTCATAGTTCTGCTGCTCATTCTTCGCAGCAGAACTCTCCTTTTGTCACGTCCACTTTTCGGGGGTCGGGTCAAACACCTATCCAGTGTGGTGGATCGATGAGATTGCCACCAGTCCTGATTTATCAGAAAACATCCGAAACAGCAGCGTGATCCCTTTGCGCTCGATCATATCGAATCGCGGCGGTCCCAGCATGAACAGCCAGTTCAATCTTTATTATCTCCATTGGTGGACGCTGACCCATTTTGTCTTTCAGAGCCCGCGTTATCGTGAGCACGCGCTGGAGCTGGCACAGCGGGGAGGCGGGATGGACGCTTTCGAACAAGTCATTGGTCCCGTGGATCAGGTGCAGATAGAATGGCACAGCTATGTTCGCCATCTCAAGTCAACCCTTTCCGGACGCGACCTGAAGCCTGTCAGATCCCACTCAACTCTTTCAAACACGAACGCTCTCCCGAAACCATAAATGCCCAAAAAGGCGCTTTGCAAAGCTAAAAAAACGAGAATCAGCCCAGGCCAACCCCCCTTTCAGACCATCAATTCCAAACCAGCATCTTGTCCTCGGCCACACCAAAACCCCTGGACTCGATTCTTGGCCAACTCCCCAAACCAGACCAAAGCCGTTGATTCTCCTCTTGGCCAGTCTTGCCATGGTCCAGGCACGCCGTAACGCCATTGAATTCCCCCCGGTGACTTCTTCTCCCAACACACCATTTACCCCCCCAAAACCAAGGCTCCCCCAACACCAAAACAGGGCTTGTAGGGGAAAACCGGTGGCAGTGTGGCAGGGTATTTCCAACTTTAATGGTGGGAAAATGAAAAATGACTATTAATTTGGCGGTGAAAAAGTGGGAAATAGTCTGCCACACTGCCACCAAACCCATGCTAAACGGAGCATGGCTTGGCGGTTGGGGGTGCCGGGGTTGTGCATCGGCAGGATCTCCGGCTTCAGCCGGATTGGTTTTGGCGCCTCAGTAGAGGGTTCGGTTCAGTATTTCAAGCTGGGTGTCTCTCGGGAGGTTGATGAAGCGTTCGCAGAAACCGCCGACCCGGACGATCAGGTTCTGGAAGTTTTCCGGATGAAGCATGGCTTGTTCAAGATCGCCCCGGCTCACAATGGTGAACATGGCTTGGGCTCCGCCTTTTAGCCAATAGGTTGACAGCAGAGCCTCCATCTTCTCGCGGTGTTGGGTGAACAAATCCCTCGAAAATTTCATGTTCTGCACGGCGCCTGCGTGAATGGCGGTCGAAGGCTTGACCACTGAATTCAAGAAAGCGGTCACCCCGTTCTTGTCGGCTCCGCTGACCGGGGCGTTGCCCGGGTTCAGATAGGTGAGGGGTTTCCGTCCGTCGGGCGAAGCTGCCGTGTGCTCGCCCAGGTGGATATGGGCGTCGTTGTTGATGATGACAATCAGGTAAGAGTGCAAGCCGGTTTTGCTTCGTTGATCGCGGGTGTGGTTGCACACATGATTGTGAACCTGTTGCAGCATCTCATCGGCCGTGTCATTGTCGTTGCCATATTTCGGGCAGTTGAGCATCAGCTTTTGCTCCTTTTCAAATCCCACAAGACCGGCGTCCAGCATTTCTACGAGTTGGGCTGTGGTGAACCGCTTCTGTTCATAGACCAGTTGGCGGATCGCCAGGAGACTATCTGCGGTATTGGAGTTTCCGTAGGATTCCAGAGTCCCTCCCAGATACCGGACGCCTCCTGAGAAGATCGCCCGGCCGCGTTGGATGCAGTCATCCATTAGCATGCTGGAATAGAGAAACGCGCCATCCTTTCCCGCATATCGGTATTCCAGTTCTTCGTGTTGTGCCAGCAAATCAACGTGATACTCAACCTGATCCTTGTAGGCCGACCAAAGCTGCTCGAAAGTCTCGAAGCTGCCGTATTTCTCGTAGCTATTCAAGGGCATCCCCATGAGTTTTCGCGTGATCGGGTCATAACCCCTGTGCAATGTCACCAGCAGCGCCTGCAACAGATTAATGACGCCACTGGGGGTGCCGACGCTGCGGTGATTGAGGACATATTCGCCACAGCCGAACTGGATGGCATGAATCGCCTCCTCATAAGGTACCTGGAAAGCCTGCTGAACCGCCGGGATATTGGCATCATCGTTGTAGAGCATCGGGTAAGGATTCCCTTCACCGATGATGTCAAGAGCTTTTTTGTAAAGCGCGGGGTTTTGGCCTTGATGAAATCGCAATGCCAGCTGCGGGACATTTTCCTTCACCCTGCGCGTTGTCTCCATGATCGCCAGCGCCAGCCGGTCGGCGTGCGCTTCGTTGATCCGCCCCTTGCCGCCGATCACGATCCGGCTGTCGTACCTGAAATCCCGCGCTTTGATCAACTTCCAACACCCCGTCAGCAGCCGGATGCCTTCCTCCTCATCAATGACGCCTTGATCAAGGTCGGAACAATAAAGATCGCCCAACGCATCGTCGAGCCGGGCGTAATTGCGGGCGCCGTCAAGCGCGTTGTAGAGAATGATCAACTGCAGGCCTTCGCGGAAAGACCTCGGCTTTCGCGACGGCAGCGTTTTGAGAATATCAGCCATGATTGAGAAGTCGTTCTTTTGCCGGGGTTCGAAGGCGGACTGCGCCCCGTCGCTGGCTTGGCCTGCATAATAGCGGCAAGTCTCGGCCAAAGTGTCCAAAGCCGTCAACATTGCTTCATACAACTGCCGGGGCGCCGATCCTTCCCGCGATCCGGAAAGCTGCTGTCGAATCTCCTCACGCAGGCCCGGAATGCCCAGCGAAACCAGTTTGGCGTAGTTGAGCTGCACGCCGGACATCCGCCACAACGTGAAGGCAATCCCCGGCTCGGCCATGTAGAGGTCGCTGGGCAATCCTTTCCACATCTCCTCGCAGTAAGCGCGCTTGATTTTTGCCACGGTGTTGTTGGCTTTCCAGAACTCGCCGATCTCCTTCAATTGCCGTCTCTTTTCATCGGAAAGCCGCCGGCCGTTCATGAGCCGGTCAAAGGCGATGGGGTGAAAGTAATAACCCAGACTGCCCTCGACCGACTGCGGTAGGAACCCGATGGGCGGTTGGATCAGACGACCCGCAAAGAGGTCTTGCTGCTGAATGTCGCAGACCATGGCCTTCCATTGCACGCGATAGCAAGCTGCTTCTCGGAAGCAAATGTTGTCCGGATATTGCTCATAGGCACGGGTGAATTCGACCAGCAGGTCAGCGAGGTCGTCAGGAGATTTGTTGCCGTTTTGAGCGTTCATGGCGAAGGTCTGATTTGGCTGCGAGATGTCGGCATGGATCAGGTCTGGCAACAAGCACAAGCCGGTGCCGCCGGGCACTGAATCTCTCGTGATCCGGCCTCCGCAAATGCGGCCGGGCGGTTTTGTTGGGGAATTCCGAGCCCGCTTTGGGTTGGCTGGCTTTTCGCGTTTCATAAAACAAGATTCTTGCATCCCATGCCGATGAGTTGCTGTTGCAGTCGGCTTTTCTGGTCCCGGCTGACCGTGGCCGCGGTAATGGGGTAGCCGGTGCGCCCGATTTGCCGGTACTTGGGCACACCATAGTCGTGATAGGGCATCAGTTCAATGCCCTCAAAAGCGGGGTATTTGCGGCTGAGCCGAACGATGGCTTCAAAATGATCGTTCGTGTCGTTGATGCCCGGGATGATCGGACAACGAAGCAGAATGGCCGCCTTCTCCCGGTACAGGAAATCGAGGTTCGCCAGGATCAAGTCCTGGCCCACACCGGCATACTTCTGGTGCGACATGTTTCCGGTGAGTTTGTAGTCGAACAGGAACAGATCCACCAGCGGCAGCAACGCTTCGAAGACGCTTTGGGGAGCGTGGCCGGAGGTTTCGAAGCAGGTGTGCAAGCCTTCCTTTCTGGAACGCTCCAGGAGGTCGACGGCGAAGGAAAGTTGACAGGTGGGTTCGCCACCGGAGAGCGATATCCCGCCACGCGAGCTTTCATAGTAGGACCTGTCTTTGAGCACCTCCGCCATGACTGCGTCGGTCGAGCTGACCGTGCCGAGGATTCTGAGCGCTCCGTGCGGGCATTCGTCCACGCACTGGCCGCACAGAGCGCATGCGCTGAAATCGATGTGGAGTCGCTTCTCGCTGCCGTTACTGAATACGCCTGAGGGACATGCTTTCGCGCAGCACGGACAAAGGACGCACTTGTCAGCGGCATAACTCAGTTGCGGCTGCATTGCTTGCGATTCGGGATTGCAGCACCAGGCACACCGAAGAGGACAGCCCTTCAGAAAAACGGCCGTGCGGATGCCCGGACCGTCGTGCAGCGCGAATCGCTGAATTTCAAGCACGGTCCCTTTGGAATTCATGAAATTCATCCTTCTTTTGGCGCCTGCCATCTCGCTCCCCGATATGACACCAATTCCGGTGGCTGAGCAATGCGAAAAGCCGGTGGAAAGCGGTTCTGGCGCCTTTGGAGCATGCCAAGGTGAAGCCACGTCGCTTGTTTTCGCCGCGTTGTTTCAGGATGTCCCCCTTTGATGCCACGTCCTTGAAAGGGTCAGTAAAAGAACCGGGTTGGCGAGCTTTCAGGACGCAATCTCTGCCCTCTTTGTGGTTAACCTAAATGCTTGGCTATCAATGATGAACGGATTCTTGCCTCTCTGTGGCCAAAAAATGGTCATACCTAACTCCTTGGCCATCAATGATGTAGCGGATGTTGCCGATTCCAGACGCACATGCACTTTTCGTCATTTCCCCCTCGTTCTGCCGGCTTGGACCCGCTGGAGGCGAACAATCGACTTCCAAGTTCATGTCGGAAATTCAAATGCGCCCTGAACCTTGCCGCTTACGGCGCTCGACAAAGGAGCAGCAGGTCCGTAGAATGGCCGGCAGTGTTTTGGTCTATATGTTTGCGCTTGATTTGAGAGCGGGTTTCCTTTCGCACAGCGGGATGTGTTGATATTATGAATGCCAACGCGCCCAGTTCCCATCTTCCTCTCCTTTACATGATCGGCGGGTTTCTTGTGCTGTACACCCTCTACGTGGTCAGTTTGTTCAGGCCCAGAAAGAGCGGCCGGCGGCGCCACTGGCGCACCCACGATTGGTTGTGGGTGCCGCTGGCCGGCTTGACCGGAGTCGTGCTCCTGGCCCTGTGGTGGCATTTGCGCATCGGCCCCTGAGCCACTGCACCGCGTTTTTCGGCATTCCCCGCCTGGAGATCCGCAAGCAGCGTCCGCGCGCCAAACAAAGTTTAATCTCGCCTCTGCCGGCCTCGCGGCGTAGTTTGGGCCTGTTTGACCGATGAAAATCTATATCGACGGCAATTACTTTAATGAAAAAACCGCCAAGGTCTCCGTGTTCGATCACGGCCTGCTTTACGGAGATGGCGTGTTCGAGGGCATCCGGGCCTACAACGGCCGCGTCTTCAAGCTGGACGAGCACATCGAGCGCCTGTTCTCCTCCGCCAGGGCCATTCTGCTGAAGATTCCCCTGACGCCGAAGGAAATGATAAAGGCGGTGCTGCAAACCTGCCGCCGCAACAAGATTCGCGACGGTTACATCCGGCTCCTCGTCACGCGCGGCGCCGGCTCGCTGGGCCTCAATCCCTATACCTGCAAGCGGCCGTCGATCATCATCATCGCGGACAAAATCCAGCTTTACCCGCCGGAATTTTACCAGCGCGGCCTGGACATCATCACCGTGCCGACGGCGCGCAACCTGCACAGCGCCTTGAACCCGGCCATCAAATCGCTCAATTACCTCAACAACATCCTGGCCAAAATCGAGGCCATCAACGGCCACTGTGAGGAAGCCATCATGCTCAATGCCCAGGGCTTCGTGGCGGAATGCACGGGCGACAATATTTTCCTGGTCAAGCACGGGCAATTGTTCACGCCGCCCCTCTCCGCCGGGGCCTTGTACGGCATCACCCGCGGCGTGGTGATGGAGTTGGCGCGGCAAAATGGAATGACCGTCAGCGAACCCGATGTCACCCGATACGACCTGTTCAATGCCGACGAATGTTTCCTCACCGGCACCGGGGCGGAGATCATCGCCGTGGTGAAAATCGACGGCCGCATCATCGGCAGGGGCCGGCCGGGGCCGGTCACCACCAAACTCAATCGCTGGTACCACGAGTTAACCAAAGTGTCTGGCGAGCCGATATTTGAGTGATGGCCATGAACGCATGGATTTCCATTCTCAATCGGGGGCAATTGTGGTAGAATATGTTGTGCTATGGTATGCATGATTTGTAAGCAGAACCCGGCCAAGGTGCATCTGACGCAGATCGTCGGGGACAAGATCCAAAAAGTGGATTTGTGCGAGGAGTGCGCCAAACAGAAAGGCGTCAACGATCCGGCGGGCTTTTCCTTGGCCGACCTCCTGCTGGGCCTGGGCGCTTCGCAGGAAATCGCGCCGGCCGGTCGCGAGGAGATCAAGTGCCCCAACTGCGGCTTTACCCAGGCCGATTTCAAAAAGGCCGGACGGCTGGGCTGTTCGCAATGTTACACCACCTTTGCCGAAGGGCTGGAAGGGCTCCTCAAGTCCATGCACAAGGGCACCAAGCACCTCGGCAAGGTCCCCCTGGCCATGCGCCAAGGCCGCGATTTGACCGAGCGCCTCAAGTATTTGCAGAAGAAATTGGACCGGGCCGTCAGCGCCGAGGATTTTGAGCAGGCTGCCACCCTCCGCGATGAAATCAAGGAGACCAGGGAGCAGATGAATCAAGTGGCCCAGAAGTAAGTCCATGACCATTCACGAATTCCTCAGTCCACCGGTCGAAAACGCCCGGCGCACCGGCCCGCACGACCGCATTGTCATGTCCAGCCGCGTCCGTTTGGCGAGGAACCTGCGCAGCGTGCCGTTCCCAGGCTGGGCCAAGAAAGCCGAACGCCTCAAGGCCTTGGAAACCATCCGGCCGGCGGTGGAAAGCCTCCCGCAGTTGGCCGGCGCCTTCTCGGAAACAATGGACAACCTTGGCCCGCTGGACAAACAAATCCTGGTCGAACGCCATTTAATCAGCCGCGAACATGCCGTCAAAAACGTCGGCAGCGGCCTGATCCTCAACAAGGAGGAATCCCTCTGCGTCATGATCAACGAGGAAGACCATCTGCGCATGCAGGCCTTGCGCCCCGGCCTCCAGCTCCAGCAAGCCTGGCAGGCCATTGACCAGATCGATTCCGACCTGGAGCGCAGGCTCGATTACGCTTTCAGCGCCGACCTGGGTTACCTGACCGCCTGCCCGACGAACCTGGGCACCGGCATCCGCGTCAGCGCCATGCTGCATCTGCCGGGATTGGTCCTGGCCGAGCAAATCAACCAAATCATCCAGTCGGTCAACAAACTGGGCCTGGCCGTGCGCGGCCTCTACGGCGAAGGCACCGAAGCCTTGGGCAACGTCTTCCAGGTTTCCAACCAGATGACCCTGGGCGAAATCGAGCTGGACATCGTCGAGCGCCTCAACAAGGTGCTCCTGCAAATCATTGAGCACGAGGAAAACGCCCGCGGCATGTTGCTGGAGAAAAAGCCCAAAATCGTCTTGAATTTCATTGGCCGCGCCTATGGCATCCTGGCCAACGCCCACAGCATCACCTCCAAGGAGACCATGAACCAGCTTTCCTTGATGCGGCTGGGCATTGATTTGGGAGTGTTCCCCGTCGCGGACCGCCCCTTGATCGAGGAACTGTTTGTCATCACCCAGCCCGCGCATTTGCAGAAGAATTACGCGGAAAAACTGCCTGCCGAGGAGCGCGACATCATCCGCGCCGACATGCTGCGCGAGCGTCTCCAGAACCTCAGCCGCCCCAATCCCAAACTGCCCGGCAACGGCGGCGGCCCGCTGGACAAACGCGCCTGACCGGGGCAAATTCGTGTTATGAGCGAAGAATCCATGAACAATTTCACGCCACGCGCCCAACAGGTGCTGGCCCTGGCCCGAAAGGAGGCGGACCGCTTCAACCACAATTTCGTGGGCACCGAGCATCTGCTGCTGGGCCTCATCAAGCTCGGCCAGGGCGTGGCCGTCAACGTCCTGCAAAAGCTGGGCCTGGACCTGGAAACCGTCCGCATGGAAGTCGAGAAACAGGTCGGCACCGGCCCCGATCAGAAGATGATCGGCAACATCCCCTACACCCCGCGTGTCAAGAAGGTCCTGGCCCTTGCCGCCAAGGAGGCCAAGGCCCTCAACCACACTTACGTCGGCACCGAGCACATCCTGCTCGGCCTCCTCCGCGAAGGCGACGGCGTCGCCGCCCGCGTCCTGAAGAACCTGGACGTCGATATCGAGCAAACCCGCCAGGAAATCCTCAAGGAACTGGACCCCAATTTTGCCGCCTCGGAGGAACCCCAACCCGGCGGCCCCGCCGAGTCGTCCCCGGAAAAGGCGCCCGAGAAAAAGGGCGAAGTCAAGACCCCCGCCCTCAAGGCCTTCGGACGCGACCTGACCGACATCGCCCGCAAAGGCGAGATGGACCCCGTCATTGGCCGCCACAACGAGATCGAGCGCGTCATCCAGATCCTCTGCCGCCGCACCAAGAACAATCCCGTCCTGCTCGGCGAGGCCGGCGTGGGCAAGACCGCCATCGTCGAGGGCCTGGCCCAGGAAATCGCCCGCGGCAATGTCCCGGAAATTCTCCGCGACAAGCGCGTCATCACTTTGGACCTGGCTTTGATGGTCGCCGGCACCAAATACCGCGGCCAGTTCGAGGAGCGCATCAAGGCCGTCATGGACGAAATCCGGCGCGCCAAAAACGTCATTTTGTTTATTGACGAATTGCACACCATCGTCGGCGCCGGCTCGGCCGAGGGAACCATGGACGCCTCCAACATCATCAAGCCCGCCCTGAGCCGCGGCGAAATGCAGTGCATCGGCGCCACTACCCTCAACGAGTACCGCAAATACATCGAAAAAGACGCCGCGCTCGAACGCCGCTTCCAGACCGTCAAGGTCGAGGCCCCCTCCGTTGAGGAAGCCGTCCTGATTCTCAAAGGCGTCCGCCCCAAATACGAGGAGCATCACAAAGCCGAGATCACCGACCAGGCCATCGAATCCGCGGTCAAGATGTCCGACCGCTACATCACCGACCGCTTTTTGCCCGACAAGGCCATTGATGTCATGGACGAAGCCGGCTCGCGCGCCCGCATCGGCACCATGACCCGCCCGCCCGAAGTCAAAGACCTGGAGGCGGAAATCGAAAAGATCAAAGGCCAGAAGGAGCGCGCCATCAAAGACCAGGATTTCGAAGGCGCCGCCGCCATGCGCGACAAGGAAAAACAGGCCAAGGAAAAGCTCGACGCCGTTTTGGCCGCCTGGCGCGCCAGCCGCGAGGAAAAACGCGTCACCGTCAGCGAAGAAGACATCTTGCACGTCATTTCCAAATGGACCGGCATCCCCTTGCGCCGCATGGAGAAGGACGAAGCCCAGCGCCTCCTTGCGCTGGAAACGGAAATGACCCGCATCCTCGTCGGCCAGAAGGAAGCCGTCTCGGCCCTGGCCAAGGCCTTGCGCCGTTCGCGGGCCGATTTGAAAGACCCGCGCCGGCCCATTGGCTGCTTCGCCCTGCTCGGCCCCACCGGCGTGGGCAAGACCCTGCTGGCCAAGGCCCTGGCCGAAATCCTTTTCGGCGACCCCAAGGCCCTCATCCAATTGGACATGAGCGAATACATGGAGCGCCACAACGCCTCCCGCATGGTCGGTTCGCCTCCCGGCTACGTCGGTTTCGAGGAAGGCGGCCAGCTCACCGAGCAAGTCCGCCGCCGGCCCTACTCGGTCGTCCTCTTCGACGAAATCGAGAAGGCCCATCCCGACGTCATGAACATGCTCCTGCAAATCCTGGAAGAGGGCAAACTGACCGACAACGTGGGCCGGGTGATCAATTTCCGCAACACCATCGTCCTGATGACCTCCAACGTCGGCGCCGAGCTCATCCGCCGCAATTCCACCCTCGGCTTCTCCCCCATCAGCGACGAAACGAGCTACGACAAGATGAAGGAAAAAATTCTTGACGAAGCCAAGCGCCTCTTCCGTCCCGAATTCCTCAACCGACTGGACGACGTCATTGTGTTCCGTTCCCTGACCAAGCCGGACTTGCTGGAGATTCTCGACCTGGAAATCTCAAAAGTCACCGACCGCCTCAAAGCCAAGCAGATCCATCTCGTCCTGGACCAGACCGCCAAGGATTTCCTGGTGGAAAAGGGTTACGATCCGACCTATGGCGCGCGCCCCATGCGCCGCGCCGTCGAGCGCTTTCTGGAAGACCCGTTGGCGGAGGAAATCCTCAGAGGCAACCTCCATCCCAACGACCCCATCGCGGTCACCGTGGGCGACGGCAAACTCGTTTTCAGGCAGGAAACCCCCGCCGCCCCCGCCACCCCCGAGGCCCTCTCCAGCTAATGCAGTCTGACTAAAACTGCGCCGCTTTCCCTGCCCTCCGCCGCCTCGCCAGGCGTCATGGAGTGCGCCGCGCAACGGCGCTATTGCCTTGCAACCTCATGCCCGTGGCACGGCGAGGCGCTCGCCGGGCCGGCTTCAGTTTTCCCTGTCCACCATCTCCGCTTCGTCCACCCTTTCCAAAACGTCCCCATCAGCAAGCCCGCGCCTTCCCATAATCCGTTCCATGCCAGTTGTAGGAGCCGAGGTCACGAGGCTGCGTGCCGGGGGGTAGGGACGCGCTGCCGCGCGTCCGCGGCGTTGTAGGAGCCGGGGTCACGAGGCTGGGTTTCCGGGTTGCCAGTCCGTGCCTGTCCGTGCAATTACGAACTGGATCTGGTATGAGCTGTCGCCGAATCCCGAGCCTGCTTTCTGATCGGCCCGGCGCGCTCAGTATGAGCTGATGCTCGTTTTTTGCGCGTGTCCTTCAGGCCGGAATTCCAGGATTTCGCCGGGCTGGCATTGGAGCGCCTGGCAAATGGCTTCAAGGGTGGAGAAACGGATGGCCCTGGCCTTGCCAGTTTTCAGGATGGAGAGATTTTGCGGCGTGATGTTCACGGCCCCGGCCAGTTCGTTCAGCCGCATTTTCCGCTGGGCGAGGACCACATCCAGATTGACGATAATGGGCATAAGCTTAAACGGTCAATTCCTGTTCCTCCTGGATCTTGCGGCCTTCGTCCATGACCCAGGCGATGATGATGGTCAGACAACCCACCAGGAATCCTGGAGAAGTGAGGATGATCATGGGCAACATGAGCGAAACTCTCATACTAGTACCGGAACTCTCAAAAACTGGGAGGCAGGCATTGAGCACCCCATAAAACACCGCCAACTGTCCCAGCCGCCGGATTTGCGATACGTTTTCCGCTGAAAAAATGACGCCCTTTTCGTAGAGATTAAGCAGACGATAAAACGCTATGACCGCCAGAAGAAAGAGTGAGACGCAAAGCGCTTCATATACCTTCAACACTGCCGGAATCTCTTGCAGTGAACTGAAATTCTGATCGCCCACTTGGAAGGGTCTTTTGACGGCGATGTGGCCGTGATTCACTATCGACACAAGTCCCAAGACCACAAAATAAAACAGAAACACGGCCTTCAACGACCGGCTCAGTTTTTTGATCCGACTCAAACGGGGATTGTCCTTAATTTCATTTGTATTCATGGCGCGAAGAATAAACCACGGAATCGCGTTGGTCAAGCTTTTTTTATCGAACAACGATAAAAAGCTTATGATTAGCATTTTGTAGCGCAAAGGCCGAGTCCGTCTAGGGGTCAGTCCTCACTATTTGCACTTTTTGTCCTTCTCATCTCAGGGGTCAATCAGAGGTCGTTCTTTTGCACATCTCGCCTCATGTGGAATGGCGCATGGCAGCCTTCCTTCGCCTGCATGCCATAGCTGCCTCGGCGACGGCGGGTTCCCTTGTTTTTCATTCAGCATCCAGCATTTAGCATTTCCCCATCTCCTGTCAAGAATACATACTTGACAAGTCGGCCACGCGCAGCGGTTTTCGTCATATTTTACGGCCTTTTTGTTTTCCAAATTTTATGCGCACCGTGGACTGTGGAAATTCCGCTGTTTGTGCGATAATGCCGCCATGAGCACGCTCTGGCGCGCCACATGGGAAAATCGGTGGGGTGAAAGGATGCAGGCCCGCCTGCGGCCAGCCACGCCTGCCACGCGCACCACAAAGACCCCATGAAAATAAAGCTGTCCCTGGCCCGGCTCCATGCCAACCGCCGCAACGCCCTCAAATCCACCGGCCAGAAAACGCCCCGCGGCCGCGCCATTTCCAAAATGAACGCTCTCAGCCACGGCATCCTCTCCACCCAGATCATGAACCAGAAACGTATTTTTTGCCAAACGAACCCATCTTCCAAACGCCGCAAGTCTTTGGGGTTGCGCCGCTTCGTGCCTTTTCGGCCATTTTCCGAATGTGCATTTTTAATCCATTTAAACAACGAAAACCCGGCCCCTGCGCTCTATATGTCCGCATCAACCGAAAACGCGTTCACGTCTTCCGGCGCCAATTTTCCGAATTGGCAAAGCCCCGGCCTCCGGCATAGTGTAGCGGGCGTCGTATGACAACCTTGGCAACTCAATATGCCCGCGAATGGTTTGGCGGAGTGGGGCGCGGGGCGATCCTCTGCCGCGACATCGCCTCCTCCCTGCTTCATGCCAAGGTCCGATGGCGCGACGTCATCTACCAGATGTATTTCATCGGCGTCAAATCGCAATCGGTGGTTGCCATTACCGGCGCCTTCACCGGCATGGTCTTGTGCGCCCAAACCGCCTTTCAGTTTCACAAGGTCAAAATGGACACCGCCACTCTCGCCGTGGTCAGCGTCGGCATGGGCAGCGAACTGGGGCCGGTCCTGACCGGCTTGATGGTCGCCGGACGCGTCGGCGCCGCCATTGCCGCCGAATTGGGCACCATGCGCGTCACCGAGCAGATCGACGCCTTGCGCACCCTGGCGGCCAACCCGATTGATTTCCTGGTCGTGCCCCGCTTCGTGGCCACTTTGCTCGTCATGCCATTGTTGACAGTAGAGTCGATCTGTCTGGGCATCCTGGCCGCCTACATCGTGGCGGTGTTTCTTCTGGGCATCAATTCAACCTACGTCTGGTACAACATGATCCACTACACGCACACCAACGACATGCTGACGGGCATAATCAAGACGTTCATTTTCGGCGCCATTGTGGCCGTGATCTCGTGCGACAAGGGGATGAATTGCCCGGACGGGGCGGAGGGCGTGGGCCGCGCCACCACCGAAGCCGTCGTCTATTCCTCCATCACCATTCTCATCAGCAATTTCTTTCTGACGTTGTTGCTGCAACGCCTGCTCCCGTGATGATTATCGAAGTGCGCGATGTGAAAAAAAGTTTCGGCTCCCTGGCCGTCTTGCAGGGGGTGACCTTCTCCGTTGAGAAGGGCGAGGCCTTGTGCATCATCGGGACCAGCGGGTGCGGCAAAAGCGTCCTGCTCAAACATCTGGTCGGCCTCATCACCCCCGACAGCGGCGAGATCGCCATCGACGGCCGGAATATCGCCGGCCTGGATGAGCGCGAATTGATGCCCGTGCGCCGCATGTTCGGCATGTTGTTCCAGAGCGCGGCCTTGTTCGATTCCATGACCGTGGAGGAAAACGTGGGGTTCGTCCTCAACCGCGAGCGCAAGTCCAGCCCGCAGGAAATCGCCCAACGCATCGAAGACGTGCTGGACTTGGTCGGCTTGAGCGGCATCCAGAAGAAGATGCCGGCCGAACTTTCCGGCGGCATGCGCAAACGGGTCGGCTTGGCCCGGGCCGTCGCTTATCGCCCGCAAATTCTCCTCTACGACGAACCGACCACCGGCCTGGACCCGATCGCCGCCGACACCATCGATCAACTCATCATTCGCGTGGTGGAGAAACTGAAGGTCACCTCCATCGCCGTCACCCATGACATGCGCAGCGCGCGCCGCATCAGCCGGCGCATCTTGATGCTGCATGAAGGGCGCATTTATGCCGACCAGACGCCGGACGAACTCTTTAAATCAGCCGACCCGGTCATTTATCGGTTCGTCAACGGGATTTCAGACCAGGAGAAGGAAGTCAAAAAATGAACAATTCGCGTTTTGAGTTTAAAGTGGGCCTCTTTGTGTGCGTGGGCGTGGCGCTGGCCGCCCTGCTCATCCTCAACTTCAGCAAGGGCATCACCTTCGGCCAGGCGACCTACAAGCTGCGCGTCGTTCTGCCCAACGCCGCCGGTCTCAAACCGGCCGCCGACGTCATGATGGCCGGCGTGCCCATCGGCAAGGTCACCGCCATGGAACTGGCCGGCAACGCCAAATCCGTCGATATCACCCTCACCATTCTTTCCAAGTATCAAATCCGCAAGGACGCCGAATTTCGCATCGATGCCCTGGGGTTCCTGGGCGACCAATACATCTCCGTCTCCGTGCCGCCGGAAACGGGACTGGCGCCGACCAACGCCGCCGCCTACCTCCAAAACGGCGACACGGTCCTGGGCGAGGCGACCTTCAACATGATGGAGGCGGTCCACTCCATCTCCGATGTGGTGGATCAAGCCAGAAAAACCATGAAGGACCTCGACCAGGGAATCACCAATGTGAATGCCTCCGCCCTCTCCACCAATACCCTGGCCCATTTTGTCCTCGCCGTCAGCAATCTGGAGGTCGTTTCGGATCGGGCGGTGCAGGCGGCGGGCCGGGCCGAGCGCCTGTTGAGCGACAACACGGCCGCCTTCAACTCCACCGTCAGCAACTTCCAGGCCCTCTCCATGCGCCTCACCAACACCGCGGCTGAATTGGACCAGCTCATTCTCAGCAACCGGGACGACGTCCGCAAGGTGGTTGCGAATTTGACAGTCGCCTCCGACCAGTTTAAACAGATCGCCACGGATTTGCAGGCCGGCAAAGGCGCGGCAGGCCTGCTGTTGAAGAATGAAAAGACGGCCGCCGAACTGGCGTCATTCGTCAGCAACGCCAATAACATGACGGCGGAGTTCGGCGAATTCGGCAGCAATTTGAACCGGCGCGGCATTTGGGCCATGTTGTGGAAGCCGAAGCGCCCGGAGACCAACCGTCCGCCGGACCGTTGAATGAACAGTCAATTATAATAATTTGCCATGCGCTCGCTCTGGGTCATTCGCATCCTGTTCCTGCTCATGTGCGTCATGGGCGGCTACGAGATCAGCCAGGTGCGCCCCGAATGGGTCAACAACAGCACCCTGGGCATGATGATTGGCTTCGGCATGGGCGGGTTGTGCATCGCCATCGACGAGATGCTCAAGGGCTTTTCCTTGCGGGCCTTTTCCGCCGCCACCTTCGGACTCTTTCTCGGCATGGCGGCCGCGGCCATGATCGACCGCTCCGCCCTGTTTAGTGACGCCGATGAACCGCAACGGCGCGTCATCCGCCTGGCCCTGTTCCTGGGTTTCAGCTACCTCGGCATGGTCCTGGCCATGCGCAGCAACAAGGAGGATTTTTCCCTCATCATCCCTTATGTCCGCTTCGCCCCCCAAAGCAAGCCGGAGAACCTGCTCCTGCTGGATACCAGCGTCATTATTGACGGCCGCATCGCCGACTTGATCGAGGCCGGCTTCATCGAGGGCCTGCTGGTGGTGCCGCGCTTCGTCCTCAGCGAATTGCAGCAAATCGCCGATTCCAACGACCCGGTGGTCCGCGCCCGCGGCCGTCGCGGGCTGGAGATGCTGACGCGCTTGCGGCAGAACAAACGCAACGAGGTCAAAATCCATGACGCGGACGTCCCGGAAGAAAAGGAGGTGGACGCCAAACTGGTGCGCCTGGCCAAGGGCTTGGGGGCCAAACTTTACACCAACGACTACAACCTCGGCAAAGTGGCCGAGCTGCAATCGGTCCCCTACGTCAACCTCAACGAATTGGCCAACGCCCTTAAACCGGCGATTCTGCCTGGGGAAGTCTTCACCCTGCGCGTGGTGCGCGAAGGCCGCGACAAGGGCCAGGGCGTTGGCTATCTGAACGACGGCACCATGGTCGTGGTTAACAACGCGCAAAGCCTCATCGGCCAGCAAGTCAGCGTCAAAGTCATCAGCCTCCTGCAAACCGGCGCCGGTGTGATCGTGTTTGCCGATTTGATGTCGTCGGCTGCGGCTTGACCCTGCGGCGCTCGCGGCCATCTTATCTTTATGGAATTTGTCACGGTTTTCAGAGCCTTTAATCCCGCCGCGGCGGAGCTGGTCCGTTCGCGCCTGGAGGCCAACGGCTTCCTGGTCAGCGTCCAGCATGAAACCGCGGCGCTGTCCATGGACGGCTACGCCATGGCCGCCGGCGGCATCTTGGTGCAGGTGCCGGAAGACCAGGTCGCGGACGCCCGCGCCCTGATCGAGTCCCAGGACCCCCCAGCCCGTGAAAAGTGATTCGATCCGCCTGCTGCGCCAACTGCAACGGCTTTTGCCCCCCGGCCAGCTCCGCCTCGACCTGGCCGCGCGCCGGGAGCACGCCGGGGACAAATGGTTTGCCAGCCGTCTGCCCGACGCGGTGGCTTTGCCGCGCGGCACTGCCGCCGTTTCCCAAATCCTGCGCTTTGCCTCCCGGCGCCGCATCCCCGTCACGGCGCGCGGGGCTGGTTTTGGCTATGTGGGCGGCTGCGTCCCCGCCCACGGCGGCATTGTGCTTTCCCTGGCGCGCCTGAACCGCATCAAGGAAATCCATGCCGGCGATTTTATTGCCGTGGCCCAGGCGGGCGTCATTTTACAATCCTTGCAGAAGGCGGTGGAGAAAAGGAACCTCTACTATCCGCCCGACCCGGCCAGCCGCGCCGATTGCAGCGTGGGCGGCACCATCGCCACCAACGCCGGCGGGCCGCGCTGCCTCAAATATGGCACCACCCGGGACTATGTCCTCGGCCTGCAAGTGGTCCTGGCCGACGGCGCCGTCGTCTCCCTGGGCGGCCGCACCCACAAGAACAAAACCGGCTTCGACTTGACCCGGCTCTTCGTCGGTTCAGAAGGCCTGCTGGGCGTGGTCACCGAGGTCACCTTGAAGCTCCTTCCCCTGCCCCCCTACCGCGCCCTGCTGGTGGCCGGATTCGACTCGATGGAGGCGGCGGCGCGGGCGATGCGGGAGGTCTTTCACCGCGGCATTTTGCCCTGCGCCCTTGAGGTGGCCGACCAGTTCACCCTGGACGCCGCCCGCCGCCGCACCGGCAGCCGGCGCCTGCGCGATGCGCGCGCCTTAATCATGGTCGAACTGGACGGCCTGGAGAAATCGGTGCGCGGCGAGATGCAGGCGCTGAAGGAACTGGCGCTGGGATGGCGGCCGGTTTTTCTGGAAGCCGCCTACGGCAACGCCCGGGCCGAGCAACTTTGGGAACTGCGCCGGGAATTCTCCTTTGCCTTGCGCGACACCGGCCTGATCAAGTTGAACCAGGACATCGTGGTGCCGCGGGGGCGGTTGGAAGACTTGTTCCGCTTCACGGCCCGGCTGCAGAAGCGGTTCGACCTGCCTATCGCCTGCTTCGGCCACGCCGGCGACGGGAACATTCATGTCAACCTGATGTATGACGAGAACTGGCCCAAGGCCCACGCCCGCACCCGCGCCGCCTTGGACCAATTATTCCGGCAGGTCCTGGCTTGGAAAGGGGTCATTACGGGCGAACACGGCATCGGCCTCGCCAAAAAGCGCTGGTGGCCCTGGGCGGCGCCCCGCCCCTTGCGGGCGTTGCACCGCAAAATCAAACACGCCCTGGATCCAAAAGGGATATTGAACCCGGGCAAATTTGTCTGATCAGCCGCGAGTCTGCCCACCCCGCGGCCTGCCGTTGAGACAAAGGAAGTTGCCTACTGGCGGAAGCTGTTGCCGCCGCCGCCGCCACCACCACCTCGACGGTCTCCACCCCCGCCACGATAGCCGCCGCCGCCTCGATAGCCGCCACCGCCGCCCGCAGGCCGTTCCTCGCGTGGGCGGGCTTCGTTGACAGTCAGAGGCCGGCCTTGGAAGTCCTTGGCGTGAAACATCTGAATGGCCTTTTCCGCGTCCTCTTTCGACCCCATTTCGACGAAGGCAAAGCCGCGCGAGCGGCCCGTCATCCGGTCTTGCATGATGTTGACCGACACTACAACTCCGGCTTGCGCGAAATGGTCTTGCAAGTCGTTTTCCGTCGCGGTGAAGGTGAGATTACCGACGAATAATTTTGCTGACATATTACTGGTTTGCTACTTTTTCTTTCTACCCATTTTTGTCGATGGCAACGGCCCCTTTCAGGGCTTTCTTACCGACCATTCAGCATCGGGAATACGCCGAATGAGCCAACCTTAAAAAATTTCCCGGAAATTGCAACCAAATAATTCGCCCCTATTTATAACCCTCCCCCGGCCATTAAAACCACAAATTCACCCTTCATGGACCGTTTCTGCGCTTCCTCCAGCAATTGCCGCGCACTGCCGGCGCGCCATTCCTCGAATTTCTTGGTCAATTCCCGCGCCAGCACCACCCGCCGCTCCGGATACAACGCCGCCAGCTCCCCCAGCAGTTTGACGATCCGATGGGGCGATTCGTAAAGTACAAGCGTGCCCGGCACGTTCCCCAACCCTTCCAGCCGCCGACGGCGCTGCCCCGTCTTGTGGGGCAAGAACCCGACAAAATGGAATTCGTCGCACGGCAACCCGCTGCACGTCAAGGCCGCCACCAGGGCGCACGGCCCCGGCACTGATTCCACCCGCATTCCCGCCGCCAGCGCCGCGCCGACCACTCGTCCGCCCGGATCGCTGATGCCCGGCGTCCCGGCGTCGGCCACCAAGGCCACCCTTTCGCCACGCCGCAGCCGCTCCAGGATTTCCTCACCGCGCCTGGCTTCGTTAAACTGAAAGCAGCTCAACAGCGGCTTGGCGATGCCGAAGTGTTTCAAGAGCCGCCCGGTGTGGCGGGTGTCCTCCGCCGCCACCATGTCGCACTCCTTGAGCACCCGCAAGGCCCGCAGCGTGATGTCTTCCAGATTGCCGATCGGCGTCGCCACAAGGTATAGCGTCCCGGCCCGCAACGGCGGCAGTGGTGTCTGGCTCATGTCAATCAACCCCGCCAGCCTCCCCCAAGCGCCCCTCAATTTCAAGCCGCATTGATTGCCTCGACACCCCAAAACTTTCTTGGAACACTGCCCCCGTGAAACAATCGATTGTTGTGCTCGACCTGGAAGGCGTGCTCGTGCCCGAAATCTGGATCGCCGTCGCGGAGAAGACCAAAATCCCCGAATTGCGCCGCACCACCCGCGACGAGCCGGACTACGGCAAACTCATGCGCGGCCGCATCGAAATCCTCGACCGGCACGGTTTGAAGCTGATCGACATCCAGAACGTCATTGCCGCCCTCCGCCCTCTGCCGGGGGCGCTGGCCTTTCTGCAGGAGCTGCGCGCCCTCATCCAGGTCATCATCTTGTCCGACACCTTCGAGGAATTTGCCCGGCCGGTCCTGAAACAATTGGAATGGCCCACCCTCTTTTGCAACCGCCTCATCGTCCAGGACGGACGGATCACCGGTTACAAATTGCGCCAGGAGCAACCCAAGCGCAGCGCCGTCACGGCCTTGAAAAGCTTGCAGTATTTCGTCATTGCCGCCGGCGATTCCTTCAACGATGTCGCCATGTTGCAGGAGGCGGACCTGGGTTTCCTCTTCCATTCGCCCGACCCCATCAAAAAGCAGTTTCCCAAGTTCCAGCCCTTCGAATCCTACGGCGACCTGTTGGCGGCCATCAAAAAAGCCATGGATTGAAGCCCGATCAGCGGCCGGCGCCGGCCTAGTCCTCCTGTTTCATGGCGCGGCTCATCAGGTCCCGCACCGCCTTGTGAATGTCCTTTTCCTCGTAGAGCATGGCATGGACCTCGTCAATAATCGGCGTGGAGACACGCAGCTTCCGAGCCAGTTTGTGCGCCGCCAACGCCGTCGGATACCCTTCCGCCACCGTAATGGTGCTGGCCAGGATGTCTTCCACCTTCTGCCCGCGCCCCATGCGTTCGCCGAAGTCGCGATTGCGGCTGAGACGGGAAAAGCACGTCACCGCCAAGTCGCCCCAGCCGCTCAGTCCGGAAAAAGTTTCCGCCCGCGCGCCGCGCGCCACCCCCAAGCGCCGCATCTCCGCAATCGCCCGCGTGATCAACGCCGCCTTGGCGTTGTCGCCAAAGCCCACCCCGTCGCAAATGCCCGCCGCGATGGCCACCACGTTCTTTAGCGCGCCGCCCAGCTCGACTCCCAGTACGTCGTGGCTCGTGTACACCCGGAACGCCGGCCGATGAAACAATCGCTGGATTTGCCTGGCCGTCTCCGCTTCGGGATGCGCCGCGACAATCGCCGCCGGAATCTCGCGCGCCACCTCCATGGCCAGCGTCGGGCCGGACAACACCGCCGCCGCCGCCTTCGGCATGGTGTCCCGCAAAATGCCGGACATGGTCAGCCCCGTGTCGCATTCGAGGCCCTTCGTGACGCTGGCCGCGATGCCGGTGTAATCCGCCAAGCCGCTCGTCACTTTGCGGAAAAACTTTGACGGCAACGCCAGCACAACGCACCCGCTGCCCGCCACGGCCCTGGCCAGGTCCGGTTGCAATCTCAACTCGCGCGCCAGCGCAATGCCGGGCAGGAACATCTGATTGAAGCCCGTTCGCTCCATCTCCTGCACGTGCGCCGGATCGTAGCCCCACAGCGTCACGGCATTCTGATTTTTGCAGAGCAAATTCGCCAGCGTGGTCCCCCAGGCCCCGGCGCCAATGACCGCCACGTTCATGGCCGGCCTTTCGACTTCGCCCAAGCCCGGCTCTCCGTCCCTTGCAGCAGCCGTTGAATGTTGGCCTTGTGCTTGTAGATGGCCAGCGCGCTCAGGCCCGCCATCACGACGGTCATCGTCAGGCTCCGATTCCAAAACCACACCGCGCCGGGCAGGATCAGCGCGGCGGCAATCGACGCCACCGAAACGAACTGCGTCGCCACAAACACCACTCCCCACAGCGCCAGCGCCGTCAAGCAGGCCAGTGGCGCCCACGCCAGCAACACGCCGCCCGTCGTGGCAATGCCTTTGCCGCCCTTGAAATGCAGCCAGCAGGTGAAATTGTGCCCCAATATGGCCGCGACACCCGCCGCCAGCGCCAGATTCTCCCGTTGCGCCGCCGCCTCTGGAAACACCTGGGCCGCCAGCAACGGCGCCCAGCGCGCCGCGGCAAAGCCTTTCAGCGCGTCGGCCAGGAGAACCAGGGTCCCGGCCGTTGTTCCCAACACCCGAAAGGCATTGGTTGCGCCAATATTGCCGCTGCCCGCCGCGCGGACATCTATTCCCCGCGCCTTGCCCGCCAGATAGCCGGTCGGCACAGACCCCAGCAAATAACACACCACCACAACAACAATGTAGGCGCCCATAACCACGATTCGAACTCAGGTTGGAGAATGCCGCGCGACTTTAAAAGAAAGAAAAACGCCGCCCCTTGTTGCCTCTCCGAAATTACAGCCGGTACGCTCCCTCCGTGTGCGCCACCAGCAGCGAGAACGGCGCCACGTGGACCCTGTTCCGCGCGCTGCCCAACGTCGCCGTTCCCGCGCATTGATCGTTCGCCACGATGGCCCAATCGCCGCCCACCGCCACGTCCTGGGCTTCCTTGTTCCCATTGTAAATGACCAGGATGGTCTTCCAACTGTCGCCATTGGCGTGGTTCTTGAGGACATACGCCACCACCTTCGCCGGGGCGCCTGGGGCGAATTCCAGGGTTTGATCCACCTGCGCCCGGTCCGTCATGCGAAATGCCGGATGCGCCCGCCGCAACGCGATCATCCCCCTGTAAAAATCGAAGACGTCCTTGTGTTTTGCCTTGAGCGACCAATCCAGCGGATTGACCCGCGGATCGGTGCTGTTGTAGCTGTTGCGATTGAAATTCTTCGATCTCAAAAACTCGTCGCCCGAGTGGAGGAAAGGGACGCCCTGCGCGGTCAGCACGATGCCGGCGGCCAGCTTGTCCATGCCGATGCGCAGCGCCTCCGGCGCCTCGGTCGCGGAGCGCCGCAGCTTGTCCCACAGACAGAGATCGTCATGGGCCGAATCGTAATTGACCGTTTCATTCGGAGAAAGGACCGGCACGCTCTCGTGGCCGAGGCCGGTGCTTTGTCCTTTGATGTTGAGCCGGAATCTCTCCATCCCCCCGCGCGGCGGCCCGGCGCCCTGGACGTATCCGGGCGCGCGCTCCTCCGCATAATCTCCCTTGATGTTGTCCCGGATGCCGTCGTTGAAGGCGGCGATGCCGGTGCCCGCCACATGCGCCTGGGTCATCATCTGTTCCGGCGGCAGCAGCTTCTCCATCCGCCAGCCTTCCCCGTAGAGGATGGCGCTGGGGTTGATCTTCCTGGCCTCGCCATAAACCTCCAGCATGGTGGCGCGGTCCAGAATCCCCATCAGGTCGAAGCGGAACCCGTCCACGTGATATTCCTTCATCCAATACTTGATTGAATCCACGATGAACTTCCGCGCCATCGGTTTTTCCGAGGCGAACTCATTGCCGCACCCCGTCCCGTTGGCATACCGCCCGTTCCGGTCCAGGCGGTAATAGTAATGGGGATACACCTTGTCGAAAATGGACGCGGGCGCGGAGCCCGTGGCGGCGGTGTGGTTATAGACCACATCCATGACCACTCCGATGTTCTTTTTGTGAAAGCCCTGCACCATTTCCTTGAATTCCCGCTGCCGCGCCGTTCCGTCGGGATTGCCGGCGTAAGAGCCTTCCGGCGTGTTGTAGAGCACCGGGTCGTAACCCCAGTCATACCACGTATATTCGTCCGCCTTCTGCCTCTCATCGCCCCCGGCGTATTTGCACGCCGGCAGCAGATGAACATGAGTGACGCCCAGCTCCTTCAAATGGTCCAGCCCGCTCTTCTCGCCCTCCGGCGTCTGGGCGCCTTCCTGAACCATCCCAAGATATTTCCCGCGGCGATCATCCGAAACGCCGGAATTCTTGTTGATGGTAAAGTCCCGGATATGCGCCTCATACAGCACGGCATCGACGTTGTTTTTCAAGGTGACAAAGCGGTCTTCCCCCCATCCCGCCGGGTCGGTCTTCCGCGGATCGTATATCAACGTCCGGCCCGCATTGGCGGAACAGCCGCGGGCATAGGGATCATTGACGCGGTCGGCAACCTCCTTGCCCGGATGCGTGATTTCATACAGATAATACTTCCCATCCATGTCGCCTCCCAACCTGGCCGACCACACGCCGTCCCGCGCGCGTGTCATGGGAATAATCCGGCATGACGCGTCGGTCGTGTCATTGAACAACAGCACCCGGACATTCCTCGCCGTGGGCGCCCATAGCTTGATCGTAGTTTCCTGCGGCGTATAAACCGCCCCCAAATCATCGCCGGGGTGGAGATAACGCGACCAATCGGGCGGATCCTCGGGAGCCCCAACAACCGCGTCGAGAATCACCAAACTCACGCTGCCAGCCAAAAGAAACCATCGCCAATCCATCATGGACTATTCTCATACCCTTATTCCCAACCGGAGCGCAACTCCTTCACGCCCGCCGCTCTCGAAATTCAGGCTCGTCAACCGTGAATCACAAACCATAGATTCATGGGCATGTCTGACATGCTCCAGGTGGCTGTGCTCGGCGTCGGTTCTTTGGGCAAGGAACACGCCCGCATTTATGCCGGGCTGGCCGCCGCGGGACAAATCCGCCTGGCCGGCGTCTATGACCTCCTGCCTCAACAGGCCGCGAAGATCGCCGAGAAATACCAGGTCCCCGCCTTCGCTTCGTTGCAGGAAGCCCTCCAGGCCGCCGGGGCCTTCAGCGTGGTCACCCCCACCCAGACCCATTTTGAATTGGCCAAATCGATCCTCATCGCCGGCAAGCACGTGCTGGTCGAAAAACCGATGACCGATAATGCCGCCCATGCCGCTGAACTGGTGCAATTGGCCCGGGACAAAAATTGCGTCCTCCAGGTCGGCCTCCTCGAACAGTTTAACCCCGTGCTGAAGTACCTCGAACAAGTCGCCATCGATCCGCGCTTCATCGAAACCCATCGCCGCTCCCCCTATCCCAAGCGCAGCACCGACATCGGCGCGGTGCTCGATTTGATGATTCACGATTTGGACGTGGTCCTTGGCTTCGTCCGCTCCCCACTGGCCAGCGTCGATGCGGTCGGCATCCCCGTTCTGAGCCAGTCCGAGGACATTGCCAACGCCCGGCTCCGTTTCGCCAACGGCTGCGTGGCCAATCTCACCGTCAGCCGGGTCAGCCCGGAAAAAACGCGCAAAATCCGCGTCTTCAGCGGCGGCGCCGAACCCAGCTACGTCTCGCTCGACTACCAGAGGCAGGAGGGATTCATCTACCGGGTCGCGCGCGAAGGGGAGCAGGAATCCTCCTTCCTCAAAAAGCTTTTGCTGAGAAAGGAATCCGCCATCGTCAGCGAATTCGCCGGCCGCAAAGTCGTGCGCGAACCGGTCCCCATCGAAAAAGAGGAGCCGCTCAAACTGGAATTGCAGGACTTTATCCGTTGCGTCCACGCCCGGCTCACCCCGAAAGTCAGCGGCGCCTCGGCCCAGCGCTCCCTGGACCTGGCTTTTGAAATCACCCGCCAAATCCAGGCCGCCAATCGCAAACCGTGATCTTCTCATGGTCGGCCTGCTCTTCATCCTCCCCATCCTGGCCTTTGACATCTGGCTTTCCTGCACCACCGGCCGGCGCCAGGTCCGCCGCTGGCTCCAACTCAAGCAGTGGCCGCGATTGCTCGCCGCCGCCGCCCTCGGCCTGGCCCTGGCCCTGTGGCTGACCTTCTTCCTCCAATACCGCAACGGCCCAAAATCGCGCATCCAGGGCTTCCCCGTCCCGCTCGTCTTTCTCCATCTGGAGGACCAGACGTGGACGCGGACGAGCCTGCCCTCGGCCTTGCCCTATGCCGGCGCCGCGGCGGATTTCCTCACCGGCTTGGCCGCCCCGTTCATTCCCTGCAAAATCGCCGAATTCCTGAAAAAGGTGAAGGCGGAGCTCAAATGAAGACGATCATGGTGGTGGCGGTCGATCCCAGCGGCGACGCCAACGCGGCCGACCTGGTCCGGGCGCTGGCCGAGGCCGTCCCCGGCGCGCAATTCATCGGGGCCGGCGGCCCCCGCATGGCCGGGGCCGGCGTCCGCTTGTCATTCAACTTGACAGACCACGCGGCCATCGGCCCCGTCGATGCCATCAAGAACCTCGGCGCCTTCCTGAAACGGCGCCGGCGTCTGGCGGACCTGGCCAGGGAACGCCGGCCGGAGCTGATTATCCTGGTCGATTCCTACTCGTTCAATCAGCCCCTGGCCCGCGCCATCAAAAGATTTGTCCAAGCCGGCCTGGCGCCCGGCTGGGCGCCGAAAATTGTCCAATACACCTCCCCCCAAATCTGGGGCTCCCGTCCGGGACGCGCCGAGAAAATGGCCCGGAACATCGATCTGCTGCTCTGCTTGTATCCCTTTGAAAAGGATTGGTATGCCCGGCGCGGGACCCCCTTGCGGGTGGAGTTTGTCGGCCATCCCATGTTCGACCGCCATGCCCCTGCCCCGGCCCCGCCCGCCGAGGCGGGCCGCCAGGGAGAACTGCATCCGACCATCGTCCTCCTTCCTGGCAGCCGCGCCGACGAAGTCAGGCGTCATCTCCCCGTCATGCTGGCGGCGGCCCGCAAAATCTCGGCCGTCCGTCCCGCCCGGTTCAAACTGGTGGCCCTCAACCAAAAAATGGCCGATGACATGCGCTCTTTCCAGGCCGCCGGCATGCCCACAGTGGAGGTCCAAACCGGCCATTTGGCCGAAGCCCTTTCCACGGCCACGCTGGCCATCACCAAGACCGGCACCATCACGCTGGAATGCGCCTACTTCGGCGTGCCCACTTTGGCCATCTACAAAACCTCCATCTTCTTCTATCTGCTGGCGCGTCCCGTCGTCACCGTAAAGTACCTCGCTTGGCCCAACCTTTTGGCCGATGAACCTCTGTTCCCGGAGTTCGTCCAGGGCCAGGCCACCCCGGAAAACCTCGCCCAAGCCGCCTTGGACCTGCTGGCCGACGCGCCCCGCCGCGCCGCCATCCGCGCCAAACTGCGCCGGGTGATTGAATCCCTGGGCGGCCCCGGCTCCTCCCGGCGCGCCGCCGCCATCCTCCTGCAATTGATGGCAACGCCCTAACCTTTTTCCTTTCGAATCGCTATCCGTCCTATCCGTCCAATCCACCCGATGCCGATAAAGCACCCTCCCGCCGCCTGCCGCACCAGCTAAAGTATTCGCCGCATCCGACGATATACAACTGGCAGTTCACTGCGGTCGATTCAGTGGTCTGTTGATGTGCATGGATACTGAGAATCATTTCGGCGCCCCGCGCCCCAAAAGAACCTCGTCGGCAAGACGTTCTCCTCCCGCTCTCGAAGCTCTCTTACACCAAGCGTCCGTCTCCGATTGGCCGGCTTTGCAACACTCTTTGCAAAGCCTCCCCGAGGCGCGCCCCGAAGCCGTGGCGCGCGCCCGCAAGCTCATCGCCGACCCCGATTATCCATCGCCACAAGAACAGAAACTGCTGGCCCGCCGCTTGGCGGCTCAACTCAGGGCTGAAATCGACCGACCCCCTGCCTGAAGATGAATGCACGCCAGCGCATCACCGGCCTGTTGAAGGAATGGCTCAATATGACCCATCGTGAATCCCACGTCATCCAGCTCGGCCGCTGGTCCGAGTTGGCCAGGATTCAGCAAGCCAAGGCCGCCCTCCAAGCGCCCCTGGCCGAGGCCATCGACCAGTGGAAAACCGAGAATCCAGCCGAAGCCGCCTCCCACCCTTTTCGTGACGAGGTGGGCCGTCTGCTCGCCTTGGAAGCCAGCAATGGCGAATTGCTCGCCGTGCGCAAGCGCGAAGTGCGCGAAAAGGAATTGCTCCTCGAACAAGCCCTCGACGAACTCTGCCGCCTTCGCACCGCCTGCGCCCGCGCACCCGAACCCGTCTGATTGCCGGTCCTCCCGGAATCCACAGGAATCCCCAGTCGGCCTTTTCTTCGGGTTTCTTCCTCACATTCCTGATCTTAATCATAATCCTAATCCTTTTCGCCGACTCGCTGGATTTTAGGAATATTTGCCCTCATTTTGCCGTTGAATTTCCGGCGGCAATGCGTGATTGTTCAGGGGATGATTTCATAATCCCGTGCCACCGAATTTGCCAAGCCCACAACCCACTCAGGATCAACCCGCCCCCGCGGCCCCGCCGGCAGGCTTCACGCCGCGCTCCTGGCTGGAAGGCGGCATGGCCGTCTTGAATCCGTCCGGCGGCGTGCTCGAAATCAACAAGCCTCTTTGCCATTGGCTCGAAAAACCCGTCACCGACCTGATCGGCGAGTCCTTCTGGGACATCCTGGCCAGGGTGTCCCCGGACTGGCTTGAAACCGTCCTCCAAGCCGGCCGAAGCGCCGCGCCCTTCGCCCGCCTGGACCTGAAATTGCCCGCCCGCCGGGACCAGCCCCCCCAATGGTTCAACCTGGAACTGGCGCGCACACCCCAATGCTTTTTCCTGCGCTTGAACTCCTCGCCCCCGCCACTGGCCGATGCCCAGGACCTTGATTGGGGCGGCTCCCTGCCCAATGATTCAGCCCGGCGCGATTTGTTCGTCAAGTTGCTGTGCGCCGAAGCCCGCCTGGAGGGCCTGACCCGCCGCTGGCCCTGCGTCATCTTCAGCCAGCGCCCCGATTTCAGCCTGCAATCCGCCAGCCAGAACATCAAGGAACTGACCGGCATCGACGCCGCCGATTGCTGCGGCCGGCCCGACCTCTTCTGGGAAGTGGTCCACGAGTCGGATGCCGCCAATTTGCGGCATCAATTCAAACACGCCGTCCAGTCCCGGTCGCCCGTCAGCAACACCTATCGCATCCGCCATGCCCTCAACGGCCATGTCGCCCATGTCCTGGAACATCGCCAGCCCGTCATCACCCCCAACGGCTTGTTGCTCGGTTACGAGGTCGTTTGGCTCGATGTCACCCGCCAGACCATCGCCGAACGCCGCCTCTCCACCGCCGCCTGGAAGGAAACCCTGGCCGTCCTGACCCTCGGCATGGCCCACGATTTCACCAACATGATCGCCGGCATCCATTCCCTGAGCGAATCCTTCCTCGCCCGCATCGACGCCCAGCATCCCTTTTACGAAGGCCTGTCCTTGGTTAAGAAGAATTCTTTGCAGGCCGGCCAGCTCGTCAAACGCATCGTCCACCTCCACACCGGCCAGGTCGGCGAGCGCAATTACCATAACCTCAACGACCTCGCCGGCGACCTCGTGGACCTGGTCACCAAAATCCTGCCCCGCCGCATCCAGGTCGCCGCCGATTTGTCCCCTCTCCAGCTCCCGGCCTATCTCGATGCCGTCGAGTTCCGCCAGGTCGTCATCAATCTGCTCCTCAACGCCGCCGACGCCATGCCGCGCGGCGGGCGCCTCACCGTGCGCACCTCCCGCCACGAGAAGCTGCCCGCCCTGGTGAATATGAAAGGCGTTGTCCCGCGCCTTCCCTGCGTCTGCTTGACCATCCAGGACACCGGCTGCGGCATCAAACAGCGCCAGTTGGCCTCGATCTTTGATCCCTTTTTCACCACCAAGGCCAAAGGCTCCGGCCTGGGCCTTTACAACGCCCGCCTCGCCGTCGAGAAACTGCAAGGCGCCATTTCCGTCGCCTCCAAGGAAGGCGCCGGCACCCGCTTCCAAATCTGGCTGCCCGAAGCCGACTTTTCCGAATCGCGCCGCCTGCAGGAAACCGCCCCCGGCCAGCGCCAGACCCGCCGCAACCTCCTGCTCCTGGGCCTGCCCGGCGAGGTCTTCGATAAAACCGCCGAACTGCTCCGCTCCCACAATTACCAAATCGTCACCGCGGCTTCCTCCGACAACCTGGCCCAGTTGCTGCAATCCTCCGACTACCATTTCGACGCCGTTTTCATCCTCGCCCAGCCGGATGATGCCACTTTGAATTCCCTGCCCGCCGAGGTGCGCCAGCAGAATAAGAGCGTCAAATTGGTCCTCAAACTGGCCGGCTGCAACCAGGACGATCTGGACGCCCAATTGCTCAACGGCATTGACCTGCTGCTCAGCACCGACTTGTCCGAAGCCGACCTGTTGTCCAGGCTCAAATCGTTTTTTGATAAGAACGGTTGAGATCTCATGTCTCAGGAATCGAACCCAACCAAAGCCTCGGCCCTCCCGATCCTGATTGTGGATGATGAGGAAATTGTCCTCGTCGCCTTGCGCGACACCTTGCTCCACGAAGGCTACAACGTTGTCTCCTCGCCCCATGCCGTCCATGCCCTGAGCGTCCTCAAGCAACGGCAGTTCTCCGTCGTCATCACCGACCAGCAGATGCCCATGGTCTCCGGCCTGGAGTTCCTGGCCCAGGTCCGTGACCTCCAGCCCGATGCCACCCGCATTCTCATCACGGCGGTCCTCAATCTCACCACTCTCATCGACGCCATCAACAAGGCCGAAATCCACCGTTTCGTCGTCAAACCCTGGTCGCGCGAAGAACTTCTGGCCGCCGTCAAGAGCGCCGTCGGGCGTTTCGCTCTCATTTCCAACAATTCCCATCTCCTCTCCCAAACCCTGGCCAAAAACCAGGAACTGCAGAACATCAATCGCGCCCTTGAAAACCAATTGGCCCGCCTCTCCCGGCAAAACGCCCAGTCGCGCCCACCGGCCAGCATCCCCCCTCCCCCCTCCTCCTCATCCTGATCCTAATCCTAATCCTAATCCGCCCTCCCCCCTCCTCTGCCCACCCACCCAAAGCCGCTTAAGTTTGCCCTAGAAAAAACTTGCCTCCGCGCCTCATTGAGCGGCTACATTATAAGTCGCATTTAATTTGGCGAACGTACACTTAAGATGCCCATTGATAAAATCATCGTGCTCGAAGACGATCCCATCGTCCGCCGCAACTTGGAGCAACAACTGCGCCAGCAGCGCTACGAGGTCGCCTCCGCCGAGAGCCTGGCCGGCGCTCGCGACTTGATGGCCCGCGACACGTTCGACCTCATTTTCCTCGACCTCCGCCTCCCCGACGGCGAAGGCACCGACCTGCTCCTCGAACTCCAATCCCAGCCCCTCAAGCCCCTGGTCGTCATGGTCACCGGTTTTGGCTCCGTCGAATCCGCCGTGGAGTGCATGCGCAACGGCGCCTTTGATTACATGCTCAAGCCCTTCTCGGCCGACCAATTGCAGGTCACCCTCAAAAAGGCCGAGAACTACAACCAGCTCCTCAAGGTCAACGCCTACTTCAGCAATGCCGAGGAAGACGATGTCGGCTACGAATTGCTGGGGCAAAGCCGGACCATGGAAGAGTTGCGCCAGCTCATCCGCAAGGTCGCCCGCACTCAGGCCACCGTCCTCATCACCGGCGAAAGCGGCACCGGCAAGGAACTGGTCGCCCGCGCCCTCTATCGCCAAAGCCCGCGCGCCAATGCCCCTTTTATCAAGGTCAACTGCGCCGCCATCCCCGAAAACCTCATCGAAAGCGAGTTCTTCGGTCACGAAAAGGGCGCCTTCACCGGCGCGCTCAACAAACGCGAAGGCCGCTTCGAGCTGGCCCACTGCGGCACCATTCTCCTGGACGAAATCAGCGAAATTTCCCCTCAAGTCCAGGCCAAGCTGCTCCGCATCCTCCAGGAACGCGAACTGGAGCGCGTCGGCGGCAACCGCACCATCAAGGTCGATGTCCGCGTCCTCGCCACCACCAACCGCCGCCTCGAAGAAGGCGTCGAGCGCAAGGACTTCCGCCAGGACCTTTACTTCCGCCTCAACGTCGTCCCCATCCATGTCCTGCCCTTGCGCGAACACATGGAGGACGTGCCGTTCCTGGCCCGCCATTTCATGCCCCGGTTTGCCCGCAAACACGGCGTCCGCATCCGCGCCATTTCCGACGACTGCATGGCCGTCCTCCAAGCCCACCACTGGCCCGGCAACGTCCGCGAACTCCAAAACGTCATCGAACGCGCCGTCATCCTCTGCGGCGACGCCGGCATGATCGAGCCGGTGCATCTCGGTTTCTCGCCCCTTTCCGTCGCCGCCGCCGCCGCCTCACCCGCGCCCGACTCCGCTCCCGCTGCCTCCCCGGCCGCGGCTCCGGCGGCCGCTCCCGCCGCCCCCGTCCCGGACCTTTTGTCCCTGGCCGAGGTGGAAAAACGCCACATCTTCGCGGCCATGGACAAGACGGACGGCAACCGCACCCACGCCGCCAGGCTCCTGGGCATCAGCGTTCGCACTCTGCGCAATAAGCTCAATGAATACGGCGTCCCCGCCAAATATGGCGATCCCCCGGAGGCCCCCAACCCTGCCGAGCCGGCCGGGCTCCCCAACTGACGCTCCTGATAATTTATGACAAAAATACAAAACATCACTGCACTGGAAATCCTCGATTCGCGCGGCAACCCGACCGTCATGGTCACCGTTTCCCTCAACAATAAAATCACCGCCTCGGCCTCCGTGCCTTCCGGCGCCTCCACCGGCATCCGTGAAGCCGTGGAGTTGCGGGACGGCGACGCCAGGCGTTACGGCGGCAAGGGAGTCCTCAAGGCCGTGGCCCATGTCAACCGGACCATCGCCCCCAAACTCAAAGGCAAAAATCCCCAAGCCCAGGGCGAGATTGACGACCTGATGCGCCAGCTTGACGGCACCGACACCAAGGCCAAGCTGGGCGCCAACGCCATCCTCGGCGTCTCCATGGCCGTCTGCCGCGCCGCCGCCCTGGATTCCCGCCTGCCGCTCTATGCCTACCTCCGCAAGCTGCATGGCGCCAAGGCGTCCGCCCCCTTTGTCCTCCCCGCCCCCATGATGAACGTCATCAACGGCGGCGCCCACGCCACCAACAACGTCGATTTCCAGGAGTTTATGCTCTTCCCCGTCGGCGCCCCCTCCTTTACCGAGGCCTTGCGCTACGGCGCGGAGACCTTCCACACTTTGAAGAAACTCCTTCAAAAACGCGGCCTCGTCACCGCCGTCGGCGACGAGGGCGGCTTTGCCCCCAATCTCAAAACCAACGACGAAGCGGTGGACGTCATCGTCGAAGCCATCGGCGCCGCCGGCTACAAGCCCGGCAAGGACATCGCCATCGCCCTGGACCCCGCCGCCAGCGAATTTTACGACGCCGGCTCCTATGTCATGAAGAAATCCGACGGCTCCCGCAAGTCCCCGGCCCAAATGGTCGGGCTTTACTCCGATTGGGCCGGGAAATACCCCATCATCTCCATCGAAGACGGCATGGGCGAGGAGGACCGCGACGGCTGGCTGGCCCTGACCAAGGCCCTCGGCAAAAAACTCCAATTGGTCGGCGACGACCTTTTCGTCACCAACCCCGCCATCTTTGCCCAAGGCATCCGCGACGGCCTCGGCAACGCCATCCTCATCAAGCTCAATCAAATCGGCACCGTCTCCGAAACCCTCGAGTCCGTCGCCATGGCCCAACAGTCCGGCTACGGCGCCGTCATCTCCCATCGCTCCGGTGAAACCGAGGACGCCTTCATCGCCGACCTCGCCGTGGGCACGGGCGCGGGCCAGATCAAGACCGGCTCGCTCTGTCGTTCCGAGCGCATTGCCAAGTACAATCGCTTGCTCGCCATCGAAAAAGAACTGGGCAGAAAGGCGCGCTACGGCGGCCCGGCCGTCCTGGCCGCCAGGAAATGAGCCTGTCTGCGGCGCATGGCTCAGATCGTTCTCAGCACCTTAAACGCCAGGTACATTCACGCTTCCTTCGGCCTGCGTTATCTGCTGGCCAATCTGGGACCTTTGAGCCAGGAAGCGCGCCTCATTGAATTCGACATCCAGCAGCGCCCGCTCGATGTCGTCGAAACCATCCTGGCCCACCAGCCTCGCCTCCTCGGCCTCGGTGTCTATATCTGGAACGCCGGCCAGACCGCGGAAGTCCTCGCCGCCCTCAAGCGCGTGCGCCCGGACCTCCTCGTTGTCCTGGGCGGGCCGGAGGTCAGTTTCGAAACCGATCAGCAGGAGATCGTGCGCCTGGCCGATTTCGTCATCACCGGCGAAGCCGACCTGGAATTTGCCGCGCTCTGCCGCCAGATCCTGGCCGGAACGCCTCCGCCCCAAAAAATCATCCCGGCGCCCTTGCCCGACACCGCCCGCCTCGCCCTGCCCTACGAGCTTTACACCGACGAGGACGTCGCCCACCGCATCATTTACGTCGAGGCCTCCCGCGGTTGTCCCTTCACCTGCGAATTCTGCCTCTCCTCCCTCGACGTGCCCGTCCGCCAATTCCCCCTCCAGCCGCTCCTGGACGAGTTGCAAAAACTGCTCGACCGCGGCGTGACCCAGTTCAAGTTTGTCGATCGCACCTTCAACCTCAACATCGCGGTGGCCAAAGCCATCCTGCAATTCTTCCTCGACCGCCACCGCCACGGCTTGTTTCTCCACTTCGAGATGATTCCCGACCACCTGCCGGAGCCGTTGCGGGAGGTCATCGGGCAGTTTCCGCCCGGCGCCCTCCAGTTCGAAGTCGGTGTCCAGACCTTCGACGACGCCGTGGCGCAAAACATCAGCCGCCGCCAGGACTATGCACGCCTGGCCGACAACCTCCGCTTCCTGCGCCAGCATACCGGCGTCCATATCCACGCCGATCTCATCGCCGGCCTGCCGGGTGAAACACTGGAAAGTTTTGCGGCGGGTTTCGACCGGCTCCTCGCCCTGGCTCCGCAGGAAATCCAGGTGGGCCTCCTCAAACGCCTGCGCGGCACGCCCATTACGCGCCACGATCAGCCCTGGCAAATGGTTTACAGCCCCCACCCGCCCTACGAAATCCTGCAAAACAAACTCCTGGATTTTCCCTCCCTGCAACGCCTCCGACGTTTCGCGCGTTATTGGGATCTAGTGGGAAACAGCGGCAACTTTCTGGAAACGACGCCGCTGCTCTGCCAGACCGACAAGTCCGCCTTCGCCGCCTTCATGCGCTGGAGCGACTGGCTTTACGAGAAAATTGGCCGCCAGCACAGCATTGCCCTGGACCGCCTGGCCCAATGGCTCTTCCAGTATCTCACCGAGGAATGCGCCCTGGCGCGCGAAGCGGTGGCCGGGACCCTGTGGCGCGACTGGCAAAAAGCCGGACGCCGTGAGAAACCCGTCTTCCTCGCCAAATACATCCCCGATGCGGAAGTCCCACCGCCCCTCGCCAAAAGCAAGAGCGACTCCCCCAAGCGCCAGGCGCGCCACCTCGGCCTGACCCGAGTCCCTCCTTAACCTCACCCTCTCAGATTTCAAATCTTAATCGTAATCCTTCTAAGAAACATGATTGTAACCTGTTGGTAATCAACGACCTGATTTTTGCAAATTTACCTAAATCCAGGCGCCCGAATCGCTCCAGTTTCTTAAAAAATGAGCCTCCTGGGCAGGAGGTGTGGGCTAATCGTAATCGTTCCTTCAACCACCTCCCTCCCCCCTGCCTATTCACGCAGCCGGCTCGAAGCGCTGAATATCCCCAAATTTATCCAAGTCGCGGTCAAAGGATGCCACTTGGCGGCCAAGTTGTGCTGCGCGTGCCGCCAGCCAGGCGTCGGTAAAATCCACGTTCATTGCCCCAAACCGCTGCAAGGCATCCGTGACGATTTCCTGTTCCGTTGTCTCCACCCCGGCGTTTTGAATAACGGCAAGCAGGACGTTCACCACATCGCTGCGCCGCTGACCGTACCGCCCCATCAATACATAGACCGTTTCCGCCACCATCAAGCCGTCCAGATGCAGCACGACTTCATGGCGCTCCGCCTTCTCAAACAATGCCGTTGCTGCCGCGCTCTGTTTCGCATCATCCTGCACCAGGAACCGCACCAGCACGTTCGCGTCCAGCAAATACTCCTTCATGGCTTTTGCCTCGAAATGCGATCATGCCGCGCCACGGCCGCGGCGCCCAAGGCCCCGCGCAGCTCCTTCCCCCGCTCCCGAACGCCGGCCGCTCTCAGACAGCCTGACAATTCGCTGATGGACCGAACGCGGCGCCCGACCAGCTTGTCGTCCTCCACTTGCCACGCGATGCGCTGGCCGATTTTCAGCGGAATTTCCTTTCTCACGTCCTCCGGTATGGTGACCTGCCATTTGGAGGTGACTGTCGATATCGCATTTCTCATATTGATTAGCATACGACGCGGCAGCCTCCTTACGCAAGTATTATTTCCTTCGCAGTTCAACTCCTAATCTTAATCGTAATCCTAATCCTAATCATCCCTTCAAGATCCCGCCCGCCCCCTTTCAAAACCGCAAACATTGAGCTTTGAACGCGCCCCGCCAGACCTTAATTTTCCGGCGTGGACAACAATCTGCCAACGGTCACCATCGTTATTGCCGCGCGGCCCGATCTGTCAGACGTGCGCGCCGTCGCCGCCGCCCGCCAACTCGACTACCCGCCCGACAAACTGGAGATCATCCTGGCCCGCGGCCGGCAGCCTTCCGTGCAACGCAACACCGCCGTCCGCGCCGCCCGCGGCCAACTCATTTACTTCCTCGACGACGATTCGCGCCCCGCCCCGCAAAACCTGCGCCGCGCCGTGGCCCCTTTCCAACCCCCTGAAGTCAAAATGTTGGGTGGGCCCAGTCTATGTCCGCCCGACGCTCCGTCTTTGGAGCAGGCTTTCGCCCTGACGATGGCCAGTTGGCTGGCCTTCGGTCCGAGCTGCGCCCGCTATCGCCCCGTCGGCCGCCCCCGCCCCTCCAGCGAGAAAGAATTGATCCTCTGCAACCTCATGGCCCGCCGCGACGCCTTGTTGGACCTCGGTGGCTTCAATGAAGCGCTCTATCCAAATGAGGAAAACGCCTTGATGGACGAACTGCAAAAGCGCGGCGGCAAACTGCTCTACGACCCGGAGTTCGTCGTCCTTCGCCGGCCCCGCCCCTCCTTCGCCGCCTTTTGCAGGATGCTCGGCAATTACGGACGCGGACGCGCCGAACAATTCCGCCTTCACCCCACGCCCCGTTCCGCCCCCAATTTCGTCCCGCCGCTCTTTTGCCTGTTCCTGGCCCTGCTGCCCTTTCTGCCCCGCTATTGTGACGCCGTGCTGGCGGCCTACGGCGTGGCGTTGTTCGTGCAAGCCGCCCTCCTGTTGCCCCCAAGGAAATGGCTCTGGATCCCCTGGATCATGTCACTGATCTTCCTCAGCCACGTCTGCTACGGCCTGGGCTTCTGGCGCGGTTGCCTCACCCGGCTCAAAGCGCCGCCCCCGGCCGTCGCCGCCGAAGTCCGGCTGGAAAAGCTCTAACGATTCGTCGGCACCCCGCTCCAGACTGAACTGCGGAAGGTCTGATGCCCCAGGGGATGCGGCCAGAAATTCCATTCCACGTTCTCATCCAATTGGCTCAGCACAAAGGTCCGTTGCAGATTGGAAGAGGCCGCGTTGCACAGCAGCGTGGCGAAACCAGCGGCGTTGCCCGCATCGTTCGGACGCGGCAGGCTTCGGCCCGCTTCATGCGCCGCCGTCATCAAGGTCAGCGCGCACGCCGCCGCCGTGGCCAGCCGGCCCCACATCTCCGCCGCGTGCAAAAAGGAGGGCGCCGCCCCGGCCCCGCCAAAAAGCCGCCGGGCGATCTTAGCCGACGGGCGACGCGGGGTCCATGATCGCAATTGTCTCTCCAACAAGTTCATCTCTTCCATAGGCTTTTCCTTCCAGGCAGAGCCGCAATTTGTTCAGGCCGTAGCGGTAACGGCCGGCCGCCGTGTTCGGCGATATCTCCAACACCCGGCCCATGGCTTCAAACGTCAGCTCATGCCAGATTTTCAATACGATGACCTCGCGCTGCTCGGGCGGCAGATCGGCCAGGCACCGCATGGCCGCCGCTTCCGCCTCCGTGGTGTCCGCCCGGCGCTCGAACCACCGCGCCGATTCCAGTTCCCGCGCCAGCCGCCGCCAGAGCCGGCGCCGATAATTCACCGCCCGGTTCCGATACGCCCGCAGCGTGTAATGTTCCGGCTCCTCCGGCCGCCGCTCCAGTTGCCACAGCGCCGCAAACGTCTCCTGCAACACGTCCTCCGCCTCCATGTGGCTCAACCCCAGGGCGCGCCCGTATAAAACCAGCCCCGCCGCCTTTTGTTCATAAAGCGACTCGCACCATCCGCCGTTCAACTCTGATTCGTTCACGCCATTGCAATGGGCCCTGGCCGTTGTGTCTCTCACATCTCAGACACCGCCGGGGCTGCTTTTGTATAATCTTTTTTATTTTGCGGCTTTTTCTTTGCCGCGGCGGGCGCTACAATGGCTGGTTGTTGTGATCATGATTCGAAAAATCAGACGATTTTTCAGGTTGGCCGAGCCGCCGCCTTCGGACCAACCGGATGTCATTCACGTCCACGCCCATCCCATGCCCATTATTTACCGGCGCCATGCCCGGGCCAGGAATTACGTCTTGCGCCTCTTCTCCAACAAAACCGTCGTCGTCACCGTGCCCCGCGCCGGCACCATGCGCTTTGCCCGGGACTTTGTCGCCAGCCGCAAAAGCTGGCTGGAAAAACAGTGGCGCATCCTGGAATCCCGCAACCTCGCCCCCCACCTGCTCCGGCCCGGCATGGAGATTCTCTTCCGCGGCCAACCCGTCGTGTTGCGCGCCGAACGAACCGGCCCCGCCTGGCAATTGCGCTTTGGCCCCGAATCGGCGCCGCTGCCCCGGCCGGACGGCAATCTCCGCCCCGCCCTGGAACGCTATTTGCAAAACCTGGCCAAAACCGAACTGGCCGCCCGCGCCCGCCAATTGGCCGCCACGCATCAGCTCGAAGTCAAACGCGTGGCCGTGCGAAATCAAAAGACCCGCTGGGGCTCCTGTTCCCTTAACGGCACCATTTCCCTGAACTGGCGCCTGATCCAATTGCCGCCCAACGTGCGCGATTACATCATCGTCCACGAACTCATGCACCGGCGCGAATTGAACCATTCCCCACGCTTCTGGGCCGAGGTGGAAAGAGCCTGCCCCGATTATCGCGCGGCTGAGGATTGGCTCAAACAAAACTCCGGCCAGGTCGGCTTTTAGCGGCTTCCAGCACCTGCCGCCACTGTGAACAAATCTAATCTTTCCTCCGGCCAGGTCGGCTTTTAGCGGCTTCCGGCACCAGGGCAAATTCGTCAAGACGCTCAAGACGCATTCGGACCATTTGAAGATTTTTTGAAGATTTTCCTTGACAACCGTGATTCGCTGGAATCATCAACTACCCGCATCACGGCTTCTGATGCGGGTAGTTGCGCGTGCCATTTTGCCAAGTCTCCCTTTTCCAGCGGCAATAAAACGAGTCTGCCAGAGCACGTTCAGGGAAACTGCAGCCAGAATTATGTGGAGACCAAGGCTCCCGCCAAGCCGCTTTACGGCTAAAGTATGCTAAAGAATCGACCGCACCACCCCGCCCTCCACGCGTAGCGCCGCCCCGTTGGTGGCTGAGGAAAGAGGACTGGCCACGAACGCCACCAGGGCCGCCACTTCATCCGGCCTGGCGAACCGTTGCAAGAGCGAACTCGGACGCACGTTTTGGAAAAACTCCTTCTCCACTGCCGCCGCCGTCTTCTTCGTCTCCCGGGCCATGTTGGCAATAAAGCCTTCCACCCCTTCCGACCGCGTCGGCCCCGCCAGCACCGAGTTCACCGTCACCCCCGTGCCGGCGGTCGTCTCGGCCAGGCCCCGCCCCAGCGCAATCTGCATCGTCTTGCTCACGCCGTAGTGGATCATTTCCACCGGGATATCCACGCCCGACTCGCTGGAAATGAAAATAATGCGGCCCCAATTCCTGGCCTTCATGCGCGGCAGGTAATGCCGCGACAATCGCACCCCGCTCATGAAATTCGTTTCAATCATCGCCAGCCAGTCCGCGTCGCTGATCTTGTCAAATGCCCGCGGCTCATACACGCCCAGGTTATTGACAAGAATGTCCGCGTCCGGAAACCGTTTCACCGCCTCCTCCGCTCCATCCGCCCGGCTCAGATCAACCGCCAGCGGCTCCAGCCGGGCCGCCGGCAGCGCCGCCCGCAATTTCCCCAGGGCCTCCTGCACCCGCTTCTCCGAGCGCCCATTGACAATCACCCGCGCCCCCTCCGCGGCCAGTGCCCGCGCGATGGCGAACCCAATCCCCGCCGTTGAGCCTGAAACAAAAGCCAGCTTGTTCTCCAATTCAAGATTCATACCTCGCAACCTAGACCTGTTCCAGCGGCCTGTCCAGAAGCCGCGGCCTTGGGGCTGCAAATAATCCTTGACCAGTATATGCTTTAATGCGAATATACTTGTAAATGGATATTAAACTCGTGCAAATCTATCGCTGCCTCTGCGATGAAACACGTCTTCGCATTCTTCATCTGTTGAAGCAGGGGCCGTTGTGCGTCTGCCACTTTCAAACGATTCTCAAATTGCCCCAGGTCGCCGTCTCCAAGCATTTGGCTTACCTCCGGGCCAGGGGTTTGGTGGTCGCTAAAAGGCACGAGCACTGGATGATCTACAGCCTCCCCGCAAAGGCGCCAAAGGAACTGCATTTGCAGTTGCGTTGCTTGCAGGACTGCGTGCTTTCCCATCCCGTTTTTCGCGAAGATTTGAAGCGCCTCCACAAAATCAACGACGAACGCGAATGGGTCGGGAAAGTGGCTGCAAAATCATAACCCCGCACATTCTATGAATAATCCCCAAATTGACGATCACGCCGTTCACGACACGGTTCGTGAAGGCTATGGCAAAATCGCCCGCGACGCCTCCGCCGGGCGCCGCGGCAGCGGCGTTTCCTGCTGCGGCTCATCGCCGCAAGACAGCGACAAGCTCGCCAAAGAGCTCGGATATTCTGTTGAAGAACTGAAGGCGCTGCCGGCAGGCGCGAACATGGGTTTGTCCTGCGGCAATCCTGCCGCGCTGGCCGCGCTCAAACCGGGCGAAGTGGTCCTGGACCTCGGAAGTGGCGGAGGCTTTGACGTCTTCATCGCCGGGCGCGGAGTCAGCGCCACCGGGCGCGCCATCGGCGTGGATATGACGCCGGACATGCTCGCCAAGGCCCGCCGCAACATTGCCACTTATCGTGAGCAAACGAAGCTCGATAACGTCGAGTTTCTTTTGGGTGAGATCGAGCATCTGCCTCTGCCAGATTCAAGCGTCGATGTGGTCATCTCAAATTGCGTCATTAATCTTTCGCCTGACAAGCAGCAGGTGTGGCGCGAAATCGCCCGCGTGCTCAAACCGGGCGGGCGGGTGGCCGTGTCCGACATGGCGCTCCTCAAACCGTTGCCGATTGAAGTCTCCAAGCTGGTTCAAGCGCTCCTGGGCTGCGTCGCGGGTGCGGTTCTGGTCGAGGACACTGCACGCATGGCGCGAAGCGCTGGCTTGAGTGACATTGTTCTGAAATCCAAGCCGCAATATGTCGAAGCGATGACCAGCTTCGAAGATCCACTTTACCAGAAAATCGTCGAGAACCTGCCAAAGGGCTCAAGGACGGCCGATTACATCACAAGCCTGGAGGTGCAGGCCCGCAAACCGGTGTCTTCCGTGGACTATTCAGTCGCGATCAATGAACTGGTGGCGATGGGCGCCGCCGTGGTCGCCAATTGTGAACCCTGCCTCAAGCATCACTATCACCAGGCTCAACAGCTTGGCGTGTCGGCAGCCGACATGGCGCGCGCGGTGGAGACAGCAGCACAGGTTAAGGATTCGCCACACCAGGCGATCCTGCGATTCGCAGACCGGCTTACGGGCAGCCTTTTGGGGAGGCCCGCCGACACTGCCGATCCGTGTTGCGGATCCAGAGCGACCGCTGCTCCTGCCGGGAAGAAACGCGCTGACGACAGTTGCGGCACGAACTCATGAAGAAAAACGTCCTGTTCATTTGCATTCACAACAGCGCCCGCAGCCAAATGGCTGAGGCATTCCTAAATCAGATATGCGGCGACCTTATCGAAGCGCACAGCGCGGGTTTGGAGTCTGGCAGGCTCAATCCCATTGTCGTGGAAGCGATGCGCGAAATCGGCATCGACATTTCAGGCAATAAGACCAAGGGCGTTTCGGACATGATAAAATCTGGAAGAACGTTCCATTACGTCATCACCGTGTGCGACGAGACCAGCGCTGAACGCTGCCCCGTCTTTCCCGGTCTTACGAAAAAGCTGCACTGGAGCTTTCCCGACCCATCGAGCTTCCGGGGAAGCCGGGAAGATATTCTCCAGAAAACTCGGATCGTGCGTGATTTAATCATGCGCAAAATCCAGGAGTGGTGCGCTGAGGTCTGTTGCCGATCCCATTCCTAAAGCCCAAGGGGTCAGTCCTCACTTTTTGCACTTTTGGTCTTTCGCAACAGGTTCGACACGTAGCTCCAACTGCCCATCCGCAATCGCTCCGCGATCCATGCCAGACTCATCGTCGTTTCCACCCGCAACCGGCCCCGCCAGCTCCATCTTCCGCCGGTCGCCTTTGCGCGGCCGTGTTAATTCGTCCTCCCCCCATCCCAGCCGCTTGAGTTCCCGCCTCACGAGGCGTCGGGCCCGCTCTTCGCTGCTCTCGGCACGGTCGATCCCATAATGGTTGGCCGTGCAGGGGTCACCCATTCAAGGTTTCCAGTCAAGACATGGATTTCCCCCAGACCGATTATTCGGTTTTTCCTCATCGTCCGCCCGATTTGAACGGATGACTCTCGCCCCGCCCGTCGGTTCTTTGGAAGCAAATTCTGTTTGCGGCGATTTCGCAACCCATTTGCCTGCAAGTTCTTGCGCCGGCAGAATGCCAGCCTCAAATCAATTTCAATAGTGGTTTAAATAATCGTTGCCTAACGTATTAACGATAATATATTCATTTGAAGATGAATTAATAATCGAAGTCATGATGAAAGAATCACATCCCAAACCAAACTATGAAAGCCCGCATCGGTAAAATCGCCCGGCTCCCATCCCGGGTCCGCGAAGAAGTCAATGTCCGATTGGAACGCTCCGAGCCAGGCCCGCGATTGCTCGCCTGGCTCAACGCCCTCCCTGTCGTGCGGGAGTTGCTGCAACGGGACTTCGCCGGCGACCCCATCAGCAAACAGAACCTCGGCCAGTGGCGGCGCGGAGGCTTCCAGGATTGGCTCGTTCGCCGGGATTTCCTGGCCGATGTCCGGTCCACCGATGCCGACCAGGCGGCCGATGTCCTGGCGGCGCGTTATTTGAGCTTGATTGCCAACTGGGACGGAAAATGCACCCGCGACTTCGAGGCCAAAGCGCGCGTCTTGACCGATCTTTGCCGCGGCGTCACGGAATTGCAGCGCGAAGCGCGCCGGGCCAGCCAGATCAATTTCAACAAACAGCCCGAAAACCATGTCCGGTCAAACCCAGTCCAGTCAAGCCCCGGTCCTGCCTCGTCGTAGCGCGTCGCAGCCTGTCAAAGCCAGTCACAGTGAAAAATCTCTCTCGAATCGGTGGGACCGCCCGCCGCCAAACCGTCCTGACGGCAAGCCAAAGGGTGTTGACACCCGGCGCTCTTTCCCTTTTTGTCATGGGTCAGTGGTGAAAAAGTTTTCCTTCAAATCCATCGAAGGCTCGGTCACGGCCCCGCGGGGCTTTCTGGCGGCGGGCGCTTTTTGCGACATCAAACGGCTCGGCACCGGCAAAGGCTCCAACAAAGGCCAGAAGCGCGACCTGGCCCTGATCGTCTCCGACACGCCGGCCGCCGTGGCAGGCGTCTTCACGACCAACCAGGTCTGCGCCGCGCCGGTCAAATTGTGTTTGGCGCGGGTCAAACGCGGACACGCCCAAGCCGTGGTGGCCAATTCCGGCAATGCCAACGCCTGCACCGGCCGCCAGGGCCTCCGCGATGCCGAAACCATGGCCGAAATGACCGCCTCCGCCCTTGCCTCATCGGGCGGCCCAAAAATTTCCCCGCTCGACGTTCTGGTGGCCTCGACCGGCCGCATCGGCGTCGCCCTGCCCATGACCAATGTCAAGAAAGGCATCTTCGAAGCCTCCCGCATGCTCCAAGCCGCGCCCGACCACGCCCATCACGCCGCCGAAGCCATCCTGACCAGCGACACCCGGCCAAAGGAAATCGCCGTGGAATTTCAGCTCGCCGGCCGAACGGCGCGGCTGGGCGGCATTTGCAAAGGCGCCGGCATGATCCATCCGGGCCTCAGCCCGACCGGCGCCCGGCCCGCCTTGCGTCCCCTGCACGCCACCATGCTCTGCTTCCTGACCACCGACGCCGCCGTCGAGGCCCGGACCCTCCAGGCTGCCTTGAACGAGGCCGTCGCCAACAGCTTCAACCGCATCACCGTCGATGGCGACATGAGCACCAACGACACCGTGCTCCTCCTGGCCAACGGCCGGGCCGGCAATCCCCCCCTCGCCGCGCGGCCGGCCGATCTGGCGCTTTTCCAGGCCGCCTTGGACCATGTCACCCTCGAGCTGGCGAAAAACATTGTGCTTGACGGTGAGGGCGTGTCGCGCTTCATCACCGTGCGCCTGCAAGGCGCCAAGACGGCGGCCGAGGCCGATGCCGCGGCGCGCGCCGTGGCCAACAGCCTGCTGGTCAAAACCAGTTGGTGCGGCGGCGATCCAAACTGGGGCCGCATCCTTTGCGCGCTCGGCTATTCCTCCGCCGGCGTGGTGGAAAGCGCGGTCGATGTCGGTTACAGCCTGCCCGGCAGCCGGGAGATTTCGTATTCCCTGAAGTGGGGCCGGGCCACCGGCGTTTCCTTCAAGACCCTCTGCCGGATTACGACCGCCAGGGAATTTGACCTCCACCTCCACCTCCACCAGGGCAACGCCCGCGCCTGGATCTATTCCGGCGACCTGACCGAAGCCTATGTGGATTTCAACAAAGGCGATATCAATGATCCGTCGTCATTGGGCGGGTAATGGCATTGACAATCCTAATCTTAATCCTAATCCTGATCTTAATCCCAATCCAAATGATTGCTTCGACTATGAAACAACAGAAGATTAAGATTAGGATTAAGTTTAGGAGCGGCGGTTCCTCGATGATATTTGTATATTGATGAACGCCCTGATCTCCAAAGCCGATGTCTTGCTGGAAGCGCTGCCCTATATCCAGCGCTTCCGCGGCACCACCTTCGTCATCAAGTACGGCGGCAGCTTCATGGATTCCCCCGACCCCGCCGGACGCGACGGCGTGGCCCTGGACATCGTGTTCCTGGCGGCGGTGGGCATCCATCCCGTCGTCGTGCATGGCGGCGGCAAGGCCATCACCCGCGCCATGCAGAAGGCCGGCCTCAAAGCCAGCTTCATTCAAGGCCTGCGCGTGACGGACGAATCCACCGCCCGCCTCGTCGAGCAAGTCCTTTCACGGGAAATCAATCCGCAGATTGTCGAAACCATCGTCAAACAGGGTGGCCGCGCCAGGGGCTTCTCCGGAACGGACATTTTCGCCTGCCGCAAAATGACGCTGGCCGGGCCGGGCGGGGAACAACTGGACGCGGGATTTGTCGGCAAAGTCACCCGCGTCAACGTCGAGCCGCTGCAGCAATGCCTGCGACAAGGCATCATCCCCGTGGTCAGCCCCACCGCTCACGGCGACGACGGCAAGCCCTACAACTGCAATGCCGACACCGCCGCCGCCCAGGCGGCCATCGCCTTGCGGGCGCGGCGGCTGGTTTTTATGAGCGACGTGCCCGGTTTAATGCGCGACCCCAAAGACCCGGCCACGGTCATCCCCCATTTGCGCATGGGCGAAGTGGACGCCCTCAAGCAATCGGGCACCATCGACAAAGGCATGATCCCGAAGGTGGACGGCGCCCTGGCCGCCGTGCGGGCGGGCGTCGAGAAAGTGTCCTTTGTCGATGGCCGCGTCTCCCACGCCCCGCTCCTGGAAATCTTCACCCAGGAAGGCGTCGGCACCGAAGTCGTCGTGTAACCAAATGATTATGGAGAGGTTTTTATGGAATCATCGACCGCGGACAACACTTCAACACCCTCGTCCTCTGCGCCTCTGGGACTCGCGATTGCCAGCCTGGTCCTTGGCATCGTGGCAGTGGTGCTGAGTTTTCTGGTCCTGGGTGGAATCCTGGGTCTGGTGGGATTGGCTCTGGGCATGGCGCATCTGGCACGGAAACGCAGGCCCGTCGTCATGGCCCGATGGGGCGTGGCTCTTTCGATTGTCGGCCTCCTCCTCAGCGTCGGATTCGGCGTTCTCTATTACTCCTATTATCAGAAACTCAAGCAACTCCAGGACCGGAGCGAGACGGTCGATTTCACGAAATGGGAAGGCGTGCTCGCTCCAGACATCTCGGTGACGAGCCTTGATGGCCAAACCATCAAATTGAGCGCGCTGAAGGGAAAACGGGTCGTGCTGGATTTCTGGGCCACCTGGTGCCCGCCTTGCCGCCAGGAGATTCCGCATTTCATTCAACTCTACAACCAAACGTCTCGTGATAATCTGGTGATCGTCGGCATTTCGGATGAGGACCCGAAAACTTTGCGCGATTTCGTCAAGAAGCAGGGCGTCAATTATCCCATTGCCTCGGCCAAGGATCTCCCCTCCCCTTATGCCGACATCCAGGCCATCCCCACCACCTTCTTCATTGACCGCCAGGGCGTCATTCAAACGGTGGCCGTTGGCTACCATGATTATGACGCGCTGAAACGTGATGCGCTGGCCGCCGATTCTCCCGGCAAGCCCAAATCGGTGCCAGCCGGCCCGCCTCCTCTCCCTGACGCCGCCCAGGTCCTGAAACCATCTCTTGTCTGGTCCAATCATATTCCCGGCGCGCAGGCCTTGTGCGTCGGTGACTGGGACAACATCGGCATCCCCCGCGTCCTGGTTGCGGCCGGCTCAACGCTTCATGTCCTGGATTTGGCCGGAGCCGAAACATCGACCGTCCCCCTGCCCGACCGCTTCACGTTGATTGAATGCGGACGAAACAAACAAAAAGGGGCGCGCCTGTTGGGGTACGGCAACTGGTCCAAACAAGTGGTCGTGATGGATCATTCCGGAAATAAAATATGGAGCGTCAGCTCCTCCGCTGGCGTCGATGGCGCCCATTGGGGTGACCTGGACGGCGACGGAACCGATGAATTGATTGTCGGCATGAACGGCGGCGGCGGCCTGCAGGCGTGGTCGGCGGACGGTCAAGAGCTGTGGTCGGTCAGTCTCGGCAACGTCTGGAACCAGGCCGTCGTCTCCGCAACTCCGACGTTGCCCGCGCGAGTGTTCGCAACCGAAGCCGGAGGTTCAGTCAGGATCTTTGACGCCCAAGGCAAACCACTGGCCACCCTGCGTCCCAATGGCGGTTACTACGCCCAAATGGCCGCCTGCCGGACCGGCAGCAACCCCATCCAGATCGCCGCGATCAACGGCAACCAAACGGCCGTCTTTGACGATACCGGAAAAATCGCATGGACCACTTCCGCCATCGCAAACCACGCCGGATGGCGCGCCGCCAGCTTCGCCTTCGGCGACCTTAAAGGCGATGGAGACACGGAATGGGCCCTCCTTGATGGATCGGGCTATCTCGTCATCGCCACTGCGAACGGACAAAAGCTCTCCTCCTTGCCCCACGCAAAGGGCTTCACGGCCGTTGCCGTCGCCTCCCGCCCCGGCAAGAGCGGCCTGTTGATTGTCTTGGACCATAGCGACGTGCAAGCCTGGGCCTTCCAGCCGTAGAACTCATTTGACCTCATTTGCCGCTTGAACCCCACTTCCTTCAAAGGTATTGTGTCAACCATGATTGAGGAATTGGTTGACATAGACTGCCGGACGCGGATCTTCGAGCTGGCCCGCCGCGTCCTCGACGGCGGGGAAATCTCCCGCGACGAGGCCCTCTGGCTCTTTGACCTGGAGGAGCCGGCGGATGTGTTTGACGTGATGGCGGGGGCCAATCGCATCCGCGCGCATTTCAAGGGCAACAAGATTCATCTCTGCTCCATCGTCAACGCCAAGGCCGGCGCCTGCTCCGAGAATTGCAGCTTTTGCGCGCAGTCCTCCTTCTACCAGACCGGCTCGCCCCGGTACGGCTTCATTGATCCGGAACCGGTGCAAGAGGCGGCCGAGGAAGCCGCGCGCCTCGGCGTCACCGCCGTGGGCCTGGTCGCGGCCTGGCGGGGCTTGAAGGAAGGGCCCATGCTCGATGAAGTGTGCGATCGCATCCGCGAGTTGTCCGGGAGCGGCAAGGCGCGGCCCGACGTTTCGCTCGGCCTCATTGAAAGCCAGCGCGTGGCCGACCGCCTGAAGGAGGCGGGCGTGGCCTGTTACGGCCATAACCTCGAAACCTCCAAACGGTTCTTCCCCAGCCAATGCACCACCCACTCCTACGAGGACCGCCTGCGGACCATTTCCTTTCTCAAAAACGCCGGCATCAAAATCTGCTCCGGCGGCATCATCGGCATGGGCGAAACCCGCCAAGACCGTTGCGACCTGGCTTTCGCCTTGAAGGAAGTCGGCGCCAACGTCGTCCCCGTCAATATCCTCAATCCCATCAAAGGCACCCCCTTCGCAAGCGTCCCCCCGCTCGCCCCGCTCGAAATCCTCAAGACCATCGCCTGTTTCCGCTTCATCCTGCCCCGCCAGGAAATCATGGTCGCCGGCGGCCGCACCGTTAACCTGCGCGACCTGCAAAGCATGATTTTCCACGCCGGGGCCAGCGCCCTTATGGTCGGCAATTACCTGACCACCCTCAATCAGCCGGTCGAAAAAGACCTGCAAATGATCAAGGACCTGGGCCTGGACCCCGATTGGGACAAGCACGGCTTTTCCGATCAATAGCCGTGGAGCCCCTGGGCAAAAACATCGGCGGCTATCGCGGGGAAACCCTCGACCTCCCCGCCGTCCTCCGCGACCTCGCACAGGCCGCCGCCAGCCATCATTGGCAGGGCGATATTATTCCTCTTGACTATGGCGCCGCGGCCCCGCCGTCCCGTTTCATCGCCTACCGCCGCCCCGCCGCCTCCCCCCGCCTCCGCCTTTACCTGTCGGCGGGCATTCATGGCGATGAACCGGCCGGACCGCTCGCCGCCTTGCAATTGCTCCGCGAAGATCGCTGGCCGACGGACGCCGCCCTCTGGTTCTGCCCCTGTTTGAACCCGACCGGCTTCCCCCTCAGCCGCCGCGAAAACGTCCTGGGCATCGACATCAACCGCGATTATCGCCATTTCGAAAGCGCCGAAGCGCGCGCCCACGTGGCTTGGCTGCAAGACCAGCCGCCCTTCGACCTCGGCATCTGTTTGCATGAGGATTGGGAGTCGCGCGGCTTCTATGTCTATGAATTGAATCCCGGCCGGCGCCCCTCCCTGGCCGCCGCCATTGTCGCCGCCGTGGCCCGCGTCTGCCCCATTGAGCGCGCCCCCCTCATCGACAATTGGCCCGCAGATAACGGCGTCATCCGGCCCCGCCTCAATCCAGAGGATCGTCCGCGCTGGGCCGAAGCGATCTATCTCATCACCCACAAGGCCCGCCTGACCTGCACCCTGGAAGCGCCGTCGGATTTTCCCCTGCCCACCCGCGTGGCCGCGCTGGTCACCGGCGTGCGCGCCATCCTCGCCGCCCTCTGATTCAATCGTGCGCAATGTCGCCGGGCCGCGCTCCCTTCTCGCCCGGATGCCGGGGAAAATGTTCCGCCAGAAGTTTGCCCGCCCGCCGGACCCCGTGCAGAATCCCCTCCGTGAATTCCCCCTTGCCAAAATAGGCCGACATCTCGCGCGTGACTTCCTGCCAGAATTCGTCGCCGCATTGCTCATGCACCGCGCTGTCGCCGATCACGGCAAACTTCCTGGCGCGCGGCGCCACGAACAACAAAACCCCGTTCCGTTCCGCGCTCCTCTGCATCTTCAGATGATGGAACGCCTTTTGCGCCGCCGCCACCGCATCCTCCGGTTTCTTGTGGCTGATGAAGACGCGGATCTCGCCGCGCATTTTGGCCTCCGCTTCGGCAATCGCCTTCACGATGGCGTCGTGCTCCAGCCCGTTTATAAACTCGCGCGCTTTCATATCACCAACTGGATCCGGCGCCTCCGCCGCCAAAGCTGCCCCCGCCGCCGGAAAATCCTCCGCCGCCCCCTGAGAATCCGCCTCCTCCCCCGCCCCATCCGCCGCCGCCCGAAAAGCCTCCCCACCCGCCGCTGCCGATGACCCAGCCGCGTCTCCTGGAACCGCGGGAAAAAATCAGGATCAGAATGAATAAGCCGGGGATAAGCCAGAACAGGATCGCAAGAGGCAGCCCGTCGCCGCGGTGCCTCTGGCTATTGACCGTGGCGCCAGTCCCTTTGTACTCATGCTGCGTCGCGGCAAGGATGGCGTTGACCCCGGCGGTCAGGCCTCCCGCGTAATCCCCGGCCTTGAACCGCGGCTTGATTTCATACTCGGTGATTTGTTTGCAAATCGCGTCAGGCAGCGCTCCCTCCAGGCCATACCCAACCTGGATGAACATCTGCCTGTCCGCAATGAACACGAACAACACCACGCCGTTGTTCTTCTCCTTCTGCCCGACCTTCCACGACCGCGCCACGCGCACCGTGTAATCGTCGATGGAAGAATCCGATTGCATCTTTGGATAGATCGCCACCACCACCTGGTTGCCGGTCGAGCGTTCGAAATTTTCCAACCGCGTGTTGAGCTGGTCCGCCACAGCGGCGCTCACCACGTGCGCGTCATCGTTGAAGTAACGCGCCGGAGCGGGCGGCATGAACTCCCCGCCCACGGCGCGGAGACACCAAAGCCAGGCGATCAGCAGACCCAAACGGCGCATGACACTCACGGTTTGGTCGCGGCGGGCGCCGCGTTCTTGTTGTCGAAATTAAACTGCACCTGGGGCGCCTTTTCCGCGCCGGCCGCCGCCGCGAAGTAGGGCTTCTCATGGAAACCCAATACGCCCGCATAAAACAGCGTGGGAAAGGACTTGATCGCCGTGTCGTACGCCTGCACCGCATTATTGAAATCGCGCCGTGAGACGGCGATGCGGTTTTCGGTGCCTTCCAACTGGGCCTGGAGGGTGACGAAATTGGCCGTCGCTTTCAGATCAGGATACCGCTCCACCACCACCAGCAAACGCGAGAGCGCGCCGGAAAGCTGGGTTTGCGCCTGGTCGAACTCGGCCAGCTTGGCGGCGTCGCTCGGCGCGCTTTTGGCGTCGATGTTGACCTTGCCCACCGAGGCGCGCGCCTCCGTGACCTGTGTCAGGGTCGTTTTCTCGAAATTGGCCGCCCCGGATACTGTCGCCACCAGGTTCGGGACGAGATCGGAACGCCGTTGATAATCGGTTTGCACCTGCGCCCAAGCGCTGTCCGCCGCCTGCGACAGCCGCACCAGGCGGTTATAGCTTCCGCCGGCTATCGCGACGGCCAGCAAGACCAAAACAGCCAATACGACAAGCACACCGCAACCAATGGCAACCTTTTTCATATATGCCTGATGTCTATACCCAAATGCCGCCGCGGACAATTACAATTCGACTGATAATTTGTAAACAGGCGCCGCGACCTGACAAGGCGACCGGGCGCAAATCGGCTTTTGGCGGCAATAAAGAATGTTTCAAAATGGAGATTTCAGGGTTCTTTTTTTTCTTTTTTTGGTCAGAATCGGTCAGAAACGGTCAGAATCGGTCTGAAATCTGCCAGGCAATTCAGACCGGGTACAGACGGTCCTTTCACCACGGATGAACACGGATGGGGACGGATTTGACCGCGATTAAATGTTCCAAATGGAGATTTCATGGTTCTTTTTTTCTTTTTTTTGGCCTGAATCGCTTTGAAACGGCCTGAATCGCTTTGAAATCAGCCAACAATTCAGGGTGGCCACAGACGGTCCTTTCACCACGGATGAACAGGGATGGGCACGGATTTGACCGCGACTGGGTGCGATGCGGTGTAAAGATCGCTGCGACTGGCTGTGACGTGGTGTGATCCGCTTTGATTGGGGTTTGACCCGCCTTGGCCCTGGGGGCTTCCATCGTCGTCCCGCTGGCGGCGGGACGTTCGCGAGACAAGCCGGCGCGATTAGCCCGCCGCCGCCGTTGCGGCCTCCTCCTTCGCCAAGGCGCTACGGACGGACAAGCTGGCGGACAGGCAAATTGACTTTCTGATCCAGCCGTCATTTTGATGCTTTATGGCATTTCAATAAAAACCGTAGCCGCAATTACGCGGACATGCAGGCTCCGCAGGAGCGTCGCCCTACCGAGGCGGTGGTAGGGCGAGGCTCCCGCCGAGCCATTTTACGGCTACACCATTTCTTAAATCGCTATAGACTTTAACGCCCAGCCTTTTGCCTTCTGGACATGGCCGTAATGGGTCATTCATTAAGTGAACACTACAGCTAAAACACCGTTTCGTCAACAGCTTTTTGAAAGAATTATCAAAAAAGATGTGATTTCCGATGGGAATTGGCTTAAGGCGTTGCGCATCAAAGGCTTGAGACGTTTTTGGCCACAGAGGCGAAGAAATGAGTTGTTCACCGTGAAATATTCGTGAATCGCGCCTGGACCAGTTCGGTCTGGCTGTGGGTGTGGCGCGACGACAAAACGCGCCTTCCGGTGGATCAGCGGTTTGACCGGATTCAAAGCGGGGAATTGCTGCTGCAAAAACTGAGCGGCCTGTTCTTCGACTACGACGACCTTGACGACGATGGCAAAGCCAGCATTGGGCAGGTGTTGGACCGGCTGAATGTGCAGTTCTACGCGGAGAAAGTCACCAAACGGTTTTACGAGGACTTCAGCAAATACAAGGACAGGTTCATCACGTTCATCCAGGGCATCGAGTCCTTGGACAATCAGAAATGGTGTGCCTCGGTCATCCACAACCGGCTGATGTTCATTTACTTCATTCAGCAAAAAACGCTTCCTGAGCGGCGACGCGCAGTACCTGCAAAATAAGTTCGAGCATTGCGAAGAAAATGACTTGAACTACTACCGGGACTTTCTTTGCCCGTTGTTCTTCCAAGGGTTCGCCTTGCGGCCGGGCGAGCGCAACGCGGCCACCAGCCAATGCCAGTTGCAAAATCAGACCCATTGCCTCCCGGAAACCGGCATCGTCCCGCACCCGCGAAAACGTCTTGCCCGTCGCCTCCATCACCGCATCGGCAACCTGCGCCTCGTTGCCACCGCTCCCAATCAGCAAAATGACATCCTTCCACTTTCTCGTGGCCGGCAGTGTGCCGATTCGGCTGTGTCCCATAAGGTATGGTTATCGCAATCAAACCGAAAACTCAATCCAAACCCACTCTCCGCCCCCGAAATAGCTGCCCCAAGACACCACACGCGACCGAACTGAGCCACCGCTGCACTCCGCCCAGTTTGCCGTTCCATTCCGGCAGTCGAGTTTCGTCACTCAGCAAAACCACGCCCGTTCCCGCTTCCCCAAGCTCGCGCCAATCCGGCGTAGGTGGATGTGCTGCGTTTTCATTTGTTTCGTATTGCCGTACACGCTATAAGACATTCCATGGCAGGCATCAACTATTCCAAGCTGGCTGGAAATACGGACGGCGGGCTCGACTTTGAAGCGCAACTTTGGGCCGCCGCCGACAAAATGCGCGGCCACATCCATCACCTCTCGCCCTGGGCATGGCGAGATGCACATTCCCGTGCGAAATATGGTCATCGACGAGGATTGCAAACTCGGTTACATTTTGACCATTAAAAACGTCGTGAACGCCGAGTCAACATTAGAAGAACCACCCAGAAACAGCCTGCGTGTTCGGCCAATCCAGCTTTCTTTCTTTGATGCAGGCGAGCGGCAGAAATTGTTTTCTCCTCTCGACGCCACCTTCCAGCAAAACAAGGATGAACCACTACATAATTGGTATCCGTATCTGGAGGGCTTTGGGCCTGATTTTGTTCAGTCTGTGTTCACGAACTACCTCCCATCAGCGAAAAGAATAATTGATCCGTTTGTCGGGTCGGGCACGACGCCTCTGGTTCTGTCGACCATCGGAGTGGAGTGCGGATATTGCGAGGCAAACCCAGTGATGCGAGAAGTCACACGAATCAAGACGACTGTCGCTGCGTTGAGCGACGTCGACCGTGGTTTGCTTGCGATGCGGGTTCGTGCTTTGGCGACAGATTTGCCGGACAGGATTAAGCGGGCGAAGAGAGATGAATCGTTGGAGTCCAGTTATCACGCCTGTTTTGGCAAGAGCGTGTTTTTCACAAACACGGCGTTTGAGACGGTTCTCCGACTGCGGGCTTTGGCTGACGATATAAATGGAGATGATCCATTTCTTGCTGACGCGCTTTTCTTGGCGACGCTTTCGAAAATGGTGATTTGCTCGCAGCTCAAGCGTGCTGGGGACGTTCGATACAAAACCGAAAAGGAGCTACAAAAATCGCCCGCTTCGATCATCGCAGAAATTCGTGAGCAGCTTGGATTGATGGCGCTCGATTGTCTGAGAAGCCAGCCCCGCCCAGTGAAAGCTACGCTGCTCAGTTTTGATGCAAGGTCTCTCGATTCGATTCCCTCGTTCCACGCCGACGGAGTTATCACTAGTCCGCCATACCTGAACGGCACAAACTACATCAGGAACACAAAGCTCGAACTTTGGTTCAGCCGTTTTCTGAAAACGGCTGACGACCTGCGCGCATTTCGCGACATGGTAGTCACTGCGGGAATAAATGATGTTGCCGGAGATCAGAACTACAAACCTGTGACCGAAAGCATCGGCCCGATCATTGCCGAACTTAAGAAGGACGCTTACGACCAGCGAATTCCTCGGATGGTCGCTGCGTATTTTACAGACATGGCGAAGGTCTTTCGCGGACTTCACCGGCAAACTACTCCCAACGCCATTGTCTGCGTTGACATCGGGGATAGCAGGTATGGCGGCGTGCATGTTCCGACCCATTCACTTCTTGGCGACGTGGCGCAAACAGTCGGATTCAGCCTTGTCGAAAGCGTCAAGTTGCGAACAAGGTTGTCCAAAGATAAAACGCCTTTGACGCAAGAACTGCTCGTTTTCAAGAAAGCGACGGATATCAAACAGTTAACGCGGCTGACAGTTTCTTGGGCAGAAAGATGGAGGCGATTCAAGACAGATTTGCCTCACCAGAAACCTCCGTTCACGAAACGCAATTGGGGAAGTCCGCTTCATTCGCTTTGCTCGTATCACGGCAAGATGAAACCGGCTCTTGCTTACCATCTGGTGACCACCTTCACAGAGCCGGGCGATGTGATTTTAGACCCATTCTCTGGCGCGGGAACGATTCCATTTGAGGCCGCGTTGAACGGTCGTTTTGCCTTTGCGATGGACATCAGCCAATTGTCCTTCGCGATAAGCCAGGGAAAGCTCACGCTCTCCAAAGCGGACGGGATTGAGGCGCGTTTGGAAGATTTGAAACGGTGGTTGGAATCCAATCCGCCTACAGATCAGGAATTGCAGAACGCCAAGGCGGTTAAGTTTAATGGGCCTGTTGACACCTATTTTCACGAGAGAACTTTTCGAGAAGTCGTGTCGGCAAGAAATTTTTTCGCGGCAACACGGGATGATTCTGCAGAGTGGTCAATGCTGATTGCTTCGATGCTGCATATTTTGCATGGTAATCGGCCATACGCCTTGAGCAGACGCAGCCACCCCATCACGCCATTTGCGCCCACCGGCCCTGCAGCATACAAATCCCTGGTGAGAAAGCTTCGAGACAAGGTATTCAAGAGTCTTGAGGTAGCGCCGCCCGATTCATTCGTGCAGGGTAAGTGTTTTCAAACGGATGCACTGCGAGAATGGCCGGACGAAATCGCCAACCTTGACGCCGTTATAACATCACCGCCTTTTTTTGACTCGACACGATTCTACATGACGAACTGGATGCGTTTCTGGTTCTGTGGATGGGAGCGCACCGATTTCGACGAGCAGCCTGCACGTTATTTGGAGCAGCAGCAAAAGCAGTCGCTCAACATTTACAGAACACTATTCTCCATTGCTCAAAATCGGCTGAAAAAAGGCGGGCTGTTTGTGCTTCACCTCGGAGCGAGCCGCAAATGCGACATGGGCAAAGAGCTGTCGGCTATCGGGGCGGATATCTTCGAAGTCGTGGATTGCTTCAATGAGGACGTCCAGCACTGTGAGAGTCACGGTGTCACCGACAAGGGGACTGTCACCGGCCACCAATACTTAGTCTTGCGAAATCGCTGATGCGTAAAACCGCCTCGCCTATCTGCGTTTCTCGTGCTCAAGCTGCAAGTCAAAAGGCGCGCCACCTTCGCATTTGTTGAGCACCTTCTGAATTGCCTTCACCAACAATTCGCCAGTCACTTTTCCGTCTCGTTCTTCGAGCATTTCAGGCTTTCGGAGAAATTCATCAAAGAACCAAACCAGTTTGTCCCGGAGCAATTTGAGCGCGGCCAAGTTCGGAGTTGGGTTTTGCAATTCTTTGATCGGAATGCCGGTAATTTTCGAGAGTTCGTCCAATTCAGCGGGAGTGTAAAAATCCACTGGCGAGCGGTCGCGTTTTTCAGAATTACAATCCCCGCATAGCGCGGTGGCCGTTCCGTCCAACGGCCAAAGCAGCGCCAGTGGACGAGTATGGTCGAGATCCATTTCGTTCGGACTGTCGAAGTCAGCATCACACTTGAAACACTTGTGCCCAAACTTTTCAAATATGTCGTCTGTTAATTCCGTTCCGTGTTGATGTCTGTATCTCAATTGCGGGCTCTCTCCAAATAATTCCATGAGCAGCAGTTCAAAAGCACGCCTGCGTGCGCCATCCTCCTTCATCTGTGCCGATGTTCGCTGTGGATTCAGCGCCGCGTTGACTTCAAATTTTTTGCAGAACCGACATTCAAGCTGAAATCCAAAATCCAGTTTTAGCGTCATGCCGGTGTCAGGATTTGTAAGCAGTCCGAATCCTTTGTGAGAGCAAGGCCGCCGGTGCGGGGCGACGCAGTGGTTTGAGAAACTCAACGTCGCACGCTCGTCCTCCACGTTAATTGGCAAGTACCGTCCGCAGCGATTGCATGACTTCAAGTGCAAAGTGAAATCTGGCGCTTCCGTGACGTGATATTCTGGCGATGTCTCTCTCAATTCAGCCGGCCTCGTGATAAACAAAGCTTCGGGTGAAAACTGATACATATTTCCAAACAATTCGGGGCGCGCGTCATCGAAATGCCGGTGCTCAACAATTCCACCGCGAAACTCATACGTCGCAAGCCGTGTACCCTTAAGTGCCGTAAAAATAATTGTCACCTCACTGACGGAAACTTCACAAATCCACATGCTGCCTACTTTACTCCAATTGGGATAAGGGTAAGCCTTCATCAACAGCCTGCCGGGAATCTTGCCGCGAACCTCCACGTTGACCGGCACGTCCGAACAAAACCAACCACCAAATCCAACGAACTCGCCCTTGTTCTGTGCGGGGAGTCGTATGGAAAATTCTTTCGCTTGCCCCGCTTTCAAAAACGTCGGCTTGATCTGAACAGGCCTGAATTCACCGCCCGAAGTTTCAGGATGTGCCTTAAACCCAGATTTTCTTGTGGTCGTCCTTCTTCGCCCAGAGTATTTGGTCTTTCCGGGAAGTTTGTTTTGTTCAAATTCGTGGTTCATGGGTCTTAATCCCCGCATCAAGCAATGTATGAAATGCCCTTCAGGAGCTCTGATGGCGTGATGCCTAGAGCGGCGGCTACGCGACAGAGATTTGTGAACGAAGGATTGCGTTCGCCTCGCTCCAGCAGGCTGATGTACGTGCGGTCGAAGTCCGCTATGCCCGCAAGTGCCTCTTGTGAGAGTTTTTTTGCTCGTCGCCGTTCCCTGATTGCTACTCCCAAGTCGGTGACTAGCCCGTCGAGTTTTTTGTCGAAAGTTGGCATTGTCTTGGCGTCTAGCGTACACAATGCGTCCACGGACAAAGCGTCGCATTTAAGTTTTTAAGGTTTCCTTGTCTGAGAACTGGCGAAGGCATGTGGGTAAAACCTCCATACCACGACCGCCGATGAGTGTCGATCACTCCGTGGTCACAAGCTTCCAGCGGAAAAGCTGCGATTTTGCTGTCGGCTTTCGTGGCATTGAGCCCTATTTTGCATGAGCACCTGCCAAAAAGACTTACCGCCCACCGCTGCCGCCGCATAGGTGAGGAGGGGAATGCCAAATCCCGATGTGGTGGTTTCGAGATGCGCCCAGTTCGGGCCTGCGACGTGCCAAAAATAGATTTTCGCCCAAGGCGGCCTTCGTGTTGACCGGACCGCTTTTGCAGGCTTGAATAGGCGTTGGATGCGCTCTCTGCTCCAGCATTTGCGAATATGGCTCGAATTCATCAAATTCTCCCATACCGTCTTCGCCTTCCCCTTCGCCCTCGCTTCCATGGCCGTCGCCGCCCGCGACAATCGCGGCTGGCCCGGTTGGAGGATTTTCCTGCTCATCCTGGCGGCGATGGTTTGCGCCCGCACTTGCGCCATGTCGTTCAATCGCATCGCCGACCGGGAATTTGACCGGGCCAATCCCCGCACCGCCTCACGCCATTTGCCGGCCGGCCGGATCACCCTGGGCGAGGCTTGGGCGCTTTGCCTGGCAAGCGCGGCCGGCCTCGTGGCGGCGGCTTATGGCCTCAACCCCCTCTGCTTTTATCTTTCGCCGGTGGCGCTTTTCTTGATCTGCTTTTATTCCCTGACCAAGCGCTTCACCGACTTCACGCATTTCTTCCTGGGCCTGGCGCTGGCGCTCGCGCCCATCGGCGCCTGGCTGGCCGTGAAGGGGGATTTCCGCCTCTTCCCGACCGGCCACGGCTGGCAGATGTGGCAGTACAGCGCCCTGCTGCCGTTGCTGCTGGCTCTGGCTGTGGTATTTTGGCTGATCGGTTTCGACATCATATACGCCTTGCAAGATTACGACTTTGACCGGGAACACGGCCTGCATTCGCTGGTCGTTCGGTGGGGGGTGAAGAACGCCCTGGCGGCGGCCTTCCTCTCGCACATGCTGATGTGGGGCCTGCTGGCCGCCTTCGGGTTCCTGGCCCGATTCCGCCTCGCCTATTGGGTCGGACTGCTCTTCATTCTCGGTTGCCTGCTCCTGGAACATGGGCTGGCGCGGCGCCGCAGCCTGAACTGGATTCACCACGCCTTCTTCCGCCTCAACGCCGTCATCAGCGTCGTCTTTCTGGTTGTGGCCCTGGTGGAGATTGTGTTTCCATTCCTTCGGTTTAAATCGTGAATCTCTTCTGGCAACATCACGAGTTGCGCGGCCTCTACGACATGGTCGCCGCCGGCCGGCGCATCTCCGACGAGGACGCCTTGCGCCTGCTGCAAAGCAAGGACCTCAATGCCCTCGGCGCCATGGCCAATCTCGTCCGCGCCCGCAAAACCGGCAACCGCGCCAGCTACATCCTAAATCGCTATATCAACTACTCCAACTATTGCATCCTGAGCTGCCAGTTTTGCGCCTTCGCCCGCAAGAAGCGCGACGCCGACGGCATG
>Ga0326727_10001647_pt1 | contig 81286 bp, 63 predicted proteins | sample MB2enrmetagenome_FD_207643 | JGI IMG/M metagenome (GOLD analysis project Ga0326727, IMG submission 207643) | Lab enriched peat soil microbial communities from McLean, Ithaca, NY, United States - MB29MY | ecosystem: Environmental > Terrestrial > Soil > Wetlands > Peat | place: USA: New York... | reverse complement strand
GATACCATGGACCCATCAATACAACTGGCACAGACCGCACACCAGCCTGAACCAGTTGCCACCCATCAGCAGAGCCGGATTCGATGACAACAACCTCTTGAGACACCACAGCTAAAGCCCTCGTTGATTCTGCTGACTTATGCAGGAGTTGAAACCCCCGCCTCCCTCCGGATCGGTTTTTCCGCCGCCTCTCAAGTCGTGCCCTGGCACTTCGTGCCATTGATTTGAAGATGTAGTTTCAGACCCTTCTGAAATGTCTTACAAGGCCCTTCTAAACATCTCTTTACTGCGAGGACTACCTGCGGCTCGACTGTCCGAAATCGGACAGTTCAGAGCGCAAGCGGTCACCCCAGGGCGTTTCTTCAGCCGCGTGCGCCGATCTAAGTAACTTATTTTCAGCGATAAAAGCGAATGGCTCTCTGGCACGGCAAATGCTCTAGTCAGGGCATGGATATCGCACGCCCAGATTTGAAGCAGAAGAGGAAACGCCAGTTGAGGATATGGATTGGCGTCGCGGCGGTGGTGCTGGTGTTGGCTGTGATCGCTGTGTCGCGGCTGAAGCCGGCAGCGCCCACAGTGGATCGTTCAACGGTCTGGACGGATACGGTCCGGCGCGGGCCGATGATTCGCCAGGTACGCGGCTCGACCGGAACGCTGGTTCCGCGCGAGGACAAGCTGAGGCTGATCCCGGCCGAGACGGAGGCCACGGTGACCCGCATTCTGGTGCTGCCGGGCGCGCACGTCGAGGCAGGCACGGTGCTGATGGATCTGGCCAACCCGCAATTGGAGCAGGAGGCGATGAACGCCAGCCTGGGGTTGAAAGCCGCCGAGAGCGAGTACCACAACACGCAGGTGAAGCTGCAGAACGACCTGATGACCCAGAAGGCCGGAGCGGCCACCGTGGGCTCGGACTATCACCAGGCGCAACTGCAGGCGGAGACCGACAAGGCACTGCATGATCTGGGCGTGATTTCCGGGCTTGCCTACAAGGCTTCGCAGAGCAAGGCCGACGAGCTGACCACGCGCAACAAGATCGAGGGCGACCGGCTCACCATGAACGAGAAGGTCATTGTTTCGCAACTGGCCGTGCAGCAGACGCAGGTGGACCAGGCGCGCGCGCTTTACCAACTGAAGCGCCAGCAACTGGCCGCGCTGCATGTGACGGCGGGCATCAGCGGCGTGCTGGTGGATATGCCGCACCAAGTGGGCGAGCATGTGGCGCCCGGCATCACGCTGGCCAAAGTGGTGCAGCCCGACCAGTTGAAGGCCAGCCTGAAGATCGCCGAGAGCCAGGCGCGCGACATCCAGATCGGCCAGCCGGCCTCCATCGACACGCATAACGGCGTGATTCCGGGCCGCGTGCAAAGAATTGATCCCGCCGTACAGAACGGAACGGTCACCGTTGACGTAGAACTAACCGGGGCCCTGCCGCAAGGCGCGCGGCCTGATCTGAGCGTGGATGGCACCATCGACCTGGAACGCATGACCGATGTGCTCTATGTGGGCCGGCCGGCGCTGGGCAACGAAAACTCCACGCTGAGCCTGTTCAAGGTGGATTCGGACGGCAAGGGAGCGACGCGCGTGCCGGTGAAGGTGGGCCGCGCTTCGGTGAACAACATTCAGGTTATTGAAGGGCTGAAGGAAGGCGATACTGTGATTCTTTCCGACATGTCGCGGTGGGACAACGTGGACCGGATACGGCTGGAATAGAAGAACAGGGACTAGGGAACAGGGAATAGGGAACAGCGAACAAAACCACAAATCACGAGGGGGCCGAAATGGCATCGAATGGAACGCTGATTGAAATTGAGGATCTGACCAAGGTCTTTTACACCGACGAAGTGGAGACGCATGCACTCTCGGGCATTCACCTGAGCATTGCGCGTGGCGAGTATGTGGCCATGTCCGGCCCTTCCGGCTGCGGCAAGTCAACGCTGCTGTCGATTCTGGGCCTGCTCGATACGCCCACGGGCGGCAAATACCTGCTGAACGGAAACCCCGTGGAGAACCTGAGCTTCAGCGAGCGCTCGCGCATTCGCAACCAGGAGATCGGCTTCGTCTTTCAGAGCTTCAATCTGATCGGCGACCTCACGGTGGAAGAGAACGTGGAACTGCCGCTGACTTATCGCGCGGGCATGAGCTCGGCGGAGCGCAAGAAGCGCGTGAAGGAAGCGCTGGAGCGAGTGAACATGGCGCACCGCATGGGGCACTATCCGGCGCAACTCTCTGGCGGCCAGCAGCAGCGCGTGGCCGTGGCGCGCGCCTTGGCCGGTTCGCCGTCGATTCTGCTGGCCGATGAACCGACCGGCAATCTGGACTCGAAGAACGGCGAGGCGGTGATGCACCTGCTGGCCGACCTGCACCGCGAAGGCTCCACGATCTGCATGGTGACGCACGATCCGCGCTTCGCCAAGCACGCTCAGAGAGAAGTGCATCTTTTCGACGGCAAGGTGGTTTCAGAAGACGAGCAGAAGAAGCTGGAAGAAGAAGTGGAGGCCTAACTGTGTTGCTTCAGGAACTGCGTTATGCAATTCGTCAATTGCGCAGAACGCCTGGCTTTGCCGGTCTTGCGATCCTGGTCATGGCGTTAGGCATCGGAGCCAATGTCGCCTTGTTCACGGTGGTGCGCAGCGTGCTGCTGAAGCCGCTGCCCTTCAAGGAGCCGAACAAGCTGGTCGAGCTGTATGAACACAGCAACGACGGCGAATTCGCATTCAATGCAGTTGCCGGAGGCGTCTACGCGGAGTGGCAAAAGCAGAACCGCAGTTTTACCGACCTGGCGATGCTCGGCGAGGAGGAATTCAACCTGGCCGGAGCAGGCGACCAGCTGCCTGAAAAGCTGCGCGGAAGCGACTGCACGTGGAATCTGCTGTCAACTCTGGGCGTGCGGCCGGCGCTGGGACGCGACTTTACCGCGGCAGACGATCAGCAATCGGCCGCCGGAACGGTTCTGCTCAGCTGGAGCCTCTGGCAGCGGCGCTTCGGCGGCGATCCAGGCATCCTGAACAAGAGCGTTCAGCTCAACGGCCATTCTTATACCGTGATTGGAATCATGCCCTCCGGATTTGCCTTTCCGGACGCGACGACGCAATTGTGGGCTCCGGTGTATTACGACAAGCCGGTGAGCTGGACCTCGGCCCTGGACAATCACGTTTTCCAGGTCGTGGGGCGTTTGCGGCCGGGATTCTCAGCGGAACAGGGCAAGGCGGATCTTTCGGTGATTTCGCGCCGCCTGCACGATCAGCATCCGGAGAATGCATTCATCTCCAGTTCGGCGGCGATTCGGCCACTGCTGGAGCACATGGTGGGCGACGTGCGGAAGCCGCTCTACGTGCTGCTGGCCGCCACCATCTGCGTCCTACTGATTGCCTGCCTGAACGTGGCAAACCTGCTGGTGGCGCGCGCAGCCGCACGGCGCAAGGAACAGGCGATTCGCGTTGCGATGGGCGGGGGCTTCTGGTGCCTGTTGCGCGAGCGGCTGATGGAGAGCTTCGTGCTGGCGGCGGTGGGCGGCGGGGCGGGCTTGCTGCTGGCCTACGGGGCTGTGCAGTGGCTGGTGCACCTGCGCACCGATATGAGCCGCGTTGAGGCGATTCACATCGATGGAATGGTGGCTGCGTTTGCCGTCGGGCTGATTGCGCTTTGCGCGCTCTTTGCCGGATTGATTTCTTCGCTGAGCACAGATTCGAAACACCTGTTGAGCGCGTTGCAGGATTCGGGACGCGGATCGAGCGCCGGCCACAGCAGCACGCGGCTGCGCAAATCGCTGCTGGCGGTCGAGGTGGGCCTGACGGTGGTGCTGTTGGTTGCGGCGGGTCTGCTTTTGAAAAGCTATGCGCGCCTGCGTTCTTCCGAGATGGGCTGCGTCACCAAGAACGTGCTGACCATGCGAATCGGCTTGTTTGGCGGCCGCTACAACGATCCCGCGCAGCAGGTGAATCTGTACCGCTCGCTGCTGGAGCGTGTGCGCGCGCTGCCTGGCGTGCAATCGGCGGGCTTTGTCCAGGCGGTACCCGGCCAGGGCTATTGGGGCGACGCCAGCTTTGCCATTGGCGAGCATCCGCCGCTGCCGCAGGGGCAGGCGCAGTTTGCCATCTCGCGCTTCGCCGATCCCGGCTATTTCGCGGCCATGGGCATTCCGATTCTGCGCGGCAGAAGCTTCGATCCATCCAAGCAGCTGGAGCGCGCGGATGAAGCGGTTGTCAGCAAATCATTCGCCGACCAGTATCTTCAGGGCGAAGATCCAATCGGCAAGCACCTAGTGGTGATGGGCCACAACATGGAGATTGTGGGCATTGTGGGAGACACGCGCTACCAGGCATCGGAGATGCCCGCACCCATACAGTATTTTCCTCTTTTCTCGGGCGCTCAGAACAACGGAACGCTGGTGATTCGCTCAAGCGGGAATGTGGGGCAATTCGCACTGCCGGTGCAGCGCCTGGTGGCGGAACTGGACCATAACCTTCCCGTCTCCGACGTGCTGACCATGGAACAGTTGCTGGGCAAATCCACGCTGGATGCAAGTTTCAACGCGACGCTGCTGCTGGGCTTCGCGGTGCTGTCTTTGCTGCTGGCCGGGGTGGGGCTGTTTGGAGTGCTCTCTTACATCGTGGCGCAGCGCACCAGCGAAATCGGAATCCGCATCGCGCTCGGCGCCGAACGCGAACAGGTATTGCGCATTGTGCTCTTCGATGGGCTGCGCCCCGCGCTCCTTGGCCTGGCTTTTGGCCTGATCGCCAGTTCCGCGCTTGTCCAACTGATCCGCGCGATGCTCTATCAAACACAGCCTCTCGACCCGATGGTCTTTGCGGCTGTGGCGGCAGCGCTGCTGCTGGTGGCAACTTTGGCCTGCATGATGCCGGCCTGGCGCGCTTCGCGGCTAGATCCCATGCAGGCGCTTCGCGCCGAGTAGTCAGGAGATTGCAATGAACACGCTCGTTCAAGACGTTCGCTTTGCTCTGCGCCAGTTGCGCCGCGCTCCGGGATTTACCTTCACCGTGGTGCTCATGCTGGCCCTCGGCATCGGCGCGAATACAGCCGTTTTCAGCGTGATGAACGCGGTGTTGATGCAAATGCTGCCGGTGAGCCGTCCACATGGGCTTTACTACGTGCATGAGGCCAACGGGCAGTTTCAGCCGCCGGGCGCGGGCAATACCGGAGACTCGAATACTTCCTTCTCTGAAGCGGCCTATGAGACGCTGCGCCAGCGCCATGATGTCTTCGACGATCTGATCGCGTATGTTCCCCTGAGCCTAAATGGAATGGTCGCGGTCCGTCACGGCGCGTTGCCGGAAGAGGCGGAGGGCGAAGAGGTCAGCGGCAATTTCTTTTCCGGCCTGGGCGCGCGGATCGAGCGTGGGCGCGGCTTTACGCCCGGCGACGAGAAAAACCACACGCCAGTTGCGGTGATCAGTTATGACTACTGGACGCGGAGTTATGCGCGCGATCTGGACATCGTGGGCCAAACCATCTACATCAAAGGCATCCCCATGACGGTGGTGGGCATTGCTGCTCATGGCTTCAAAGGCATTGAACCGGCTACTGCCACAGACTTCTGGATTCCCTTGCAGAATCGGCCGGAATTGAATGCCTGGGGGACAACGGGCATCATGCTGTATGGCTCACCGAAGTGGTGGAGTCTGCGCCTGATGGCGCGGTTGCGTCCGGGGGGCACGCCGATTCAGGCGCAGCAGGCTCTGGCCGGAACCTTTGGCGAAGTGGCGCGGCAAGCGGTGGGCACGATCGACCCGAAGCAGTGGAAGCCGTTGCTCGACTTTACGCCCGCTCGCGGAATCTTCGGCTACAGTGAACAATACAGCAAACCGGTCCACATCCTGATGGGACTGGTCGGGCTGGTGCTGCTGATTGCCTGCGCCAATGTTTGCATGATGCTGCAAGCGCGCAACAGCGCCCGCCAGAGCGAGTACAGCCTGCGGCTGGCAATTGGCGCTGGACGTATGCATCTTTTCCGCCAATTGCTGACGGAGAGCCTGCTGCTGGTGATCGCGGGCGCGGCGCTGGGATGGGCATTTGCGCTAGGAGCCACGCGCGCTCTGGCCTTTTGGGCGAGCATCGAAACCGGCTTTGCGCCGGACCGCAATGTGCTGTCGTTCACGCTGAGCGTTTCCGCGCTGGCCGCGCTGCTCTTTGGCCTGGTTCCTCTGTGGAGCGCCACTCATGCGCCGGTGGCGGGCGTGTTGCGCTCGACAGCGTCTGGAGTCAGCGCGGGGCGCAGCCGCTCCTTCGCGGGCCGCGCCGTTATGGCCGCGCAAATTGCCGTTAGCCTGGTCCTTTTGATGTCTGCCATGCTGCTGCTGCGCACCCTGCGCAACTATGCCCAGGAAGATCTGGGCATGAAGACGGACAACTTGCTGGTCTTTGGCGTGACTCCGCAAGGTGTCGATAACGACATCGTGTTTTTCCGCACGCTGCTGGACCGCATCCGACAGACGCCGGGAGTTGAGTCGGCCTGCATAGTGGAAAACCGCCCCGGCACGGGATGGACAGACAACAACGACTTCAGCCTGGATGGCGTTTATCAGCGTGGCGCAATTCTGCGCACTAACAATGTTGGCCCGGACTTCTTTCACACCATGGGTGTGCCGATCCTGGCTGGGCGCGACATCGCGAATTCGGATACGCAGGAGACGCCGCGCGTAGCTGTCGTGAATGAGAGCTTTGTAAAGCAATACCTGCACGGCGTCAATCCGCTTGGCCATAATCTGGGTGGCGCGCCGCATCCGTACACGATCGTTGGCGTGGCGCGCGACAGCAAATACAGCAGCACCGACGAGAAGTCTATGCCGATGGCCTATTACGCGATTCTGCAATTCCGCAAGCTGGGCACGACGAACATTGAGGTCCGCACGCACGGCGCGGCCATGGCCGCCTTGCCGCAGATGCGGAGGATTGTGGCTTCGCTCGATGCCAACGTGCCGCTGGACCAGCCGATGACGCAGAAGGCGCAATTCGAGGAGTCGTTCGCGCAGCAGCGTATGTTCGCCGCCATGGGCGGATTCTTCGGCGTGCTGGCCGCGCTGCTGGTCGCTACCGGCCTCTACGGCACATACTCCTTCCGTGTCAGTCGCCGCACTACGGAGATTGGCGTTCGCATGGCGCTGGGCGCCAGCCGCGCGCAAGTGCTGGCAATGGTCCTGAGCGAAAGCGTGTGGGTGCTCGTGGCCGGTCTGGCCGTGGGCGTTCCGCTCACGTACTTTGCCGCTCGTCCGCTCAAGTCGATGCTTTACCAAATGTCGCCCTTGGACCCCATCAGCTTTGTTGTTGCCATCGCCGCCATGATTGCGGTCTCTGTATGTGCGGTTTTGCTGCCCGCACGCCGCGCGGCATCCATTGAACCGATGCAGGCTTTGCGCGCGGAATAGCGCGCTTTCGAGGAGATTGAAATGAACACGCTCGTCCAAGACGTTCGCTTTGCTCTGCGGCAGTTGCGCAAGTCGCCGGGGTTCACGCTGACGGCGGTGCTGACGCTGGCTCTGGGCATTGGCGCCAACACGACGATTCTGAGCTGGATCAGCTCGACCCTGCTCGACCCCATTCCCGGCGTTACGCGGACCGGCAACATGTTCACGATCACGCGGGGCGAGAAAACCGAGCATCCCTCGCCGCCGCTTTCCTATCCGGATTACGTGGATCTGCGCGACAACGCGAAGAGCATCTCCGGCCTGATTGCCTATCACGATGACGACCTGATCATTACCGGGACCGCCAGACCGGTACGAATTTATGGAGCAACGACATCGGCAAACTATTTCGATGTGCTCGGGGTGCGGCCCATTCTCGGCAGGACTTTTCTTTCCTCGCAACAGAATGAACGCATGGGTGTGGCAGAGGCCGTGCTCGGCTACGACCTGTGGCAGCGCCAGTTCGCAGGAGATCCGGCAATCGTCGGCAAGACGATTCAGGTCAACCTGCACACCTACACAATCGTGGGCGTTGCGCCCAAAGACTTTCAGGGTTGCAAGACCGGATTGCGCTCCGATATCTGGATTCCGCTGGGAATGAGCAAGCAGGTCTGGGGCTGGGACCCGCTCGATGATCGCGGCATATCCTTCCTCAACATCCTTGGCGTCCTGCGGCCAGGTGTCGATCGCCACCAGGCTGAAAATGAATTGAACTTGCTCATGGGGCATCTTGTCGCCCAGTACCCGACTGTGCACCAGGGACAGAATCAAATCTCTACCGATCCTCTCTGGCGCTCGCCCTTCGGAGCGAATGTTTTTCTGGCGGGGACGCTGCCGATTCTGCTGGCGCTGGCCGCGGTGCTGCTACTGCTGGCCTGCGCGAACGTGGCGAACCTGCTGCTGGTGCGCTCGGTGACGCGCCGCCGCGAATTCGCCATTCGCCTGTCGATGGGCGCAAGCCGCTGGCGTCTGGTGCGGCAGCTCATGGCGGAGAACCTGATTGTCGCCCTGTCCGGCGGAGGCCTGGCGCTTCTGGGCACTGTGTGGACAGCCCGCACTATCAGCGCCTTTCTGCCTTCCACAACGCTTCCGCTTTCAATCAACGGAAGAGAGGACGGCAGGGTTCTGCTGGCAGCGATTCTTGTTTCGATCTTTACGGCCGTGGTTTCCGGTGTTCTTCCGGCACTGCGCGCTTCCGCCGTCTCTCCCATGTCGGTTCTGAAAGACGAGGCGCTCAATACCTCCGGAGGGCTTCACAAGTCGCGCCTGACCTCGGGCCTGGTGATTGCGCAGATTGCGTTGTCTCTGCTGCTGCTGACCTGCGCGGGGCTGTTTTTCCGCAGTCTGGACAAGGCGCAGAGAGCCTATCCGGGCTTCGATTCCAACCACGTGCTGCTTGCCTCGTTTGACCTGGGGCCAATGGGCTACAACAACGCCAGGGAGATCGAGTTCAATCAGCAACTGCTGGCGCGGCTGAAGGCGTTGCCGGGCGTGCAGTCGGTCACTGTAGCGGACTTTTCGCCGCTCAGCTTCACCATTCACTCCGATGGAGTGCTGCCCGAAGGCTACGTGCCGCAGCCGCATGAATCGATGGAAGCCGATCGCGGAATTGTGGGGCCGGAGTATCTGCAAACCATGCGCACGCCTTTGCGGGCCGGACGCGACTTTACGGATCAGGACAACGCCAACACGCAGCCTGTGGCTATCGTCAACCAGGCTTTTGCCGAACGTTACTGGACGGGACAGAATGCCATCGGCAAGCGGGTTCAGTGGCGCGGAGGATGGTACACGGTGGTGGGCGTGGCGGCCAATGGCAAGTATCGAAGGATCAATGACGACGCGGCTCCGCTGATCCTGGTGCCCATGGCGCAGAGCTACGGCGGTGACGCGATTCTTCACATACGCACAGCGGGAGATCCGCTGGCTTTCGCTTCCGCCGTTCAGCGGACGGTCGGCGAACTCAACCCGAATGTGCCGCTCTTCAACGTGACAACTCTCAAGGCGAATATTCAGATGGGCAGCATCTTCGAGCACATCGCGGTGGTATTCGCGGGGGCGTTCGGCCTGCTGGCGCTGATTCTTTCGAGCGTGGGAATTTATGGCGTGGTGGCCTACACGACGAAGCAGCGCACCCACGAGATTGGCATCCGGATGGCGCTGGGCGCCAGGAAAGCCGCGATTTTCCGTGGAGTGCTGCAACAGGGACTGCGGCTCGCTCTGGCTGGCTTGGCCGTTGGGCTGGCGGCTTCGCTGGCGCTGACCCGCTTTCTGCGCAGCATGATTGTCGGAGTAGGAACCAACGACCTGCCGACCCTTTCGACGGCGGCGCTGCTGCTGTGCATGGTGGCGCTGGCAGCTTCGCTGATTCCCGCGCGGCGCGCCGCGGCCGTTGAACCCATGCAGGCGCTGAGAAGCGAATAACTTGAACCGCAGCGTTGGACTTTGAGATTGGAGTAACTGAAGAATCATGATCGAACTGAAAAACGTAGAACGCAGTTACAAAAACGGGACGAGCGAAACCTGGGTGCTGCGCCGCATCGGGCTCACCATCAAGGAAGGCGAGTTTGTCACCATCATGGGGCCGTCGGGAGCGGGAAAATCGTCGCTGCTGAATGTGCTGGCTCTGCTCGACGACGGCTGGAAGGGCGAGTACTGGTTTGGCGAGACGCCGGCGCACACACTGAACCGCAAGCAGCGCGCCGATCTGGCTCGCGAGCGCGTTGGCATGGTCTTCCAGAGCTATCACCTGCTGGACGATCTGACGGTTGCGGAGAACATCGACCTGCCGCTCTCGTACAAGAACATGCCCGCCAGGGAAAGGCAAGGGATGGTGGCCGACATTCTGGACCGCTTCCAGATCGTGGCCAAGAAGGATCTGTATCCCTCGCAACTCTCCGGCGGACAGCAGCAACTGGTGGGCATTGCGCGCGCAGTGGTGCACGCGCCGGCGCTGCTGCTGGCCGACGAGCCGACGGGCAACCTGCACTCCTCGCAGGCACGCGAGATCATGGAGCTTTTCTGCGAACTCAACCGGGCGGGCACGACCATCGTGCAGGTAACACATTCGGAAGAAAACGCGCGCTACGGCCAGCGGATCATCGAGCTGCGCGACGGATGGATGAAGCGCGACGAAACTCTTGCGGCAAAGGCAACGGAGGTTGGGGTTCAATGAACGACTTGAAGACACAACGGGGCGCAGGCGCCCGGACTCGCATGACGGCTTTGACCGCGATGCTGCTGTTGCAGGTCAACCTGGCACTGGCCGCGGAGCCGGCCGCGGTGGCAGTTTCAGTGGAGGCGCCAGCGCCCGCGCAGGCGCTTCAAACCAGGGTCCCGTTTGAGCAATTGCAGCGGCGCTCCCGCAATCCTTTCAACGCGTATAGAGGTGCTACCGTTGCGCCGCCGAGCATGGAGAACTCTGTCCGGCTCAACTCATTGGTGCGCGACGGCAAGATTTACCTGTCGTTGCGCGACGCCATCAACCTGGCGCTGGAGAACAACCTGGATATGGTGATTGCGCGCTATAACCTGCCGATTGCCTGGACAGACATTCAACGCACGCGGGCCGGCGGCCAGGTACGCGGCGTGAACACCGGCGTGGTTTCCGGCACGCCGGGAGGTGGCGCGGGTGGCGCGGGCGCGGGCACAGGCGCGGGCGGCACATCGAGCGGCGCGGGCGGCGCGGGCGCCGGAGCTTCAGGCATTGTCTCGTCCACACTGGGCACCGGCACCTCGGTCTCAAGCTACGACCCCAACATTTTCGTGTCGACCAACATCGATCACACCTCTTCGCAGTTGAGCAACTTTCAGGTTGAGGGCGTCTCCATTTACAAGGTGAATTCGGAGCAGGCCAACGTCAGTTTCACACAGGCCTTCCCCACCGGCGGCAGCGTGCAGGTGGACTGGAACAATGGCAGGCAAACGTCGAACGGCATCTACGACTACTTCAGCCCGGAGCTGTACACGAGGGTGCGCGTGCTGGCCGCGCAGCAGTTGCTGGCCGGTTTTGGCCTGGGGCCGAACCTGCGTTTTCTGCGCATTGCCAAGACGAACCAGAAGATCTCCGACATCGCCTTCCGCGCCCAGGTCATCGCCACCGTGACCCAGATTTGTGATATGTATTGGGACCTGGTGAGCGCATACGATAACGAGCAGGTCGGCGAGCGTTCAGTGGCCTTCGCCACGGAGACTCTGAACACCAGCCGCAAGCAGCTTGAGCTGCAGGCGATTCCCGAGATGGACGTGCTGAAGGCGGAGGGCGAGCTGGCCAACCGCGAACAGGACCTGACGATTGCCCGCACCAACCTGGAGTTGCAGGAACTGTACATGAAGAACGCCATCACGCGCTCGCTGGACGATCCGGTCTTGCAGGAGATGCCGGTGGTGCCGGTGGACCACATCGCCAACCAGGGTGAGCCCAGCCTGGCGCCGGTGCAGGAAATGATTGCAGCCGCGCTGAAGAGCCGCACGGAGTTGCAGGAGTCGAGCCTGGACTTGCAGAACCGCGCGCTCAGCCGCAAGACGGCCCGCAACGCTCTCTTGCCCCAGCTGACCGCGTACGGCTTCTATGCCGGTACGGGAACGGCGGGCTTGCAGAATCCCAAATACTCCGAGCCGTCGGTCACCACCACCTTACCGAAGAATTATGGCGGTGCTCTGGAGAGCGCGCTGGACAACACCGCGCCCGAGTACCAGGTGGGTTTCCAGTTGAACATCCCGCTGCGCAACCGCATCGCCAAGGCCGACCAGGACCGCACGGAGCTCGAGTACCGGCAGTCGCAGGTTTATCTGGAGGAATTGAAGAAGCGGATCTGCATCGAAGTGCGCAACGCGCGTTATGCTTTTGAGCAGGGAGTCAGCCGCGTGGATGCGGCGCGAAAGGCGCGCGACCTGGCGCAGCGGACGCTCGATATCATGCAGAAGGAACAGAAACTGGGCGCGGGATCGAACCAGCAGACGCTGGCTGCCGAGCACGATCTGTCTCTGGCCGAGTCGGCGCTGGTCACGGCCGAAACCGCATACGAGAAGGCGCGCATCGAGGTGCGACGCGCGACCGGAGCGGTCCTCGAGGAGTACGGGATTTCCATCGACAATGCCAAAACCGGCGTAGTGGAGGCAAGCAATCAATAAGCAAGAGCCAATTCGCGTTCTGGTTGCCGACGATCAGCCCCACATTCTGGAAGCGGTGGAGCTGCTGCTCAGCCCGCAAGGCATTCACGTGGACTGCGTGCGATCGCCCCAACTGCTGCTGGAAGCCCTGGGCGACAGCGAATACGACGTGCTGCTGATCGACCTTAACTACACGCGCGACACGACCTCCGGCAAGGAGGGCCTGGACCTGCTGGCGCGCATCCAGGAGATCGACGGCCACCTGCCGGTAATCGTGATGACGGCGTGGGGCAACATCGATCTGGCGGTCGAGTCGATCAAGCGCGGCGCCTGCGACTTCATCCAGAAGCCGTGGGAGAATGAGCGCCTGCTGAGCCTGATACGCGTGCACGCCGAACTGCACCAGGCCCTGCGGCGCGCGCGCCAACTGGAGATGGAGAACAGCCTGCTGCGCGGCGAAGGCATGCCGGCGTTTCTGGCCAGCGCCGCCTCGATGCAGCCGGTGCTGGAGCTGATTGCGCAAGTCGGCCCCTCCGACGCCAACGTGCTGATCACCGGCGAGCACGGAACCGGCAAGGAAATCGTGGCCAAGCTGCTTCATGCCGCCTCGCCCCGCTCCCAGATGCCGCTGGTGGCCGTGAATGCCGGCGGACTGCCCGAGGGCACCTTCGAAAGCGAGATTTTCGGCCATGTGAAGGGCGCCTTTACCGACGCGCGCACCGACCGCGTGGGCCGCTTCGAGCTGGCCAACCATGGCACGCTCTTTCTGGATGAAATTGCCAACGTCCCCATGCGCCAACAGGCCAAGCTGCTGCGCGTGATTGAGAGCGGCGAGCTGGAGCGCGTGGGCTCGTCGCAAACCCGGCATGTGGATGTGCGGCTTCTTTCGGCCACCAACGCCGTGCTGGAGGATGAGGTCAAGGCTGGCGATTTCCGCGGCGACCTGCTCTTCCGCCTCAACACGGTCGAGATTCACCTGCCGCCGCTGCGCGACCGGCGCGAGGACATACCGCTGCTGGCCACGCACTTTCTCGGCCTCGACTGCGCCCACTATCGCAAGCAGATCAGCGGCTTTTCGCCGGCCGCCATGCAACAGATGATGCAGTATTCGTGGCCGGGCAACGTGCGCGAGCTGGAGCACGCCGTGGAACGCGCCGTGCTGCTCTGCCGCGGCGACGAGATCGAGGCAACCAACTTCGCCGTGGCAAATGCCCGGTCCGCTGCCCAGTCGTTTGAGAATATGAGTATTGACGACGTCGAGGCTCTGCTCATCCGCAAGGTTCTGCGCCGCTGCGAGGGCAACATCTCGCAGGCCGCCGAAGCCCTCGGGCTCAGCCGCGCCGCGCTCTATCGGCGCATCGAGAAATATGGGATCTGAGAAGAACCTTCACCGCCGTCCGCGCTCGGCCCTTCGCCGGACGTGGCTCTTGTGCTTTCTGCTGGCGCTGCCCGCGCTGATTTTCGCAGGCATCTATCTCTGGCGGCGCTCAATGGACCCGGCGCCGGCGATTCTGTTGGCCGGCTGCCTGTTGCTTTATCTTGCGCTGGTCGCTGTCGCGCTCACGGACGGCATCAACCGCCCGCTGGAGACGCTTTCCAACGTGCTCTCGTCGCTGCGCGAGGGGGATTACTCCTTCCGTGCCCGCGGCGCCGGCGCGCAGGACGCGCTGGGCGAACTGGCCGGCGAGGTCAATGCACTGGCCGATCTGCTGCAAAAGCAGCGCGTGCACTCGCTGGAAGCCACTGCTCTGCTGGCCCGCATTCTCGAAGTGATGAATGCGCCTTTGTTCGCCTTTGACCGCGGCGGCCTGCTGCAACTGGTCAACAACGCCGGCGCCAAGCTGCTGGGCCTGCCGCAGGGCCGCTGCTTTGGCCGCACGGCGCGGGAGCTGGGGCTGGAAGAGCTGCTGGACGCGCCGGATCAGACCATTCGCTCCTTCAGTTCCAAGCAGTCGCTTACCTCCGAGCCGGCGCGCTGGCTGCTGCGCAAGGCTGTCTTCCGCCAGGATGGCGTGCCGCACACGCTGCTGCTTCTGGACGACGTGAGCCGCCCGTTGCAGGAAGAGGAGCAGACCGCGTGGAAGCGGCTGGTTCGCGTGCTGGGGCACGAGATTTCGAACTCGCTGACGCCCATCAAGTCCATCGCCGGCAGCCTGCAGACACGCGTCAACCAGGCAAGCGCGGACGACGCCATCCTGCACGACCTGCGCCGCGGACTGGGCGTCATTGAGAGCCGCGCCGACGCGCTGAACCGCTTTGTGCAGTCCTACCGCTCGCTGGCCCAGCTGCCTCCGCCGCGCCTCAAGCCGGTTCCGCTGGGAGCGCTGCTGGAACGGGTGGCGCTTCTGGAGCAGCGCGTGGAGGTGCAGCTCGATGCGGGCCCGTCCATCGTGCTCAACGCCGATCCCGACCAGTTGGAGCAGATGTTCATCAACCTGCTGGCCAACGCTGTGGATGCTTCGCTGGCCAATGGCTCGCGCACGGTTCATGCAAGCTGGCAAATGGCGGACTCGACTGCTCTCGTCACCATCGAGGATCAGGGCTTGGGTATTGCCAACAGCGAGAATCTGTTTGTTCCCTTCTACACCACCAAGCCCGAGGGCAGCGGTGTGGGCCTGGCGCTGGCCCAGCGGATCGCCCGCGCCCACGGCGGCGAAATCACGCTGGTAAACCGGGAAGACGGCAAAGGCGCGCGCGCCACCATCCGCTTGCCCATTACGCAGCCATAGAGCATCGTGTGCCCTTGCAAGCGCTGTGCAAGGTGGCTTCTGCCAAAAATCCAGCGGCAGCGGTTTCGTGGTTTGGTGATTGAAGGACCGCAATATGCTCTGCATTCCAGGGCGACAATTTGCCAGCCGATGGAAGCACTTGAACGAACCCTGAGCGGTTTTGGCATTTGGGCAAATCAGAAGCTTGCCATTCACAACAGGTTCCTTATAGCGGCAGCGGCCGTCTCCTCTCAGAGACGGCCGCTGCACACTTGACATGCTTTCTGCTTACCGCGTCCACAGCGAAACCAGAGCAGGTGTATCCCGGCAGCACGCCCGCCAAGTGGCTATTTCGTCAAGAAAAGCCGCATGGAAGACTCCCACCAGAGGTAAATCTACTCTGGTTTTGCTTTAGTAGGCCTTGGCGCTAAAGCTCGAAACAGAGATGCCTCCATTCGCGCCATTGCTCTGAATGATCTCGGTGCCGAATTCGATGTTCAGTTCATACCAGCTTGTGCTCAGCCACCCCTTGGTGTTGGCCACATAGTAGACGAACGGCTGGAGGTTGCTACTAAAGCTGTTCACTTGCGAAGTCCGCACAAACGACCAGACCGGCCAGCCGACATTTCCCACCCAGACGTCCCACGTGCCGCTCACGCCACCGAGGGTGACTCCCGACGCGACCTTCGAGCCAGCCGGTTGATTCCCGGAGTAATTGAGCCACACCATCATCTCGGCCGACGGCGTGCTTGGGTCGGTGTTGGGGCTGAAGAAGAGATCATAGGCGACGTCGTACTGGTTGGTGCCCGACATCGAGAAGCTGACGCTCGTCGGGAGCGGCTCCTGCTTTGAGACCTGAACAGGAAAATTGCCATGATCCGGAGACCACACGCCGTACTGCCAGCCGCGTACGATGCTCGGATACGCCTTGATCTCGCCATTCCCCTTCGGCCACGACCAAGTGGAACTCCAACTTCCACTGCTCGAGTTGCCGGTGCAAATCTGCTGCCATCCGGAGCCGTTGGACAAGCCCCATTCGTCGTTCTGCAGCATGTAGCTCCCCTGACTCAGGTCACCGTATTGAGTACTGACACACTGGGCGTGCGCCGGTACTGCAAGACATGCGGATACCAAAATTGCGACCGACAGGCCCAGAGCCGATCGGCTGATGCGCTGATGATGTAACATTCGACGTTCTCCCTTTGATCAATCGCCACGAATAGCGATTGTGGTTATTGAAGTTTGATCTGGCCCCCCGGTCGATTCCAGTGAGCCCGCCACTACGACCATTGCGTTTACGACGATCGCTCCTATCGGAGCTTGACCCGCGGCAGCCAGAACCGGTCTCGCTCAAAGCGAGGGTTTCTATCGTGCTTTTCTCGCCTGCGCGGTGGCTACCTAGGCTTCTTCGAGACACCGTATGTGTCTCCCTCATGCCTGGAACAACCTAGATGCGTGAAGATGCTAAAGGAAAGGTGAGATACTGCATAGCACTCTGGATTCTTTTATAGGTTATAGATAATATTAAACTTACGACATGTGTCAGGGGAAGATGGCCGCAGGTATGATACTGGGAAAAACATCTCTGCGTTTACATGGCCGCGCAACTGTCAGGTGACCGTATCCAGGTCATCGCACCCGGCAAGGCGCTTGGCATTGCCAATCGCGACTTGGCCGCCGTCGAGTCCTCGCGCTGAACGGTTGTTTTTCGGGCCGCCTCGACGTTGCGCGTTGTGCGGTCCTTGCAGGATAGACGGCATTGGGCCATGCGCAATCGTGAAATGGGAGCGCCTGTCACCAACTGTAGGAAGCAATAATATGGGGCGGTCCCGGCTTGCCGTCGATCATCTCTGTTTCGATCACCGCTTCCCAATTCTGGTCACGCTTCGGCAAAAGTCCTTGTTGCCTCAATTCAGCGAGATATTTTTTGTCGCACAGCAGTTTGCTTGCGGCGATTGTGCCATTTTCCCCAATCCCGGCGGCAACAATAACAATTTGCTCGATCGTGGGATCGTGGACCCGGGCGACGATCCCGAAATCATGGCCGGTATCCTTGAAGGGCAGGAGTGAGTTGATCGTCCAGCGCTTGTGAACGGGGTCTGTGCGATCCACGATTTCATATGTATCCACCGCGGTGTGGAGAAAGCGGAAACGCAGGGAATCGGTGAGCCGCATGGTCCAGGGATTATTGAATCCCGAGACAAGAATGACAGGCCCTCCCTGCAGATCTGAATACGTCGTCATTGTGCTCGATTGAATGCTGCTCGCTTTCGAGTAGTGAAAAAGCACCTGCTGAAAATTTGAAATGGCAGTCGCATCCGCCAAAGCAATCGGACCCGCGAAAAGGGGATGAAGGCCAACACTCGCGTCGCTGGGGTTGGAGCCCAGGATGGGCGAATTGAGCGTCGCAACAGATCCAACCGAAATCGCGACCGGGCCGGGGCTGTCGATAATGGGCTGCCAGAATTGCACAAGCGGCGAGATCCTCCGAACCTGAAACGCGCTCCAGATTGCGGCTGCGAGGAGCACGCAGGCCGCGAGCAGAAAAAGGTAGCGACGATTGCTCAAAGGAGCGGAAGAACGGCTCTGGTCCGGTTCGCTGGCGGGCAAGGCCTGTTCAACAGGAGGTAACGCGTCAGGAGCACTCGGTTGAGCCGGTTCATGAGCGTTTCCTGCCGTGGAAACAAATCTGAATTCCGGCACGTATGAGCCTGTGCGAAGCTCGATCCGCAACTCTGCCTGGTGTTCGGGCTCGTAATAGTATTGCGCTAGGCGCTTGCGGACTTCGCCAGCAGTGACCCGGACGACCGGGTCAGCGTTCAAATCATATTGCGGGGAACGCCCGAACGCCTCGACCCCGATCGTTCTTTCCTTCAGTTCTTCCTGCTGCCCGCTGAGCGTCTTGGACACCACATATTCAAGAAATGTCGGATACCGGTGGCTGTGACTGAACTGCGGACTGGTCCGGATCCGTTTCAACTGCTCTTGAATGAGCGCATGAGCAATAGTGCGCCCGGATTGTATTTCGTTGGGCATTCGACAACTTCGCGTGGCATCAACTGGCAATAAGGTTGAATCCCAGCTTAACAGTTCATAGTCCGTCAGGGCATTACGCTGCTCGCTTCCCCTTGCTCAGAGAATCGTAACGCTATCGCTTCATGAGACTTGCGCGGATTGATTCTGCGCCTTCTTCGCCTCCGGTTGAGGTGAGTATTTCATTTTCCTCGGCATGGAACGCGAGGTCTGCGACCTATTGGCATTCAAGGGGATGCCACTGCAACATGCCGCGGACCTGGTCATCCGCAAGAAACTGGACGCGCTGCAATGCGACGGCGGCGTCATCGCCCTCACGCCGGACGGCCAGTTGACCTGGAGCTTCAACACTCCCGGAATGTTCCGTAACCGCCTGCGGGAAGGTGGCAGGCTGAAGATTCGCCTCTTTAACGACGAACCGTAAAGACGCCACAGTCAGCTGCAAGCGCGAGCCTGAATGCAGATTGAATCTCTAGATCTATGGTGGGCAGTGAGGGACTCGAACCCCCGACTTCCTGCTTGTAAGGCAGGCGCTCTAACCAGCTGAGCTAACCGCCCACGCGCGGCGGGAATACCATTGCGGTCTTATGTCATCATACCAGCGCGCTTGCGATTCGGGGAGCAGAGCCTGCTTGCCCGGCAGCGCGCCAAACACAGTTGATAGACTTAGCCAGTGAATCATCTCATCATCAATGCAGACGACTTTGGGCTGACCGCTGGGGTCAACCGCGCCATTCTTGAGCTTCACAAGGCCGGAGTGCTGACCAGCACCACGCTGATGGCAAAGACCGCGGCCACGGAAGAGGCTATCGAACTGGCCCACTGCACGCCGTCGCTGGGCGTGGGTTGCCACGTAGTTCTGGTGGATGGCGAGCCGGTGCTCCCCGCGCGAGAGCTGCCCACGCTCGTTGACCAGCGGACGGGCCGCTTCCATCCCACGCTGGGTCCGTTTCTTCTGAGGCTTCTCAGCGGACGCATTCGCCGCTCCGAGATCGAAGCCGAGGCCGCGGCACAGATCGCGCTTCTCCAGTCCAAAGGCGTCGCGCTTACGCACATCGACACGCACAAACACGCTCACATGTTTCCCGGCGTGCTGCGGCCGGTTCTGCGGGCTGCGCGGGCGGCCGGAATTCACGCCGTGCGCAATCCCTTCGAGCCCGCCTGGAGCCTGCGCGCCACGCCCGGCGCCCCGTGGCTGCGGCGCACGGAGGTCAACTTGCTGCGTCTGTTTGAGCCCGCTTTCCGGCGGATCGTGGCGGCAGAGGGCTTCTCGACCCCAGACGGCGCCGTCGGCGTGCTGGCCACCGGAACCCTGGATGCCGTAACGGTCGCTTCCCTGCTCCGCAGCATGCCCGGCGGCACATGGGAACTGGTTTCGCATCCCGGTTACAACGACGCCGATCTGGCGCAGGCCCATACGCGGCTGCTGGCCTCGCGGGAGACCGAGCGGAAGGCGCTTCAAACTTTGAAGCAGTTCCCGAATCTTAATCTGATTTCCTTTGCCGATTTGCCACAACGGGCAAAACAGGTTCAGTAAGCAGCAAAGACTCCTGATTCAAGACAAGCTGGGCACAATGCATCTTCAGCGCTTTCGGCGGCGTCCAACTCATAGTCGAACAAAAAAGAAGGGCTTATGCGCATCGGCATTACCTGTTATCCCACCTACGGCGGCTCGGGCGTGGTGGCCACGGAGCTGGGCCTTGAATTGGCTGCGCTGGGACACGAAGTGCATTTCATCTCCTATTCGCAGCCCTTCCGGCTGAACGGACGGGACGACGGTGTCTTCTTCCACGAGGTCCCGGTTTCCAACTATCCGCTCTTCGAGTTCCCGCCCTACGACCTGGCGCTGGCCTCGCGAATGGCAGAGGTGGCGGAGCTGTATTCGCTCGATCTGCTGCACGTGCATTACGCCATTCCGCACTCGGTAAGCGCCCTGCTGGCGCGCCAGATGCTGGCCGCGCGCGGCCGACGGCTGCCCTTTGTCTCCACGCTGCACGGCACCGACATCACGCTCGTGGGCCTGGATCGCGGCTATCTGCCCATCACGCGCTACGCCATCCAGGAAAGCGACGGGCTGACGTGCATCTCCAACTGGCTGAAGGACGAAACGGTCAAGCACTTCGGCACCTCGCGGCCCATCGAGGTCATTCCGAACTTCGTCAACTGCAATACCTACGAGCCTATCAAGGATGATGCCGCGCGGGCCAAGGACCGGCTGCGCCTGGCCGCGCCGGACGAGGCGATCCTGATGCACCTGTCGAATTTCAGGCCGGTCAAGCGCGTGGTAGACGTGGTGAAGGTCTTTGCGCTGGTGGCGCGTGAGCTTCCGGCGCAACTGTTTCTGGTTGGCGACGGGCCTGACCGCTCGGAGGCTGAATGGCTGGCCCACGATCTGCACATCAACGACAGGGTCCACTTCATGGGCAAGCAGGAGCGGGTGAACGAACTGCTGCCGCTGGCCGACCTGCTGCTGATGCCGAGCGAGCTGGAGTCGTTTGGGCTGGTGGCGCTGGAGGCGATGGCGTGCAAAGTTCCGTCGATTTCTACGCGCGTGGGCGGCGTGGCGGAAGTGATCGACGACGGCGTGACGGGACTTCTCTATTCCGTTGGAGATGTGGAGCAGATGGCCGCCGGTGCGGTGGGCCTGCTGAAGGACCGCGGACGGCTGGAGGCCATGCGCGAGGCCGGGCGCAAGACGGCGCAGAAGCGCTTCTGCGCGTCGCTGGTGGTGCCCCACTATGTGAGGTATTACGAGCAGGTGCTGGGAAAGCAGGGACTAGAGACTAAGGACTAGGGGGCAGAGATCAGGAAGCGCGAAAGAGGCGCTCCATAGAGACATCGCGTACTCTGCCCGGAGCTGGCCAGAATACGCGTGAACAAGCCCGCGTTTGGGGCTGAATCTGGGGGAAGAGGCTGTTTTTTTGCCGCACAAACGGCTTTACCGGGCGGCTAGGGCCTGGGCCACTTCTTCGGCGGTTGGCCGAGCCTTCAAAAGATGCTCGGAAACAAGGGCGCGCTCTTCGAGAGAGAGTGTGGGGACGGTGGCCAGCACATGGCGGAAGGTCACGGCAACATCGTCAATGTAGTTCATCAGGCGGATCGCTTCTCCGGAGAGCGGCATGTTTTTTCCTCGACGGTTTAGAGTTTCCTTTTTCATTGTAGGGGGTGGGGTCGCGATCGGGGAAGGCCGGAAGACTGGACTGGAGTTTCAGCGCGAGTCCAGAGTCGGTGCACCCTGATGAGTTCAGCGCTCCAAGGCGCCGAAGCCGCTGCCGCGCGCCGACGAAGAAGCCCATCCGGCAGGTGATGAGACCGGCCAATCCAGCGACCGCTTACGCCCGCGCCTTGTAGCCGAGAATCCACTCTTCCTGCTCGTCCGTGTCGGGAACCGGGCAGCAGCGAGCGATTGCAACAGCATCCAGAGCGGCCCTGGGCTCCCATCCAAGCTCGATCAACGCGCAGGAGGCCACCATCGTGGAGCGGCCGACGCTTCCCAGGCAATGCACGCCGATGCGCTCCCCGGCGCGAAGGCGCTCGGCAAGCCCGGCGGCAAAGGTCCGGCAGGCGGCCTCGTCCGGCGGAATATCGTGATCGGGCATGGGAAAAGAGAGGAACTGCATCCCGGCCTTCGTGGCCAAGCGCTCTTCTTCCGCCAGGCCAAGCCGTTCGGCCTCTTTCTCTCCCAGAAGCGAAACGAGCGTTTCAATGCCGCCGCGCTTGTAGGCGCGCAGCGCACTGCGCAGCCCCCAACCGCCCCGCGGACAGAGCACAATCGCCAGCGGCGGGGGGGATTGGCCCTGAATCCAGAAGATGCAACTCCAGAACGTGTCCTTCATGACGCTCACACTCCTGCAAAGCGCTCCAGGCGATCGCGTACGCTGGGGACGCCGAGGCCCAGCGCCACACCGTCCTCAATCATCGGAATCAGCTTGTCGAACTCGGGGCCGGAGTGCGTGCCGGTGAGGGCGATGCGAACGGGATGAAAGAGCTCCTTGCCCTTGATCTTTGTGGCTGCCTTGATCTCATTCATCCAAGCCTTGAAAGCCTCAGGGGTGACAGGGCCGCTGTGAGCGCGGACGCGGCTGGCCAGCTCATTGAGAACAATACCGGCGGAAGGCGCGGCCAGCACGGCGGCGTTCTCCTCGCTGGCGCGGGCGGCTTCGGGATCAAAGCCGAAAACCAGGGCGGCCTTCTCCGGAAGCTGGTCCAGGTGATCGACCGATGGGACGAAGAGAGCCAGCAGGCGGCCAAACCAGTTTTGCACCATTTCCGGTGCGCTCTCCCGCGCGGGCAAGCGGTCGGCAAAATACCCCCAGGCGAGCGCGGCCAACCGCTCCGGCGCGGCCTGCTTCAGGTAGTGGCGATTGAGCCAGTTGAGCTTGTCGAAGTCGAAGATGGCCGGGCTGGGCGTCACGCGCTCCAGTGAAAAAGCCTTCGTCAGCTCCTCCAGCGTGAAGGTCTCGGTCTTGCCGTCTTCGGCGCCCCAGCCGAGCAGCGCCAGGTAGTTGACCAGCGCCTCGGGCAGGTAGCCCATCTCGCGAAAGGTTGAAATCGATGTAGCGCCGTGGCGCTTGCTGAGCCGCTCGCGATCCGCGCCCAGAATGGTCGACAGATGCGCGAACTCCGGCACCGGCCAGCCGAAGGCCTGGTAGATGGCCACCTGCTTGGGCGTGTTGGAGAGATGATCGTCGCCACGGATGACGTGGGTGATGCCCATCAAAGCGTCATCGACGGTGACCACGTAGTTGTAGACCGGAATCCCGCACGAAACGCCACCCGCGCCGCCCGCGACCGAGCGGACAAGAATCGGATCGCTGACCGACTCGGCGGCGAACTCGACCTCGCCGCGGACCATGTCGTGGAAGCGCAGCGGCTCCTGGCCGATCTTCAGCCGGACGGCGAAGGGCTTGCCAGCCGCAAGGTTCTTGTCTATTTCCGCCTGCGTCAAAGCCCGGCAGCGGCCGGAGTAGTTCTGAGGACGGTGCTCGGCCACGGCCTGCTCGCGCTCGGCCTCAAGCTCCTCCGGAGTACAGAAGCAGCGGTAGGCCTTGCCCTCGGCCAGCAGTTGCTCGGTGTGCCGGGCGTAGATTTCCAGCCGCTCGGACTGGCGGTAGGGGCCAAAGTCGCCCTTCTCATCCGCGGAGGCGTTGCTCGCGCGGTCCGCTGCTGTCAGGCCGGGCCCTTCGTCCCAGTTCAGGCCGAGCCAGCGCATGTCTTCCATGAGCTGGGTTTCGTAGCGGGCCTCGGAGCGTTCAATGTCGGTGTCTTCAATGCGAAGCAGGAATTTGCCGCCCGTGCGGCGGGCAAAGAGCCAGTTGTAGAGAGCGGTGCGCGCGTTGCCCACATGGAGCAACCCGGTAGGCGAAGGGGCAAAGCGGACGCGGGAGATCGTAGTCGTCATCACACTTCTGATGATAGACGGTGAGATCTCAGAGAAGAAAAACACGACCGTACCAGGAAGGCACGCTGACAGTGAGCAAACTGCCGTCGGAATCCGCTTGGAGAGTCATCGAAGCATCGATCTTCTCCGTCCAGGTGCCCGCCTTCGGAAATGGAAGGGCGATGGAGCCGGGATCTCCGCTGAAGTTGAGCAGGACCATCGCGTACTGCTCCGCTGCGCTGGCGCTGGCGGGAGCATGGCGATGATAGGCAACGATGCTATTGCCCTGCAGCGACTGCTGATAGTAGAAGTAGGATTCGCGGCTGCGCAGCGCCGGGCTTGAAGCGCGGAGTTGTCCGAGAATGCGGTAAAGCCGGATGAGCGCCCATCCTGCGTTGTCGTAGAAATATCCCCAGTTCACATCGCGGCGCAGATTGATGCGGATCGGGCCTTTATCGGGCAGCTCGTAGTTATCTGCGAATTCCTCTCCTTCCCAAAGCATGGGTACGCCTTGGGCTGTATAAAGCGCAATGGCAAAGGGCTGGAGCTTGTAGAAATTATCACGGTTGCCCCAGGGCAAAAGGCCGTCTCCGCTCGTGCCGGCAAAGCAGATGAGATGACTATTGTCGTGAGAGTTGATGTATTGGAAGGGAGCCACGGGCATTTCGACCGGACTCCCTATCGAATCGACCACAGTCTTTGTTGCCGGATAGACGCCGCCGAAATAGGGATCGAGGTTATGGGCGAGTTCGGTCAGCTTGCCGGCATCCAAAGTGCCTCCGATCGCTGCTTCGGCGGTGTCGAGTAAAGCGTTCTGCCACGCCGCGTTAGTGTAGGTGAATTTGAGTACTGTGGGAGCAAGGTAGAGCGCCTCCGCGCATTGAATCACCCGGCTATAAGTGCCCGGAGCGCAGCCAAAGCGGGAGATGGAGCGCGAATAGAGATAAGTTTCATAGGCCAGCAAAGCATAGCCTGTATCTGTTGGGGACTTATAAAGGTCGGTAACTTCGTCGTAGCGGAAACCATCAACATGATACTCATCGATCCATTGCTGATTGGCAATCTGGAAATACTGCTGCGCAAAGGTCTGCGAAAAATCCACCGCCGGGCCGAACTGGCCGCCGGCGCCGATCATGGGGCTCGTCAAGCCGAGAATCCCCGCATTGGCAATATCCTGGTAGACCTCGAAGTACGGGAACGAAGGATCGACGTGCTGATAGACCAAATCGACAATGACGGCGAAGCCGGTCGCGTGGCAGGCATCGACGAGCTGCTTCAGGCCTTGCGGCCCGCCAAACACTGCATTCGGCGCGAAATACTGAATGGGACCATAGCCCCAGTCGAAATCAAGTTTTGTGCTGGTCACCGGCATCAGTTCGAGACAGTTCACTCCCAGGCTCTTCAGGTAGGTTAGCCGGTCGGCAATGCCTTGGAAGGTATCGTTGAATTGATCCGCGTGGAGCTCATAGACCACCAGGTCATCAAGTTCTGGAGTCTTCCAGCCGGCGTCCGTCCAGGCAAACGGCGCCACGGGAACGCGCGCGCAGGGCACAGCCGCCAGCATTCCGACGTCGGTTTGCCGGGCAAACGGATCGGTAAACCAGCGCGTGATCAGCGTTTTTTCCCCACCTGCCGGGATCCACCATAACTGATAGCGATAGAGATAGATGCCGTCCTGGCCGTAATGACTTAATGGGCTTGGCTGAAGCTCGGTCGTGGCTGTCCACAGATCCAGCGCGCTTCCCGGCTGCCAGGCGAGACTTACATCGACCGGGTTGATCCCGGGCGTAAACCGGTCTGCCTGATGAATAATGCGGACAATCACCTCGAAGCCGTTCGCGCTTGTAACTCCGGGAAGATACACACCGAAACGGATCGATAAAACTCCGTTCGCATCGACCGAGCTGAAAGCTCCAACTTCATTCAGATTGATTTGCATGACCGAAAGACCTCATTTTCGCGAATCGCAATCTGGGAAAAATGCTGCGAAAACAGCCAGGAAAGACTCGATCAACAGGGAAGGCGTGGCGAACCAGGCGGCTGCCACAGCGGAGCAACTATAGCACATTTGTGGATTCAATTTGATGGGAAACTCGATTTATTCCTGTGCTTATGCGGTTCTTCGCTGCTGTATGGGAAAACCGATTCATCTGAGTGGATTTTTCCTTGAGAAAAACTCCACCTTGCATGATGCCAACATTCTGCGCGAACTGGAGAACCGCTCAAACTCACGGCAAGTGCGGGCGAGGCCGCGGCGAAGGCTCATTTGCGGAAGTGTTCCCAGCCTTGAGGTTCAAGGGGCAGCACATCCCGCGGAGAGAGCAGCGTTGCACTGGGCTGACCGGGGCTGGCTTTCAAGATGCGGCCGATTCGGGTGAATTTGACGCCGGCAATCGAACGGGGCACGCGAGCCGTGGCCGGAGCGGAAAAAAGCAACTCGTAGTCTTCGCCACCGTTGAGGGCCTGAGTCAAGTCTGCTCCCAAACCAATCGGCACCAGCGCCGCATCCACCTCGGCAGCCACCCCCGACTCCTTGCAAAGATGCGCCAAATCCGTGGAGAGGCCATCGCTCACATCAAGTGCCGCGGAGGCCAAGCCGCGGCGTTGAAGCCACAGGCCCTGAGAGATGCGCGGCTGGGGATAGAGGTGCGGGGCGAGCTGTGCGACCAGCTTTTTAGGGATTCGCGGAGGGCCGGGGCAGCCGGGTTGAGCCGCAGCCAGTTCGGCGAGGCGGGCAAGACCGGCAGCGGCTCCGCCCAGAGCGCCGGTGACGTAAAGCAGGTCGCCCGGCTTTGCGCCCGAGCGAAGCAGCGCACGGCCACGGGGGACGGCACCGACGAGCACAATGTCGGCCACGGCCACGGGGGATTCGGCCAGGTCGCCGCCAGCCAGCGGCGTGTTGTGGAGTTCGGCCAAAACCAGAAGGCCGTCAAGGAAGCGCTTCACCCATGCGGGACGGCGGGCCGTCCCAGTGGTCAGCTCACGCGGCAAGCCCAAGGAAAGAAAGGCTGCTATGGGACGCGCTCCCATGGCCGCCAGGTCGCTCAAACCTCGCGCCAAGGCACGATGGCCGACGGCTTCGGGCTGGTGCCAGTCAAGGCGGAAGTGGCGGCCGGCAATCGACAAATCCGTCGTCACGGCCAGTTCCTCGCCCCGGCGCGGAGCCAGAAGGGCGCAATCGTCGCCAATACCAAGGCTCAGTCCGCCCATAGAGGCGCGGGCGGACCGCTCGCGAATCTCGTCGAGCAGGGCAAGTTCACCCGGTCCGCCGGCGGTTCCGGAATGGCTCTGTTTCATGCGCATCTCTTGAGAATAGGGTAAACCGGTGAAATCACGACTGGCTAACCCTCATGAAAAGGCGTTTTGCACCGATTATGCAACAAGATGGGCATTTTCCCATGCGTTTAATTCGTTGACCTGGCAGTGTTGATTTGCTAGCCTGAAGTATCGCTCCAAAGGAGCGAGCCTAGAATTGTATTCATTGTTTAGGGGCCAAAGAGCCTCATTGTCTTGCGCTTTAGTCTGTAATCGGCGAAGTGCGGTTCTGTATACAGCTGGGATGAAGGGCGAAGATGCTGCGCAAGCACTATTACATTCTATTTGTCGCCAGAGATGACGACGGACAGATTCGCAAGATATCCCTGCCGCTCAAGTATGTGTATGGATTTGTGATCGCCGCACTGGTGGGAACATTCACCATCGTGGGCCTGGCCGGTTCCTATACCCGCATGTTGCTCAAGACCGAGAGATACAACCAGGTTCGCCAGGACCGGGAAACGCTGCGCAAGAATTACCAGCAGATGGCGCAGGTTGCGCATGACCGCAACGTGCAGGTTGCCTCGCTGGGAGCCTTGGCAAATGAAGTGACCGCGCTCTACGGGTTGAAGCAGAACAAGCTGGCGAAGGCGGGAGCTGCCGCAAGCGCTGCGGCCGAGCCTACGCCCACCAGCCTGGCGCTGACCGACGACCCGGACTCGCAGCAGGTAAAGCTCTCTATCGACCAGTTTTATGCGCTGCGGACTCAGGCCATGTCAGGCCGGGTTTCACGAGCCATGGAGAGCGGGCTGTCGTCGAGCTTTGCCGGCGACTGGACCGAGTTGGCCGACGCGCCCTCGCTCTGGCCAGTGGAAGGCCGGGTCGGTTCGGGCTTCGGCTCGCGCCAAGATCCAATCAACGGGGAAGGCGCCTTCCATCCTGGTATCGACATTGAAGCGCCCTATGGAACACTGGTGCGTGCTGCTGGCGACGGAGAAGTTACCGGAGCCCAGATGGGCGCCGGGTACGGACGCCAGATTGTGCTCAGCCACGGTCACGACTTGCTGACGATCTACGGACATCTGTCGGCGACGGCGGTTGTGCCCGGTCAGCACGTGACCCGCGGCCAGGTCATTGGTTACGTGGGCCAGTCGGGCCGCGCCACCGGTCCGCATCTGCACTATGAGGTTCGCGTCCACAATGTTCCCGTCAATCCGCACAAGTATCTGCACGTCACCTACGAGCAGATTGCATTCAGCGACGCCAACAAGGCTGCTCTGCAAACCAAGTGACATCTTCGCGTTTGACAGATAAGACATCGGCTCCCCACGGGGAGCCGATGCTGTTTATGTGCCTGCTCCTCAAAGCCGCGCTGCAGGTTGTATCGTTGTGTTGTTAGAGATTCCTCTCTGGGAGTTCCCAAAATGCGTTTATCGATCTGCTGTCTTGCCGCCCTGCTTGTTGTTGCCATCCCCGCCGTCGCCCAGGATCGTTCCTCTGAAGTGCAGACTGCCTTTGCCCGCGCCCAGCATCTAAGGCACGGCATCAACGCTTCGGAGTGGTTTGCCCAGTCCGCCAGCGACTACTCGGCGGCGCGCACCAACCGCTATACCGACCTCGGCGACATTGCGCTGATGGCGCGGCTGGGCTTCGACAATGTGCGTCTGAGCATCGATCCCGTGCCACTGGAGCAGGCCCCAGTCGGCAAGGACGGCTTCAACTCCGACTTTCTGGGACGGCTCGACAAGGTGGTCGATGCCATATTGGCCGATGGCATGGCCGTGCAGATCGACATTCACCCGGAGCCGGAGTACAAACAGCAAGTGCGTACGAACGACGCGGCGGTGGACCAAACGGCTCTATTGTGGCGGCGTTTGGCCGCGCACTATGCCACGCGCGATCCGGAGATGGTCTTCTTTGAGGTCATGAACGAGCCGGCGGTCAGCGACCGCTACCGCTGGGCGGGCATTCAAGCGCGACTGGCCGCGGCCATCCGCGAGGCCGCGCCGAAGAACACCATCATTGCAGCGGGGCCAAATTACTCCGGCATTCATGATCTTCTGACTTTGAATCCGCTGCCTGACGGCAACGTGATTTACAACTTCCACACGTACGATCCTATGCAGTTTACTCATCAGGGGGCCAGTTGGGCCGGTGCGTGGATGAGTACTACGCATGGAATTCCTTATCCGGCGACGGAAAGCTCGATGCAGGAGTTGCTCAAGCAGGTTCCGGATGCCAGCGACCGCTCGGAGCTGGAAAGCTACTGGCTGGATCACTGGGATGCGCATCGCATTCGCATGATCGTCGACGAGGCGGCCGGCTGGGCGCAGGCCAATCATGTGCCGCTGATCTGCAATGAGTTTGGCGTCTACCGTAATTATGCGGATGCCGCCTCGCGCATGAATTGGATTCGTGATATGCGCACAGCTATGGAGGCCGACGGCATCGGCTGGACGATGTGGGACTATCGCGGCGGCTTCGGCGTGGTTTGGAAGCAAGACGGCCAGCCCGCGAAGGTCGATCCGGCGGTGGTCGAAGCGCTGGGCTTGAAGGCGAAGTAAGAGCGGCGTTCGCGTAGCTAGCCGCGCTGACGCGCGTGTTTGCGGAGTTGGTGTGCCATCGACAGCCTCGCTGTCCGAGTTGGCCTCGCTAACTCCGCTAACTGCGCTTCAGCGATCGGTCTACTTGCCCGCGCCAGAGCCCTGCGGCGGGAGGTTCTGCTCCGCGGCCGGCTCGCTGAAGAGCGAACGCTCGACGGTCGCCGTGACCACCACCCGGTCGTGTTTCTGCGTAATCTCGGCTGTTCCAAGCAGCTCTTTCAGACCATTGTTGGCGGCGTTGTCTGCCAGCGGGACGGTGAAGCCTCGGGCCAATGTAAACATCGTGGCCAACGCAGCGGCCTGGCGCGTCGCCACCTCTTCGCTGGGAGCGATTTCCTCCACCCTGAGATGCAGCGTTCCGGTCCAGCGCAGGCTGGCAATGATCGTCGAGTCAGCCTCCAGCGGCAGCGAGAGCCCCAGGATCTTGATGGCCCCATTCTCCGAGAAGGGAAGGCCGACCTGGCCCACGCCCCACGCCAGCGAAAGCAGCGGCACGTCGTGGTAGTGCCGTCTGAGCAGCGTGGAGCCAGCAAAGGGCAAAGCGGCGCTGCGATGGCGGTCGATGATGGAGTGAATCTGCTCGGGGGTGGGCGTGTTGGAGACGGCCACCATGTCGTAACCGATCTGCGCCACGCGCACGGTGCGGCCCTCGGAGGGAATCGAGTAGACGGTGTGGCCGGCGTATGACTCGCGGCTCACGGCGTGGGCCGCAAGCCATGCATTGAACCGCTGGCCGGTGATCCTGCCCACCAGCACCATCGAATACGCAACCGGGCCGTTGGGACCGTTCGGGTTGGGCATGCGGTGCAGCGCGATGGCCGCTTGGTCCAGATCGCGCTCCGGGTCGATGCCGATGGCGTCGATGAACTGCTGGTACTCCGGCACGCGCTCGGGCGGCTTCAGATCCTTGTGGAAGAAGGTGCGCACCGGCTTGAGATTGAAGTAGAGGATGCCGTCGGACTCGGGCAAGAGGCGCGCTGCCTCCGGCGGAGCCTTGGAGCGCAGGAAGATGGCCACGGCCAATAAAATCAGGACCGCGGCCACTATCCAGAGAGTTCTGCGAGTGCGTCTGTTCATGAAAGGGCGCCTGTGACAAAGTTATCACCTCGCCCTGCAGGCGCCGTCATTTGGTGCTCGATCTAATTTCGGCCGAAATCAAAGACCCTGCTATTGGTAGTGCTCCCCATTGGACCAATGGCAACCGATCCCCCGCTTGAGATGAATCCGTACTCACCTGGCTGCAAGGCTGCATTAAGCATGACTTTGTACACCCCGGGCCGGAGTTTGGTGTAGGTGAAATTTGTTACGGCCTTGTCGTCGGTTCCACCGGATGCGCCGAATGCGTTGGCTTGGCCGATGACAGTCTCGCGCGTGCCGCCTTTGACGTCGAAATGCAAAAGAGTGTATTCGTTAGGCGTGCTGGTGCCGCCAAAAATTCCGGTCGCGTGGCTCAGGCCCGCTCCTGTCTCCTCGAAATAGAAGTAGAAGACTGGTTGCGGATCACTCACACGTGCGTTGGCGTGCGCCCCGCGAAGGACAGCCTTCATTTTGACCTTGGCAATGCCGTAGGTCATTGCCGATGCAAACACCCCCCCGGTTTTGCCTTGGGTGTAGACATTTGGCTCCAGCATCGTCATCTTTGATCCGGCGGGAGCGCTGTCATTGAAGATGTAAATGCCAGCTTCATGAGCAGCTGCTGGATCGTCCGGGTTGGTGCCCGGAGCAGCGGTTGAGGCAGCAGCCCCGGCTCCCGAAGCCAGACTCGAAGAACCCGAAGCCTTCAAAACGATCGCCGAAACCACTTTGTCGCTGGCACCCGCCTGCTTCATGGCGATCAGCCCGTTCGCAGAGGTGTCATAAGCTCCCGCGGAGCCGTTAATGGTGGTGACAATCAGATCGTCCGACAATCCAGCCTTGACCAGCTTGATGACTGCGTCATTGTTCAGTCCCTGCTGTGCCACGAGCACGGAACTGATAGCTAGAAATACAACCGCGAGAATATTCTTGCGCACGAGGTCTCTCCTTACGATTCAAGACAGCCAAAGCTGTTCAGGATTGGTAAAAGAATCATCTACCCCAGTCATGCTTTTGCGCAAGCAGTTTTTGAGAACGGCAAACAGGCCTTGGGTAGGCTGCCCTGTCCCCAAAGTCACGCATCCGATCTAGTCAGAGCGAAACCTTCGAACGCAAGAAAATGGCCGCGGTCGAGAGAAACAGGACCGCGGCCTTGATGAAGAACTTTCTACGTGCGCGTTCGCTCATGAGGAGCATCAGAAAGGCCGTATCATCTCCGGGCAAAGCCCAAGATAAGCAACGATGGCTCCAGTCGTTACTACTTCGCCGGCGCCTGCTCCAGTTCGGCGTTCAGGTGGATGTTGCCACCGGTAACATTCATCGTTCTGGTCCAGGCGGCGAAACCCTTCTTCTCGACGGAAATCTGATGGCTTCCGGATGGCACGGCTACCGTGGACGGCGTATTGCCCACAAATCCGCCGTCGATCTCGATATCAGCCCCTGAGGGGGTCGAGTCGATAGCCAACGATGCCTGAGTCGCCACAGCAGAAGAAGCCGCCGCGTTAACCTGCGGGGAGGTTGCCCCTCCGCCAGCGAACTTGGCCATGTCGAGTGTCATATCTCCGTTGATGTATGCCGTCGTCTCCGCGCCTTTCGGAATGGTGATGTCCTTGCCGTGCATTAGCAGAAAGAGCGCTGAGCCACCCAACGTGAAAATGGCCGTAGCCGCCATCGCGCCCACCATCGCGCCCGTGTGAGATCCGCCTTTTCCACCTGCTGTCGCTGTTAAAGCGGCTTTTTCGTTGTCCACCAACCGCACATAGTCCAAGGTCAAATCGAGCTTGCCCTCGCGTCCCATGCGTCTCTTTGGTTGCACTTCAGTCACGGTCGCCGAAGCATTCGCTCCTTTGGCAATCACCACCGTGCCCATCACCTGAATATCTTCCAGGACCTCGAAATCAACGTGTTCGCCAATTCTCGCGTCGGCCGAGGAGACATTTCGCCCAATGCGCAGTTTGACTGGAGTCCCGTCAACCAACGTATTCGGCCTTACTGAAACTGCTGTCGACGAAGCCGCTGATGCCGTCTTCGGTGCCGCAGGTGCTCCAGGCGACAGTTGGGGCTGTTGAGCTGCAAGCAAAGGACAAATTGTTAGAAGCACGACCGCGACTGGGCTATTACGCACGAATTCTCTCCTTCCGATTCAGGACCGCCAAAGCTGTTGAGGGATGGCAACGGAATTATCTACCCCAGCCCCGCTTTGCGCAAGACTGACTGGAGTTCCCCTTCAGCGCCAGACGATCCTGTGGGCGCAGCGAGTTATCCGCCGCGCCCACAGAGATCTCTGAGTCCTTCCCTGGAACAGGACTCCGCTCCTCACCCATCGCTTCCCTGTCTCAAGAACGAGACAGGGAAGCCGTGTTTGATTGCGAATTCGGGAAAATGTCTTATCTGCCGATGACCAGCACGACAAAGCTGCCTGTAACAATGGCTGGACGGGGGCGCGGATTCTCGGCCGTGGGCGCGGGACGGGGGCCGAGCTCGGCGGTCACCAGATAAATGCGGTCGGCGATTGGGTCGTAGTCCATGGTGCGCGCGCCGCGCTGGGTTGCCAACTCCTCGATGGCCGGATAGCCGGGAGCCGAGGCGTCAATTACGCTGAGTGTTCCGCTGCCGCCGTTCGGGGAAAAGACCAGCCCGTGCGCGGCATCCCAGCCAGCGCCGTCGGGGCCTTCCCCGACTTTGGCTGTTGCCAGCGGCTTGCCCGTCTTCGCGTCGGTCACCGCCATCTTCTTTCCGTCGCAAGCCGAGAAAAGCCGTCCACTGGCAACGTCCAGGGCGAGGCCCGAGGGCGATTCGCATCCGGCCAGCGGCCACTCCCCTGTCACCTTGCGGCTCCTGGCATCGATGCGGACGATCTCATTCTTGTCTTCGATGTTGTCGAAGACCATTCCTTTGCCATCGACGGCGGCGAACTCCGGCGCGCCGGGAAGCGGGATGGTAGCGGCGACCGTGCGCGTGGCGGCGTCGATCACGGTCGCGTCCTTGCTGCGTCCGTTGAAGGCCCAGACAGTTTGCGTGGCCGGCTCGAAAATGATGGCGTCGGGATTGGTTCCGGCGGGAATCGTGGCCACCGTGGCCAGCGTTGCGCGGTCAAAGACCACAACCGCATTGCCGCCGCCGTCCGAGATGTAGCCGAATTTCCCGGCGTCGTCGAGAGCAACGCCGTGCGTGCCGTGCAGGCCCGTAATGCTGCCAGTCAACTTGCCCGTCTGCGTGTCAACCACCTCGACGCGAGCACCGTGAGTGAGATAAAGCCGATGCCCCTGGGGATCGACAGTGAGAGCGTCCCACCAGCCGTCGCCGCCCACTTTCCAGCGATCAACAACGTGGTAAGGCTTTTGCGCGGCAAGCACGGCCGGAGCGGCAAGCAGGCCGCACAGCATGGCCGCTGCAAGAAAAGCTGAACTCAAATGACGGAATCGCTGGCTTGACATGAATTCTCCCTATATGTAGACGAAGAATACCATCTTCCCGACGCGGAAGAATGAATTGGTCCGCCCAGTTCTTACCCCTCGTGCATTACCCTCATAAGGGCGGGCCTTCTGCGCCCCGAGGACTTTCATTTGCGCATCGTTCTCACGAATATCGGCACCTACGGCGACACCAATCCACTGATTGCCATCGCACTGGAACTGAAACGGCGAGGTCATGTGCCGGTAATGGCGCTGCCCGCGGTCTATGAGCAGAAGATCAGGCCGCTGGGCCTGGAGTTTCACGCGGTCCGGCCAAACATCGACCCCAGCGACACCGTCCTGGTGGAGATGATCTACGACATCAAGAAAGGCACCGAGCATGGGCTGAGGGATTTCCTCTTCCCTGCTCTGCGCCAGACTTATGACGATCTGCTGGACGCAGCAACCAAGCCGGAGCGCGCCGACTTGCTGCTCGTAGGCGAGTTAAATTATGCCGGGCCGCTGGTGGCCGAGATGACGGGGATTCCCTGGGCCAGTTATGTGCTGGCGCCGCTCTCGTTTTTCTCTGCCTTCGATCCGCCAGCCCTGCCCGGCTACCCGCGTCTGGCGCGCGCCGACCGGGCTGTGCCGGGCTTCGGGCGCGTCATCAAGCGTGTGGCGCGGTTTGTGAGCCGCAAGTGGCCCGAGCCCATCTACGAACTGCGCCGCGAGCTGGGTCTGCCCCGCGGCGCCAATCCGCTCTTCGACGCCAAGCACTCGCCCTTCCTTGTGCTGGCCATGTTTTCACGCGTGCTGGGCACGGAGCAGAAGGACTGGCCGGAGCACACGCTGATTACCGGCTTCTGCTTCTACGACGCGGACGCGGGCAACCAGGCACTGCCGGAGAATCTGGAAACATTTCTGGCAGCAGGCCCGCCTCCTGTCGTCTTTACGCTGGGCTCGGCGGCGGTGCTCACAGCCGGAAACTTCTATGAGTTTTCAGCGCGCGCGGCCATTCGCCTGGGAATTCGCGCGGTGTTCTTGATCGGCTCTGACCCGCGCAACCGGCCCCACACCGCGCTGCCCGAGTCGCTCTGCGTGGCCGAGTACGCGCCCTACTCCGCGCTCTTCAACCGCGCTGCTCTGGTGGTGCATCAGGGCGGAGTGGGGACGACGGCGCAATGCCTGCGCGCGGGCAAGCCGATGCTGATCGTGCCCTTTTCGCACGACCAGCCCGACAATTGCCGCCGCATGCAACAGTTGAAAGTGGCGCGGGGAATGCAACGCAGCAACTACACGCCCCTGCGCGTGGCGCGGCGGCTGAAGGCAATGCTGGCCGAGCCACGGTTTGCACTGCGCGCCAAGAGCGTGGCGCAACAACTAACCCACGAAGACGGCGTGCGCGCGGCCTGCGACGCGCTGGAAGAGTTATACGGGCGTACGCACTAAGCCTTTCTCACTGTGATTGGAATCTGGGTGCCCCGCCCTCGCCGCGTTTTTGTTTTTTGCGGCTAGGGCGGGAAACGAAACAGACGGCGGCAGAGATCAGTTACGCCGATGGCCTCCAGCGCAGAATCGCCTTCCTCGCAGCCTGCACCTCGTCGAGGCGCGAAACCCGCGCCGAGTGCGGCGCTGTCTTGACCAACTCCGGCGTCTCTTCAACTTCCTTGGCGATGGCACGCATGGCGTCGATAAACAGGTCCAACTCCTCCAGCGGCTCGCTCTCCGTCGGCTCGATCATCATCGCGCCGTGCACGATCATCGGAAAGCTGACCGTGTAGGGATGGAAGCCGTAGTCGATGAGGCGCTTCGCAATATCGCCAGTCTTGACGCCCTTGGCCGCCTGCCGCTTGTCGCTGAAGACCACCTCGTGCATTGAGGCAGTTTTGTAAGGTAACTCGTATACGTCTTCGAGCTTCTTGCGAATATAGTTGGCGTTCAGCACGGCGTCTTCGGTGGTCTGGCGCAGCCCATCGGGTCCATTGGCCAGGATATAAGCCAGCGCGCGAATAAACACGCCCATGTTGCCGTAAAAGGCGCGAACCCGGCCAATCGACTTGGGCCGGTCATAGCACCAGTGCTTCGTGCCGTCCTCGTTTTGAACAAGCACCGGCACAGGCAGGAACGGCTCCAGAAACGCCTTGCACGCCACCGGGCCAGAGCCTGGACCGCCGCCGCCGTGGGGCGTCGAAAAAGTCTTGTGCAGGTTCAGGTGCATCACATCCACGCCGAAATCGCCCGGCCGCGCCTTGCCCACCAGCGCGTTCATGTTAGCGCCATCCATATAAAGCAGAGCGCCCTTGGCGTGCAGAATCTCAGCAATCTTTTCGATCTGGCTCTCGAAAACTCCAATCGTCGAGGGATTGGTCAGCATCAGCGCGGCGGTCTCTTCATCTACCTGCCGAGTCAGCGCCTCCAGGTCGATGCCGCCCTCGGCATTGGACTTGAGCGTTTCAACCGTATAACCGCAGATGGCCGCGGATGCCGGATTCGTGCCGTGCGCCGAGTCAGGAATAAGGACCTTGCGGCGCGGGTTGCCTTGCGACTCATGCCATGCGCGAACCAGCATGATCCCGGTAAGTTCCCCGTGCGCCCCGGCCGCCGGCTGCAAGGTGATCGCGTCCATGCCGGTAATTTCCAGCAGGCAGCGCTGAAGCAGATCGATCACTTCGAGCGATCCCTGCGCCAGAGAATCCGGCCGATATGGATGCGCCTCGGCAAGGCCCTCGATGCGTGCGACGAGCTCATTCACGCGCGGGTTGTACTTCATCGTGCAGGAGCCAAGCGGATACATACCCATATCGATGGAGTAATTCCACGTCGAGAGCCGCGTAAAGTGGCGAATGATTTCGACTTCGCTCAACTCGGGAAGTTCCGCTGGTTTCTCGCGCCTTACCTCGCCCAACAGCGCAGCGGCGTCTACCGCAGGCACATCAAGCGGAGGCAGTTTGTAAGCGCACTTTCCCGGCGAGGATTTCTCAAACAGCAGCGCCTCGTTCTGTGTGGGGTGCGGGCGGACTTTGCTAGTTGCATTCATGAATCGACCTCGTATTGAAATTGCTGTTCAATTCGGCAAACGCGCTGTTTCCTTCTTCACCGGCGGAGAAGGACGTAAGCGCTTAGGCCCGAACAAAATCAGCATGAGCAAGGCGTAATTCACAATCGAGAACCACCCCCAATAACTCCTGAAGAAAGAATGATCGAGGCCAAAGATACCAAGGAAAAGGAACAATGCCGCCGAGGTAACCCATGATTTGCCGTCGAGCCTATTTTTCATTTTCCAGTAAAGAAGCGGCCCCCATATAGCTGCCACAGCGGCCACAAGAACCGCCGAACCTCCAAGGCGTGAGTGGCGAACTGCAATTTCGGCAATGAGAGAAAGCATTATCAATGCCACAAAGAAAACAATCAGCGACTTTTCTTTCATGGATACTCCTCTCGATTCCCTACCACACCGGTTACGATACAACTGATCCTCGCGAATCGCTTCGGTCAGGCCTCTGCCAGCACATTGGCCGCGGAGTCAATCTGTTTGCGAGTAATCATTTCCGTGGCGCACCATAGGGTGCAATTGCGCATCTCGGGATACCAGCGGCTCAAGTCAATGCCGCCGACAATCTTCGCGTCCATAAGCCGCTGGCTCCATTGCGCCGGGGCCTCTTCGGTCTGCAACACAAACTCGTTGAAGCGCGGCGTGCCGGCAAAGAGCAGCTTCGCTCCTGGCTGCCCGCTAAGCGTCTTGGCCGCGTAATCGGCTTTGGCCAGGTTATGCTCGGCTAACTCGCGGATCCCCTCTTTGCCGTAAACGCTGAGAAAGATGGTAGCCATCAGCGCGACCAATGCTTGATTGGTGCAGATATTCGATGTGGCTTTTTCGCGGCGAATGTGCTGTTCCCGCGTCGCCAGAGTAAGCACAAACCCCCGGTTTCCGTTGCTGTCGACGGTCTGGCCGACCAGCCTTCCCGGCATCTGCCGCACATACTGTTCCTTGGCAGCAATAACTCCACAGAATGGTCCGCCATAACTCAAAGCCACGCCGAAGGATTGAGCTTCCATGCTGACAATGTCCGCTTCAACCGGCGGTCGCACAACGCCCAGCGAAACCGCCTCGGCGATGGCGACAATCAGCAGCGCGCCGTTGGCGTGGGTGATCTTTGCGATAGCCGGAATATCTTCGATTACGCCGAAGAAGTTAGGGCTTTGCACAAGAACGGCTGCTGTCTCCTCTGTTACCGCCGCGCCCAGCGCGTCCAGATCAACGCGGCCCGTCTCGGAGTCATAACCTACCAACGTGATAGGCAGACCTTGATGCTTCGAGTAAGTCGCCATCACCTCGCGGTACTCTGGATGGATACTGGCAGCGACCACCGTCTTATCCCTGCCGGTGATGCGCATGGCCATACGGACCGCCTCGGCAGCAGCCGTGGAGCCGTCGTAAATGCTGGCGTTGGCTACGTCCATGCCGGTCAGTTCGGCGATCATGGTCTGAAACTCGAAGATGGCTTGCAAGGTGCCCTGAGAGATTTCCGCCTGATACGGCGTATAACTCGTCAAAAACTCGCCTCGCTGCACGAGAGAGTCAATGATGACCGGACGGTAATGCCGGTAAGCCCCGGCGCCGAGAAAGCTCGCGTAATCCGTGGCGTTCTTCGCTCCCGCCGCGCGGAAGTAGTCGATGATTTCACTCTCGGCATGTTGGCGCGGAACGTCGAGGTCGCGAGTAAGGCGGTGCTCGGCGGGAATGACGGCGAATAAATCGTCGATGGAAGCTGCGCCGATTTCAGCCAGCATTTTTTCGCGTTCGGCGGGTGACTTGGGTAGATAGCGCATGATGTCCTTGGGAGCCGTTTTCAGTGGTCAGTCAGCGAAGCAGATTGAGGTTCAAGGTCTCCCACCCTTGCGGCAAAAACAAAGACGCCGCAAGGATGGGACACTCAGCATTTTGCCGGAACGGAACCGCTCTCTGTTCCCTGTTTTTAGCTCTCTTCCGCAACAAACGCCTCATAGGCGGCAGCGTCGAGCAGGTCGTCGAGTTGCTCGGGAGCGGTAACCTCAACCTTGATAATCCATGCCTCATGAGGCTTCTCGTTGATCTTGTCGGGCGCGGAGGTCAGCTCCTCGTTGACGGCGGTAACCGTGCCAGTAACGGGCGAGAAGAGGTCACTGACCGCCTTGACGCTCTCAACAGAGCCGAAGGTCTCGTTGGCCGTAACCGTGTCGCCGACCTTGGGCATGTCCACGTAGACGATGTCGCCCAGGGAGCTTTGGGCGTAGTCGGTAATGCCGATGGCGCCGATCGAGCCCGTGAGCTCGATCCATTCATGCTCGCGGGTGTAGCGGAAGTTCGTGGGGTAGGCCATGACGGGGTACTCTCCTTCTTTCAGTGCGCACGCCAGACAGGCGCGTGACAACAGAGTAGTGTACGGCGCGGGGGATGGTTGGGAAAACAGGGATCGGTGGTCAGTGATCAGAGATCAGTGACCGGTTCTCATTTGCCGAAGCCTGGATAGGGCGCAAGCGGAACAAGAAACAGGATTTCCAGCATCCCGGCCTGGTTGATGGGCAAAGAATCCAGAGCGGCGCGGACTTCGGCTTCGTCAGCGGCTTCCCAGAGGATGGCGGCGCCGGGCACGTCGTGGCGTCTCCAGATCTGGCGCAGCAGGCCGGAGGCGTACAGCGCCTTGATGCGCTGTGTTTCGCGAGCCATCAGTTCAGGAGCGAAGGCTTCGGGCGGAAAGGCATCGACGCGGCGGCGGGAAAGAGACAGAAACTGCATAAATTGATTGTAAAGGGAGGGAACAGAGACTGAGATCACCTGTCTTGAGATCAGACGGCCTTCCGCACCGTGTTTTCTGTTCCCTGTTCCCTATTCCCTACTTCGCAAAGAACCTTCCCCGCCCGCCGTTGGCCCAGGGATCGTAGCGAGCCGCAAAATTGGCGCGGCTCTGGACGCTGGGATGGCTGTACTCCCAGAACTCGATGAAGGCGTTGGGATTGGGATCTTCGAGCCATGCTTCGCCCATGTGATTGAAGGCGGAAACAGCGGTCTTCTGCGGATCGGCGACCAGGCCGTGGATCGCTTCCTGTCCGTAGACGTCGGCCTCGTGCTCGAAGTGGCGGCTGAAGGTGTTGCCCACCGGTTGCAGCACCACGCTGACGACGGAGAGTGCGAAAAGCAGCACCAGGAAGCCCTGGCGAGTGGCCAGCGGCGCAGTTCCCTCCCGCGAGTCCAGCTTCCAGCGGGCGCTGAAGCGGCGTGCCAGCCAGCCTGCAAACCAGGCCGAGACCCAGAAGACAAAAAACAGGCCAACCGCCATGCCGGAAAGCTCCAGGGGAATGTGGTTGAGAACGTAATGGCCGCTCTCGTGGCCGAAGATGAAGAGCACTTCATCGTCGGGCAGCCGGTCGGTGGCTGTATCCCACATGACAAAGCGCTTGGTCGCGCCGATTCCGGTCACATAGGCGTTCAGGCCGTTGCTCTTGGCGCTGGCCTTCATCAGGAACATGCGCTCGGGCGCGATGCGGGTTCCGGTGCGGGCGACAACGGTTTCCAGCTTGGCCACCAGGGCGGGATGGCTTTTGGTGAGGGGTTCAAACTTGTTGAAGACGGGATCGAGCAGCGGCGCCGCAAAGACGCTGAGCAGGATAATGGGCAGCGTGAACAGCCAGATCCGCACCCAGTAGCTGCGCGTGTACGCGCGGACCAGCCAGTTGAAGAGCAGCAGGATAGGCGCGCCAAACAGCAGCGAGAGGCCCAACCCCTTGCCCTGATCGCCCAGCCAGCTTCCCCACCCCTGAACGCTGATTCCGTAATGGCGGCCCACTGTGTGGCCGATGGCGTCCAGCGGCAGGCCCGCCAGCGTAGTAACAACGAGAAGAACAGCAAAGAAGAGCAGCCCCTGCTGCCAGCGCCGACGAAGGAGGCGCTCCGTCCAGGCAGCCAGGCCCGCGGCCCAGCCGGTGGCCAGCAGCAGCCAGAGAACCGCCAAACCCCAGAGCGATCCGGCAATGTCCAGAACAATGCGGATGCGGTTCAGCGTGATGGCCTTGGCGAGTTTGTCGGGCGGCAGCGAATAAGCCTGTGCGCTGGCGGGCTGCGAGGGCGCCGATGAAGCGACTGTCGAGGCCGGCGCGGGCTGCGAGGTCGCAGTCTGTGTGAGGCAGAAACTCGGAGCCAGGCTTGTACAGAAAAAGCCGAGGCAAAGCATCAGCAGTGTTCGGCGCGTAAACTTCATGGGCAGATTCCTTTTGAGTAGATTACTCTGGGAGTGATCAAGCTTGAAGAAGTTTTACAGGATTATCCGTCTATGAGTCAGTCCACGAGAGAAATTCCTTTTGCCGCCGAGAGACGGATTGTCCGCAGCACGGGCATCCGGGCGGCCTTTGTTGCTTTGGCTTTTGCATTGCCCGTGGCCGCCGGCGCGCAGCAGCAAGCCACCCCGGTGAACCACCCCACGAACCAGAATTCGTCCCTTCACCCCAGCAAGCAAAAATCGCTTGCCGGGGACCCCGAATCCGTGGGGCCCCCTGTGCTTCTCGATGCGATGACAACCGAACTGCATCGCGCCTTTACCTCGCTTGGCAAGCAGGGCGACGACAAGCAACTGCCTCCTTACTTTCTGAGTTATGCGGTGAGCGACGCCAGCATCGTGGATATTCGCGCGCAATATGGGGCGCTGGTCAATGACTCCGCGTATCGCGTCCGTGTCGCCGACGTGCAGGTGCGCATCGGCGCGGCCAAGCTGGATAACACGCACGGAGATCATCGCGGCGCGGCGGTGAACAGTATGCCGTTGCCACTGGGCGACGACCGTGAGGCGCTGGCGCGTTCCTTGTGGCTGGCCACAAACTTGGGTTACGGCAACGCGCTGGACAACTACTTGCGCGTGAAGACCGAGGCCGAGGTGCGGGCCAGGGAAGAAGACAACTCGCCGGACTTCAGCCAGGAAGCGCCGCAGGTGCATCTCGCCAAGCCGGCGCCGCCGGTCGTGATAGATCGCGCGGCCTGGGAGCAGAGAGTCCGTGCACTCTCGCGCATCTTCCGCGACTACCCGAATGTGTATCAGAACGCGGCGATGCTGACCGTGCAGAATGAGACCGACTACTTCGCCTCGTCGGAAGGTTCGCAGTTGGTTGCGCCGCACCTGCAGGCGCGTGTGGTCGTCTTTGCCACAACCCGCGCCGACGACGGAACCGATTTGTTCCGGACGCGGACCTTCGAGGCGCAGACGGTGGAGGGCCTGCCCACGCAGGCGGAGATGGAAGCCGGCGTGCGCGAGCTGGGCGCGAGCCTGGAAGCGCTGCGCAAGGCTCCCTTGACCGAGCCTTTCAACGGGCCGGCCATTCTCTCCGGCCGCGCCGCCGCGGTCTTCTTCCACGAGGTGCTCGGCCACCGGCTTGAAGGCCAGCGCCAGCGCGGCGACGATGAGGGACAGACCTTTACCAAGGAAGTCGGCAAGGATGTGCTGCCGGGCTTCCTCTCCGTGGCCGACGATCCCACCCTGACCAGCTTCGGCAAGACCTGGCTGAGCGGCAACTACGAGTACGACGACGAAGGCCAGAAGGCGCGCCGCGTCGATCTGATTCAGGACGGCGTCTTGAAGACCTTCCTGATGTCGCGGATGCCCATTGCCAGCTTTGCGAACTCCAACGGCCACGGCCGCGCGCAGACCGGCAAGGTGCCCACCGGACGCCAGGGCAACCTGATTGTGACCTCGACAAAGACCGTGCCGGAAGCCGAACTGCGCCGGCAGTTGATTGAGGAAGCAAAGAAGCAGGGCAAGCCATACGGCCTCTATTTCGAGGACATTTCTTCAGGCTTCACCTTGACCCAGCGCAGTACGCCGCAGGCGTTTGAAGTGGTTCCGCTGGTGGTTTGGCGGGTATATGCCGATGGGCGGCCGGATGAGCTGGTCCGGGATGTGAGCATTGTGGGCACGCCTCTGGCGGCCATGAAGAGCATCCTGGCCACGGGCGACAAGAGCGAAGTCTTCAACGGCGAATGCGGCGCGGAGTCGGGCACGGTTCCGGTCAGCGCCGTTGCTCCGGCCATGCTGTTGAGATCGTTGGAGACCCAGCGTCAGCCGAAGGGCGAGGCCCGGCCTCCGATCCTGCCGATTCCGGGAGAAAAGCAGTAGTCAGTAGTCAGTAGTTAGTGGTTAGTGGTTAGTTTTCAGTCGTACACCGGCTTTGCCGGCCCACGAGGATGAAACCGCCTCAGACCATTGTCCTCCAGGGCCTCAGACAATTGCCTCAGGCCATTCTCCCGTGGGGCCTCAGACAATTGCCTCAGACCATTCTCCCGTAGGGAGAAAACGAAAATAGCCCAGGGTGAAGCGCAGCGGAACCCTGGGAATGAGTTGGCAAGAATTGTTCCGTCCCGTAGGGACGGTGTGAAACCGATAACCCGCAGTCTGCTCAGAAAGTATTTCTTTTCAGGGCATGGCTTTATAGCCTGCCCTGAGCGCAGCCGAAGGGTGCCAAAGCCCCCTCAATCAACCGGGGTTTAGCCTCTGAGTTATCTGTTAGTTGCTGGGTGCCCCACATCTGCCGCGTCCTTTGCGGCAGATGTGGGAAACCACAAACCTCAATCAGCTTTTTGTTCGTGTTGGATTTTTTTGGAGAGGCGTGATGAACCCGATTCGTCCGATTGCATTTCTTGCTGGGGCCGGACTGCTGGCCGTTTGTCTAAGCGCCGCGGCCCAGCCAACCCGCGCCACTGCGGAAAAAGACCCGGTTCTCAAGGCCATGCTCGAAGAGCTGGACCGCAGCACGAGCCACTTGCAGTTGCCGGGCTTCGAAAAGCCCTTCTTCATCCAATACCGGATTGAAGACGTGGACGACTTCACAACCAGGTCGGCCTTTGGCGCCAGCGTCCATTCGCAGCGCACCCATCAGCGCATCGCCTTCATCACCGTGCGCGTGGGCAACAACAAGACCGACAGCTCCGGCGGCAGGGGCGACAGTTCCGTGCAACTGGCGGCTCTCGACGACGATCCAATCGCCCTTCGTTCTGCGTTGTGGCAGGGAACCGATCAGGCATACAAGAACGCACTGAAGGCCTATGCGCAGAAGCAGGCCGCGCTCAAGCAGGTTGAAACGCCTCCGCAGGCCGACGACTTCAGCCGGGAAAAGCCGCTCGTCTCGCTGGCCGCCCCGCTCAGCCTGAAGCTGGATGAGCAGGCCTGGACGGATCGCGTGGCTCGGGACAGCGGCCTTTACCGGAAGGACGCTTCGGTCAAGGATGGCCAGAGCAACGTGCAATACACCTTCGCGCAGTTCTCCGCGCGCGTCACCACCACCTGGCTGGCGACGAGCGAAGGCGCCATCGTGCGCAAGCCGGCGGCCCGGTACGAAGAGAATTTTGAGGTGGGCACGCAGGCGGCTGACGGCATGAGGCTCGAGCGTTCCTATTCCACGACCGGCAGCTCGCTCCAGGATCTGGACTCGCCCGAGGCCTTCGGCAAGCACGCTGTCGCGCTTATCGCCTCGCTCACCGATCTGCGCAAGGCGCCGGTCGTCGAAGAGGAGTATCACGGGCCGGTGCTGCTCAGCGCCGATGCGAGCACCGGCATCGTCGCCAATCTGCTGGCGGGCGCGGTCACGGCCACGCGGCCCAGGCTCGGCACCGAGGCGCGCACCAATGGCCCCTTTGCTTCCAGCTATCATGCGCGGGTGCTGCCGGAGTTTCTGGATGTCGTGGACGATCCAGGCCTGAAAAGTTTCGAGGGCAAGGGTTTGCTGGGCGCCTATGACGTGGACGACGAAGGCGTGCCGGCGCAGGCTGTCAAGCTCATCAGCGCAGGCCGGCTGGAAAATTACCTCATCGGACGCGAGCCGGTGCGCGACTTTCCTCAGTCCAACGGCCACGGCCGCGCCGGAGTGGCTTCAGCGCCCCGGCCGTCGATCGGCGTCTTGAAGGTGACTGCGAAAAGCGGGCTGACGGACGAGGAACTGAACCGCAAGCTCATCGACATGGCCAAAGATCGCGATCTCAAAAGCGCATATTATGTGGAGACGCTGGGCGGCAAGCTGGCGCCTCGTCTGCTTTATCGCGTCAGCCCGGAGGGCAAGCGCGAGCTGGTGCGCGGAGCCGCTCTGGGCGATCTGGACCAGCGCGCCCTGCGCTCCAGCGTGGAAGCCGCGGGCAAGGATCTGTTTGTCCTGAACATCTCCGGCGAAGTGCCTGCCACGGTCCTGGCCCCGGCCTTGCTGGTGGACGACGTCACCGTCAAGCGCGCCAACGAGAAGAACGACAAGCTGCCCTTCTATCCCCCGCCGGAATAAGGCGGCGCTGAAATCCGGAAACTGTCCCATATAACTCTGGGGCAGTTTCCGGATTGGCGACAATTCGAGCGAACTTTGCTTCAAGACGCATAGGCATATAATTGCAGGCGAAAATACTTGGGTGAGATGCGCACTCAAAGCGAAAGATGTCGAGTTGGAAAGGAAATGTGTGATGAAACGACGCACCATGCTAGCGGGCATTCTATTGCTGGTCCCCCTTGTCGCTACGCCAGAGATCGAAAAGGTGGGGCAGCCGTGCGAGAAAGGAATCTGCCTCGCTTGGTGGCCCAAGCTGGAGCCTGCAAATGGGTGGCACCACGAACGTGGGCCGAGCTTTGCCAACGGTGTAAATGTTCAGGTTCCTGATGGCTTCACATTCTCCAACGCTGAGACGGTAATCTACGCGAAGGCCGAATACAAGCCGAGGATTCCCAAAACAACCTCATTAGAAGCTTTGATCAAAGATGATAAAGATGATTTTCTCAAACACGATCCGAGTATCGCAATAACCAAAGTGCCATCTTTGAAGACAAAGGACGGCAAGGCATTGGAATCTTATACGTTCTTTCCAGAAGTCAAAGGCAATTGGGAGGAAGTTTCGTATGGTGAAGAAGGGGACTTCTACCTCATTTTCACGATCAGTTCGAGAAGCCGCGCGGGATTTGCGGACTCGCTTACGACATACGAACAGTACATAGCTCGATACAAAGAGTGATCTATAGAAACAGCTGAGGCTGATCCTGGCTCTGGGCGGTTGACCGCCAAACCGAAGATTACTAACGACCCGGGTGCCCCACCCTCGCCGCGTTTCTGTTCTTGCGGCTAGGGTGGGATTGCATTACTCCTGCATTGCGCAATAAGTAAATAATCCTAGTCCAGCCTTGTCAGGTAAGCCTCTCCCTCGGCGGGACGCAGCTTGCGGGCAATCGACTCGGCCTGCGCGCGGTTGTCGCCCTGAGGACGGATGCGCACCCAGTAGCTGTCTTCTCCCGGAAACTCAATCACGTTGGCGTCGGGATACTTGTTCAGAAGCTGTGCCTTGAGTTTTTTGGCCTTGCGTTCGCTCGTGAAAGCGCCGATCTGCACGCACCAGCGGCCGCCGGTTGCGATGGGCTTGGGCGTCCGGTAAACGTCCACGCGGACGCGCGCCGAGCCGGTCCAGTAGATGCCCGTGGCCTTGGCCGAAGCGATGGTCAGATCGATGAGCCTGTCTTCCACAAACGGGCCGCGATCGGTAACGCGCATGGCGGAGGACTGGCCGGTCTTCAGGTTGGTGACAACGATGAGCGAACCCATGGGCAGCGTGCGGTGCGCCGCCGTCAGCGCGTGGTCGCTGAAGACCTGTCCATTGGCGCTTCTGCGGCCCTTGTAAGGCGCGGTATACCAGGTGGCCAGCCCCTCCTGGGTCAGAATGGGCTTGTGCGTGTTGACGTAGTCCAGGTCCTCGTCGCTGACCCCGCCCGGCGGCGCCGGCATGGGAGCGATGTGCGCCGGCGAAGGCTTGCGGCCGGGCACGGTTGGATTGGTTTGAACCTCACCCTGAGCCGCGGGCGGAGCAGCCTCCGGCGCGGGTAGCGGAGCAACGGCTTTCTTGTGCCCGCAGCCAGATAGAAGAAGCAGCACCATGGCCAGCCCGGCCCAGCCGCCCAGCCAATTCCACACATGCTCCGTGCCCCATCCTTGCGACTTCTTTCCGTCGCATGTGTGGGAGGCAGCATCCCTCGGCTGGCGTGAGATCATCAAGGGCGCGGATTCCCGTCTTTGTCGAAGCGGTCGGCCAGCTCGCGCAGCTTGTCCGCCACGGTGCGCAGAGCCGAAATCGATTCCCTGCGGACCTGCGGAACCACCGCGTCATTCACGTAGGCGATGGTGTGGCGCACTTCCATCTCGATCAGTTCAACGGCCTCTTCAATGCGGCGGCCCACGCCGCCCGGAGGTGGACCCTGTGGCGGATAAGGCGGTGGTGGAGGATAGGAACTCATATCGGGCAACCTCTCGTCGGGGAATTCTTGCCAATCCCTTCCTCAGTCTGCGATGCGCAATGAGCCGCGTCAATCGACATCGCCCGAAAGGTGCCGCAATCGTCAATACAGAAGCCGATTCCTGCCTTGCCGCAGCCCGCAGCATTCACATCCGCGTGGTTCTGCGGATGATCAACCAGTTGGCAAAGACCGGCAAACCGGAATGGCCAAAGGGTAGCTGGCGGTCCAAGATGTGAAGAGGTTCTATTGATGCGGCAGACGTATTCCTCGGCGAATGCTCCCCGCCTGATAACATTCTTGATAACCTCTCATTCCTATTAAAGGACCTTCCAATGCAAGCCAGCCATCTTCGTTTGCTCTCAATTTCTCTATTGGGAGTTTTTCTCGGGTGTGCCTTCTTCACGCTCTCCGCCGCCGCGCAGACGAGCTTTGGCACGGTCAATATCGGCAGCAGTTCAACGGTTTCCGTGCCGGTGACCATCCCCAACGGAGACAAATTGAGCAGCATCTCAGTGTTCACGGAGGGAGCAACAAACCTGGACTTCACCGATGCAGGCGGCGGAACTTGCGCCATCGGAACGGCGCTGCCTGATTGCACCGTCAACGTCACTTTTTCGCCGAAATTCCCCGGAGCGCGGAATGGCGCGGTGGTTCTGTCAGACGAAACTGGTCCAGTCGCCACAGTGTATCTTGTCGGCACTGGTGTAGGACCGCAGCTCGTCTTCGCTCCTCTGAATACTCCACCGAGTCTGGTGCCGGCCTCGCTGCAAGGCGCGCCCGCGGGTATAGCCGTAGATGGATATGGCAATTTGTATATCGGCGACACCGGCTCGGGATCAATTGCCGACGGTGCAACGTCGGGGCCCGGACGGGTGCTGAAAGAAACTCTATCCGGGGGCAAATATGCTGAAAGCGTCATCGCCACCGGCTTTTTCACGGTGACCAATGTTGCGTTGGACGCGGCGGGCAATGTCTATGTCTTCGACCTGGGATACGTAACTTCCGATAGAAACACTTACAACAATGCCGTGTACATGCTGACGCCATCCAACGGCGGGTACTCACAAAGCGTCGTTCAGAACGCCTACGCTGATACGTCAAGCACTATGGATTGGGACGGCGGGATCTATTCGAAATCAACGACAGATTCCTTTCCCGCGCCAACCCTGCCTTCGGGATGTCTGACGCAAGACTATGCGCCCGATATTGCAATCGACAGCGTCGCGGTGGATGGATATGGCCATTTCTTCTACGGTCTGGAGTACTTCTGCATCAACCCATATGGAGGTCCGAACAAACATTCAATGGACGTTATCGAGTCCCCTTCAACGATCGTCGCGGGCCTAAGCTATGGATACGATGAGTACCCCCCGAGCTCCCAGCTTTGGGCGGATAACTTTGGGGATTTCTATTTACAGGCCGAAAATCTGAATGATTTCGGCTGGCACATAATGGAATTCGTGCCGACAGACAGCGGCTACAGCAATTCATCCTGGTTTCCTTCGTTGCCAACCACGATTGTTCCTGTCCATATGACAGTGGATGATGCCAGAAACATCTACTTTGCCACCAAAACCGGAGTCTATGAGTCGAACTATTCCACCCCGCCAACAATAAGCTTTGCCTCCACAAGCGAGGGAGTCACAAGTGGAGATAGCCCGAAGGATCTGATGATCGTTAATCTGGGCAACGCTCCGTTAACCTTGTCGGCGGTAAGTTTTCCGGCGGACTTCCCGAATGCTGCACCGGCATCCTGCGCCGCGGGCACCACTGTGGCCGCCCAGGATAGTTGCTTGTTGACTGTTGACTTTACGCCGGTTGCAGCGCTGAACAAGAATGCTTCACTTGCGTTGACCGAAACCATTGAGGTAACCACGAGCGCCAATACGGCTACGCAGGCGATTACGGTTACCGGAACGGAGATTCTGCCGCCCGCTGCGACGCCGACGTTCTCTATTCCGGGCGGCACTTACGCTCCGATACAAACGGTATCGCTCTCTGATTCAACCGCGAATGCCTCGATCTACTACACCGCGGACGGCATAACAACGCCCACCATCGACTCAACCAAATTCACGGGCCCAATCACGGTATCAACCACCGAAACCATTCAAGCCATCGCCATGGCTCCCGGTTACAGCACCAGTGCCGTTGCCAGCGCGACTTATACAATCCCACAAGACTTTTCTGTTTCGACTTCTCCCACATCGATCACCGTAACCGCTGGACAGAGTGGCACGACCACCATCACGGTGCAGGATGAGGGCGGGTTCAATGGAAATGTCTCGTTTGCATGCTTGGGGTTGCCCGCCGGTGCAACCTGCAGCTTCTCGCCGTCGACCGCAACGACGCCTGGAACCACGACCACGACGCTCACTGTAACCACCGCCGCGACGACCACCGCACTCCACCGCAATTCCAACCCGTTGCTCCCCGGCTCGGTGCTGGCAGTCATTCTCTGCTGCTTCGGCTGGAGGAAGCGGCGGCGTTTGCAAATCCTTCTGCTGCTTGCGGTGACCGTCGCTGGCCTGAGCCTCTTCACCGGCTGCGGAAGCGGATCCTCTGGTTCAGGCGATTCTGGCGGCTCAGGCGGCTCAGGCGGTTCTGGCGGTACTCAATCTGTCACTTCGCCGGTCACCGTAACCGCTACCTCCGGGCCGCTTCAACATTCCACTACCTTCTCGCTCACGGTGAATTGACTCATTCCAGCCGAGAACGGCTCATTCTTGACCTCTTGGACGAGCCGTTCGCTCCATTCTGGCTACCATCTACCGCCTGATTCCACCATTCGCTGCGAAGTCGTTGGCTTGACCCCGCCTCCCGGTTACCCTAGTACTGGATTTTTATGTTCCTGAATCCCTTCATTTTGCGGGATTCCAGTGGGTCGAGCCGGGCGGAAAGACCACCGCTGGCGATCAATTTATTTGAGGAGATTGCACGAATTATGTCGAAAGCAATGAAGTGCGCCGAAAAGGCTGTCGTTTACGCGGCCAAGGGAGCGTGGGTGGTATTCGATCGGCTGAACAGCATCAGCCCCAACCCCTCCTTCACGCCTGACTGGAGCGACAAGCCCCTGCTGAAGAGCTGGGAGAAGGAAAAGCCGCCCCTGGGCTGGCCCCGCACCACTGACTCGCTTTGCCCCAAGTGCGTTCTGGAGGCTCGCAAGCAGATTCTCGACGGCAAGCTCCCCTACGAAGTTCTGCGCACCGAAAAAGTCGGCGAAATCAAGGCCCAGATCATCGAGCGCGACGGCAAGATCCTCATGGTGAAGGATTGCCCCAAGCACGGCCATTTTGAAGACATCCTCTCCACCGACCCGGCCTTCACCAAACACATTGAAGATGCCTTCCCCGGCCGCGACATCCGCGCCAGTTGCGATCCGAAGCTCCACAACCACGGCACTTCCACCCTCACCCACGGTCGCGGCGCGGTGCTCACCATCGATCTGACCAACCGCTGCAACATGATGTGCGATCCCTGCTTCGCCGATGCCAATCAGGTGGGTTTCGTCCATGAGCTGACCTGGGAGCAGATCAAGAGCCTGCTCGACGACGCCATGACCGTCAAGCCCCGCCGTCAGATGAGCGTGCAGTTCTCCGGCGGCGAGCCGACCCTCTCGCCTTTCTTCATCGATGCCATCGCCTACGCCCGCAAGGTGGGCTTCAACAGCGTTCAGGCTGCCTCCAACGGCATCGAGTTCGCCAAGAGCAAGGAGCTTTGCGCCGCCGCCGCCAAGGCCGGTTTGCGCTACGTCTACCTCCAGTTCGATGGCATCGGCAACGCCGCCAACTCGCACCGCAACATCGGCAACCTGTTTGATGTAAAGGTGCAGGCCATCAACAACCTGCACGAAGCCGGCGTCGACATCGTTCCGGTCACCACCATCATCAACGGCATCAATAACGAGCAGGTGGGCCGCATCATCCAGTTCGCCCTCGACAACCCCAAGAAGATCAGCTTCCTCAGCTTTCAGCCCGTCAGCTTTACCGGCCGCGACGACGAAATCACCGACGAGCGCCGCCACGCCGAGCGCTACACCCTTTCGCAGATGGCCCACGACATCAAGGACCAGATGGGCTTCGGCGAGCCGGCCCGCGACTGGTTCCCCATCAGCTTCATGAGCATCTTCACCGACTGGGCCGACCTGATTCACGGACCCCGCGCCAAGTGGGGCCAGCTCAACTGCGGCTGTCACCCCAACTGCGGCGTCGGCATGGCGATGATGATCGACAAGGAAACCAAGGAAGCCGCTCCCGTCACGGCCTTCCTCAATATGGACAACGTGTCGAAGGATCTGACCAAGGTGAACGACGCGGGCCGCGGCAAGGTTCTCTCCTGCATCGGCTTTGCGCTGGCTCTGCTGCGCAACTACGATCCCTTCAAGTCGCCCAGCCACTTCCGCATCCTCGACATGCTCAAGAAGATGGACAAGACCTTCGGCGCCACCGGTCACAATTACGGCAAGGTCTCCGGCGACCGCACCATCGACGACATCAAGAAGCGCCGCGCCGACCGCTGGAACTTCCTGTTCATCGCCGGCATGTGGTTTGCGGATCTGTGGACCTACGACTTCCGCCGCGTCGAGCAGTGCACCATCCCCTATGCCACGCAGGAAGGCGAAATCAGCTTCTGCGCCTATAACACCGGCATCGGCTGGCGCAACATCGTCGAGAAGAGGCACATGACGGCCACCCTCAACAAGTGGTATGAGGAGCACGGCCGCCATCAGATCTTCGCCGGCGGCAAGCAGGTGGATCTGCCCGAGGGCACGAACGACCTGGTTCTGAACGACGCCGACGTCAACGCCGAAGCCAATCACACCCTGGACGATCTGGGCATTGCCAAGACCGCCGGCGAAGAGAAGGCCCGCGCCCGCGACGCCAAACTCAAGGACGACGCCAACGACGCCCAGATGGCCCGCCTCTATCGCCAGCACATCCTCGGCGAAGACCCCAACATGGTCAAGCTCGGCGACATCGCCCCCGCCAAGCCAGTCACGGAGGAAGAGAAAGAAGCCGAGCCTGTCTCCGGCGACTAATTTCTTCTAAGCCCTAACAAACGGGCCATGCAGCTTCACGCTGCATGGCCCGTTTGTTGTCTCCTGAAGGAAGATCTGAACAAGTTAATGTTTTGAAAGGGCACGGCGTGAGCAGGCTGCGGAAAAACCCGATCCGGAGGGAGGCGTGGGTTTCAACACCACATAATGCCACCTGAATCAACGCGGTCTTTAGCCCTGATGGACGGCCATTTTCATTCATTCGGGTTAGCTAGTATCATGTGCCCATGTCGATGCCAAGTCGCAATGACGATTGTCCGTGTGGCTCACGCCAGAAATTCAAGCACTGTTGTTTTCGTTTGGAACAAGGTCGCCCGACCCGGGCGAGCTGGGTGCATAACTCCCATACGCTTCGAGACAAGAATCTTGCACTCCTTGCCGCGGCGGCAGACATCTTTGGCCTGAATCGCCCCTGGGATATCATTAAACGCAAGATCTCACCTGCTAGCGTGAAAGAGTTTTACGAATTCCTCGCTGCGCTTTGGCCGCTTTCAACAGATCTTTCTATCCTGCTACCCGAGCCCGACTCTAGGCTTCGTGCCTTGTATCTCGGTGAATACGCGCCAGAAGTCATCGTTCAGAACGTTTGCCGCTTTGGCCTTTATGCGGACGAAATCATCCTCATCAATCCATTCAGTAACCCAAATATGATTGCGGAAAGATATAACCCGCTCGAACATCCGGAGGAATGGATCGAAGACACCCTGAAGGTACTGTTTCAGTTAATGGCGATGGCACCGTGGGTGGAAAGAGGTTTCGTTACATTTATACCGAACCCAGGTGAATTTGACCGGCCCCTTCTCATGAGAACCATACAGCTTGCGGAGGAACGAACAAAGAATATTGTTGTTACAAACAGGGATGTGGATGAATCAGTTATTAAGCAGCAGATGATGCGTAAACTTCTTGCGTGTTCCCCTGAGTACATCGAAAGAAAATACCGCGAAATGCACCCAGGCGCCACCGAAAAGGAGGTGGCTCTCCTCGTCAAGGGTGTTGAAGAAGAGCGTAAACGCGATCCATTTCTAATGGAAGGAACTATGGACAAGCTGCCCGGGCAATTCATGGCTATGCGCTCGGGAGCCAGCCTCGAAATGGGACTCTACATATGCCAGGCTATAGGCGCATTTCCCTATACTAATTTCCGATACCGCTGGAATGAGATTCTTAGCGCTAGGGAAGGGTTTGATCCCACTATGGAAACATGGACACCTCTGACCAAGGCGTTTCAAAGTCTAGACTTCAAGTTTCTTGACCGTGTCGACGCAAAATTCGCCTTTGAGATGCGGAAAGAAGAGAGACTTGGAGGATTCAGGAGCTATCTACGCAAGGTCTGGAACACTATTGAGGGTTCTCCGGACCCCGCAAAAGCGGAAGGACTCGCACGCGACTTTAGCGACGAGCTTACTCAGTCGTATCAGGATGCGAAGAAAGAGTGGTCGGAGATCGATATAGACCTTCTGAAATGGGTAGGCGGCGGCGGGATCGTGGCCGGTGCAGGTGTCGCTGTTTCAGCTTTGACCACGGGAGGACTTTCGCTTGCGTTGCCTGCGACCGGGTTTGTTCTTAACAGCGTTTCTCAACTGGTACAGTCGACCATGAAACGCCGGAATTTTAGGAAAACTGTTCCCATGTCGGCATTCATCGACCTGGAACGAAAAGCCAATTGATGGACGGCCGGCGGGTGGCCGGGCGCCCCAGGTCCCGCTTCTGGGACCTGGGAGCCCACGAACCTCATGCGCGAAGCGCGACCACCGCACCGCAGGCAGCTCCCGGAGGGAGCAAGCGAAAGTAGCCCCGGGTGGAACGAAGCGGAACCCGGGGTCTGCATACCCCAAAAACTCTCCCGCCGTCCCGTAGGGCCGGCGCGAAAACTTCCGCACGAATCCCCCGCCCCCCATGCGAGCGACAAGCGAGCCGCTGGCCGCACCGCAGGTGCTTGCGTATTATTTCCCTCTTTCGCCGCACAATAATCCATAGAAGCTTTCCTCCAATCGTCCCCGTAACTCCTTATCCTGGACGATTTTGCAGGGAACTTCATTGTTTTCACGATTTTACGGCGCAACCCTGCCCGTAAGCTCATGAAAACAAGGATTTTGTTTCCAAAATAGGGGTGGGGGGGTACCCGATGTACAAGCTATGCCGTCACATCAAGACCAACGGACAGCGTTGCAAGTCTCCGGCTCTCAGCGGGTCGACTTACTGTTATTTTCACTCTCGCGTGCACACCATGGCCAAGGCGAACAGCGCCGCCTCGGATGACGTCAATCTTCCCATGCTGGAAGATTCCGCCTCCATCCAGATAGCCATCTCTCAGATCATGTCTGCCTGCATCAGCTCCCGCCTCGATGCGCGCCACACCGGCCTGCTCCTCTACGCCCTTCAGATCGCCTCGCAGAATATCGATCGGGCTACCTATCGCAGGCATTCCGACTCTGTGCAATCCATCACCGTCACCGGCGAAGGCGATGAGCTGGCCCCGGAAGAGGAAATCTGCGAAACCGGCGATTGCGCAACCTGCGATCGACGCGACACCTGCGAAGACTACGAACCCGACGACGACGATGAGGATGAGGATGAGGATGAGGATGAGGATCAGACTGAACAGGATGCTGACGAAACACAGGCCGGGTGCAGCACCAGCTCTGTGACCGCTTGAAGTTGTACCAACAATGGGTGCCCCAGGTCCGGATTCTCGGACCTGGGAGACCACGAACCCAGACCCGCTTCGTCCGGGAAAGCTCCACTCCATCAATCGATGGAAAACTTCCCGCTGCTTAGGTCCAGACCGGCTTGCACGATGCTCTCCGGCCTGCCGAGATCGCGCCAATAGCACCCATCCGCGCGAAAAGCGATAATCTTTTCTCCCTGCGCCGCCAGATCCAGATAGGCCGTAATGATGGAGAACGCGCCTTTCTCTTCCATCTTCGCGAAGATTTTCGGAGAGAGGACTTGGATGCCGGAAAATGCCAGCGCCTCTGTCTTTGCGGCAGGCCGCGCCCACTCAACTTCGCCGTCTTGTCCGGCCCGGCGGCCGCAAAGCTGTCCCTGCTCGTCGAAGAGCAGATACCGCGATGTCTCCCGCTGCTGAACAGCCAGCGTGGCAAGGGCGTCATGCTCCGTGTGATACCGCACCATGCTCGCGAGATCGATGCTGCTGATGACATCCACGTTATGCAGGATGAACGGCTCCTGCGAACTGACGCCGTCCTCCAGAAAAAAATGCGCGGCCTGCTTCAAGCCGCCGCCGGTGTCCAGTAACTCCCGCTCGTGCGAAACTTCAATCCTCATGCCGAAGTAATCGTTGGCCTTCAGGTAATCGACGATCATCTCCGCGTAGTAATGCGCGTTGACAATCACCTCGCCGACACCAACGGAGCGCAGCCGCGCGAGCGCAATCTCCAGCAACGTACGCCCGGCCACGGTGACCAGCGCCTTGGGCCGGTCGTCGGTGAGCGGCCTGAGGCGCGTGCCCAACCCGGCTGCCAGAATCATCGCCTTCATCGGCCCATCTTCTCCAGTTCCCTCTTCTCTTGCGCGACATGCCGGACAACCACGTCCACCCCGTTGTCCCTCAGATGCTTCGCCAATTGCTCCGCAAAAAAGACCGAGCGGTGCTGGCCACCCGTGCAGCCGAACGAAACCATGAGGTTCGTAAAGCCGCGGCTTTCATAGCCCTTCACGCTCGCATCCACCAGCGCGAGAACGCTGGCAAGATACTGGTGAACGCTCGGCTGCAGGTTGAGATACTCGATCACAGCTGCGTCCTTGCCCGTCATTTGCTTGAAGCGTTCTTCGCGTCCGGGATTCGGCAAACAGCGAACGTCGAAGACATATCCGCCGCCGTTGCCGGTTTCGTCGACCGGTATCTGCTGGCGATAACTGAAGCTGAAAATCCGCACCGTCAACTTATCCGCGCTGTCGGCCAGCCCCTGCAGTTTCTCCGAGGCGAACATGCCCCGCAACGCGTCCATCAGCGCCGGCAGTTCGATCGGCAGTTTTACGTTCTCGGCCAGCCAGCGCATGTTCTTCATCGCGTAGGGCACGCTCTTCAGAAAATGCGCCTTGCGCTCGAAGAATCCCCGGAAGCCATAAGCTCCCAGCGCCTGCAGGATGCGCACATAAACGTACGCGTAATAGCGATCCATGAAGGCTTCGCGGTCTAACTTGATATGGCTGCCGAGGCATTCGAGATAGTGATCGAGTAACTGCTGGCGCATCTCGGGCGGCAGATCCGCCTTGCCGTCGAAGAGCAGCGAAGCAATGTCGTATTGCAGCGCGCCCTTGCGTCCGCCCTGGTAGTCCAGAAAGAACGGCTCGCCGCCGCGCAGCATCACGTTGCGCGATTGAAAATCCCGATAGAGAAAGTAGTCGTGGTCGGCAGTGAGCAGAAAATCCGTCAGGCTGCTGAAATCATCCTCCAGCGCCTGCTCGTTGAAGGGTATTCCGGCCAGCTTCAGGAAGTAATACTTGAAATAGTTCAGGTCCCAGTTGATCGACTGGCGATCGAAGCTTGCTCGCGGATAACACACGCTGTAATTCACATCGCGGCCCGCTTCCACCTGAAAACGCGGCAGCGCGGCCACCACCTTGCGATAGGCTTCCATCGCCTCGGGAGCGATGGCATCGCCCGTGCGATGCGCCCCAAGAAACTCGAAGAGCGACGTGTCGCCCAGGTCCTCTTCAAGGTATGCGCCCTGGCTCAAATCCTCCGCATAAATCTCCGGCACCGGCAATCCGCGCTGGCGAAAATACCGGGAGAACTCGAGGAATGCGACATTCTCTTCCCGCACGGGATACAGAATCCCGATGGCGCTCCGGTTGCCGCCGGTGAGCCGGACAATAGTGCGCCCCGAGCCGCCCAGTTCGCCTTGAAGCGACCGCACATCCTCGGCCGACACGTGGCAATACTCTTCGAAAAGCCTCTTGAGAACGTCCATGAATCTCTTCCCGCGAATTGCTTGACCCGCTTCACAAAGATACCCAGCCCAGGCAAGCGCGCGCAAGACGCATCGATCCAGCCCGCAATTTACCCCGTTTCCACCCATAGCCGCGCCGGTTTATCATAAGTTCTCACAAGGCACGCAGATCGGCGAGGAGATCACCATGAGCGACAATCCACGCAATGCGGCGCGCAACCAGGGCCGCCGTGATTTTCTGAAGGCGAGCGGCGCCATCACGGCCGCGCTGCTGGCGCCGTCGGCGCTGGCCGATACAACAAAGTCTCTACCCTCGCTGCCGTCGAACCCCAAGACCTCCGAGGCCATGCCGACGCGCAACCTTGGCAAAACCGGCTTTCGCGTGGGCATCTTCTCGCTGGGCGGCCAGGCGTCGCTGGAGCGCGCGAACAACTTCGACGTAGCCGTGCCCATCATCGAACGGGCGCTGGACCTGGGCGTCAACTACATCGACACCTCGTCGATCTACGGCGGCCCGGAGCGCTGGAGCGAGCAGTATGTGGGCAGGGTGATGGCCCACCGCCGCAACGAGGCCTTCCTGGCCACCAAGACCAAGGAGCGCACCCGCGACGGCTCCATGCGCATGATCGAGAAATCGCTCGAACTGCTCCACACCGACCACGTGGATCTGTGGCAGTTGCACGACATCGGCACCATCACGGATGTGAATGAAGTCTTCGCCAAGGGCGGCGCGATGGAGGCGCTGCTGGAGATGCAGCAGCAGAAGGTGGTGCGCAACCTAGGCATCACCGGCCACTATCGCCCCGACGCGCTCATCGAGTGCATCCGGCGACATCCCTTCGATACGGTTCTGATGGCCATGAACGCCGCAGACCCGCACCACTACAGCTTCAATCAGGAGCTTTTGCCGCTGGCCGTCGAGCGGCAAATGGGCATCATTGGAATGAAAATTCCGGCGCGTGGAAGAATTCTTTCCAGTTGGACGCCGCCGCCTATCGAGCAGCAGAAACACTCCTGGGAAGGCATGGTGCTGGCGCCCACGCCGGGCACGCTGACCATGCGCGAGGCCATGTACTACACCCTGTCGCGCCCGGTCAGCACGGTCATTATCGGCTGCGATACGGTGGCACAGCTCGAAGAGAACGTGAAACTGGCGCGGGAGTTTACGCCATTGAACGACGCGCAGGTAGCGGATCTGGTGAAGCGGGCTGAGCCCGTTTCAAAGCCGTCGCTGTTTTTCCGGTTCTATGACCGCGCATAACCACCTGCGGTGGGGCAGACTGCCGCTTGCGCGGCTGGAGTGAGTTTGCAGTTGCTGAGTCCTATCCTTGCGCCAGAAGAAAGGCGCAAGGACGGAGTATTCAGCCTAGGCACCGGACCATTGCGGGCTATAGGGCTTGAAACAATTCGAGGTAAAACAGAAATGCACCACGTGGAGAAGTGAAGGGACTCCAACATGGACGGCTGCTATCTGGGTATGCAAATCCGGCAATCGATTATCAGACCAATCATTGCCTTCCGGGAATATATCTTCCGCGACGTCCTGCCGTCATTCAGCAATCTGAACGAGAGAGCGAATCAAATAGGGAATGAGTATTACGAACGAATGGGATCCCAACCTGCCAGCGAGGATTTCGATGGAGATATGTCCACCTTTGCTGAAGAGGCACAGGATCAGGCCCTGAGCTGGTACCAGATGATGAGGTCGCTCCGTCAGACGATGCTGAATCTCCTTGCGGCAGGACTATTCCATCTAACAGAACAACAGCTTGCAGCGTTGTGTCGGGATGCTGGGTTTATGGCGGATTCTCCAAAAAATACGAAATTGGAGATTGTGGCGAAGTGGTATCGCACAAATCTTCGACTCGATCTCGAAACGCTCCCTTCATGGCCGATGATAGATGAACTCCGGTATGTGACGAATGCGGTTAAACATGCGGAAGGACCCGCAACTGTCAAACTGAAGTTGCTGCGACCCGTACTCTTTAATGATCCGGCTTTCGCCAACATCAAAGACTTCGATGGAAACAGCCTTTTCGAGACCAGAACCGTTGCGGCCCCACTTGCCGGAGAGGATCTCTTCGTCAGCGAAGATCTCCTCATGAGGTATGCCGAGGCTACGGAATCATTCTTCTGTGAGATCGCCACGCATTTTGAAGCGAACGGGAACGATTACTATTAGCTGGCTATCCCAGTTGACTGACCTTCACCTGCAGCTTCTCGAAGTCCACTGTGCCCAGTCCGCGCGCTGCAGCCATCTGCAGATAGGGCAAGTGCTCAATGTCGAGGTTCCAGTAAGCTTTGGCAACGTATGCGTCGATAGCGACGGGATCGGTTCCGGCAACCATGGTTTTCTTCAGCGCCACATCTTCCAGATTGCCGCCGGTGGGGCCGTTGCGCAGCAGGATGCGGTAGCAGTCGAGGACGGTGAGCGTGGGCAGCATGAAGCTGGCCAGGTCGGCCAGGCTCTGATGAATCTGCTGGTGCAGGCGGTTGCGCTGGCCGCCGAGGATGCCGTACCAGTTCTTCATGCCCAGCGTGACGCCGCTGAGGCCGTGATGCTTGGCGATGGGCATGTTAATGACTTTGTCCGCCTCAAGAAACGGCGTGAAGACGGGCCAGCTTTTGAGCACCACGCCGCCCAGATCCACCTCGCGGAAAAGATCGGGATCGGGCAGAATCACCTCGGCTCCTGCGGCGCGCGCGGCGGCCTGAATGCCGGAACGCTGAAAGCAGCGGCGCGGCTCGTTGCAACTGACGTCGGTGACAATGACGCGCTTGGCTCCGGCCTGCCAGCACTGGCGCACCATCTCGGCGACGGCTTCGGGATTGGTGTTTGCAGCCTGCTCCGGCGTGCGGTCCCAGGCGATGTTGGGCTTGAGGACCACCACGTCCTGATGGCTGATGAAGCGGCCGATGCCGCCCAGGTTTTCCAGAGCCTTCTGCACCAGATCGCGCGGTTCTCCGCCTTGCACCACCGTCATCGTTGGCAGTTGCGCATCCTGCGAGCTGGCCGTGACGCGATGGTCGCGGCGCGCCTGGGCTGCGAGCGCCGGAACCGGCCGGGAGCTGTGCTGGCTGAGCCAGACGGCCGCGCCTGCCGTGCCCGCAGCCGCGCCGCCCAGACGGAGAAGTTGCAGCATGGCCTCGCGACGCGTCATGCCCTGCGCCGCGCCTTTTGTCTCTTCCGCTTTCGGTTCAGATTCCTCAGCCATGGTGATCCTCCCGGTCAGATTTCCATCATGTGAATGCGTGCCGGATCATTCACGCCCAGATGATGAGCCGCGTCGGCTGCGGTGGCAATATAGCGCGGCGGACGCCCCGCGGCTTCCAGCGTCTTCAGCCCCACCTCGGCGCGCCTGCGCTCGATCATCTGCCATGCGATCTGATCCAGGGCGACGCGGTCCTCGCCAATCATGAGCGCGTTGGGATACCAGAGACGCTCGGGGTGGAAGCCAGGGCCGCCATCGCAGACTGAGCTCATGGCATCGCCGATGGTGAAGTGCACCTTCTCGCGAATCACGGGAATGCAATTCAAGTCGGCCACGCCGGGATTGCAGCCGCCGGCGTGCAGATCCTGCGGGCGGTCAACCACGCCATACATGTTCTTCATGGCAAAGGTGACGCCAGCGCCGCTGTGGTCCTTGAGAATCGGCATATTGATGACCATGGCGCACTCGCGGGTGAGAATTTTCGTGATCCGGATGCGCACCGTGCCCCACGATTCCTGCTGGTCCTCGAAGCCCGCCTGGTCGCGGCTGTAGCAGCGAATCTGGTTGGGATTGGTGTTGATGGTAAAGCCGCAAGCCTCCAGAAAGTGGTCATTCTGGTCCCAGATCACAATGTTCCCCGGCTTGACTCCAATCCGTTGCAACCGCTCGGCAACCGCCATCACCAGCGCATGGTGGGTGCAAATGCCCTTGCCGCCCAGGCCGTTGATCTTGAGGCCGATGACCTTGCCTTCGGAAACAAGATTCGCGGGCACAATGCGCTTCCACGCCTCGGCCGGGGTCTGGCGGCCGGTATAAGCCGCGATGGCGCGGTCGAGCAAAGCTGAGATGCGCTTCTCATCCGGCTGCGCGCCCGTTCCGTGAAGGGCTGCATCGCGCGCAATCACGACTCTGGATTTGCCTGCGGCTTCGTGCGGATCCAGTATCCGTGCGAAGCCAAGTTTGCTCTGCGCGCCCAAAGCCAAAGCTCCGGTTGCTGCTATCTTCAGAAAATCCCGTCTGTTTTCCATTGCATTCCTCTCAGTCGTCGCTACCGTATTGGTTGATCGCCGTGCTTCTTCACTGTGCGCCGCCATCCGATTCCAATCCGGCGCCTGATTCGTTTGCCCCTGCCACGGTCGCTCTCGCGATCAAGCTTCCAGGAGATTGATGCGCCGCGGATCGTTCACGCCCAGCCGGTGCGCCTGATCGGCGGCAGTGACCAGATAACGCGCTGGACGGCCCACAGCCTCGACCGGCGGCAAACCCACCTCCGCCCGTTTGCGCGCAAGCATCTGAGCTGCCGTATGATCCACGGCCACTGCGTCCGCGCCCACGATAAGCGCGTTGGGATGCCAGAGATACTCCGGATGAAAGACCGGCCCCTTTTCATAGACGGAAGAAATGGCGTCGCCAACCGTAAACCGCACTTTCTGCCGGACAACCGGAATGCTGCACAGGTCGGCAAGGGCGGGGTCGCAATTGTTGGCATGAAGCTCCGCTGGGCGCTCGATCGCTCCATACATGTTTTTCAAGGAGAACGTACACCCCACCAGATCGTGGTCCTTCAGAATCGGCATGTTGATGACCATGTCGCACTCGCGCGTCAGTATCTTCGTCAAATTCACTTTGACTGATCCCTGAATCGTCGGTTGCTCTTCAAAGCCAGCTACGTCGTTGCCATAGCAGCGGATGCGGCTGGGATCGGTATTGATTGTAAAGCCGGCGGATTCCAGAGCCGCGTTGCTGCGATCCCATACCAGGATGTCTCCGGCGCGGACCCCTGCCTGTTGCAGCCTTTCGCAAAGCGCCAGCACCAGTTCCAGATGCGTCGAGACTCCCCTGTTTCCAACGCCGTTGACTTTGAGCCCGATGACCTTGCCTTTTGGAACAATCTGCTTCCAGGCCTCGACCGGGTGATTTCGGCCCGTGTAGGCAGTGATGGCCCGGTCCAGCAGGTCGGCTGCCCGCTTGGCATCCAGGCGCGCATCGGGAGTGTGCAGCGCCGGATCTCTGGCAATCACGACCTTGGACTTGCCCGCTTGCTGATCCACCGCAGCGGCGAGCCCCAGCTTGCTCTGCGCGCCCAGCGCCAAAGCTCCCGTTGCTGCCACTTTCAAGAAGTCCCTGCGGCTTGCCATCAAAGCCCTCACATCTCTCGGCTGGTACAGTTACAACTTCGCTTCCACTCCGTGCGCCAGCGCAAGCAGATCCTGCGGCGTATCGGGCGTGGACTGATAGGCAACAATGCGCACCAGCGCGTTGCCCTTGCGGAATGCGATGCTCTGCGCATACTGCACGCATTCGTCGCCCACCGCAATCTTCTTCGCGTCGCTCGTCACTCCGGTTTCGAGAATCTTGCGCGCGCCGTCCGGGTCCTTCATGGTGTGCACATCGACGGTCGCTTCCAAATGCCCCTGAAACTTGTAATCGGAGGTCGAGGTGGAAACAACGCCGGCCGAGAGGTACTGCTCGGCATCGCCGTCGATGTAATCCGACAACTTGCTGGCGGGGAAGATGCGGGTCTCGCTGGTCTTCTCCCATCCCGCGATGGCGCCTGACGCCGGAAACGGGTTGGCAACCTTCTTCTTGCATCCTGTACTGGCAACCGCGGCAACGATCACAAGGACCGCAACGGCCCACTTCAAATTCGAATAAATTTTCACTGCAACATCTCCTTATTTTCTGTTCAATAAAATCTGGCTGCCGGGCGAGCGGCTTTCGCCGATGCTGGTGACGTGAACGGCGGGGCGCTCCTGCAGCGGGCAGACATACTCGCAGGCTCCACAACCCACGCAGCGGCTGGGATCGACGCGCGGCTGCTTCAGCGTTTTGGTGTTGCCCGCGGAATCGATCACCTCGGCCTCCTGCACAAAAATTGCCTTGGGCGAAACCGGGCACCACTCTTCGCAGACGATGCACTCGGTGGCCATGGCCCACGGCAGGCAGCGCCCGCGGTCGTAGAATGCGGTGCCCAAGCGGATCGGCTGGCTTTGCTGGCCCACGCCCACCACCCAGCCCTTGTCCTTCGGCGTAATCTGCCAGATGGCGCCGGTGGGGCAGACCTCCGAGCAGGAAACACAACTGGGCTCGCAATAACCGATGCGCGGCACCAGCGCCGGCGTCCAGAGTCCTTCCAGACCGGCCTGTTCGAGCGTAGGATGGAGCGCCGTATTGGGGCAGACTTTCATGCACTCGCCGCAGCGAATGCAGCGGGAAAGAAACTCCGACTCATCGAGCGCGCCGGGCGGACGCAGCAAATCCGGGTGGCGGCTCTTGCCCAGGCCCGTGTTGGCGCGCATCAGCGGAACCACCGCCGCTCCAGCTACGAGACCCGTCAGCGCCTTGCGGCGGCCAATGTCTGTCGAAGCGACCTCTTGCTCCTTGCGGAAGAAGCGGAACTCCAGGCTGTTGTGGGGGCAAACGCCGACGCAGTTCATGCACATGACGCACTCGGCCTTGTGCCATGGCGCGCCGCAGATGGGATCGTCACCGCCCTGGCAGTTAAGCAGGCAGCGGCTGCAGTGATCGCACGTGGAAGGGTCTTTATGCAGTCCCAGCACCGACCAGCGCGACACCGCACCCAGCAGCGCGCCCAGCGGGCAAATTGCGCGGCACCAGATGCGCGTGATGCGCAGGCTGAAGGCAAGAATAGCAATGAAAAGAACGCCCAGCACGAGCCCTTGCGCGTAGTGCGGCTGGCGAAGATCGAGCACCGTATGGTGCAGAATCGTATGCAGCGCGCCGCCGGCCGACCTGATTGCCGCAACATGGCTGTTTTCAAGCGGGACGAGCGCCGCGCTCACGCCCGCGTTGAAGGCCGGCAAGACTGACAGCCCAAAGGAGCGAACCAGCAGGCTGAAAGGATCGATCCAGCCGATGGCCGCCGAGCCGAAAAGCGCGGCAACGACCCCGGCAATCAGCACGACGTACTTGCCCGTCTGCCAGCGCTTGTAGCGGTTGGAGTCGATGCGCCGCTTGCCTTTTTTGGCCTCGGAGGGCATGTCGCCCACGAACTGCTGCAGCGTGCCCATGGGGCAGATCCAGCCGCAGAAGAAGCGCCCTAGAAAGAGCGTAGGCAGCAGAATGAGCAGGCTCCAGATCAGGCCGCGATAAAGAGCGTGGCTGGCCAGCGCGTTCACCAGCGCCACCAGCGGGTCCCACTCGAAGAACAGGCTCACCGGCGCGCGCAGTTTGATCTCCGTCGCGCCATTGACGAACACGCTCATCGAGGTAAACAGAAGCAGCCCAACAAAGAGCAGCAGAAAAAAAATCTGCGAAATCCTGCGCAACCGCGGCAATTTGGACCGGATCAAGAATCGCCTCCACACGCGCGAGCACTAGCCATACTGCATGAATGATTGGCGCTCAGACAATCGCCGGACAGTGATCTGTGTCACCGATTGGCGGCGCAAGCTGACTTGCTACCGCTCAAATCCGCCCAAATCGCTGGGTGTTCCCCAGATTCCGCCTTTGTGACCTGGGAGTCCACGAGCCCCATGCGAGAGAATAGCGAGCGTTTAGCCCCACCGCAGGTGGTCACAGGTGATTGATGAGCGAAGCGATGCACGCCGCGCCAAAGCCGTTGTCTATATTGACGACGGAGACATTGGGCGAACAGGAATTCAACATGCCCAGCAGCGCCGCCACGCCGCCGAAGGAGACACCGTAACCGACGCTGGTAGGCACGGCCACGACCGGCGCGTTCACCATGCCGCCAACGACGGTGGGCAGCGCGCCCTCCATGCCCGCGCAGACAATCAGCACGCGCGCCGAAATCAGGGAATCCTTTTGCGCGAAGAGGCGGTGAATCCCGGCCACGCCCACATCCGCAATCAACTCAACCGTGTTGCCCATCAGCCGCGCCGTAACCACGGCTTCTTCTGCCACCGGCAAGTCGCTTGTGCCGGCGCAAACCACCGCGACGGTTCCCTTCCCTGGAACAGCGGGCTCCTGCATGAGCGTGATGGCGCGCGCCCTCTCATGGAACTCCGCTCGCGGTTCGACGTTGTGAACCGCTTCAAACATCTCGCTGGAAACGCGCGTGGCCAGCACGTTGCCTCCGGCCTGCGCCATGTGGGCAAAGATTCTGGCCACCTGCGCCACGGTCTTGCCTGCGCCAAAAATGACCTCGGGCATTCCGGTGCGCAACTCGCGGTGGTGGTCGAGCTTGGCAAAACCCATATCCTCGTAGGGCAGGTCCTTCAAACGCTCAACCGCCTCGTCGACAGCGGTGCGTCCCTCGCGCACTTCATTCAGCAGCGTTTCAATAAAGGCGCGATCCATCAGCGCTTCTCCTTCAGGGCAGCATAGGCCCGCATGGCTTCTTCCATCACCCGCTTGAGCGGAACCGCGTGCTCCGCGGCAAGCTTGCGGCAATCCTCAAACTCCGGCGCAGCGTTGGCCTGCTCGCCGCCGGGCAAGAGGGCGATTTTAATGTGCACCTTGCCCCAGCTTGTTTCCACTTCAACAAATTCGCGCGTGAGGGCAATCTTGTTTTCCAGCCTCCAGCGCAGGCCGATGGTCGTGGTCTCGCGGAAGAGCAGATCGCCCAGCGCGGACACCAGATCCGGACGGCAAAGCACAGTCATCTGCACGCCGGTGCGCCCCTTTTTCATCTGCACCGCGGCGCGATAGACATCCCACGCTCCGGCTGCGAGCAGCTTCTCGCTGACGTAGGCAATCACCTGCGGGTTCGAGTCGTCGATGACCGCTTCGATGACCGCAATCGGCTGGGTTGCGACCGTCTCGGCACCTTCTGCCTCGCCTACCAGCAAACGCAACAGATTCGGCTGGCCATGCGTCTCGCGTCCGCCCGCGCCGTAACCGGTTTTCAGGATGCGCATCGGCGGCAGCTTGGCGTATTGCACATCCAGCATCCGCAGCAGCGTTGCGCCGGTCGGGGTCACACGCTCCATCGGCTCGCCCTCAGAGTAGACCGGCGCGTTGCCCAACAAGGCCAGCGTTGCCGGTGCGGGAACGGGAAGCGTGCCGTGCTGGCAGACAACCGTTCCGCTGCCCACATTCAGCGGCGACGCAAGCCAGCGCTCCACGCCCAGCGCCTCGGCGCCCGCGGCGGAGCAGACAATATCGATAATTGTGTCCACCGCGCCCACCTCGTGAAAATGTACCTCTTCGATGGGCATGGAATGGATCGCGGCTTCAGCCTCGCCCAGCATTTGGAAGGCGCGCATCGACCTCGTCTTTACCGCATCGGAGAGCGGTGCGGAACGGATGATCTCAAGAATCGCCGACAAGGAGCGGTGCGCGGCGTGGCTGTGCGGATGATGGTGGTGCTCTTCATGCGAGTGCTCATGATGCAAGCTGCTAACGCCGCTAGCTCCGCTAACTCCGCTTTGCAGCCCAGCGTGTTCATGCGCGTGATGCAGGTCGCTAACTCCGCCAGCTCCGCTAACCCCGCTCAAATGCTCTTCATGCTCATGCTCGTGATGCGCGTGTTCCGGCTCGGCAGGCGGCGTGTCCGGTGTAATCACGTCCACCTTGGTTGCACTCAAACCGCCGCGGCTCACCTTGCGCATCTCCAGGCGCGCGCCCACGTTCAGCGCGGCCGCCGTTTCTTCAAGGCAGTGGAAGGGAACGCCCGCATCCACCAGCGCACCCAGCAGCATGTCGCCGCTGATGCCGGAAAAGCACTCCAGATAACCAATTCGCATCGCAGTGTGATTCTAAACTGCCGGCTATGCGCCGCGCCGCTCCAGCACTTCGACGGGCAAAATCGCGTTCATGGACCCGGACCGGAATCCAGCGCAATCCAGCGTCACATACTGGAAACCAGCCGCCTTGAGAGCGGCCGTGATGGCGTCCAGCATCTCCATCGTGAGGGCGCGCGGCATCTCGGCTCGGGCCAGTTCCACGCGGGCCAGCTCGCCGTGGTGGCGCACCCGCAGCTCGTGAAAGCCCAACTGCCGCAGGCTCTCCTCGCCCTTTTCCACCTGTTCGAGGACCTCGCGGGTCACGGCGCGGCCATACTCGACGCGCGAAGCCAGGCACGGCGCGGCCGGCCGGTCCCACAGCGCGAAGCCTGCGGCCCTGGCCAGCGAGCGAATCTCGATCTTCGTCAGCCCGGCCTCGGCCAGCGGAGCCAGCACGGCGTGCTCCTCGGCCGCGCGCTGCCCCGGACGGTAATCCCCGCGGTCGTCGGAGTTCATGCCGAAGGCGATGCGCGTAAATCCCAGCTTCGGTCCCAGCGCTTCCATGGCATCAAAAAGCGTGTCCTTGCAGTAGAAGCATCGGTTGGCGTCGTTGCGCAAGTACTCGGGCCGTTCCAGTTCCTCAGTCGCGACGATGTGGAGCGGAATTCCCTGCTCGCGCGCGAAGGCGCAGGCCTGCTCGAAGTCGCGCCGCGCCAGGCTGGGAGAGTCGGCCATCACGGCCAGCATTCGGTCGCCAAGGACGCGACGAGCCGTAGCCGCCAGAAACGCGGAGTCCACGCCGCCGGAGTAGGCCACCATCAGACTGCCCAACTGCTCCAGGCTTGCTTCCAGCGCGTGCAACTTCTGCACGGCATTCATGCCGCCTTTCGTGTGCCCGGTCTGCGCAAGAATCGTGTTTGTATCTGCCGCCATAGATTCGATTATATGTGTTGTCCTATCTCATCGAGAGCGGCGCTAAGGGCGGCGATAGACGTCGTAGCTGCCCAGTTTGCGATACGGCAGAAAGACCTGCTGAAGCGCCTGGAGCGTTTCGACGCGCTGCGGCGTGACATCTTCCTTGATTTGCAGATTGCGCTTCACGATCAGCCAGCGGATATTGCGCCTTCGCGCCTCTGCGACCAGTTGCGCGGGCGAAAGCGGGTCGGTGGACCGGTCGAAGAGCAGCACCGGAAATTGCGGAACGCGGCCGGTGGCGAAATAGAACGGATCTTCGCCAGGAATGAGGATCAGCCCGTCGGAAACCGGGATTTCGCTGGCGGCGAAGCGCAGCAGCTCTTCAAAATCAGGCAGAAAAGGGCCGGAGTCCGACATTCCCCTCAGCGCGGACGCCGTCGCATGCACGACCGGCCCCTCCGGCAGCTGCACGTAATCGAGCCGCTCCTCGCTGAAAGTGTAGAGGCCGCCGCAGACAAGAAGCGTTGCCGCAATGACCGCTGCCAGCGCCAGCGCGACGAACGGCCTTCGCGGCGCGGTTTCCGCCTCGGATCCGGCCGGCTCGATGGAAGCCAGAAAGACAAGCATCTCGGCAATGAGAATCGCCAGCAGCGGCCAGATGGCGTAGGTCGAGCCCCACAACTGCTGCGAGAGCAGCGTTCCGTTGATGGCCACCAGCAGCAGAAAGGGCAACAGCGCGCGCACGCTCCATTCGCGGCAGAGATTCCAGAGCGTGAGCGATCCGCTGAGGACGAGCAGCAGCGGCCACAGAACCAACAGATTCTCAGCGCGGTCGTCAGCGTCAGAAGAGAGATAAAGTCCAGCCAGCGTCCAGACGAACGGCGCGGCCAGCAGGCCCAACGCCGCGAGGCGCACCCACAGAGCCTTGGCCAGGCGGCTGTGAAGAAGCGCAAGAGCCGCCGCCACGCACGGAATCCACCAAAGCAGCGAGGGCTCCGCATAGATGGCGAACATCGTCTGGAGACCGGGCAGCCGGCGCTGGCCCGCGAACTGAATCGTCCAGTGAATACAGTTGCCCACCCCGGCGATGAAGTGCAGGAGCAGGCCCGCGGCCAGAAGCATCGCGACTGCGCCGGCCAGCACCGCGCTTAATGCCGCGACACTTGGGCCGCCGCGCAAAGCCAGGCGACAATGCAGCTTCTTCGCAATCAGCAGCAGAAGAATGAGAACCAGCGCTGCCAGCAGAAAAGGCAGGCCGATGTTCTGCTTGAAGAAAAGCGGAAGCGGTAGCGCCGCACCCGCGATGAAAGGCCGCAGGAGCGCCCTCATCCCATCCGGATGCTGTGCAGCGGAATCCGCCGGCAGCCGCTGCAAAAGCAGAACCACAAGAAGAATAGAGAAGACAGTATCGCAGTCGTAGGAGGGAAAGGGCAGAATGCTGTAGATGCCCAGGGCAACCAGCGGCGCGGCCAGCAGAAGTGAAACCTCCCACGCGTCGCGCAGCCTTCCGCGCAGCGTCCCAAGCACAATCCGCCAGACCAGCACCGTGGCCAGGCCGTCCACGATTGCCGCATAAAGAACGTGGTGAAAAAACACCCGCCCCGTCAGCCGCAGAATGGCTGCCTGAATCAGAAACGTGAGTGGCGTGTGAACCAGCGGAAAATCGCGATACGGCATCTGCCCCAAAGCGATGCGCACGCTCGTATCCAGCGTATAGCTCGCATCCCAGAGCACCACCAGATGCGCGTTCTGCCACAGGACAACAGCAGCGCTGGCCAGAAAAAGAATGGCTGCCGCAATGCCATCGCGGAAGCTCCAGCGGCACTGGCGCAAAGAAGATGTGAGTTCGGCCGTTTTGGGCTTGCGCATGGGCTATGACCGGCAGGGCGGCTCGCGTCCCGTCCAATCCCTTGATTTTCTTCGCTCACAGCCGCTTGCGCAAGCGGCCAGGAAGCTCCAAAAGAAACCCGCCGCGAAGGCCTCTCGCTCCGGGCTTTATAGAATTGATGCCAGAGGCAGATTGGCTCCCAAGGGGCTTGTGCCAGAATGAGTGATATGCAGAGTTTTCCGCACGAGATGTTGCGCGAGATTTATGAACAGCCGGCGGCGCTTTGCCGCACGATGGCATTGTATCTGGACGGCAATAAACTGAACCGCGAAATGGCGGACCGGCTGGCGGGCTGGGCCAACCCGGCGGGAGAGGTGCTGATTGCCGCCTCCGGCTCCAGCCGCCACAGCGGCCTGGCCGCCGAAATTCTGCTCGAAGATCTCTGCGGGCTGGCGGTGGATGTGGAATACGCGAGCGAGTACAGTTGCCGCGGCCGCTTCGATCAGCGCCGCCCCGCCGTGCTCGTCATCTCGCAGTCGGGCGAGACCTCCGACACCCTCGCGGCCTTGCAGGAAGTGCGCCTGCGCGGCGACAAATCGCTGGCCGTTACCAACTCCGCCCAGTCCACCATGGCGCAGGAAGCCGACATTTCCATGCCGCTGGCAGCGGGCGTGGAAAAGGCCATTCCGGCCACTAAAAGCTTTACCTGCAGTTTGGCAGTGCTTTATCTTTTGGGCCTTTACGAGGCGCGGCGGCTGGGGCGGATGGACACCCCGGAACTGGCGGCCAACATCGAGAGGCTGCAGGCTCTGCCGGCCTGCATTGAAGCGCAGCTCGATGGCTGGCGGGAACGCATGGCCGCGCTGGCCCACAAATATAGCTCCGCCCACACTTTTCTCTATCTGGGCCGCGGGATTCACTACGCCATTGCACGCGAGGGAGCCTTGAAACTGAAGGAGGCTTCCTACGTCCATGCCGAGGGTTACCCAACAGGCGAGCTGAAGCACGGGCCAAATGCGCTGGTCAGCGAGAGCGTGCCGCTGGTTGCCGTGGCCACTGTGGACCGGGAGATCGAAGCCTCGGTCGTGCGTTACGAAAAAACGCTGCAACTATTGAGCGACATGAAGGCACAGGGAGCCAGAGTAATCGCCATCGCCAACGCGGGCGACCGCGAGGTGGCGGAGTTGGTGAGCGACTGCGTCGAAGTCCAGCCGGCCAGTGAGTACCTGCTACCCATTGCGGAAGTCGTTCCCCTGCAACTCTTCGCCTATTACATGGCCATCGAGCACGGCGTGGATGTAGACCGTCCCAGGAATCTTTCCAAGGCAGTCGTGGAGAAGTAACTGCCGCGCCAGTGGACCGCGACCGGAGCAGGAACCAGTTCCCGGACTGCCGGCAATCCGCCACCTCGCCGGTTCCACCCCGGAGATTCTAGGGTCCTGAACGAAAAATCTGGATCGATGTCTTCCTGCAAGATGTTGATTTTGGTTGCACTTGACCTATACTTTGAAGCGGGGCAGCCACTCGCCTTTCGCAGTGGAATCAGCTACCTTTGAGGTGTTCCATCTGTCTTCGGGATAGGAGCAAATCTGTTCCGGAACGGGAAAGGGGGCACAATGCATTTTCTGAACTTGCGCTGGTATCTTCCGTTCTTTCATGGCATGGGCTTAGGTCTGATGGCTATGGCGTTTCATGAGGCCGCTCATATCGTCGTTGCCATTGCCTTGGGCGTAAGGATCAAGAAGATCGGACTGGGCTGGAAAGGGATGTATACTGTGCGCGACCCAGGCCCACCAGCCAAGAACATGCTTGTCTCTCTGGCAGGTCCCCTCGTGAATCTGGCGCTGATCCTGTCCTGGCACTGGTTTCCGACCTTTGGCCTAGCCAACTTCTGTTGCTTGGCAGCCAACGTCGTACCCATTCAAGGCTCGGACGGTGATCGCGCCCTGACCTGCTGGCAGCAGATGCACCGGAAAGATCCACAGGCCTGATTCCCGTGGCCTTTTTCGTCGAATGAACTGCCGTCTCCGACGTTCATACGCCTCAGCGAATCCGTTCCGCAGAAGCTCCCTTGATTTGTCTCACGGCTGCCCCAGATCCGGCTTCCCGGACCTGGAGCGAATCGCAACAACAGGCTAACCCTGCGTTGTTTGCGGGGAAGCCATGAAGCCCCGCTCAGGCCGCCGTACCAGCCGCCTTCCCTTCGAAATAGGCCTCGATCTCTTCCAGCGTCTTGCCCTTGGTCTCCGGCAGGAAGAACGCCGCGACGATGAAGTAAATCACCGTAAAGCTGGCGAAGAGGAAGAACATCGACGAGTAGCCGTGCTTGCTCACGAAAGGCAGAAAGATGCCCGACAAGGTTGTGGAAACCATCTGGTTGATGACCAGAGCGATGCTCATCCCGTTCGACCGGATGCGCGTCGGCATCAACTCCGACAGAGCCAGCCACACGCAGACGCCCGGTCCCAGCGCGAAGAAGCCCATGAACAGAAACAATCCCAGGGCGACCCACCAGCCATGTGCAGAGCTGGGCACCTGACCCACCACGGCTTTCTGAATCTTCAGCGGCGCGGTCTGTGCGGCTTCCAGGTTGCCCAGCGGATTCTTGAAGAAGGCCAGAACCTTGTTGGCGGGCACGCAAGTGTCGCGCGTGATTTCAATCGGCCGGGCTGCCGGGTCGTCGGAACGCACAAAGGTGGTGGCGGCCGTGTAGTCGCCATAGGAATAAATAATGGCCAGCGAGGCGCGCCCGGCGTCAATCTGCTTGCCCGCATCGCCCTGCGCTGCCAGCAACTGGCCGGCCACGGCCGGATCGAAGCGCAACGTCATCTCCTGATTCGGCGTCACCATGCCCTGCACCTGGGCGTGCGCGTCCAGGCTGACCTTCTCAGTGCGCAGGAAGAGAATGCCCACGGTCACCAGCGAAACGATAATGCCGCTGGTGCCCAGAATCAGCAGAAATTTGCGTCCCTTGCGATCCACCAGCGCCATACCCACCATGGTCAGCAAAAAGTTCATTGAGGTGAAAACGACATAACCCCAATGGGCGCAAAGATCGGAGAGGCCGCCTTGCAGCAGGATGCCGGTGTTATAGCCGATCAGCGAGTTGACACCCGTAGCCGTGTTGCAGAAAAGAATGATGCAGGCCAGCAGGAAGGGCACCACATACTTGCGGTGCAGCAGCGAGTCTTGAATCTTCTCGCCGGTCGCGCTGCGCGTGGAAGCTTTGCGCTCCGACTCTTCCATTTCCTGTAATTCGAGGGCAGCCTGTTCCTCGCTGCGCGAGCGCAGCAGAGCCGCATGCGCCTGTTCCTTCTTCCCGCGCTTGAAGAGCCAGCGTGGCGACTCGCCCACCAGCAGGCAGCCCAGCACAAACAGAATTCCCGGAGGCAATGCGACCCAGAAAAGGTTGCGCCAGGCCTGGTCCTTGTAAGCAAAGAGAGCCGCGGCGTTGCCAGTTTGGGCCACGGCGGCTACGTGATAGCTGAAGTAGATTCCCAGCAGCGCTGCAAAGACCATGGACGCGGTCGGCAGCCATTGAAATACGCCCGTGCCCTTGCCGCGATCCGAAGCCGCCAGGCACTCGGCCAGATACAGCGGAACCACCACCCCAATCAGTCCTGCGCTGACGCCTTCCAGCAGGCGCCCCAAGAGCAAGGGCGTGTAGGCGTGCGAAAGCGCGATCATCGGAATACTGACAATGAAGGTGGCGCCGCTCAGCAGCATCAACGGCTTGCGGCCCATCCAGTCCGCCAGCATCCCGGCAAACAGCGTCGAGAAAACGGCCCCAAGCAGCACCGCCGCCACAATGACCGAAAGCTCCGCCGCGGTCAGCCGCGAGGTTGCCTGCAAATAAGGCAAGGCTCCGCCAATGATGCCGATATCCATCCCGTAGAGCAGGCCGCCGAGCCCGGCGACGACGAGAAGAAAGAGGTTGTAGCCGCGTTTGGCGGAAGAAGAGGAATTGGCAGGCAGGTTTGCGGAGCCTTCAGCGTTCATCATCGCAGGTATTGTCCTCTTGCGCAGTTTATCCCTCCGCACAGGTTGCACGATATGGGCTGGCCGAACCAAGCCGGCGAGTCCCCTTTTCCGCCTCAAGTGCCGGCCATCACTGCAACGCCTTTCGGGTTGCCGTAGGCCATAATTGAGACGGTGCAGCCCGCAGTCCGTTTGGACCTGTTTTCGGGAACCCGCCTCGCTGGGAGCGGCTTGATCGCAGCGGGCTGAGTTGTTCCCTTCCATGAACTGATCCCTGAAGCGGGCCGCAGGAGTCAGCGGAGAGCGTCAATGAGCACTTCACACGGCGACAGCCGGCGGGGTTTTCTCAAGGCATCTTTGACCGGGGCGGCTTTGCTGTGCGCGGGCGGAGCGACGAAAGCGCTGGCCACCGCGGAACCCGTTGCCGCCGGTGCAAAATCCCGTGTCGTCGTCGCGCGCGATCCGCAGTTGCGTGGCACAGGCTCCACGGTGGATTTCGGCCGCGTGGCGGCCTTGCTCGATCGGGCCATGCAGGCTCTTTCCGGCCGGGAGAATCCCCTCGACGCGTGGAAAAAGCTGGTTCGTCCGGGTGAGACTGTGGGCCTGAAGGTGAACACCCTCGGCGGCCGCGGAATCGCAACGAATGTTCAGCTCGTCGCGGCCATCTGCGGACGCTTGCAGGAGGCTGGAATCAAGGCCGGCGACATCGTGGTTTGGGACCGCGACAGCGAGGAACTGGAACGCGCCGGCTTTCATCTCGCCATGGGCGGAGACCGCGTGCAGTGCTTCGGCACGGACCGCGTCGGCTACGAGCAGGAGTTTGCGACTTATGGCAGCGTCGGCAGCCTGCTGTCGAAGATTCTCACCGAGCGTTGCGGCGTCCTCATCAATCTGCCCGTGCTGAAAGACCACGACGGCGCCGGCGTCACCATCGGCCTCAAGAACATGTACGGCGTCATCAACAACCCCAACAAGTACCATCCCGACGGCTGCAATCCCTTCGTCGCGGACCTGAACATGCTGCCGGAAATCCGCACCCGCATGCGGCTGACCATCTGCGACGCCACCACGGCGATGTACGAAGGCGGGCCGGGCTACAAGCCGGAGCACAGTTGGAATGCCAATGCCGTGCTCGTTTCCACCGATCCGGTCGCGCTCGACCACACCGGCTGGCAAATGATCGAGCGCAAGCGCGCCGAAAAGGGATTGAAAACTCTGGAAGCCGAGGACCGCCCGCCGCGTTACATCGCTACGGCTGCCGATGCCGCGCACCGTCTGGGCACGAATGACCCCAGAAAAATTACAGTGATCGAGGTATAGCAGGAAGAGTTGCGTGGAGGTTCAAGATGTTCTGTCATCTGGATGCGCAAAATGTCGCGAAAGGCCCGCTCGACCGCCGCTCGTTTTTGAAATGCGCTCTGGTGTCGGGCGCGGCGCTGGGAATGGGTGGCGCAGCGGCGCCCGCCTCCGGAATGCCATCGGGCGCGGCTTCCGGCTCTGAGGACGATGCGCACTACGTCGTCGAAGCCAGGTTCTACGAGAAGCTCGCCAACCGCAAGATCAAGTGCAAGCTCTGTCCGCGCGAGTGCACCGTGGGAGACAAGGAGCGCGGCTACTGCGGCGTGCGCGAGAATCGCGGCGGTACTTATTACACGCTGGTTTACTCGCGAGTCTGCGCGGCGCACGTCGATCCCATCGAGAAAAAGCCGCTCTTCCACTATCTGCCCGGTACCGTCGCCTTCTCGATTGCCACGGCCGGCTGCAACGTCGACTGCAAGTTCTGCCAGAACTGGGACATCTCGCAGTCGCGCCCCGAGCAGGTTCCCGCCCAGTACGCGCCTCCGCAGCGCGTCGCCGAGCTGGCCGGGGAGTATCACTGCCCCACGATTGCCTACACCTACAGCGAGCCGGTCATCTTCGCCGAATACCTTATGGATACTGCCGATGCGGGCCACGCGGCCGGCATCCGCAGCATCGTGGTTTCCAACGGCTATATCCAGGACGCGGCGCTGAAGGCGGCCTACGGAAAGATGGACGCCATCAAAATCGATCTGAAATCCTTCTCCGAGTCCTACTATCACAATGTCGTTTCAGGCCAGCTGAAGCCGGTACTGGAAACGCTCGTCACCCTGCGCAAGATGGGCAAATGGACGGAGATTGTTTACCTGGTGCTACCCACGCTCAACGACAGCGATGCGGAATTTCACCCCTTGGCAAAATGGATCAAAACCAATCTGGGCGCGGATGTGCCGCTGCATTTCACGCAGTATCATCCCGAGTATTTGCTGAAGAACCTGCCCATCACGCCGGTATCGACGCTCGAACGCGCAAAGGCAATTGCCGACGCCGAGGGGCTGCACTACGTCTACATCGGCAATGTTCCGGGGCATCCGGCGCAAAACACGTATTGCCCCAAGTGCCACAAGATGCTCGTCGAGCGCGTGGGATTCACGGCCAGCAAGGTGCTGATCCGCAAGAACAAGTGCCCATTCTGCCAGGAGCCGATTCCCGGCGTCTGGCACGTTTGAGCAGAGGAGGTTTCGCATATGTTGAGTATCGCCATGACCGTAAATGCTTCCTGGCTGGCCGCTCCGCTTCTCGCTTTTCTGGTGTGCGCGCCCATTGAGCACGTGCATGATGGAAATCCGCAGAAGGTCCGCCAGGCTGCCGTTGCCGGCGCTTTTTATCCCGCCGACCCGAAGGAGCTTTCCGCCATGATTGACGACCTGCTGGCCAAGGTCTCCGGGTCGTCTGTCACCGACCCGATTCTCGCTGCGGTCGCGCCTCACGCCGGATATCAGTACTCCGGCCCGGTGGCAGCGTACACCTACGCCGCCTTGAAGGGACGCAAGTATTCGCGCGTCGTCGTCATTGCGCCCACGCACTACGTGGCCTTCGATTACACCTCCATCTACGATGGCGACGCCTACACAACGCCGCTCGGAACTGTTCCGGTGGACAAGGCCTTCGCACAAAAGCTGGCGAAGATGAGCTCGACCATGCAGCTTTCCGGCCGCGGGCACGATCCCACATCGGCGGGCGGCGAACACGCGATTGAAGTCGAGTTACCGTGGCTGCAAAAGGTTCTTGGAAACTTCGAGTTAGTTCCGATTGTTATGGGCGATCAGAGTTACGAGAGCAGCCGCGCTCTGGGAATGGCGCTGGCGAAACTCATCAAAGCCGAAGGCAAGGAGGGCGATACGCTCGTTCTCGCCAGTTCCGATCTGTCGCACTATCACACTTACAACGAAGCGGTAACCATCGACCACAAGACGCTCAACGCGCTGGCTGCGTGGGACTACTTCAGCATGTCGCGCAACTTCCAGGCGGGAATCTGGGAGGCCTGCGGCGGCGCGCCCATCGTGGCCTCCATGATTTACGCCGAGCGTATGGGAGCCAACCAGGCCCGCGTGCTCAAGTACGCCAATTCCGGCGACGTCACCGGCGATCATTCCCGCGTGGTCGGATACAGCGCCGACGTTTTTGTGAAAGCAAACGGCGGAAAGGCTGTGGAGACGCCCTTCTCGCTCACCAATCCGGAGAAGCGCGAGTTGCTCGCCCTGGCGCGCAAGTCGGTTGAATATGTGGTTCAGCAGAAGGAAGTCTACGAGCCGCCCGCAAGCTCGAGCGCGACGCTGAATCAGGAGCGCGGCGCCTTCGTCACTCTGACCAAGTCCGGCGATCTGCGCGGATGCATCGGCTACACCTCCGCCATCAAGCCCCTCTACATGACGGTGCGCGACACGGCCACCCACGCCGCTCTGCACGATCCGCGCTTCCGTCCGGTGTCGGCCGAGGAGTTACCCCACCTCGAATATGAAATCTCCGTGCTCTCGCCCATGCGCCGCGTAACGAGTGTTGATCAAATCAGAGTTGGCGAGCACGGCCTGCTGATGAAGAACGGCGACAGCGAAGGCCTTCTGCTTCCGCAGGTGCCGGTGGAACAGAACTGGGACCGTCAGACCTTTCTCGAACAGACCTGCCGCAAGGCGCGCATGAGCGCCGATTGCTGGAAGGATGAAGATACCGACATCTTCAGCTTCACCGCGGTTGTCTTCAACGAGCGCAAGCTGTGAGGGCATGAAGCATCTTCACAGCTATGCAATCCGAATGCCTCATCCTAACCGCGGAGTGCCCCCATCCATTTCGCGCTTTTTGCGAAATGGATGGGATGCAACGCTCACCCGCGCAGCCAGCAGCGCCGGCGGCAAATTCACCGCCGCGCAAAGCCATGCGGTTTTCCAGAATCCGAGGACCGGAATGAGATAAGCGCTCAGAACCAGAGCGCCCGCGCAACCACCCAACAGATCGACAGCATAAAGCACGCCGAGCCTTCGCTGTCCGCTGCTCTTTCCGAGATACAGCGCGGTCGCCAGGGGAAATTGGTAGCCTCCCAACATGCCCGAAAGCGCGGCAAGGGCCGGAAAGACACACTGCGCGACCAGCCACGTTGCAATCGTCCCGGAGAACTTCGCGAGCAGGCTAACCGCCAGCATCAGCACCGGAGCGGCGAGCGTAAGCAGAAACTGCGTGGATGCGACGGCGCGGCATGGGGGGCTGGCATCGCGCTGAATGTGGCGCAACCCCAGCCAGCTTCCCAACGCAATGCCGGCCATGCAAAGCGCGATCAGGATGGCGAGCTGGTGATAGACGTAACCGTAGATGGACTGGAATCCCAGCAGCAGAAGGATCTGTAGCGCCATCAGCGTGAAACCCGTTGCGCCCATCGCGCAGACAGCCGCCGCCCGGGCGCGCCGTTCGCGACCGGACACAAACGCCAGCATCAACGCCGCCAGAAACAGAATGACGAGTACCGCGCCGAGCACAACCGGGAAACTCACATGCTCCGCGCCGCGCAGCCAGCCTGCATAATCCGGCTTGAACTGCGCGCTCCACAGCACGACGTTGAAGTAATAGGCGATGGGCGAGAAATCGCGATTGACGGGCGTCGTGGCCGTGGGCTGCAACTGGTCGCGCACCTGATCCATGCGGTCGGGCATCATGCGATAAGGGATGAAGTATTCGCGCACGTACTGCGTCTTCAGATTGCGCTCCAGAAGCCGCGTAACAAGCACCTGCGGATCGTCCGTCAGAACATCCGGACGCGTCGCGGCGAAGAAGTGAAGCGTCTCTCCGGGAATTGCAACGACGGATGGAAAAACTTCCCTTAGAGTGCGATGAATGCAGCGCAAAAACTGCCCCAGGTCAGGACTAATCGCTTCGTCCGACGAGCGCAACTGAAGCGCGAGCACTCCGCCCGGCGCAAGATGATTGCGCGCGGAGCGGAAAAACTCAGCCGTGTAGAACCTGTTCAACTGCGCGGTCTGCGGGTCGGGCACATTCACGATGATGACGTCGAAGCTCGCGCGCGCCGACCGCAGATAAGCCCGTCCATCCGCGTAGTGCAGATGCACCCTGGAATCGGATGCAAGAACCGCGGACTCTGACGGAAAGAACTCGCGCGCCATGCCGATCAGCGCCGGGTCGAGTTCCACCAGGTCGATCCGCTCCACCGTGGGATGCCGCAGCGCCTGCGCAATGCTGCCGCTGGCGCCGCCGCCAATCAGCAAAACCCGCCTCGGCGCCGTGTGCTCAAGCAGCGCATAGTGAACCGATTCTTCGGCGGCGGCTTCGTCCGGCGCATTGGCCAGAATGACGCCATTTTCGTAGAGGCTGCGGATTTCGCCGGTTTCCGTCACCGCCAAATTGCCGTAGATCGAACCGCGCGATTCGAGCAGGTGGAAGCCGCTCCACTGGCGCGCCTGCGCCTGTCTCTCCATCCACGGCGCAACCTTGGCGAAAAGAACAATCGCGAACAGCGCCGCAGCAGCAACCGCGGCCGCAAGCCGCCTGCGGCTCATTCGCAACAAGAGAACGCTGGCCATCAGAAGATTCAGGACGAGCACTATGCTGGCAATCTGAAACGGATTCAGAAAGCGCAGCAGCACGAGACTACAGAAAATCCCTCCCAAGCCGGAGCCTGCAGCCTCCAGGAGGTACGCCGCGCTAACCGCCCTCGGCGCGTCAGCGGCGCACTCCAGGTTGTACGCGCGCGCTGCGGCGACAAAAAGGGCGCCTGCAACCAGGCAAAATACGCTCAGGCAGACCAGCGAGGCCAGCAGCACCGGAACCGGACCAACCAGTTCACCCGGAACGGTCTGGAAAACGCTTTTACTGGTGCGCAATGCCCAGATCGTGAGTGGCAGGCTAAGCCCGAGGAGGCATTCGAGCGCGGCCACCAATCGGAGCGCGTGGCCTTTGCCGGGCGCAACCAGGCCACACGCCAGACTGCCGGCCGCGGTCCAGAAGAGCCATGTGGCCAGCAAGATTCCCAGCGAAATCTCATTGCCGCTGAAGACGACAATCAGCTCGCGCATCAGCACAACCTGGCCGATAACGGCGCTGAATCCAATCAGCATCAGGGCGGTTTTGATGGCGAGTGCCCTGCTGTCCGCGCCGGAGTGAAGATTCGTTCTCATCAGAGCGAAATTAGAATTCAGCCGTCCGGGGAAAGCAAGGGCGGAGGGAAGACTCCGCATGCAAATGGTTCATACAGATAGACTTCCGGACAATGGAATCGTTCGGTTCAGGAACAGAGGAGCCTCTGATTAGCTCCTATTTCACATCGCGCATTCCCGCAGGGGCTAAAGCCCATTGATTATGCGGCACTTACGGCACGACTGAAGTCGTGCCCTGACGCTTCGTGCCATTCCGAATGAGTTCTTCCGCAGCCTGTGAAGTCGTGCCCTGATACAAGGCCATAAAGTGCGGCAGCAGATTGTCTCTTGTGCCGCTGCTGCGGATTGTGGCCTGTTGAGTCAAGTAAATAGCCCGGATCCGAAGTGGCTGGCCGACGGTCGCGCGTCCGCCAACCTCATTGACTTTATTACTTCTATGGGCATACAAATCCGTTTTTCCAGCTCTTTTCTTCCCTTTGCGCGCGGTCCAGGGAGAGTGAAGTGAGTCTTATGTACGGATAAAGCATCTATTCAAGTGGAGGTGTGTAGGGACAGAGCTGGACGATTTTTCGCTTAAACGGTCTTATTTGGGCGAATTGGTGCTTCTAAATGAGCGATTTTGCGTTCTAAACAGAGCCCGAATGAGGTGATATCCATCACTGCCATGGATATTTGCGAAGTGGAGACTAGTTTGGGTTTTGGCGAGGATTACTCGCGGAGGCCGGCGAAAGAATCTTGCGCACGCAAGGTTTCTGACAACATGAAGCAGCACCATGAAGCAGCACCTCAGGATCGTGCGTTCCCCGGTCCCAAAATCGGGACCGGGGGCACCCATCGGTGGTACAACTTCAAGCTGTCAGAGAGTCAGGGGACATCTGAACAAGGGGGCCGATTTGAAGTCCGCGTTCCCTCGGGGGCTAAATGTGGTGTCTCAAGAGGTTGTTGTCATCGAATCCGGCTCTGCTGATGGGTGGCAACTGGTTCAGGCTGGTGTGCGGTCTGTGCCAGTTGTATTGATGGGTCC